>Ga0208951_1000497_pt1 | contig 18056 bp, 14 predicted proteins | sample GreLakmeMI27MSRF_FD_187702 | JGI IMG/M metagenome (GOLD analysis project Ga0208951, IMG submission 187702) | Freshwater lentic microbial communities from great Laurentian Lakes, MI, USA - Great Lakes metaG MI27MSRF (SPAdes) | ecosystem: Environmental > Aquatic > Freshwater > Lake | place: Great... | reverse complement strand
CACCGCGCTCGCGTTCGCGATGCGCCGCGAGCGGGCGTGGCGGGCGCAGTACCGCAGGCAGCGGCAGGCTGGGGAGAAGCAGAAGGAGGCGTGAGATGCCTCCCTGTCAGTCGCTCTACGGTCGTACTATTAATGTCTCACTTTCCTACCATCGGCTGTCTCGTGTCACACCATGCCTGCGCTAGCGCACAGCGTGCGCGCGCTATCCTCGCTCTACGCGCGGCGGTGGTGCGGTGGTGCGCCGTGCTCCAATCGCACTGCGCCCCGCCGCCTGGCTCATATACCCGGGACAAGCAGTTGCGATGCCAATGCGCAGGAGGAGACTGGCAGGCACACTGGGCTTTTAACCTTTTCATTTCTGCTGCTCACGCACGGGCGCCCCCTTCCCCGCCCCCCGCCGGTCCTGGGTCTGACCCGCGCTGTGGACGCTGTCGCTCGAGTTGCAGGCCGGCTTGTGAGACTGCAGTGGATGTCGAGCGCGTACGCGGGAGCAGCCCAGGAGGCGCTGTTGGAGCGGCAACGGCGCCGCCGCGAGCGCCAGGGCGCTGTGGGCGCACCGCAGACGCACGCTGCACAGGCGCACGAGGCGCCGGCGAAGCGCAAGAGAGCGGCAGCGGCGGGCGCCGAGCCTACTGAGCAGGCTGTAGGCCGCCTGCAGCCGGCTGACGCAGGCGGCTCCGCCGCGCGCGTGCGGCAGCAGAAGGCACACAGCCACCCTCCTGCGGGGACCTCTGAGGCTCCGACGAAGCGTCAGAAGCTCATGGCCAGCGTGCACCTGCGCCCGGTAGTGCTCACTCCAGCCGCCAAGTGCGCCCTCGCCTTCGACTCTGACTGGCACGACCACTGCGAGACGCCTTTCGAGGCGTACCGCGACATTGAGCCGCTGCTCTTCCAGCTTGCCACGCGGCTGGGACTGGACAAGGCGAGCCTCCGTGTGTACGACCCCTACTTCTGCGAGGGCAGCATGGTGGCGCACTTGGCCCGCCTGGGCTTCACCAACGTGCATAACGTCAACGAGGACTGCTACGCGGCGTGGGAGAGCGGGCGCACGCCCGAATACGACGTGCTGATCACCAATCCTCCGTATAGCGGTGACCATATGCAGCGCATCTTGTCCTTTGCTGTAGCGTCCGGCAAGCCTTGGCTGCTGCTGCTGCCCAACTTCGTGGCTTACAAGAAGAGCTTCCGTGAGCTGGTGCCCGAGGTGTTCCAGCCTTCATTTTTGGTGCCATCCAAGCGCTACGTGTATTATGCGCCGGGGCGCCAGGAGGCGAGCACGCAGCCGACCAGTCCGTTCGATAGCTTCTGGTACCTGTGCTTCCGCAGCCTGGGCAGCGGGGCGCACGACGCGCTGTGCGCCTGGTGGGAGCGCAAGTACGCTCGCGCCAGCGGCGCCACGCTGGCGCGCACCCGGGAGCTGCTGCCCGCCATGGTGACACCCGTGAGGGACGAGAAGCGGGCCAATCCCAGGGCGCGCAAGCGCGCGGCGAAGCGACAACACTTCCTGCACAAGCTCGGCATCGCGCACGCCCACGTGAGACACGCCAAGAAGTAAGCAGCAGTGGGCCGGGGATGATGCCAGTTGTAGCTTGGTGCCCTGGTGCTGAATCGGAATTTTTTGCACTGGGGCGATGCAATGCCAGTTGCTGACAAGGTTGCCACCTGACATTCTGGCACCCTTGGGTGGGGCCGCCTTGGGAGCTTCAAACGCGCCGCCTCTCCGTGCGTGCTGCTCACCACCATGGCGGCCGTGCCCACGACGCGCGAGATGGGGCGCACGACGAAGAAGATTGCGTACAAGACGCAGTCTCGCTTCTTCGGCCTGTTCGGCCCCAAGACCACCGCTCGCGGCTCGCACCTGACGCACGCCAAGGCGCGCCCGCCGCAGCGGCCGCGTGCATGCGCGCGCGGCGTGATGCGTGGCGGGCTGCGCCTGCTTGGCGTCTGTGCCAGTCGTCGTTGGTCCTTGGGCCTGCGCTGGCGCGCTGCTGACACGCGTCCCGGCTGCGCACACCCCAGGTGGAGGCGCTGGACAAGCTGTACAGCCACGACAGCGAGCTGCACTACCTGATGTCCGGCTGCGAGCTGCTGCGCGACTGCACTGACCTGGTGCACGAGGAGCTCGAGCAGTTCACCGAGCGCGGCCTGCAGCCCATCGCGCTGGCGGCGGACAGGATGGCGGAGGAGATGCGCGCCACGGGGCTGCGCGGGCGTGGCAAGGGCGTGGTGCTCCCAGACACACCCTGCGACGCAGCAGAGCTTCTGGGCCACGTCTTCTCCCTCGAGGCGCTGCTCACTCAAGCTGCCGAGGCGGAGGCGGCGGCTGCGCGGGACATGCAGCGCTTCGCGGACGAGTGCATGGAGAGCCTGCGCGAGGTTGACGACGAGCTGGAGCGAGTGTACAGCGTGCGCATCAAGCCGCTGCGAGACGCCCACGAGAAAGCCTACGACGCCCTGCGCGCCCCGCAGCGCCGCTTGGAGACGCTGATGGCCAAGCCGGAGGCGAGCCTGGCCAAGGACAAGAACCAGCGGGCGGTTGAGTCGGCTGAGGCCGAGGCGCAGCAGCTGCAGGCTGCGCTGCGTGTCACCACCGCGCGGCTCAAGGAGAACGCGGGCGACTTCCTGCGCCACTGGACGCCGCGGGTGCACGGCGCGCTGCTGGGCTTCGTGGCGGCCAAGGCGCGGATGCTGCGCTGTGCGGCGGCGCGCACCGACGACCTGGCCAAGCACACGCTGGGCGGCTACCAGGAGGTGCGGGAGCTGCGCCGCCTGGCGTGGGAGGAGGAGGAGGGCGAGCAGCAGGGCGAGCAGGAGGCGGCGGCGGAGGAGGCGCAGACGAGTGCCAAGGAGGAGTGAGGGCAGGGCGCGCACCGGCAGGGACAGCCAGGTGCTGAGGGCGGCAGTTTCGGACCCACACATAGCAGCTTGGACAGGGGCTCTCAAGTGCAATGCAACGCGTGTGCACAAACACGCGGAGCGTTTTTGTGGGGAGTCTATGCCCCGCGAAGTTGTTTCGTCTTTGCTCCTCGTTCCTCCGTCCTTGGAGACTGAAGCCCCCCAGTCTAGTTGCCGTAGCCGCCGTAGCCGCCTCCGCCTCCGTATCCTCCGCCGCCGCCGCCGCCTCCGTAGCCGCCTCCGCCGCCGCCGTAGCCGCCGCCGCCGCCGCCACGCCCGCCGCCACCTCCACCTCCGCGGCCTGCGCCTGGGTTGGGGCAGTCCTTGGCCCTGGCAAGAGAAAGAGAGAGGAGAAGGGGGGTGGGGCGTCAGGCCACGCGCCACGTGCCACGATTGAAGGGGCATGCACGGTCGCGCGCTATGCAGCGCGGCGCGCGGGCGGCTTCACGCACCAGTGGCCGTCAGTTCCACCGCACTTGTAGCACGTGTTGCGCTGCCCGCCGTCTCCGCGCCCGCCGCCGCCCTGAGCGGGCGCGCCGCCGTACTGCGCGCTCGTCACGCCGCCGCCGCCGCCCGGACAATCGCGGGCCCAATGGCCTTCGCCACCGCACTTGTAGCACGTGCCCTTGGCCGCACCACCACCGCCGCCGCCGCCGCCGCCGCCGTATCCGCCTGCGTTGTCGCCGCCGCCGCCGCCCCACGCGCCCTGCTGCTGCTGCTGCTGCTGCTGCTGGGGCTGCTGATAGCCTCCCGCGCCTCCGTAGCCGCCCGCGGGCGCGCCGTAGGTGCCCGCCTGCACCTGCGCTGGGTTGATCTGCCCGGGAGGCTGCTCCATGGCCACGTCGCTCTTCAGCGCCTCGATCAGCTTCCGGCTCTCCTCTGCAAAACTCACCTTGTTGAGCGCCATGATGGTGTGTTTGACGCGCTGCTGGTCCTGGTACGTCTCGGTTGAGCACTTGAGCTTGATGTTGAAGAGGCTCTGCGGCACCGCATTGACCACCTTTTCGTACTGCGCAAAGTCGCTGCCGGCGAACAGATCGCGCAGCCGGTTGCCGTCCATGCCGAACAGCTTCTCGCCGACCTCGCCAAAGGCTGACAGCCACAGCGTGGGTCCCGACCAATCCACCGCGGCTGCGGAGATGAGGTAGCGCCAGTCGGGCCTGTCCACCGGCTGGCCCTGGTGACGCTCGCAGTGCCACTGGTCGTTCTCCTGGCGCAGCTTCTTCTGGCAGGCGCGCCCGGTGTCCATGGGGCGGGGGCAGGCTGGGTAGAGGACGCCCGTCTCTGCGTTAGGCTTCAGGTGGGTCAGGTACGCGCGCACACACACGTAGAAGGGCGCCGATACGCCGTGCACCGTCTCGTCCTTGATTTGCTGGAAGGACACGAAGCGGTCGGTGCGCCCAGCGCCGCCGGAGCCGCCAGCACCGGCAGGGCCGCCGCCCAGCATGTTGCTGGGCGCAGCAGCACCCCCTTGCTCGTACCAGGCGCGCAGCGCTTGCGCCTCCCGGCTGTCTGGGTTGATTTTCAGGTGCGTGCTGGTCACGGTGCCCAGGGTGCGGTTGCCGCCAAACTCGCTGAGTCGAGCCGCGCTGATGGCCACTGTGGGGTGCTCCCCGCGAATCAGCATCTGGTCCAGCTGCTCCCCCTCCCGCGTCGCCATGGGCGACCACAGCGTCAGCTCCACCGTGAAGCCGCTGTCGTCGCGCACCATGAGGCTGCGCTTCTCGGTGCTGCTGCCGTCTTTCTTGGTGATGCTGGCCAGCGCGCTCACGCTGTGCACCACCGCCAGCACGTCAACCACGGTGTTGACGCCAACCGGCATGGAGCCCAGGGTCCCGATCTTCTTGAACTGCGGGCGGAAGAGAGGCGGCACCAACACTCAGAGTGAGACCACACAGTGTCATTCGGCGCATCGCGCGATGCGCGCCTCGCATGCCGGCTGGATGATGGGCATGGGGTCGTTGGGCAGGTGCTCCACCACGCTGTTGCGGTCCAGGGTGATCTCGTACTCAGCCTTGAAGTGCGTGTACTGCTTCGATGCAGCCTTCAGAGTGCCCTTGCTCACCAGGTACACGTTTCCAACCTGCATCAGCTCGTAGAACTTGTCCACGCCGTCGCTGAACGTTACCATGCGAGTCTGCTCGCCAGCCTAGGGTCGCGCACGAGGGCGCTATGTGATTAGGGCTCACGCCTGGGACTGCATGTGCGCATGTGCGCACCTCGTCAATGATGTCGAAGCTGCAGAGCTTGCCTTCGCCTTTTGCGTTTGTGAAGCGCTTGATGTCGCTCTTTGCCGTGACACGGATCTTCAGCGTCCACCGCGACTGGTACGGGTTCAGGCTGGCGATGCCGGAGGTGTGGGTGGGCATGTCGTTGCGCGCCACGGGAGCGCCCTGCTGTCCGTAGCGGGGCGCCAGGGGCTGCGCCGCTTGGGCAGGCTGGTTGTAGGCCTGTTGCGGAGCGCCGTACGCGCCCTGCTGCGCTGCAGGCTGCCCGCCGCCGTAGCCGCCGCCGTAGGCGTTGTTGGGCTGCGGAGCGCCGTAGCCGCCCGCGGGCGCGCCGTAGGCCGGAGCCTGCTGCTGCTGCTGCCCCCCTCCCGGTGCGCCATACCCGCCCGCAGCGCCGCCCTGCTGTCCGTACCCGCCACCGCCATAGCCGCCACCAGCCGGTTGGCCGTAGTTGGCGGCCGGAGGAGCCGCCGGCGGCGCGTAGGCGGGCGCAGCAGCTGTGCCCTCGGCACCTCCTCCCGCCTGTGCGTCCAGAGACTTCGGCGCGCCCAGCGTCTCGCCGTGCATGCCCACCACCTGCATGCGGAGCACGATGACGATCCTGGGCGGGCCAGCCAGTGTCAGTCTGAGCCGAAGGCTTCGTGCGCGAGGGCGAGACCCAAACGTTGCTTGCCGCCTTGGCGCACGCACTTGCGGTTCTGCACCGTGTTGCAGATGCACCTGCACGCGCGGCGCGAGGGCACTCAGACGAGGCGCGCGGACGTGGCGCGGCGTGCGTCGCGTCGCTGGCGGGAGTGCAACGGGTGGGCGCACGCACTCGTCCACTTGCACCACAGAGAATTTGCGGACCTCGTTGTTCTTCACCAGCTCGTTGAGCTGCGTGGCCAGCATCGCCTGCTGGTAGTGCTCGCCGTCGGAGAGCATGAGACGGAAGCGCTCGTTTGTTGTGCTGCCCGGCGCGCCAGCCGAGCCAATCTGCTTGACATCCACAACCTGCAGCACCGGGTGGATGCTCGTCTGGCCAGCCAGCAGCTGGCGCACCGAGCCGCGGTGCAGCGGTGGTCCAAAGTACTGCGCCATAAAAGGGGCGAGGGCGCGACTGTGAACTGCGTGCCACGTCACGCACGCACCAACGCCAGCCGCCGCCGCAATCACTTTCGCGGCCCCTCGGCGAGTGCGTGCGTGTCTGCTGTTGCGAAGCGCAGCGTAGTTGAGCCGCGAGCGAGCTGGCTGGTTGCGCTCCTTGGTACGATGTCTGCGTCAGGCTCCTCGCAGACTCCGCTGGCGCTATGGAGCACCAAGCAAGAGCGCGAGAAGTACGAGAACTTCGCGGACCTGTTTGCCATCATCAAGACGGTGGACAAGCTGGAGAAGGCGCGGCCGCGTGCACCTCCTCAAGCGCCCTTCAGAAGCCTCACGCCGCGCCCAGGCCTACGTGCGCGACGCGGCGCGGCCGGAGGAGTACGAGACGGCATGTCTGGACCTGATTGCAAAGTTCAAGACGCTGCGGGCGGCTTTGCGCGACGACGGAGTGCCCGACGTGGAGCACTTCATAGCAACCTACCAGATGGACTGCGCCTCGGCTGCCGCGCGCCTGCTGCGCAGCGGACTGCCAGCCACCATCGAGCACGGGAAACCAAGGCGCGGCGCGCGGCGTGCGGCATTCGGTCATCGCTGCGCTCGCTCTGACTGTCTCTGCAGGGGCGGCACTGGGGACGCGGCAGCGCAGGTAGCGGAGGCGACGCAGCACTTCATCACCAGCCTGGACGTGCTCAAGCTGGGGATGCACGAGGTTGACCAGGTACAGCCACCGCTGCATGACCTGCTGGCCAGCCTGCACCGCGTGCCGCAGCTGCCCTTGCACTTCGAGGGCAAGGCCAAGGTGCGCGATTGGCTGGCTCGGCTGGGGGGCATGAGGGCCGTGGATAAGCTGGACGATGGGTCTGTGAGGCAGCTGGCATTTGACCTGGAGGGGGCGTACAACGCCTTCATTCGCGCGCTGGGGGGCGAACAGGGGCCGAGCGAAGGCAGAACATGAGTGTGCGCGCGTGCGACACGTCATGACGCAGAGGAGCGGAGCAGGAGCACGCCTTGTTGCACCCCGCTCACACGTCGATGCCAAGCACCTCTTGAGCCACCACGCGCAGCGCCCGCGCCGCCAGCTGCTCCTTCATGTCCAGCAGCGCTTCGAAGAAGTGTCGCTGTTGCTCCTCGTCGCCTAGGGCGGCGTAGAAAGCTGCGTAGAAGCCAGCACTCTGGTCGCCCGTCGCATCCGCATCAGCCTCCTCCATTCGCGCCGTGAACAGCTCTGCCGACAGAGGCGACAGCCGCGCGGGCAACAGCCGCCTCAGCGTCTCTCCCTCGGCTGTGGCGAGGTGCAGTAGCAGCAACCGGAGATCGCCGGCCGACAAGGCAGCAAAGACGCGCTCTACCAACGGCGCCGCATCCGCAACAGGCATCAAGGCGGCCCTCCCCAGCGTCTCCATCGCCGCCTCCTCGCTGTGCAGCGCCGCCGCAGCCACGGTGGCCGCATGATGCGCCATCATGCGCGCCTTCTCCGTACGAACGAGGCTCTCCATCGCACTTCGTGCCACGTAGGCGTCGCTGTGCCCCCCCAGCGCCTCTGTCAGCGCGGTTGTCCACCAGTAGTTGACGGCCACGGTGCCCGCCACGCTGTCCACTTGGTGCCAGAAGCCCTCGGGCAAGAAGAGCGCGTCGCCCGGCCGCAGCGTGGCGCACCAGCAGCGGGCCTCCGCAAAGCCCGGGTGAGCCCCGCCTTTCGGCTGCGCGCAGTCCACGCGGCTGTGGTTGCTGCACTCTCCACCCAGAGGCATCGGGCACAGGCGTCCCGTCTCTGAGGGCGCCCACACACTGACGCGCTTGCAGCCGGAGAGGACGCACAGCAGGTTGTGGTACGGGTCGTAGTGCACGCTGGAGCGGGTGGCGCCGCCGGGGCTCAGCCAGAGGGCCACGGAGGAGAGCTTCGCCGCGGGGAGGAGAGGCGGCTCCGACGGCAGGTCAGCCAGCAGCGGCGCCAGAGCGCAAGCTCCGTCCGACTCGCGACTCCACAACGACTCCTGCGCCAGATACACGTGACGCGCCCCCTCGCCTGACGCCACGTGTGCCAGCACTTCAGCCAGCGTGACTGCAGGCACGCAGCAACTCGTCAGAGAGCCTCAAAAAGCGCGCCAGAGGCGTCTGTGCTCTCACCTTGCATGGGCGTCTTTCGATGCAAGTCGCCGTAGAAGACCTCTGTGCTGCTTAGCAACGCACTCACGCGCGCCTCGCCGGCCAGCTCGCGCAGGCGCTGCAGGCCTGAGGCGCCGGCCCAGAGCGTGGAAGCTGGCCAGGAGTTTGCGAGGCGGCGTATCACGCACGGCTCTGCAGCCTCCACGCACTGCGCGAACTCCTCGCGCGACGGAGGCGATGCGAACTCCCGGACAGCAGACGGAGGGCTGCCGCGACAGTCAGCAAGCGTGAGCGGTGTTGCAGGCGGTAGCACCTCGCCAGCATGTCGCGTTCTCGCTAGTCTCGCCTGCCCGAGCATGCCAGACGCTGATGGTGACTGACAGAGGAGGCGGAGGCGCCAGCGTGAGTGAGAGACAAAATTGAGCAAACATGGTCGACAGCCATCACGCGGACTTCTACACGCAACATCTTCAACACCGACCGACTTTGGGCGCCGCGACCCTGCTCTTCTTCGCTCGTTGATGTAATCGATGATGGCAGAGGTCTCCTTCGTAGACAGACCTTGCTTCTTGAGCTCGTCAGCAGACGTGTCTTGCGAAGACCCGTCCAGAAGAGCGCGTCTCCGCTCAGTGCTACCCCCGCATTCACGGCAGGCTCACCTCCGCCGCCGCAAGGGTGTCCGCTGGCGCGTTCGCCGCAGCCAGGAGGTCGCACTTGAGCGTCCAGAGCTTGGCTTTGGCCGAAGCATTGCGGGTGAGCTTCGAGGCGTGGCCGTCCGCGAGGTTGGCGTTGCAGATGAAGCTCCCGCGAGCGCCCTCCAGCTGGGGATGCGCCGCCGCAAACACAAGACTGCCGGCGCCCTGCTGCACGGACCGCACGAACCGCTTGCCCAGCGCAGTCAGGCAGCCGCCCGCCGCGCCGCTGTGCGCCGTCGCATCCACGCTGCCCTGCGTGTGCACCGCGCCAGGGTGAACCGAGAAGGCGGCCATCCGGTCGCCGTTGCGCTGGAACACGTCGTCCATCTGGCGAGCCAGCAGGATCTGCGCAAGCTTAGACTGGGAGTAGCTTTTCCAAGCAACGAAGCCTTCCGGAGAGTCCACGTCAGCCTTGAAGCCTCCGGGGTAGCCCAGGTGGTGGACGATGGAGGACACGAAGACGATGCGCCCAGCGCAGGCGCCAGGAAGCAGCGCCGAGGCTCGCATGTGCGGGATGAGCAGATCGCAGAGCAGCGCATGCGAGAGCACATTGACGCCGAACATGCTCTCGTGGCCGTCGACGGTGAGTTGAAAGGGGCCAGGCATGAGCCCGGCGTTGCAGAGAAGACACGACAGCGGCAGCTTGGTGTCCAGGAATGCTGCTGCAAAGCTGCGCACGGAGGCGAGCGAGGCGAGGTCGCACTCGAAAACGCTGGTGGTGCCGCCCATCCAGGCTGCCACGTCACGTCCGCGCTCCAGGCTGCGGCAGGGAATAATGACGTGAGCACCACGGCTGGCCAGCGCGCGCGCAGCCTCTTTGCCCAGTCCAGATGTGGCGCCCGTGACGATGATGACGCGGCCGCGGAGGTCAATGTCGGCAAGCACCTCGTCGGCGGTTGAGAGTGAGCCAAAGGAGGAGCGACCAGCCCATCCCGTAAGCTCGCCGATGGGCCACACAGAGGCGAGGCGGCACTTGAGCCCCATCGCTGCCGCACAGCGCAGGGCGATGGCAGAGGGCGACGGAATGGCGAGCACCTCGAGGCAGGTTGCCTCGCTTCGTTGTCACCAGAGTCCTTCGCTGAGTCACTCGAGCTTGCACAACATTGCTGTGCGCGGGGCGCGCGCGCGTCAGCACGTGTCACGCCATACCCGGGTCCAGGCTGATCGCGGCCAGATAAAAAGGCGGCTCAGTTACAGGCGCGCATGCGTACATTCCCGAATCGCCGCATTCACTCCTGCCCGCTGCATCCCTTGACGTAGGCGCACTGGGTGCACCATGCGGAGCTGTGGGACGAAGTGCATGGGAGCGCCTGGCATGCGTGTCGCTCCTTCCAGCAGGCAGCATTGCCGTCTCCCAAACGCAAGCTCATACGCTCCTTGTGCGCCACGCACCCGCTGTGCTCCGTGGCGCACTGCAGGCTGGGCAGCGCGATGTCCAGCTGGCGGTCGCAGGCGCAGGCGGCACATGCGGCGGCCTGGGTGGAGGCGGTGCGGGCAGCCTGGCAGGCTGCGTGGCGCGCGCAAGCCCCGTCCATGGCGTCAACAGGCGGGCACTGCTTGAGGCAGGTTTCCGAGGGGGCTTCTCCGTCGCCATCGGCAACGCAAGCGGCGCACGCCTCTCCCGAGCAACAGTCCGTGTAACCCCCTCGCCCGGCGCCGCACCAGTGTCCGTGCGGCGCGTCTCGCTCTACGGGCCACGTCGCTGCGCGCCACTCGGTGCCGGCGGGCGCGCGCGGGGTGAAGGGCACGCAGGCTTGGGGGTCGTAGTCTGGCGGAGCTGGAGCATGCGCTCCCTCTGGCAACGCCGTGAACGACCCGTGACGCCCGAACGTCTCGGAGGGAGGCAGCAGCCCGTACGCCAGCGCGGTGTCGTTGTACGACACGAAGCAAGCGGCGAGCTGGGCAGGTGCGCGTCAACCCACGCTCACACAGAACATGTTTGCAGCCGTTGACAACGCACCTCCGACGCCTGCGTTGCTGAGTAGAACAACCACCGTGTGCTGCGCTCCCCTGCGTCGTACAACACCACGCGCGCGCCCCCTGGGCGCTTGGCGTGAGGTGCGAATGCCACATGTGACGTGCTGCATCCCTCTCTCCCTCGCACCGTCGGTGCTGTAGTGTATGCGCTGCGTGCGCGCGGCGTCGTCCTGCACCACCACCACGCGCTCGCCATAGCCAGGGGGGGGTGACGCTGCACGGTAGCTGCTCACGTGGCCTGAGGCGCGTAGAGGCGCCTCTGGCGCCATCAGGAGGCCCACCGTTCCGTCCAGACCGTATGTGTAGACGATCCAGGCCACCTGGAAGAAGAGTAGGCCCACGCAGCAGACGCAGGTGGCCTCGCACGCCTTTGCTCCTGGGTCGTCTCGGCTCTGCTGCTGCCGACGACGGTGCCGGTCGCTCTCCTTCTCATCCTCTAGCTCCAAGTTCAGCACGCCGCGCGCGGGAGGCTCCTCGGGAGGCACGCGGGGCATCGTGGCGCGACGCTGCATGCAGCGGTGGCACCTGCCGGGAGCGTTGTTGCTGCGCGGTTGCGAGGCGACGGCGGTGCAGCTGCGCAATGGCGTGTTCAATTCGAACAACCGCGTCATACATATCGACCGTGTCCAGAGCCAGAGTTTCCAGTGCCATACTCAGGATACTCTATCTGGGTCACTGCACTGGAGCGCGAGAGAGCACGCTCATCCTGGTGTTTTATTGGCAGCGTGTGGCAGGTATTGACGCACTTCACGGGTCCGCTGCTGACAGGAGGCGCGGGTCTGCAATCAACATGGCCGCCACGTCAAGCGCGTCCGGATTCGCGGCGCGCAGGTTGGACAGCGCGCGTGCGACGGCAGGCACGTCAGCAAGAAGGCGCGGCTCGCGGAGGAGCGCGTCCGGCAGCTTGCGTGCGCTGAGTGGAGGAAACAGAGACGCCAGCTCTTTGTACGCCACTCCGGCGGCGCGCGGCGCGTCTGGGTGCAGCAGCAGCTCCGGTGCCGCGGCGGCGAGGCGGCCTGCGTCCATGGAGGGCGGTAGCGCGAGCCGCAGCGCTACCAGCGCCCTGGCAACGTCACCATCGCTCAACAAGCATAGCGCCGCCAGCTGCTCCGCGCGGCCCAGACGCACCAGCTCCTCCGACGGGCAGGACAGCAGCGTGCATAGCTCACCAAAGCGCTGCAAAGCCCACGCCTCGTCGCGCCCAGACTCCCTCGCCACGCTGTGCGACACCAGGTCAACTGTCATCTCGTCACACATGATGCAGTGGCCCCGACCACGCAGCGGTTGAGAACGCAGCGGGTCCGTTGGCGAGCCCTGAGGCGTGTAGGCGGCGGCGGTGCGGTGGCGGTGCGCGGCATGACAGCGGGCGTGGCGACGCAGCGGCGCGCAGGCGGCAACCGCCGGCAGCTCACAGGGCGCATGACAGTGCATGGGCTGCGGCTGCGGGAGCGGCTGCGCACTGGCTGTTCTACTCGAACGACATACATACTTGTTAGCGTCGGTCGAGCGTGCGAGTGAGGGCACACATGTGCATCCCCTTCGGCCTACGCGCTGCTACGCCATGCAACTGGTCAATGTCCGCGTAGTTGGGGAGGGAGTGGGCGCAAGCGTCGCAAGCAGCAGACGTGAGCTCGCGTTGACACAGAGGCGTCCAGCCCCACAACCACGCCTTGCCGCACGCGCCTGCGCGGACTGCGCACGGAGCAGTCGCCGCCCGCTGTTGCGCCTGTACGCGGCGCCCGAGAGCAGAGCAGAGTCGACCCACGAGGATGGCGCACCTCCGCCGCTGGCTCCTCCGCCCGACACGCCCACAGCTGCGGACAGCGTCCCTGTGGCCGTTGCGCTGGCGTTGCTCTCTTTTTACCGCAAGCAGATCTCGCCGCTGCTGCCCAGCTCCTGCCGCTTCGTGCCCTCTTGCTCGGTGTACAGCATCCAGGCCTTCAAGACGTACGGCTTCTGGAAAGGTGGACTGCTCACCGCGTGGCGCCTGGCGCGCTGCAACCCACTGAACCCGAGCTATGGATACGACCGCCCCCGCTGGCCGCCACGGTGGAGCCAGGCGGAGGAGGACTGAGCGCTTTGGCGTTGAGCGCATGCAGAGTGCGACAGACCAGCCGTCCTTGCGTCGCAACTCCGGCGAGGCTGGCGCGGACGCTTGCACTTTGATGATTGACAGCGTTGCTGGCGCGCTGGCGCTGGCCAGAGCACTGCCAGACCGCTGCAACAAGCTTGCTGCGCCTGAAAGCGAAGCGTGTCAGCAGCACGACACTCTCGCCGATGTACATGTTTGTGCGTTTCATAAAATGACAGCTGCGTTGCCTCTTTGAAAGGCTGTACCTCAGAAGGGGTTGGACGCTCCCGCTCCGCCCGCAGGTGCCCCAAACGGGCTGCCCGCCTCGCCCTCCGCCTCCGCCAGGGCGGCGAACGGGTCGAAGGGGCGCCCCACATAGGACACCGGCCCGTGGGACGCCGCCGCGCCACGCACGCTCTGCGGCGGCGCAGCAGCCCCGGGGTCGCTGCTCACGCGCACCGACGGCGGCGGCAGGCCCGCGCCACCAGGCAGGCGAGGCAGGGGCTTAGGCGGCAGAGACGGCGGCGCGGCTCCGGGCGCCTTGATGTTGACCACGAAGCGGGGCCGCCCGGCGTAGGAGGCACCCCCCTCCTGTTCCTCCTCGGAAGACGAATCGTCCAGGTGATCGTTGGTATCCGAAGGCACCGTGGAAGGGGGGCGGGGCGGCAGCGCCGGGGGGGGGTGCGGCGCCCTGGGCGGCTGATGAGGCGGCCCCGCCATGGGGGCCCGGTCTTCCTCCACCCCCCGAAAGCTGGGCGTGGCGGAGCTGAGCCTGCGCGAGCCGCCGTGCGCCGACGACGCGCCCCTCTGCGACGCGCCGCCGTCGAAAGGGTTGCGCTCAGGCGCGTCGGAGCCGTAGACGGAGGGCGCGGCAGCGACAGCGTGGCGAGCCGTCACCTGCAGCCCCAGGCAGCTCACGGGCGCGCCAGCCACCGAGTGCGCGCCCAGCTCCGCCGTGCCACCAGGCGCCGCCGGCGGCGCCGCCGCCAGGTGCGGCGGCGGCGGCGGCGAGGGCAGCCCCCAGCGCTGGTGCCAGCTGGCCCAGCCCCGCTGCACCGCTTCCCCGAGGCTGGCCGAGCGGATGCGCAGCTCCATGGCCCGGGGGGTGTGCCCACGGCCCGGGTAGAGCAGCAGGAGGCGGTCCTGGGCGGCGCTGAGCAGGAGGGGCGCCTCAGCGGCGTCCCCGCCCTCCCCCTCCCCCTTCCCTCCCCCCCCGGCGCAGTCCACCGCCGCCACCCGGTAGGACCGCCCCTGCCAGTCCAGGTGCCACACCGCCAGGCGGGTGGAGAACAGCAGCGCGGGGCCCAGCCAGAGGAGTGAGCAAGGGGGGTCCGCGCCCAGGTCCCCGCCGCCGCCACCGCCGCACGCCTGCGTGCGCGTCAGCACCTCCAGCCGCGAGTCCAGCACCACCGCCCGCATGTCGGTCAGCACCGCGGCGCAGGAGGCTGCGCCTTGGTCGCCGCGCGGCGTGCGCTGCCACGCCACCGTGAGCACGCACTCGCCCGCCAGCAGCGCCAGCCGGGGCTGCAGCTGCGCGGCGGTGGCCCCATGCCGCAGCACGGCGCCCATGGGAATGCGGCCCAGCCATCGTCCGTCGACAGCGTACAGCAGGGAGGCTGCGTGCTCGTGGCCGTCATCCTGGAAGAGGCGCGACACGGGCTCCGCCCCCAGGCGCACGCTGCAGGTGGCGGCGCCGCCGTCCAGCGCGTGCGCGGCGAACACGTCCAGCGAGCGACCGCCCGCGTCCAGCAGCGCGCAGTGGGCGCAGCGGGCGCCCAGGAAGGCTGCGTCTGCGGCTGGCCGGAAGCGGCTCACGCTGGGCGCCGCAGACGCAGGGGTGGCGCCGTCGCGCACCACGCACACCTGTGCGGGCGGGGCGCCCGGCTGGTGGCGGGCCAGCACCAACGAGAGGCGCTGCTGGTCGCAGCGCAGCAGCCGAGCCGGGCAGGCGGCCCCGCCGCCGGGGGGCAGCTGCGGCAGCTCCTCGTGTCTCGCGCAGGTCCCGCTGGCGCCGTCGTAGCGCGCCACAAGCTCGCCGGTGATGTAGAAGAGCTGCTGCTTGTGGGCGACAGGCTGCGCGAGGTCCGCCTCACAGGGCGTGTGACCGGGGGCCACCAGCTGACAGTCCGCCCCTCTGGCGCCGACCGCGCGCGCGCGCGAGCGCAGGCACACCAGGCGCCCGGCACCTGCGTGCGACCCCACCAGAAGCGCTACGTGCTGCGACGACGCGCCGGGCAGGCCCAGAGCGCAGCGCACTCCGCCGGGGCGGCACGCCGCGGCCGCCATGTCGGGCGGCAGAGCGCCCTGCGCCGCCGCCGCGCGCACCAGCGCGTCAATGTCAGCCTCGGGCGGCGTGTACGCAGAAGCGGAGGAACACCGAGTGAGCGTGCCTGTGCTGCCGCCGCCCGCCGCCGCCGCCGCCACAAAGGCGGACAGGGCGCATCCCCCCCCCGGAGTGACGCATCGCACCAGCATGGTGGCAAGCCCCGGCAGCGGCAGCAGCTGCGCCACGCGCGCGGGCGGCGCCGTGGGCGGGGCGACGCAGCAGCTTGCGAAGGTTTCCAGCGCGCCGCTGCCTGGGCTGGCGCTCCAGGCGGTGAGCCTTCCGGAAACGTCCGCAGCGACCAGCAGGTGCGCGAAGCCGCCGGGGGCGCCGTGGGGCAGCAGCGCGAGGGCGAGCACGGGAGAGGCGGCGCCGGCGGCGCTCTTTCCGCCCGCGTCGGTGCGGTACGAGCCACGTAGGGCGAGGGCGGCCGGAGCGGGCGGGGCGGAGGTGAGGAGCTGGTAGGCTCGCACGGCGCCGTTGGCGTAGCCGGCGTAGGCCACTCCGCCCCCAGGGTGGGCCGCCAGGGCGGTGAGGGGCTTCTTCAAGTCCGTGCGCAGCTTCAGCGCCTGCGCAGAGGCCAGAAGCGCGGCGGGTCGCGCGCCCGCTGGAGGAGGGCCCACAGCGGCGCCCACGTCCGACAGGAACAGGGCGGACCTGCCTGGCGACGCGAACAGCAGCAGCTGGCGGGCGGCGGGGCCGCCCAGGGGAAGCAGGAGCGGCGGGCAGGCGAGGCCGACGCCCTTTGGGGGCTGCGCGCACCCCAGCGTGGTGCTGCACCCGCTCCAGGGCTCCACCGCAAGCACCAAGCCGCTGTCCAGCGCGCAGAACAGCAGCGCGGGCGCGCCCGCAGCTCCCCAGGCGAGCGCCACAGGGGGCGAGGCGGTGCAAACGTGCAGCGTTCGGGCGCCTGCGCCAGAGCAGGCGCCGCGTCAGACCGCGCGGCAGGAGGCACACCCGGCGTGCGTGTCACGCACCCGTCACTGTGTCGTACACAAGCAGCGAGGAGCCGCTGCCCAGCGCCAGAAGAGGCTCGCTCGGGTGCGTTGCACAGCATAGGGCAGCAGCTGCGTCCACGCCAGCAGCGCTCAGGGACGCTGGCGAGGCGTCAGGCGTGGCGAGCGTCTGCGCAGTGACCGTCCACTCCATTCTGAAGGGCGGGGACGGAGGAGGGCAGCAGGGCGGCACCCGGGAGCAGACTGCGCTCCTCCTCCGCGCACGAGGCAGACCACCCGCCGCGCGGTTGCGGGCGACCGCACGCAGCAGGCGGAGGTATGTCTGGCAATCTTAGACCAAAGAGCAAAGACCGCGCGCAGGCGCGCTGCCGCGCTCGCAGTGTTTGACACGGGACACACTCCACCCCTCGCCTCTCGCGTCAGTATGACCTGCACGGAGGCTGTGCTGGGCTATCTGGAGACGCAGAACCGGCCCTTCAACAACACGAACTTGGTCGACGCCCTGCAAAGCACAGGTGAGAGAGAAGTTCATGCTTTCTTGCCGCACGTCTAAGGCCACCACTCTCAGGTTTCAAGAAGGGGCAGATACAGTCGGGTGCGCGCTAGGAGTGACGTGGAGGAATGACGGGAGGCTCCACCTGCGGCGTGGCGCTCGCCAGCTCACGGGCTCCGTTTTGCCGCCCTCAGCGCTGGATACTCTGGCGGGAGACGGGCGCGTCACATGCATAGAGAACGGCAAGCAGAAGGTGTACCTGGCGCTCCAGACGTCGAGCGACGCGCCCCCGGAGGTGCGAGTCTGAAGCGCGAGTCTCACTCGCTTAGTGAGCGCTGTCTCTGAGCTCTTTGTCTGCAGGAGACGCAGGCGCTGGAAGAAGAAGCTGTGCAGCTGTCGCGCCAGCTGACTGAAGCCAAGAAGCGCCACGCAGAGCTGGCCGCAGGCGCGCAGCCTTCCCGCTAACTGTCATACTCAATCTCGCGCTCACACTTCCTCTCATAGAGATGCGATCCCTGGGCAAGGCCGCCAGCACCGAGCAGCTGTTGGCGACTGCCGCCAAGCTGAACGCCGAGTCGGAGCAGATGGAAGCGAAACTAGCGTCCCTCCGCGACGGGTCAGCTATTGTGCTGTCGCCAGAGGATCGCGCGCAGGCGGAGCTCCTTGCGATCGCCTTCTTCGACGCCTGGGCGAGCCGGCGCAAGGGATTCAAGGCTTTGTGGAGCAGCGTGTTGGAGGCTGCCGAGATGAGCAGCAAGGAGCTGAAGGATGTGGTAGCCTTTGACGACGACGAGGGCGCCGGCGCAAATTTCGAGGAGGCTAAGAAGCTGGTGGACAGCATCAAGGCTGCACGCTTTAAGCGCAAGGGCGCCAAGCCCGCTTGAGACGCAGCGACGGAGGAAGGAAAGGATCAAAGGAAAAGCCAACAACAGACAAAACCACTTGAACGCGGCAGCCTGCATACTCGGGCGCTGGAATGACACGCACATGCAATAACGGCGTCGTCGCTTGCGAAGAGACAGGCCTGAGCGGGCGGGGCCTGGGGCCCTCCTGCCTGCTGCTGGTGGTGGCTGGTGGGTGCGGCCCACGCGCCCACCTATGGCACCCTTTCGCTTCCCCCGGATACTCACGATGTTGAGCTCCGACTTCTACCGCAGCTCCGCGGCGCGCAGCTTCAGCCGCTCGGTGCTGCCTGCGAGCGCTGCTGCGAGCAGCACGTTCACCACGCG
>Ga0208951_1000496_pt1 | contig 18065 bp, 22 predicted proteins | sample GreLakmeMI27MSRF_FD_187702 | JGI IMG/M metagenome (GOLD analysis project Ga0208951, IMG submission 187702) | Freshwater lentic microbial communities from great Laurentian Lakes, MI, USA - Great Lakes metaG MI27MSRF (SPAdes) | ecosystem: Environmental > Aquatic > Freshwater > Lake | place: Great... | reverse complement strand
GTGCCGCATTGTGTGCCCTGTGCAACGTCTGCCTCTCTGGCCTGGAGGGGACGCCCGGTGTTCCTGCCGTGCTGGACGCAATCCCGCCTGTCCTGGCTGCACTGCGCGCCTTCCCGACTTATCTGGACGTGCAGGTGGACGGCTGCAAATCACTGACGAAGATGTGCGAACTGGACGCCTCCGTGGCTGAGGCTGTGGCTGCTGCTGGCGCAATGGGCCTCTTCATCAAAGCACTGATCCTCGACACTGCCAACGACAGTACGCCCGTCGCAGCAGTTAATGCAATTGGAGCTATCGCTCTGTCAAAGGCCGCTTTGCCCCAGGCGTCTGCCGGCATTGACGTTGTGATGCGCGCCCTGCGGCGTCAAGGGAAGATCAGCGAGTTTGCGGAGGCTGCGTGCAGGACTTTGGGCATCTACCTGCGCTGCCCCGCCACGCGCGACCGAGCCGTCCAGGCGGGCGCAGAGGCTGCAATTCGGGAGGCGCTTGCAAAGCACAGCACCATTGCAGCTGTCCAGGAGGCTGCCGATGAGGCACTCGAGGCCCCGCAGGCATGAGCCAGGGCATTGATGCATCTCAAGGCACAAGCGCACCCAAGACCGTCCGTCGGACAGAGGGGCAAAGGGCAAATGTTTGCAATCCAAGCTCACCGCTCACGCACGCACCATCGCCAGCCTTGCGAGCCAGCCTCTGTCATCACTGAGCAAGCCAAAAATAGGCCGCGCTCGCCTCTGGTTCGTGCGGCAGCGTAATAGCGAGCAGCAGGCAGCCGCCCGCATCCCGCATCCCCTGCCTTTGCGTCCCCGCCCAACACGTATGGCTTCTGGTGACCTGGATGACCTCCCCACCGTATGCGCGCCAGCCTTCCCTGTGAGCGACTGGCTGCGGCGTCGCCCTCGCGCCTCCTTCGCCGTCGCAGACCGCGGTGCGCTGCCCCAGGCTGCTGAGCTGCTGCGTTGCTGGAGCAACGACGCCACCAGCTACAGCTACTGTGGAGCGCAACCCGCGGCGCTGCTGCCGCTGCCGCTGCCCTGCGAGCTGGACTCTGGTGTGGCCAGCTTCGTGCCCAAGAGCGAGCTTGCCAAGCCGGGCGTGGAAGTGGTGGTGCGAGCGGCGCTGGCGGCTGGCACGTCGCCGTTCTCCGCGAGCGTGCTCACGTTCCGTAGCAACCTGAACAAGCTTGGGAACACGCTCTGCGACGCTCGCACTGCCTGGACGGTGGACGCCTGCCTCGTGCGCAGCACGCTCTTCCTTGACATCGTCAAGCCAGAGTTGCAAGGGGGGGAGGATAGCCCTGAGCAGCGGCGCTTCCAAGCCTGGGGATATGTCTTTGAGGCGCGATGCACCGGCGCCGCAGTGGCGGACGCCAACCAAGAGACAAGCGTGCTGGTGCGCACCTCTGTCGGCAGCGTGTCGGTGTTGCTTGGCGCAGAGATCGACTGCTATGACGCCGAGTCGCTGCCTCCTGGCGCACCCTGCACGCTGCTTTCTCTCCGCGAGCTCAAGACGTTCAAGCAGCCTGCGCATGCAGGTGCTTGGCGCACGCTCTACCGGTCTCGCCATCCAAAGTGGTGGCTTCAGAGTCACCTGGCTGGTGTCACACAACTGCTGTTGGGCGCGCGAGACGATCAGGGCGTCGTGCGCGCAGTGCACGCGGTTCCCACGGCTGATTTGCCGCGACTCTCTGCGGCCAATGGGGAGCCATGGAGCCCCTCGCAGACGCTTGCGCTCACGCAAGACGTGTTGGCGTGGTTTCGCTCCGTGGCGAAGGCGCAGGCGGACGGACTCCACCTGCGCTTTGTGTATGCGCCCGAAAATCAGGCCATTGAGGCGCATATCGTGTGGGGTGGCAGGCTGCACGAGCGCCTAAAAGCGGTGCTTCCCAACACGTGAGATGAGACGGAAATCCGTGCGTGGCCGTACGTTTCAGTGCCACGTCACTCGCGCCTCGCTCCCACCGTCAACCTGTCTCACGGCAGTTTTCGGTGCAGTTTGTGCCTGTGTTCACCAGTTCACGGGCGAGGCTGCGCGAACTCGCTCCTCGCTTCTGTGCCTCCACCGCCGCTCCGTCTGCGTTCTCTCGGGCCGCTTGTGGACGCTGAACGCTCGCCTGGGTGCTCGCTGCTGTTCGCTGTGGGCGCGCAGGCTGCACGGGCTGACTGAGCGCCAACCCCGGTCTGCGACGAGACACTCTCTCCGCCTCGCGCACGCCCTCGCGCCCTGCTGCACTGCCGCGCGACGCCTGGGCGAGCCACTCTCCGCTCAACAAGGATGTATGCTGTATTGGCTGCTCAGCGCGCCGAGGACGCCGCCCTCAACGCTCGCTGCGCCGCCTATCCTCGCGAGGCGGCCAACTATGCGGCTCGCCTGCGCCGCACTCCACACGCAAATAAAGCGAAGTGGCTCTTCAACAGTACCATTTGCGACCACTCCACGCTGGCGCGGCTCTTGCTCGCCGACGGCGTTTCTCTCAACACCGTCGACGCAGAAAATCGAACGCCGCTGCACGCGGCCGCCGAAACAGGAGCGATCCATGTGCTGCGCATTTTGCTGGAGGCTGGAGCCGACACCAGCTGCTGCGATAACTTTGGAAAGACGCTGCTGGCAGGCGCAGTCCGCTACGGCAATGTTGCTTGCGCACGCGAGCTCATTCCGCACACGGACCTGCGCATCTTCAACGCCGATGGCGTCAACGTGCTGCATGTCAGCATCACCGCCAACGAGCCCGAGATCTTGAAGCTGCTGCTGCCTCACTTTGCAGACAACATCGACGTGCGCACCATCAAGCCGCGCACCCCGGCTGACCCTGGCAAGCCGTACAGCAAGAGACCATTGTATTTTGCGTGTGACTTTGGATATCACGCCATGGTGAAGACCCTCCTGGCTGCAGGGGCCTCGCGGACGGCACACAGGAGTGATTCATTCTCCTGCCTCCACGCCGCAGCTGAAAACGGACACCTGGCGTGTGTGACGCTGCTCATTGGGCGTCCTGACAGCTGGAAAATGAGCGCCGCAGAGCTGGATGCGCGAGATGCGAAGGGGCGCACTCCGCTCTTTTTGGCAGCAATGATGGGTCACCGCTACTGCTGTGCCGCGCTCCTCGCTGCCGGCGCAGATCCGGGTGCTGCTTCACATAAGGGGCGCACGGCGCTGGATGCTGCTAAGCATGCTGCTAAGCATAACCACCCGGGCAACCAGGATCTGGTCGAGTTGCTGGAGTGCCGCGGCGGGGGCCCGGCGCCGCTCCTCTGCGCCGGCTGCGGCGCCTCCGACAAGCGCCTGCACGCCTGCTCTGTCTGCCAGTCCGCGGCCTTCTGCTCGCAGAGTTGCTTCAATCAGGCATACTCGGCGCACCGGGAGGAGTGTGAGCGCATCAAGGCGGTCAACGAGGAGAAGGCTCGCAACCGCACCAGAAACAAGGCCACCACGCCTGCGCCGCCCTAGACGTTTCAGCCTTCCATCAACCCTCTGCGTGTGTACATCAACAGTTCTTGCTCTTCACGGGTGGGTATCATCTGACGCTGCGCAGGACGGACACGTAACGTCTATGCACCATTCTAGCTAGGTTAGACTTGTCTCTAGAGCTGCAATACTGCCATCACGCCTCCTTCTTGCTCTTGCTGCTGCGGCGTCCATACGCCTGCGCGTAGAGCTGCACGAACAACGCCAGATAGGTGGCAAGCAGGCCAATGCCCACATAGGCGGCGCGGTGGGTGCCTCGGCAGTGCGTAGCGGCGCCTCCGAACCAGCCCCACCCATTCTCTGCGTTGACGCGCAGCGTCAGTGCTGCGACACAGGAGGGCACGTCCACCGCAAACTGCGTGATCTGAACAGCCGTCAGGTGTCGCTTCCACCAGGGGCGGACGCCGATGCTGGCGAGCGCGTAGTAGCCGTACATGAAGACGTGCACGGCCAGATTGAGGAAGATGGGCACCACCTGGCAGGCGGTGTCGTCGGTGAGCTGCACCCAGCAGAGCAGAAGAGTGGCGCTATGGTGGAACACGTGCAATGCCGGGGTGGGCCGCCCGCGAAGCGCCAACAAGAGCGTGTCGAACAGCTCCTGCGACCGATGCGACGTCAGTTGCGTCCAAGTGGCTGGCTGTGATTGACGCACCAGGTACTTGGTCACGTAGTTGAGGTAGAAAAGGCCGACCAGGTTGGAAGAGGACAGCTGGTGCGGCTGGGGGTCGCACCAGACTCGAAACACGCCGGCGGCTACGCCGCCACTGGACGCCACCGCAGCGCCCACCGCCACGGCCAGGCCGCACAGCAGCAAGGCGGACCAGGCGGCAAGCAGGACGTTGTGCACTGGGGCGCTGCGTGGGTGAGAAAGACGGCAGTGGAGAAGGCGGCAACCGGCCATTTGCTTTGGCAACCGGGTGACCGGGAGATCGGGAGACCGGGACGCACCCACTACTGCCGCTTGCAACGCGTCCTGCATCGGCGCAGCCCCGCGCGCCGCCAGGCGCTTGCAGGCGGCGATGGACGCGAGGTACGCGAGCACCGCGAGTGCGGGCGCACGAGGTCTTGAAAGCGCAGTCTCCCCCGGCACGAAGGAGAAGGAAGCCAGCATCAGCCGCGCGCGAGACCACAGCCCCACCAGCGCAGGCTTCGAGGCGCGCAGCAGCAGCGCTAGCGCTGCATCGTAAAACGGGTCGCCTGCCTTGCTCGTCTTTCCCACCACGCTCGTCCCTCGTTCTGCGGCCATACCGCTGGGAATACCCAGCGCACAGCCGGCCAAGCCACCTGCCAGCAGGAGGAGCGCCAGGAGAGGCCGTGTTGCAGCTGACGCGAGGCGATGCAGGCGGCCGCCGTGGTTCGCCAGGCGCAGCCTCGGCGACGCCGACAACAGCGACGCCTCGGTTGCACACATAGTGTGGGGCAGGGGCGTGCAGCTGAGGGCTGTCCTACGATCCCCACTGGGCACAGGCCTAAGCAGGCCGACACCCAAGGTAGATCATAGTCAGGAGCGTAGGTAATACGATGGCGGCCGTACGACCCGCGATGCTGGCGGCGGCGGCTGCTCCCGCCGGGCTCGCGCGCGCTCCGACCCTCTGTTGTGGCCTGCGCGTCCCTGGGCCGTGGGTCACGATGCGTGCTCGCGGTCGCGCTGCCCCACCACCTCTGGACTTGGCACCCGCAGGCGCCTTTGAGGCGCCTTCGGGCCCTCGAGTCACCCGCCGCGGCAGCCGTCGCTGGCGGCTGCTGGCCTGTGTTCTGTGTGCGGCTGTAGTGTACGGGTTGCTGCAGTCAGGCGGCGCGAGCTCGTCCGAGTTGCCGCTGCCCGCCTCCGCCCCCTGCGCCGCAGCGGAGCTGGGCCTGGCCGCGGGCGGGTTGCTGGGCGGGAAGGCGCGGCCGAGAAACTGCGGCTGGGCGGGGGGGCGGGGGCGCAGACTGGACGGGGAGCTACAACCGTCGCTCTGCGCTATCTCAGACACCCTTCAGCGCGCGCGCCCCTGGCTCCCAGCCCTGCCCGACGCTGCGCAGCGCCTCTGCGTGACGCTGCAGCACGCGCAGAAGCGGGTACGCGCCCACGTGTGCTCTCTCGCTCACCCCCGGGGGCGCGAAGCTGCCAGAACGTTCACACGTGTTCACGCGCCTCGCGCTGTCACCGCGCCTAGACCTTCCCCTTATACAAGCCCCAGCTGCACGCCTGGCGCCTTGCGGCTGGCCCCGCCTTTCTGAAGACGAGCTTGTTGGTGGCAGTGGCGGTGATCCCTGTTGCCCGACACGTGCTGGACCTATACTTCCAGGCACGCCCCTGAGCGCCTCGTGCGCGCCACGCTGCCGGCGCTCACGCGCGCCTGCGCCCACGCAGCGTCTGGGGCGCGAGTTGCTGCCAGCGGCTGGCGTGACGTGTTCGCCGGAGGACGTGACGTTCACCAAATGGCGCGAGGCGTGCTGGCGTCTGGCCACCTACGCTCTGTTGACCGTCTTCGGCGTCGTCTCGTGCGCTGCGGAGCCCTGGGTGGCTGACACGAAGCTGCTGTTGCAGGGCTGGCCGGCAGCGCATGTTCACAGCGCACCCCTGCAGCAGTGGTACGCCATCGAGATGGGGCTCTACATGTACTCACTGGCGGATCTGCTGCTTTGGGAGGCGCCTAGGGGGGATTACTACGCCATGATCCTGCACCACGTGGCCACGCTGACGCTGCTGGGGGGCTCCTTCTATTACAGTTTCCTGCGGGCGGGGGCCATTATCATGATGGTCAACGACTTTGTGGACTTTTGGTTCGAGGGCGCCAAGCTGGCCAAATACGCGGCTGCTGAAAACGTCAGCACAGCCTTTTTCCTCGCCTTCGTGGCCTCCTGGGCATGGCTGCGCCAAATCTACACACCCTTCAACTTCTGGTACTCCGTCGCCATCGACGGATGGGGGCTGGTGGAGCAGTACGGACCCTCAACCGAGCACGTCGTCATCTGGGCCGTCTTCCTGCTGCTCATCATCGTCGTCATTGTGCTGCATACCTACTGGTTCGTCTTCCTGCTGCAGAAAATCAAGGTGAGCGTGAGCATCAATGTCAGCATCAAGGTTGTGGACCGCCGCCCGGGTGCAGTTGTGGAGGAGAGCCAACTGTTGGAAACGCCTGCCAGCCCGGGCGGGCTCAACACGCACACGGCCAAGACACTGCTGGAGGAGGATTAGAAAGACAAGGCTTCATTTTTAAACGAACACAACACGACTAGCTTACGCGCAGCCTCTGCAGCGCTCAGGCTGCCAGGCGCGCAGCGGCGGCCGCGTGGCCGTTGATGCGCGCCTCCATCTCCGGCCTGAAGGCCCGGATGAGCCCCTGCACCGGCCATGCCGCCGCGTCGCCCAGCGCGCAAATGGTGTGCCCCTCAATCTGCTTGGTCAGCTCCTGCAGCATGTCAATCTCCTCCAGCCGCGCATCCCCCGTTTTCATGCGCTCCATGATGTGCCACAACCAGCCGGTGCCCTCGCGGCAGGGCGTGCACTGTCCGCATGACTCGTGCTTGTAGAAGTAGGAGAGGCGCGCGATGGCATCCACTATGTCGGTGCTCTTGTCCATCACAATCACCGCCGCTGTTCCCAGGCCGGACTGCATGGACTTGAGTGAGTCAAAGTCCATGAGGGCGGCTTCGCACTGCGATTTGACCAGCATGGGCACAGAGCTGCCTCCGGGGATGATAGCCAACAGGTTATCCCACCCGCCGCGAACGCCGCCCGCGTGTCGCTCCAGCAGCTCTGGCAGCGGGATGCTCATCTCCTCCTCGACGGTGCATGGTTTGTTGACGTGGCCGGAGATGCAGAAGAGCTTGGTGCCCGAGTTGTTCTTGCGCCCAAAGCCAGCGAACCACTCAGCCCCGCGACGCAGAATGGTGGGGCTCACAGCAATGGTCTCCACGTTGGTCACAGTGGTGGGGCAGCCGTACAGGCCCACGCCAGCCGGAAAGGGCGGCTTCAGGCGCGGCTTGCCCTGCTTACCCTCCAGCGACTCGATCAACGCAGTCTCCTCGCCGCAGATGTATGCACCCGCACCGAACGCGATGTTGATGTCGTAGTCGTAGCCGGAGCCGGCCGCGTTCTTGCCCAGCAGTCCAGCCTTATAGGCCTCTGCTAGCGCAGCCTCCAACGCCTTGCGCTCGTTGACGTACTCGCCGCGGATGTAGATGTAGCACGCGCGCGCGCGCATGGCGAAGCCGGCCAGCAGGCAGCCCTCCAGCAGCTTGTGTGGGTCGTGGCGCATGATTTCGCGGTCCTGGAGGAGGGACTCAGTGAACCGCAAGTATATGTGCCTCAGCGGGGCGTGCCTTGCAGGTGCCCGGCTCGGACTCGTCCGCGTTCACCACCAGGTAGGACGGGCGCCCGTCAGAGACCTGCGGCGATGCGTGAGGCGTGCAGCGTGGAGGCACGAGCGAAGAACCCTAAACTGCCACGTGAGCGCTCAAGGCCCTGACCAACCGCTCACCTTTGGCATGAAAGACCACTTCAGGCCGGAGGCGAAGCCCGCGCCGCCGCGGCCGCGCAGGCCACTGTTCTTGATTTCGTTGACTATCCAGTCAGGCCCCATGGCCATGATGTCCTTTGTCCGGTGCCAGTCTCCGCGCTTCAGCGCGCCCTTCAGCTTGGGGTCGTGCTTGCCGTACAGGTTGGTGAAGATGCGGTCCACATCCTTCAGCCCGCCGTGCACGCGCAGTTCCGGAGCTGCTGCTGCTGCTCCGGGAGGCGGAGGCGGAGGCGGAGCCGCTGCTGCTGCAGCCGGCGCGGCAGTGGCTGCTCCGGCGGCGCCGCGCAAGCGGCGCGCGGCGGCGCGAGTGCCGGCGCGGAGCATGGCTCACGCAGAGAGCGAGGGGGGCGCGTGTGGCATGATGTGGGGCAGGGGGCAACGGGAGGGCTCACTGACGACGCGCGCCCGCATCGGCGACTCTGTCTCGCAGCGCTGCGCGTGTGAGCGGCGTTGCATGCGCGGAATTGTGCGTGAGCAAGCTCCTCGACGTCGTGCGACGATGGAGTCTATGGCGCTGCCACAGGCCTTGTCTGCCGCTGGCGCGTTGCTCATGTCCTGCGTCATCCTGTGGGCGCTCAGCGCTGGCGACGGCGCCGCGCAGTTGGCCACACTGACGCATTTACCCTGGGGCGTGGTGTCGCTGGTGGATCTTTACACCGGCTTTGCCTTGTTCTCCGGCTGGATATGGTACCGTGAGAAGAGCGCAGCTGTGGCGGCAGCTTGGAGTCTCGGGATGGTGTGTCTCGGCTTCGCTGCGGGAAGGTGCGTGGCGAGTGTTAAGCGGAGCGCTGTTGTGCTTTCTGCTCTGACTCGTGTCGCGTCTCTGCTGCAGCGCGTACACCTTTCTGGCGCTGCGCGAGGCGCGCGGAGACTGGACGAGGTTCTGGCTGGGCGCGAGAACACACGCAGCACGAGACGTGCTGTCAGCTGAGAATGAGCAGACACGCGCCTCTGAGCCGTTGCTTCGAGACGAACGTTGACGCTGTACATTCTATTTCTCAGCTCGTCTTCCATCGAATTTTCCGAGCTCAAGGTCAGTCATAGACAGCTGGACAGCGAGCGCGCGCGAGCGCAGGTGCCGTGGTGCCCCGCATCCTCCGCCTTCGCGTCTCCCCCGCACAGCGCGTACCGGGGCTGCAATGGCGGAGGTCCCCGAGGAGCCTGACGTGGAGTACGCGCCAGAGCTGCCACAAGGAGTGCTGGTGAAGATCTTCAGTGGTTTGTTGCCTCGAAACCCGGACTGCTTGCGTGACCTCTGCGCCGCCGCCTCCGTCTGCCCCAGCTGGCGCGAGGCGGCCAAGAAACCCTGCCTGTGGCGCGTGCTGTACGTGCTGAACGCGCCGCTGAACGCGCGGCTGACTGGGCCTCGGCTGCGCAACCTGGTCGCTCGCTCACACAACACTCTCACTCGGCTCGAGCTGGTTGGCTGCCCGCTGGTAAGCGAAGCAGCGCTGACACTGTCGCTACAGCAGCAGCCCCGCCTGGTCTTCGTTCGCGTCAAGGACTGCGCCCTGGTTACCCGCCCCGGCCTTGCCCACGCTCTGTGCGACGCCGAGGACTTCCAGGGCGTCGTGGCGCAGCTCAACGACCCTCGCCAGTCTGTCGCTGACGCTCAGCGCTGCTGCCTAGCCCTGTGCTCGCTGATTTACGCTATACGCCGGAGGACGCGGTAGCTCTCGCAGAGGCGCAAGCGGCGGGAGTACTGAGCGCTCTGCTGCACTGCGTTAACAAGCACACGGCACACGCGGGGGTGCAGGCTGCGTGCTGCTGGGCGCTGGGGCACTACGTTAACGTCGCCCGGCTCACCGCAGTTCACTCTTACCCTCCCGTCTTCCAGGCGCTCGTGGCTGCGCTCAAGGCGCATCCGCTGGACACGAATGTGCAGCGGTCCGCACTGTCAGCCCTCAGCAACGTCTGCAGCTCTGGCCTGGAGGGGACGCCCGGTGTTCCTGCCCTGCTGGACGCCATCCAGCATGTCCTGGCTGCACTGCGCGCCTTCCCGACTGATCTGATTGTGCAGGAGTTCGGCTGTGACTCGCTGGAGAGGATGTGCGACATGGACGCCTCCGTGGCTGAGGCTGTGGCTGCTGCTGGCGCAATGGGCCTCTTCATCAAAGCGCTGCGCCTCGACACTGCCGACGATGCTGAATGCATGTCTGCAATGAATGCCATCAAAGCTATCGCTCTGGCTCCTGCCGCCTTGCCCCAGGCCTCCGCCGGCATCGACGCTGTGATGCGCGCCCTGCGGCTTCTTCAAGAGCACAGCAATGTGGTCAATGTTGCATGCCAGACGCTGATGACCTACCTGCAGTGCCCCGCCACGCGCGAGCGAGCGTTCGAGGCTGGCGCTAATGGATGGGTGGCTCGGCTCGTTGGGTGGCTCGGCTCGTTGGACCTACGAGCAGGGCATATTGCGAGCACACCTGGAGCTACACGTTGCTGTCGAGGCACTTACGGCGCTTTAGGACCCTGAGGCATGAGAGCACTGATGAGTGAGTGAATGAGTGAGTGAGGAGAGGAGAGGAGAGAATGAGTGAATAAGTCAGGAGCACCCTTGTAATGCTTACACCGCCCCGACGGCTGCCTCTCTTCTTAGCGGCGCCCCCGGTCGTCCCGGTCGCGCTCCCGTCCGCCATAGCCACCCCCCCCGCCTCCGTACCCCCCCCCGCCTCCGTAGCCGCCGTAGCCGCCGTAGCCACCCCCCCAGCCGGGTGGCGGCGGACCCCACTCCCCCCAGGACACCTGGGGTGGGCCGCCGCCCCAGCCGCCACCCATACCCCCTCCGGCGGGACCGCCCGGGCCGTACCAACCTGGTGGGGGGGGTCCCCAGGAAGGATCCGGCTCCCAACGGCCCAAGCCGCCGCCCATCATCGGGGGGCCTGCCCCCCGTCCATCCGCGGGCACACCCGCCGCAGCCTTTGGGCAGGCGCACTGCTTGCACTCCGTGCGCCAGCTGAAGTTGTCGTTGCCGCAGTTGCCGCAGAACCAGTCGCCCTCGCGCGCGCCGCCTCGAAAGGGCGCCGCGCCGCCGCCCGGGCGGCCACTGCCAGGCTCGCCGCGCGCGCCGCCGCCGCCGCCGCGCGCAGCTCCCTCCGGGCGAGGCGGCAGCACGTCCACGTCGCGCCCGTCCAGCGAGTGCGGGTTCTTGAACAGCTCCCCCTCCGCGCCCGGCAGCAGCCGCTCAAAGTTAAGAAACCCGAAGCCGCGACTGCGGCCCTCGCTGGTGCGCTTCACCTCAGCCGTGGACACCGTGCCGAACTTCGAGAAATAGGCGCGCATGCTCTTCTCGTCTACAGGCGGACAACTCGTCAGCAAATGGGGTTGAAACACCACACCTACACGCACGAGCCACGCGCCTGTGGCCCAGGCCAAACCTCGCACGCAGTAGTCCACGCCGGCCTCCACGCGAGGCCCTCGGGGCGGGGAGGCGTCGTGCGCTGAGGGCGGTGTTAGGCACGCAAGCTGGGGGATCAACCCTAGCGAGCAAACAGCTGGGCCCGCGCTGACGCAGCGAGAGCTGCGCAAGCACGCACCCAGCCTGTCGCGCCCCTCGGGCGAGCGCCGTCCGTGGCCGCGTCCTTCGCGGTCATCGCGCGACCTGGAACGCGAGCGCGACCGACCGCGCGGCGACTCCTCTGCATCTCGTGGAGAGGGCGAGCGCGCCATGCTGCAGCCGGAGGCGCCTGTTTTGAAGATATGCGGGACTTTCGAACAGTGTTGATAGAAGCTCGTGTTCGACCAGCGACGATTCACGTCTCGCACCTGGGATGCCCTCCTCCGTGGCTGACGGCGTGCAGCCGTCTCCGCGCGAGCGGCACGCCAGCAACGCCAGCAGCGTGCAGTCGAGCCTGCGCAGCTGCTTTGGAGGCTCGTCAGCACGTCGCGTGGGGACACGCGAGGAGGCTACAGTGCGACTCAACGCAGTGTTGGCCACCCAACGCGCCTTGAGCTCTGCTCTAGAGGCGCGTCATTCGGTGCTGACTGCGAAGCTGGAGACTGTGAGGGCTGCGCTTCTGGCGAAAGGGAGGTTGGGAAGCGGGGAGACGCCAAAAGGCGCCAGCCTGGCTGATCAGACGGCCTTCCTAGCGGCCGTGCGCGCCCGCGCTGGGGCGGCGCAGCGGCGCATGGCGCGCACGGCGGACGCGACCACGGAGCAGCGACTTGAGGAGGCAGTTGACTGCGAGCTGCGGCGCAGTCTGCTCTCCTGCCCAGCCACCGGGACGCTGCTCAGGCCGCGCGTGGCGGCGCACCTGCAGGCGGCCGCGCGCGCTCGTCTGGCCGTGGACACGACGCGACGGCGTTGCGCTGCGGGGGGTGAGGCGCCCGGCGCGCTGCTCGCGTCGGCGGCTCGCTCGCTCAGGGCCGAACAGGCGGAGGAGGCCAACGCGCAGGCGCAGGCGCAGCAGGCGGCGGCACGTCGCAAGGAGCGAGAGGCGAGACGGGTGCGTCCTCTCAGCTGTCAGTTTGCACAGCACTGGGAACTCACAGCAGCACTCTTCCCTGCAGGCGTCTCTGGTGGCTCGCAGGGGCAGCCTGACGCTCCTCAGCGGGACCTCGGACTCGGCCTCCACTCCAGACGGAAGAGCTCCGATGGCTGCGCTCGTCAACGTCGGCGCCCCTCGCACGCTGGCCCCGCTCTGCGAGTGAAAGAGAGAGAGAGCGCGTGCGAGAGCCACTACTGCTCGCGTTCGTCTGGCTCACGCCTCGCCGCCCCAGTGAGCCGCATGTGCATGCGTGGTTGAACACTTGAAAAAGCAGGGACCAGTCCTCGACGTCTCCGCCGCGTCACTTGCGTTTGGCGCCCAGCAGCACTGCGGCCACGTAGAGGCCCACCGCCAGCAGCAGCAGCGCGCCGGCGAGGGCGGGCAGCGCGACGGCCCAGTGGCGCGCGGGAAACAGCGCGTGCACCCACAGCTGCTCAGCGTCCACGAAGGGCAACACCAGCGTCCACACGGTGTAGTACAGGAAGCCAAGGGTGCTCAGCAGCAGCAGCGAGCCCGCCAGCAGCCGTTCGCTCAGAGGTGCGCCTCGCGACAACATGACAGGGCAGCCGCAGGGACCGGGAGAAGAGGAGGACCACACGAGAGAGGCGGAGGGCGCGCGGCGATGGTGCGTGTTCGACAGTTCGACTCTTCGTCGTATATGTATACGTCCCCGCTGAGTGGGGACGGAACACGCATGCATGGACGGCAGACAGATGCCACGCCCGGATTAATGCCCGGGTTCATGCCTGCGGGTCCTGGAGCGCGTCTTCGGCAGCCTTCTTGACAGCCGCGTCGGTGCTGTGCTTCGCCGCCGTTGCACTGATCGCGAAATCGGCGCAACCTCGCAGCGCTCGCTCGCGCGTGGCCGCGTAACGCAGATAAATGCCCAACGTCTTGCATGCAGCCTCCGCAAACATGCTGTTCTTCTCGTGATGCCGCAGGGCGCGCACCACAGAGTCGATGCCGACAGATGCCTGGGGCAAGGCGGCTGGAGCCAGAGCGATGGCTCCGATTGCAACCACTGCAGCGATGCATGTATCATCGTCGGTGATGTCGAGGTTCAGCGCTTTGATAAAGAGGCCCAGTGCACCAGCAGCAGCCACAGCCTCAGCCACGGAGGCGTCCATTTTGCACATCTTCGTCAGTGATTTGCTGCCGTACTCCTGCACGTCCAGATCAGTCGGGAAGGCGCGGAGTGCAGCCAGGACAAGCGGGATGGCTTCCAGCAGGGTAGGAACACCAGGCGTCCCCTCCAGGCCAAAGCAGCAGGCGTTGAGCAGGGCTAACAATGCGGCTCGCTGCACATCTACAACCAATGGATGCGCCTCAAGCGCAGCCACAGCAGCCTGGAAAATGGGAGGGTAGGAGGCAACCTCGGTGCGCTTGGCTATATGAACGTACAGCCCCAGCGCATAGCATCACGCAGCCTGGACGCCCGCATGCGCGGCGTGCAGTGCGGCACAGCGCAGCAGAGCGTCCAGGGTACCAGCCGCTTGTGCTTCTGCGAGAGTTGCTTCCTCGTCCTCAGCCTCTAGCAGCGTGTGCAAGGCCACGCAGCAGCGTTGCGTGTTCGCGGCAGACCGGCGGAAGTCGTTAAGTTGCTCCACGACGCCTTGGAAAGTGTCAGAGTTGCACAGAGCGTAGGCCAGGCAATCGCGTGAGATGCGCTTACAGCCCAGGCAATCAACATATACAAGGCAAGGCTGCTGCTGTAGCGGCAGTACCAGCATGGCGTCGTTCAGCAGCGGGCAGCCATTCAGCGCGAGCCGAGAGAGTGTGTTGTGTGAGCGCGCAACGAGGTTGCGCAGCCGAGGTCCTGTCAGCCGCGCGTTCAGCGGCGCGTGCAGCACCCACAGCACGCGCCACAGGCTGGGCTCCGTAGCCGCCTCGCGCCAGCTGAGGCAGACGGAGGCGACGGCGCAGAGGTCGCGCACGCTGTGTGGGTTCGGAGGCGCCAAACCGCTGAAGATCTTCACCAGCACCCCTTGAGGCAGCTCTGGCACGTACTCCACTTCAAGCTCCTCAGGGATCTCCGCCATGGCAGCCCCGATACGCTTTGGGCGGGGGGAACGCAAAGGCAATGTGGATGCGGGGTTTGCGGGCATGCGGGCTTGCGGGGCAGCAGCGGGGCTTCTTCAGGGCTTGCCGACGGCTTGTCGCTACGACGACGAGTGCAGGCGCGTCATCGCTCGCTCAGCGGAAACAGCGACTGGCTCACATCCAGGCTGGCGATGATGCGTGAGCGGCGAGCTTGGATAGCAAACAACGGCCCCGTCCGACATCGTCTTGGGTGCTTTGCGCTCGTTCCTTGAGATGGACTGGCGCCCAGGCTCATGCCTGCGTGTCCTGGAGCGCATAATTAGCAGCGTATAGGACAGCTTTGTCGTCGTTGTTGCTGAACTCCGCAAACGCCTCCCAAATCGCAGCCTCTGCACCAGCCTGAACGGCTCGCTCGCGCGTGGCGGGGGAACGCAGATAGATGCCCAGCGTTCTGCATGCGGCTACTGCCAGCTTGCTGCTCTCGTGACGCCGCAGGGCGTGCACCACAGCATCGATGCCAGCAGAGGCCTGGGGCAAAGCGGCCTTTGACAGAGCGATGACTCTGATTGCGTCGATTGCCACGGTAAGTGTATTGTTGTTGGTGCAGTCGAGGTTCAGCACTTTGATGAAGAGGCCCATTGCGCCAGCAGCAGCCACAGCCTCAGCCACGGAGGCGTACATGTAGCACATACTCTCCAGCGAGTCACAGCCGCACTCCTGCAGTTCCAGATCAGTCGGGAAGGCGCGCAGTGCAGCCAGGACATGCTGGATTGCGTCCAGCAGGGCAGGAACACCGGGCGTCCCCTCAAGGCCATACCAGCACGCGTTGCACAGGGCTAACAATGCGGCTCGCTGCACATACATGTCCAATGGGTGCGCCTTCAGTGCAGCCACTGCCGCCTGGAAGATGGGAGGCAAGAAGGCTACCTCGGTGTCTGGTGCAGCGTAAACGTACTCCGACAGCGCCAAGCAGCACGCAGCCTGCACGCCCGCGTGTGCGGCGTGCAGTGCGGCACAGCGCAGCAGAGCGTGCAGTGCACCAGCCGCTTGTGCCTCCGCGAGAGTTGCTTCCTCGTCCTCAGCACCTAGCACCACTTTAAAGGCAACGCAGCAGCGCTGCGCGTCAGCGACAGACTGGCGAGGGTCGTTGAGCTGCTCCACGATCTCCAGGAAGTTCTCGGAGTCGCAGAGAGCATGGGCCAGGCCATGGCGGGAGATGCGGGCACAGTCCTCCACGTTAACGAAGACCAGGCAGGGCTGCGTCTGCACCGCACGCGCCAGCGCCGTGTCTATCACCAGCGGACAGCCTTCCAGCAAGAGCCGAGTGAGAGTGTTGTGTGAGCGAGCGACCAGGTTGCGCAAGCGGCGTCCTGTCAGCCGCTCGTTCAGCGGCGCCTTGTTCACGACCAGCTCGCGCCACAGGCTGGGCTCCTTGGCCGCCTCGCGCCAGCTGGGGCAGACAGAGGCGGAGGCGCAGAGGTCGCGCACACTGTCTGGGTTGATCGGACGTGTCAAACCAATGAACACTTTCAGCAGCACTCCGTGAGGTAGGTCTGAGAAGTCAGCCATGTTGGCAGCTGTCGAGTAGGCCGTACGCGCTGGGCGGGGGGACGCACAGGCATACGTAGGATGCGGGGTCAAGATGTCTGATCCGACGTGGGCTACTATAACACAAACGCCCAGATAGACGCAGCTATAGCGAGGAGGTGCAAACTAGAAAAACGCGGTGGAGGCGACGAACCCCTAGACTCCGGCTGGCCAGCTTCTGATACCATGTCAAGATGTCTAGATCGTTGCGTCCGCAATGCGTCGTCGTCCGGATAGGTGTCCGATCTCTGGTTGTCCAGGCCTGTCACTGGCGTTACTCTGTGCGCTTGTCTCCTCCATTCCGTCCTCTACTCCCATTCTCCTCACTCCATCTCCTCCTCACCCCGCTCCGCCCTGCGGCGCCATCTGCTGCGGCGCCTCAATCGCCAACGGCGCGCTGACCCTGGCATTGCGCCCCTTGGGCTGGGGTGGCGGCAAGTGCGCGTACATGCCCGGAATCCGCTGTGCACGCTGTGCCTCGACTTGCGCCTCATCCAAACCATGACAGCCAACCAGGTTGCCTTGCTTCAGGTGCGTTTCAAAGGCTGTTCGAGCGCCCATGAAGCCGCAGAGGCAGACCTTGGTGACGTGGCACCACTGCTGGTGTCGCGTGCAGTCTCTTTGCGAGCAACAGATTGCAGCGCAAAAGGCGCACGGGTAGCTTCTCGAGGCGGCCGCGTCGTGCATGCGCGTCCAGTGGCTTCGCAGGCGGGACTCGGTAGGGAAGCAGCGCGCGTCTGGGGCTGCTTGCGCAAAGGCGCACCCCGGAGAAGGGCAGAAAAAGCGGCGCTCGATGTGGCTGCGCGGCGCAGGCGTTTCGCCAGGGTGGCTGCGCAGGTGCAGTTCCAGGTTGCGGAGCCTCTTGAAAGGGCCGGCAGAGCCGCCCGCCGCGTGTGCACAGCCAGCGACGGGGCACAAGGGCAGTGACCGAGCAGCGGACAGCTCTGCGGCGCTCAGCAGCACTGTTTGGGGCTCGTCAGCCTCGCGCAGGCACAGCACCTCGCCTGTGACACGTGGCAGCGTCAGCAGCAGAGACGAGCAGCAGAGAGAGACAGCTGGCGCTCGTGCCTCCGGTGACAGCCACTGACGCCTTCTTGGCCCCAGGTTTGCGCGTCATGGCGCCACCAGTGTCCAGCGCAACGATGCGCTCGCAGAGAAAGAGAGCACGCGAAAAGCAATCGGCGAGAGCGGCTCTGACTGAGTGCCTCGTGCAGCGGCGCAGTAGTGGGCGGTGGGGGTGGACCGACCCATGGGGAGTCCCGCCTATGCCTCCTTCTGGCGTCCCCGGCGGCACTATGTCGTTCATCATGGAGTTCGTGTCCAACCTGATTGAGCGCAACATGGAGGACCCGGTTGCCCGGCGGCGTGCGCGTGACGAACACCTGCGCAGCATGAGCGAAAAGGCTGCCCACCTGTGCGCGCCCTCACAGAACCGCGGCAGCACCTGGGCAGTGTAGCTCGCAGCTGGCTGCGCGCTTGCGCGCTTGAGCGCTACGGAGTGGTGAAATCAACCCTAATGCCTTTGCGCTGGCTTGTTCTCCTCGCAGGAAGTCGCTGTGGGCGCAGTCTACCAAGGCGCCCGACTTCTGGCGCACCGACATGGCGTCAGCGACGGTGCGGCTGGGCCTGCGCACGCTCTGAGCGGTGCAGTGAGCGCGGACTCCCGGCTCCGCTTGCACTCCGCTCCACACGCGCGTGCGCTGACACTGCTTGACGCTTGCTCTGCCAGTACACGTTCAACCTGAACCCGATGCTGCCCAAGCTGCCGGGGCGCCGCGAGGCGTACCCCGAGCAGCGGTGACACTGCCTGGACCGCCGCTAATACTCCCTAACTTCCTAGTTAACTAGAAACTATGCGCACGCAAGCGAGCGCACAGTGCCAGTGCGTTTTTTGGGCCCCCAAACGGGTTTGGGGGCCCTAGTCGCCACCCTTCTCCGGTGTGCAAACACGTCGTCTTGACCGTAGTTCGGCCCGGGGGGCTGA
>Ga0208951_1000495_pt1 | contig 18068 bp, 17 predicted proteins | sample GreLakmeMI27MSRF_FD_187702 | JGI IMG/M metagenome (GOLD analysis project Ga0208951, IMG submission 187702) | Freshwater lentic microbial communities from great Laurentian Lakes, MI, USA - Great Lakes metaG MI27MSRF (SPAdes) | ecosystem: Environmental > Aquatic > Freshwater > Lake | place: Great... | reverse complement strand
GGGGGGGGGGGGGGAGTCATCGACTGCTGACTAGACCCGCCGGTGGTGAACCCACACTTCTGCAGCGAAGTCACCTGAACTCACGCTCACAAGACCACTGCATGCGTGCTCTGCTCTAGCACGTCCAACGAGACGCGCAGCCACAGCCCGGCCGAGCTGGCCGCTGTCTTCTCTGCAGCATGCAACCACGTTTGTAGGCCCCTTGGCGCGGCACCACGCTGCGTCAGCGTGGTGCAAAGACGACTGGCGCCAACCTCTCAAGACGGAAAGCGCGCCTGTCCAGCTCCAGCAGCAGATGCATTGGCACGCTGCAACTCGAGATGACCACCGGCTCGCTGGACACGGCGTCGCATCGAGCGCGCAGCTGCAGCACGCTTAGGGAGACGCCGGCAAGAGCCGATGACGCGGATGCGCTGCGTGCGGAGCTACGCATTAGTGGAATCGAGTTCAGGCCTCGCGGCTACGCACCCATTCTCGGCGTCGAACAGGTACACGCAAGGGTAGTCCAGAAGGTACCCATGCAGTGTGGGGGATACGAGGCCGCAGGCCTGGAGGGCGACCGTGAGGTCGACCGGGTCGCCACCGCTGAGGGTCACAGCCGCCAGAAGCGTGTCCATGAAGCGTGCTGGTGCAGGCGGGTGCGCGTGATACGCAGGCGTGGTGCAGCGTGAGAGCTTGTGCACACACCGCAAGCGGCAGAAGCAGAAGTTGCCGCGGCGTCCTCTGCCCACCGAGGCGCTCCTTCGCCGTCCAGCTGAATGAACAGCGGGGCCGCGCGTTGCCGCTCACGGAGCAGGGCTGGGCGCAGCAGAAAGACGGTTTCGCCCAGCAGGGCCGCGCAAGCCTTCACTCCACTCTCCCGCTCGCACTCTGCCAGCAAAGCCGCGGCGGCAGCCAGGCTGCTCGCGCTTGTGAAGAAGTAGTCCATCATGACCAAGGCTTTCAGGCCACAGAGAAGCGCCAGCAGGTCTGCCTCGGTTGCTCGCCGTCAGAAACGGCACCAAGTCGGTGACACTGCAGCCGTGCCTGAAGCTAGCTGCGGCCATCTGGCACCCAGGCCACGCTGCCTGCGACCAAATGCTTGCACAAGCGCGACCTGCGATTCTGTGAGTCGGCGCCGAGCCAGCGCTCCATTTCGCACCACGCGTGCAGCCTGCTGTGCAGTAGGCATTCATGCGCTAAGTACAGTCCGGAGAAGGTGGAGTGAATGTGTGAATCGTTCAATTGTACGACAGCAACAGCGTTCGACTGGGAGGAAGATGCCGTTGACGCCATGCAAGGGCGCCGGGACGGATGGCTGGACGTCAGTTGCCGCCGACATTCACGCGCACACTCGCGTGCGTAGCGTCGCATCGATTGCACTGCACTGCCTTACTTTTGATACACACGGCTTGCTTTGCTCACCTCTTCTCGTGGCGTACTGTGCGCACGGCGACGTAGAAGAAGAAGAATAGCGCTGGAATTGTGAGCGCGCCGTAGATCAACGACGTCCACTTGCTGCGCGTCCGCAGCGAGAAGATGTCCAGGATGCTGTTGCCCGCAATGGGTCGGCAGGAGGTGTCCCCTGAGGCAGCTGGCCGGCGGCAATGCTTATTCAGCGGACGATTTCGACGATGCGCAGCAGGCTTACGCACCCGACATGAAGACCAGCTGCGCGGGCGGCGCCAGGGGTCCTGGGAGCAGTCCCGCCGCCGCCTCGAGCGTCGTGTTGTGTCCCTCACAGAACTCGCTGAACTCTTGGTCCGCGAACTGGTTGATCATCAGCGCGCTCCACAGCCACTGCTCGTAGCTGATGGTGTAGAGCCTGCGCAGAGAGAGGGCATTGAGAGGGGGCGACGCTATTCAGTCAGGAAACTAGCTAGGCCCTGACGGAGGAGTGCCCTCACGCACCAGCGCCAGATGATGGGAATCGTGTCACGTGTGATCAGAAAGCCCGCCACCAGCGTGTTGAGCGTCGCGTAGCAGGGGAGTAAGACCATTGGGCCCACCTCGCCCGGGAGCACGCTCGAGAGCGTAAAGCTGCGGGCAGAGGCCTCAGCAGCGCATCACGTCTGGTGCATGCGTCATGCAGCGCACCCAACGAGCATAGAGACCATCAGGTTCACAAAGCTGACCAGCGCGAAGAAGAGGAAGGAGGGACCACCGGCGCGCAGGCCCACGCTGGGGTACATTATGCTCGTGTAAACCAACGCAGATACGATGGCGGGCGGAATGTCGATGATCACCTTGGAGAAGACGTACGAGAAGACGCGGTAGTAGGCGTCTGCGGGAGCGGACGAGTTAGATTACAGTTCTACGGAGCGTCGCAGGGCAAATAACAAATGCGCACCGTGGAACTCGCGCGTGTACACTTCGCGCTCGCTGATCTGGGAGGGGGGTCAGGTGGTGCTTGCGGCGACGACTGTGTCGGCGTCAGGCACGCACCAAATCTTGCACAAACACGGTGCCGAGGAAGGTTGGCGTCGTGATGGTGAGAAAGATGACGCTGTTGACCGCCGATATGCCCATCAAGTCCATGCGCTGCGCGCGCGCCGTCCTTTAGTCGTGGTGCGCGAGGCAGGGGCGGGTGGGCACGAGCGAACCTGGCTGTAGAAGAAGCTCGCGAACAGAGCAGCCAGCGAGGCGAACAGCGTGACGCGGCTGAAGATGAAGAGCGGGGCGGGGTAGCGGGAGATGCCGCGCCAGCGGATGAGCAGTAGCTGCGTGCAAACATCAATCAGTAAGACGCCGCAGCGCGTGGGCGCGCGGAGAGCGCACAATCTCCTTCCAAATTGGGTTGGCGTAAACGTCTCTTGCGCTGAGCGTCGATGTGGCGCCTCAGATGATGCACGCGGTTGCTCCACGCTGCACGCACCCGGCTGGGATGGACTTGTCGACTGCGTTTGAAGCGCGCACGTCCGCCACGGCCTGATGCTGCTGCGCGCACAGCGGCGATGCGGCATAGTAGGCGGTGAAATCGTGCAGCGCCGCGGCCGGGGCGTCCTTGTTGAGATCCAAAGCCAGTGCCCCAAAGCCGCTGGCGCCCGAGGCCACCGTCTCGATGAGGAACTCCGCGATGTTGAAACCCTGCTGGTACGGGAATCCCTGCGCCAGCCAGCGTCGTCAGCTCGAGCAGACGAGCGGCGAGGCGCAGGGACGCTGGCCACTCTCGACTGGCGCACCTGCTGCTCCAGGAACGTGCAAGGTGCGTCTCTGCCCGGGCCGAAGTAGCACAGCGCGCCGCGATGCAGCAGCACCAGGCCGTCGAAGAGTCGGTAGACGCCTGGGCTGGGCTGGTGGATGGTGACCAGGAGCGTGCACCCTTTGGCGTGCTGCAGCTCCTTCAGGTTTGCCATCACTCCACTCGCGGTGGCGCTGTCGAGTCCTGAGGTTGGCTCGTCGACGAAGATGCTGGGCGGGTTGGAAAGCACCTGGAGTCAGCACGCACGCAACGCACTGGACTGGCACAGCATGCGACGCACCAGCTGGGCGAGCCCAGGAGGCCGGTGGCGACGCTGGTGCGCTTGCGCTCGCCGCCGCTGCAGCCGCGCGTGAGGCGCGAGCCAATGGGCGTGTTTCGCGCAAGCTGAAGGCTCATCTGCGACAGGGCGTCCTCCACAGCTGCACTCCGCTGCTCTGCGGTCGACCCCTTCAGCTTCATCTTCGCCGCGAAGGCCAGCGTCTCCGCGATGCTGCACCATCCGAACAGCGCGTCGTCCTGCTGGATGTAGGCCGTACGACTTTTGAGAGTCGTGAGTGAGGGCACCGCACCGTCCAGCAGCACGCTGCCGCTCAGCCGGCCCTGGCTGCGCCGCTGGCTGGCGCAGTCAAGAAGCGTCGTCTTTCCCGCGCCGCTGCGTGGGAAGCGCGAGTGGAAGGGAGCGCGGGCGTCAGCCAGGGCGGGGCTGCGCTGAGTTGGGAGCGATGCGCTTGTAGCGCCCACGCCCCGCGCAAGCATCGCCTGCCCTGCGCGCAGGCTGCCCGCACCTGGAGCCCATGAGCGCAAACATCTGGCCCGGCGGAACGACGCCGGAGACGTCGCGGAGGAGGAAGCGCTCGGACGGGGGCTCCCCGCGGCAGCCGCGCCGCGGCAGCGGGATGGCGAGCGTCACCGCGTCGAACGCCAAGCTCGCCCCGGGCGTCGCTCTGCTGATACGCGGCGGCTGCACCACGCGCAGGTGCGCGTGCGCCCCCGACTCGGCAACCTCCAGGTCGGGCAAGCTAGCCTCCGCATGCAGCGCAACGCGCCGCGGTGAGGCCACGGGCGACGTAGACGCCATCGGATGCGCGGAGGGGTGCGCCAACGAGGCATCATCGTTGCCTCGAACACTTCAGGTCATGCACTCCACTCGTCAACTCACCCTGTGACCTCCGAACGCACATCCCAAGTGCGCACTTCCGTGTGGAGACGGCAGATGAAATGGATGGTGGTGGCCGGGAGTCGCCAGCAGCTGAGGTCAGTTTGCTTGACCCCCGCCCTGCTCGTGGTGGCCCTGTCTTCTGCTCTGCTGCTCCTCCTGTTTGCGCGCCGCGCCGAGGCGCCGAGCGGCGAGCGCTACTCTGGGCCCCGCCGCGCGCTGCTGTGGGTGAACTGGTACTCGCCCTGGCCCTCCGCGAAGTGGTGGGACTGCTTTGCGCTGGGTCTGTGGCCAGACTACCCGCTGCAGCTGTCCCAGTGCTTCGCCTACAGCTGCGTGTGACGCATGGAAACGCTGCTGCACAGGCACGTGCGTAGAGGAGACGTGGCAGCGGTTGCGACGCTCCTCGATGCGGCTGCCAACAATGGCACTCTGTGCACAGTGGTCTCGGCGCTGGATTGGCTAGACTCGACGCCGCTGCACGCTGCAAGCGGTAGCGACGCTATCACGCGCCTCTTACTGGCGGGGGGCGCGGACCCAAACTCCGCTGATGAGAGCCAATTTACTCCGCTCCACCGCGCCGCGCTTGAGGGACAGGCGGACGTGCTGAGGAGCCTGCTGCTCTTTGCGGCGAACCCGACGCTGCGTGACGACGAGGGCCGTACGGCGCTGGACTGTGCATTGGCCGCGCCGCACGAGGAGTGTATTGCTCTACTGCGCTCTGCAGAGGAGCAGCAGCGAGCACTGACGCAGGGTGCGCCCGCTCGCTGTGACGAGGATGAGGCGGAGGAGGAGGAGAGTTGGTGCTCTTCGAGCAACGTTGCCGTCGCTGCTGCGCCCATGTCTCCCAGGCATCCCAGCCGGCATCCCAGCCACTGCTCTTCATCAGCGTCAGAGGTGTCGCAGCGCTCAGAGGCTGCGGAGGTGCCCTCGGCGGTGGACCTGGACGCAGCCTGGCCCTGCAGCCTGGTGACCGGCCTGGATGCGCTGCCGCTGGCGCTGCAGCCTCCGCACCCGCCCCTGCGCGCGCTCAGCTTCCGCGGCTGCGCCTACTCGCCGCCCTGCATCGCGCTACTTTGCCGCGAGCGCAGAGCCCCTCAGCCCGCCTCCGCGCCTGCCAGCCCTCGCCGTGTGGGCGCCATGCTCGGCTCCATGCTGCGCCGCGTGCACGTGAGCGACGCGGCGGATGCGCTGCCAGCGCGGGAAGGGAAGCTGCACTCCGTTTTCGGCGTCTCCTACCGGACGCGTGGATGGCTGGACGTGCACCTGCCGCTGCTCGCTTGGGCTGCAGATGCAGAGACGCTGTACCTGAGCGCTCCCGGGCGCCCCCCGCCCGGCGACGCTACTTTGCTCTGCAGCCGCCTGCTGCTCCTGCTCAGCCCGTGCCCCGCAGAGGCGCTGGTGGGGGCCATCGCCGCAGCTGTCGCGCGCAGCGCGCCAGGCTGCGCGGACGCGTGGAGTGCAGCCTGCGCAGCGGCGGCGGCGCACTGCCGCTGCGCTTCTGAGGTTGTGGCGGCGCGGCGACTCACCGCAGCGGCTGGGCGCGACAGCGTGGCCCTCCACGCGGCGCAGGCGGCGCAGGCGGAGGCGCAGCGCGGCGCAGCGCACTCCCAGGGCGACTACCGTGCCGCCGCGGAGGCGCTGCTGCGGCGCAATGCGGCGCAGACACTGCTGGCCTCAACCGCCGCTGGGCTGGGGAGCCACGCGCGGGCGGCGCAGGAAGCGGCGGCAGATGCAGCGCGGTGCAACTCCCTGGCGCTCGCCGCCCTGGCCAGCGCGGGGAGTACGCTGCAAGAGGCGTACGAGCTGGCGTCCAGGCGCGCCGCTTGGCAGGCGGAGCTGCAGCGCTATGAACAGGCTGCGACTGCGCAGGAGGAGGCTGTGCGGCACGCCCAGCTGAAGGAGCAGCTGGGCAGCCTGGGCGCGCTGCTGGAGGAGCTGCAGGGGCAGACGTACGACGCCGGGCAAGACTTGCAGGTGCTGCTAGGCTCCTGGAGGGAGGAGCTGACGTCCGGCAATGCGGGCGTCGCTGCTGCGCTGAACGGGCTGTAGGATTTGTTGAGTGTGTTTGACGCCTTATGCCCTGGTCACTGGTGGTGCCTGCGTGCTTGCGTCGTCCGTCGTGGCTCCGTGAGTCGGATGATGCGGGGCCAACAGTGAAAAGCTCGTCCCCTCGCCTACCGCTTCGGCGCTCGCAGCAGGTAGGTCCCCTAGGTGCTCCGCAAGCGCCGCCTTGCACTTTGGAAGAGGAGACTGACGACATGGCCACCTTCAGAGTGCGCACCTGCTGCGTGCTCGCCGCACCTGCTCCTACCGCACCGTTTGAGCGCACCACCGCGCCTGACTTCCACTGACCGCGTACTGCGCGCGCGCAGCCCTCCGTGTTCGACGAGAACGTGGCGGACGCAGCGAGCAATGGTGAGTTCCGACACCTCGCCTCCTGCGCGCGCGCACCGCCTCTCTGCGCCATGCACGCGTGAGGCCCGTGGCAGGCACTCGTCTGACGCGCCATGGCCTCCCGCAGGCTCGCGGCAGCCGCTGCTGGCGCGCCCAGCCCGAGCTCCCCTGGGCGAGATTGGAAACTTCGTGGCGGGCGCCTTCGGGGCGCGCGCAGCAAAGCCCGCCGCGGCCGGCGACTGCAGGTGCGCTGCGGACCGGGCAAGCGACTCGCTCGGGCGCGCAGGCGGCCGGGCGCGCGTAGCCGGCTTCCGACAGCTGAACGGGTCTCTACTCCCGCCACGCGCCTGCGGCCCCTCCGTGCCGCGCTCACACCCGCGCGCCCGCCCACCCGCAGCGAACGAGCCACGGAGAGCAACACGGCGCGAGAGGTGAACACGCTGCTACACAACATCCGCGAAAAGGCGCGTGCGCCCTCATGCCGCCCGCCCGCGTCCCCGCCGCAAAGCCCCGCGTGCCCGCAGCACGCGCGCATCTGCTCTTCACACCGTCTGCTGGCGCCCGCGCGCCGCTGCGGTCCCCGGGGCGCGCCTGAGCCCGCCACAAGTGCTTCTGCAGTTGCTGACGCTGCCCCGCCCTCAGACGCAGACCTGGGGCAACACGCGGCAGCGCAGCGGCGCGGCGAGCACGCGCGCCAGCACGCGCGCGTCCGACTCGAGCGCCGCGGTGGCGAGCGCGGTGGCGCAGCGGGCGCAGTTGGACGGCTCCCGCTCCCTCTCCCTGCTGCTGCAGAAGCGCTGCGATGCGGAGGACCTGCCCGACATCGACGCCGCGGACAAGGAGAACCCGCTGGCCGTGAGCGAGGTGCGCCCCGGCTCAGCTGCGCTCTGTGCGCCAGCGCAAGGCCCTCACCCGCGCACTCCCTGCGCCCTCCAGTACGTGAACAGCATCTACAGCTACTACTACCGCGTGGAGGGAGCGACGGCGGTGGCGCCCAGCTACATGTCCAACCAGGCTGACATCAACGACAAGATGCGCGCCATCCTGGTTGACTGGTTGGTGGAGGTGCACCTTAAGTTCAAGCTCATGCCCGAGACCCTCTTCCTCACCGTCAACCTCATCGACCGCTACCTCGCCCTGGCGCCGGTGACGCGCAAGAACCTGCAGCTGGTGGGCGTCACCGCAATGCTGCTTGCCTCAAAGTACGAGGAGATCTGGGCGCCCGAGGTGCGCGCCGCGCATGCGCGTCTGTCGCCGCTGCTCACGCGTCGCGTTGGTGCAGGTGCGTGACTTCGTGTACATCAGCGACAAGGCGTACACGCGAGAGCAGATATTGGCGTGCGAGAAGGGGATGCTCAACACCCTGGGCTTCCACCTCACCGTGCCCACGCCCTTCCAGTTCCTCACCCGCCTCAGCAAGGCTGCGGTGGCCGACAAGCCGCTGGCGCACCTGGCGCAGTACTACATGGAGCTGGCGCTGCCCGAGTACAGCTGCCTGCACTACAAGGGGAGCATGATCGCCGCCGCCGCCGTGTACTGCGCCATCCGCACGCTGCGCTGCACGAGCGCCGGGTCGCCGGACGGGTGGACGCACGCGCTGGCGCGCCACAGCCGCTACAGCGAGGAGGAGCTGCAGCCGGTGGCGCACGCGCTGGTGCGCCTGCAGCGCAAGGCGGCCACCGCGTCGCTGTCCGCGGTGCACAAAAAGTACTGCAACGCAAAGTTCAACGAGGTGGCCAAGCTGGGCTGCCCGGAGGGACTGGGCGAGGAGAGCGCCTGAGGGCACACTGCTCCGCTGCCCGCCCCATGCACAGTCCCGCCCTACGGCATGGCGCCCAGCCACGCCGCCCTGCGCCGCCCTGGCGCAGCGGGGATGATTCAGCGACGACACGGAAGGGCGGGGACACTCGCGCGCCTCGCGCACACACCCTGCTACGCCGCTCCCAATGTTGTTAAAGCAAAGATGTACAATCGCGGACCGGGACGTTGTCACCGCCAAGGCTGCGTAGAACTACAACAAGCAAGTCGACGGATGTGTCGAATCGAAGGATGCCGCTTGCCTCCGCCTCTTACGTATCACGCTGTCTCGCACTCTCGCATGCGTGTTGCCTCTGCAGCCCGCGCGCCGTGCCTGCTTAGCCGCGCGCTGGTGACAAGGCGCTTGCGGTCACCCAAGATGCCTCACGCAGCTCACGGCCGCGGTGCAGCGACTCCCGTGCTTGCCAGCAGCGGCGGACAGGAAGGGGAGAAGGATGGCGCGAGCTCGTTGGCGCGTCCCGCAGTGCTGGTAGCAAGCGGAGTGCCTCTGCTTGGGGCGTTGGCGTTTGTCGTCTCGGCTGGCGGGCCCAGCGAGGCGCTGCAGTCTGTGCTCGCTGTGGGGAACTCGCCTTTGGGCGCGCTCTATTTTGGCCTCGGCTACTCCGCGGCGGTGGTGGCTCTGCTTCCAGCCTCGGCGCTCACGCTCGCGGCTGGTTACCTCTTCGGCCCTGTCAAGGGGACGGCTATCGTGTCGCTCGCTAGCACCGCCGGGGCACTGGCAGCCTTCCTGCTGGCTCGCTCGGCGCTGCGGCCGCTTGTTTCTCGTGCCCTGGCGGGTGCCGGGTCGCGTTTCGAGGCTCTGGACGCTTCACTCGGAGCAGACGGAGGGCGCCTGGTGTTCCTGATCCGCCTCTCGCCGTTGTTTCCGTACTCGCTGACCAACTATGCCCTGGGCTTGACCAGCGTGCGCCTGCTCCCGTACTTGCTTTCTTCGTGGCTGGGTGCGCTGCCAGGGACCTTCGCGTTCGTGTATCTTGGGGCCACTGCAGACGCCGCCAGCCAAGGGCTTCCGCCCTCCAAGCTCGCGCTGTATGGTCTAGGGGCGTTGGCGACGCTGGCGGTCACGCGCGCTGTCTCGCGCGCCGCCAACGCCGCTCTCTCCGGCAGCGAGGAGCAGCCTCCGCGGAGAGAGCTATGACAACAGACACTCAGCCACACCGCCGCTAGAAACTTGAATCTATCTATCTATCGTCCTTCGCTGCGTGGCTCCGCAAGGAGGTCCATCTCATCCTAGGCGCCTGTGCTTCTTCTGCTTCTTGTCGCGCTTTGGCGGCGGCGGCGGCGGCGGCGAGAGCAGCGAGGGCGCGCGTCCCGGCGGGCAGAGCAGCGTTGCGCCGCCCTGCTGGTCGCTCACGGCCACTGCGCCCTGTCCCTGCGCCCAGCCCTCCATCTGTGCCGCGTCAGCGAAGCCCAGCTGCGCGGCCAGGTGCTCCAGGGGCGCGCCCGGGCGGTAGGCGGCCAGCGCGGCTGCGAGGGCGGCTGCACGCACGCCCTGCGCCAGCGCGTCCATCAGGTAGGGGCTCATGCGCGGCGCGCTGCGGTAGAGCCTGAAGAAGGAGCATCCGTTGGCCGTCCTCGCAGCAGCAGCCACCGCGCGCGCGTGCTGCACGCAGGGGTGCGCCAGCTCCGACGGGCTCAGCCCCCGCAGCTCGTCCGCGAACGCCTCCCGCCCCGTGCGCGCGGCGGAGAGCAGTCGGTAGGCGGCGAACTCTGGTGGGCAGCCTGCGCCCGGGTTGGCCGGGTGCAGCACGCGCAGCACAGAGGCGCACTGGCCGTACTCGGCGGCGTCGCCCACCTCCAGCGCCACACGCGCGTGCGTCTCGTACACCTCCACCGCCAGGCTGTCCCTCACCCGCTGCACGGTGAGGTCCTGGCGCAGGCTCTTCAGCTGCTCGCACGCCCAGCCAGCGTAGTCGGGCGCCTCCCGCCAGCGCCGCTTCACGTGCGCCAGCGCCAGGCGCAGCACGCGCGGCGGGCGCACGGTGCTGGCGTGCGGCGGCGCGGTGAGGCGCAGGAAGGGCTTCTCCAGACACGTGCTGGTGCCCAGGCCCGCCAGGCGCAGCGCGGGGCCGCCCGGCACGCCCAGCTCGTCGCCCGCGAAGCGCTCCTCGCGGCTGGCCCGCCGCGCGCGCTCCTCCGGGTCGGCGCCGTCCAGCACCGCCAGCCGCGGCCCCCCAGGCAAAGCTCGCAGCAGCGGCAGGCTGGCTGCGCTGGGCGAGGGCGGCACCGCTGCTGCGGAGGGCGGCGTGGCGGCGGCTGCTGCCCACTTGCGCAGCCGCTTCAGCAACGCAGCCTGCAGCGCAACCCGAGTCTCGGGCGTGCTCTCCGCCGCCGCCGCCTCGGCGAGAAGCAGCGCCTTGGCCTGGCGGCTACGCGGGCGTGAGCAGAGGCCTGCGCTTCGCAGTCTCGCCTCTCGTGCGCACCTCTCCGGCAGCGTCTCAAGTAGCTTCTGCGCCTCACAGCTCAACAACGCAGCCTGGCCAACCTCTGCGCTCGCCTCTGCCGCTGCAGCCGCTCGCTTGCGCTTGCCACCTGCGCCCATCTCCGCACTGCATACGCGTACTGGACGCGGTAAGCGAGCGAGGCGAAGGCACTTTTTGGCGCTCTAGACCAAAAAACGGCCGGTGCGCGTCGTCCGGCGGCGTCCGACTTTGATTCCCAGCTGCTCTGCCTCCTCCGCCTGCCGCGTGTCGCAAGCCTTAAGGCAGCATGGCGCGCCTGCTGGTAGCCACGCTGGCCCTGGCGGGCGTGGGCTGCCAGGCGGCGACGCCCACGCTTGTGCTGTCCAGCGGCGCCCTGCGCCTCGGCGAGGGCTCATCGCTGGGCCGCGTCTCCTACGAGTCGCTCAGCCAAGCGGAGGTGCTGGCGGGAGTGCTGCGCGCCGCCGGTTTGGCTGCGGGCCAGCCGGCGGGATGGGAGGCAGGGCACTGGAAGGACGGTGGCGCCGCGCCGCAGCTGCTCGCGCTGCTGCTCAGCCAGCCGGACGGCGCACGCCAGGTGCGTCAGCAGTACTGGCTGAGCTGGGCGCCAGGGCGCGGCCAGGGCGCTGAGGTGCCCGGTGCCACAGGACCTCCGAGAGGCCGTCTCCGCCACGCCGACCTCGCTCGCGCTGCCCAATGCGGAGCCGGTGGAGGCCAGCGTCCTGGCCGCCCGCGTCGACGCGGCCGTGGCGCAAGCGCGTATGGCGGGCCTCCAGGTTGGCAGCCTGCTCGTTTCCGATTCCTGCTCGCCGGTGCGCCCCCTGGCGGACCTCTCGCTCCTCGGCGGAGCTGCGGTGGGCGCTCGCGAAGCTGCGGGGCGCAGCTGCTGCTGAGCAGCGGCATAGCCGAGTGAGAGAGAGCACTCGCGGCGCAGCCCTAACGTGCTCTCGCATGCTGCTCTCTCTGACGCGCCACTGCACTCGCGCAGGCTGTGCTGAGCGCCGCGGCGAGCGCCGTGCGCGTGGGCGGCTCTGCGGAGGCGCTGGCTGCGTCTGTGGGCGCTGCGCTGTCCCCCGAGCGAACCACGGTGCTGCTCGCCTGCCCAGGGGCGCAGCCGGGCGCGCTGGACGCCACGCGCGCCGCGCTGACGGGCGTGGCACCGCACAGCCTGCTGCTGGTGGCGCCCGCCGCGCCCGCCGTTGCATCGGAGCCCGCCCGGCGGCGCGCTCTGCTCGCCGTGCCGCAGGCCTGCGACGACGTCTGCGTTGCCCAGACCTCTCTGCTGCAGTTCGCAGCCGTCTTCGCCCTCTACTGCGTGCTCGCCCTCTCGGGCGTGTGCTGCCTGCACGCGCTGGAGGGGCCCTCGCGCTTCGAGCTCAGCGCTGAGCAGAAGCACGGCAACAACTGAGCGCTGCCGGTGCTGCGCGCATGGCCGCGTGCGCGTGTGTGATGACCAAACTTTCGACTCGAGTTGGAGTGTCCAGCTCGCCTCTTCGCATCTTACGCCGCAGCCTCCGCCGCAGCCGCTATCCCCGCTGCCCGACGCAGCGCGCCAGCCTGTCTGTTTCGACGCAGCTCCGTGAGCTTCTCGTCAAAGCCGCCCGGCTCGGCCAGGTGCAGCGCAGCCTGCCTGCGCGCAGCCATGACAGACGTCAACCCCTTCAGCACCTCCGCCTCCTCCAGCGGCAGCGGCTCCATCTGCGTGCCCGTGTGCTGCTCGATGTTGCTCACCCGCTGCACGTCGTACTGGGTGACGAGCGTGAGCGCCACGCCGGCCCGCCCGGCGCGCGCGGTGCGCCCGCAGCGGTGGATGTAGTCCGCAGGCGTGGCGGGCACGTCCGCGTTGATGACCAGGTCCACCGCGGGAACGTCCAGCCCGCGCGCAGCCACGTCCGTGGCCACCAGCAGACTGGCTGCGCCCGCGCGGAAGCGGTGCAGCGCCGCCGCGCGGGCGCGCTGCGGCATGGCGCTGTGCAGCACAACGGGCTTGCAGCCCAGCATGCGCATCATGTCCGCCAACAGCTGGCAGCTGCGCACGGTTGAGGCGAAGAGCAGCACGGAGCGCACGCGGCTGGCGCGCAGCTGCTGCTCGCCCAGCACGTGCGCCAGGTAGACCTCCTTGACCTTTGCGGGCGTGAGCAGCATCTGCTGGCGCAGGCCCTGCGGCAGGCTCAGCCCCTCCTGCGCTGCAAAGCGAAAGGTGGCGCCGCCCGTGAGGCGCTGCAGCGCGCACACGGCGGGCGTGAGCGTGGCGCTGAACAGCAGCGTCTGGCGGCGCGGCGGCAGGCTGGCCAGCACCACGGCCAGCTCCGGCTCAAAGCTGGGCTCCAGCAGACGGTCGGCCTCGTCCAGCACCAGCATTGCCACGCGCCCGAAGGCTGCGCGCGCGTCTTGGTGCGCCTCCATCTGCTCGCGCAGGCGCCCAGGCGTGGCCACAACCACGTGCGGGCGCCGGGAGAGCGACGCTGCCTGTCGGCTGAAGTCCTCGCCGCCGATGCTCACGCACACGCGCAGCGCGAAGCCCGCCGCCAGCGCCAGGAACTGCTCGCCGATCTGCAGCGCCAGCTCGCGCGTGGGAGTGAGCACCAGCGCGTACACGCCGTACGGGTCGCACGACAGGCGCTGCAGACAGGGCAGCGCGAAGGCGGCCGTCTTGCCGCTCCCCGTCTGCGCGATGCCAATCACGTCGCGACCAGCCAGCACCACCGGCACGCAGGCGTGCTGCACGGGGGTGGGCCGACACAGGCCCAGCGCCGCACAGTTGCCAGCCTGTGTGGCACACACGTGAGGGGGCGTGGCCGCGGCGGCGAGACTGGGCGCGCACCAGCCAGTCGTTGAGGCCCAAGGACTTGAAGGGCGCGTCCTCGGAGAGGGGCACGAGGCCAGACGGGTCGCTCACCAGGATGAGCCGCTCGTTGGGCTCCTCCGCGCGCGGCCCCTCTTCTTCCTCCTGCCCGCGCGCCGGCGGGCGTGACGCCTTGGGGCGCCGGGGGGCGGCGAAGAGCGCAAAGGCGCTGGGCTCCTCCGCCACTTCAGCCTCGGCCAGCGCGGCGGCTTGCACGCTCTTGCGCCTCTTGCGCCCGCTGCTGGAGGGCGCGTCACGCGCCTCCTCCTCTGGCGCCTCCACGCACCCCTGGCGCTCCTCCGCAGACTCAGCCTCAGCAACCGCCAGGCCTTGCTCAAGGAACTCATCCACTGTCAACTCCGCAAGCCGCTTCCGCGGAGCGCTCATCCTCGCTCCACGGCGAAACGGGCTCGATAGAGCGACGTGTTGTGGCCGTCGTGCCAGCGTGCGCGCTTTCGTACGGCATGGGCCGTAGGCGGCTCAGCCCTCAGCGTATGCCAACCAGAGCACGCCCTGGGGCCCACGTTCGGAAGGCGGTGAGGCGACATGCCGTCGCTGGCGGTGCAGCAGGGTGGGGTCTGTGTGCGGCGCAATGCAGGCAGGATGAGCACCACCAGGCCTGTGAGCGGCGTTGGCGCATCGTCGCGCCGCCCGCAGCCTGCGGTGCGAGTGGGCCTGGACAGCGAGGCGATGGCCGAGGAGGACTGGAGCCTACCCGCGCCCAGCGTGGAGCAGGCAGTTGAAGCGCGCGCTGCCCTGAAGCACAGGCTTTTGCAACTTGCGGCGGTCACCTCTCGCGGCCAGGCTGCAGGCTTCTCGGAGCGCGTGGACGTGGAGGACGTGGTGATGCAGCTGGAGGACCTGTGCCCCGGCCCGCCCAGCGCGTCGCTCAGCGGCTCGTGGCGACTGGTGTACAGCTCTGTGGAGCCGTTCCGAAGCTCACCCTTCTTCTGGGCCTTCCAGGCTGCGGCCCCGAGCGAAGACCTGGCCGCCTCCGTCTTCAGGTTCACCGCGGGCCTTCCTGTGGCTGGCTCGCGCGGCCCCTTCGGCCTGATCACGCAGCGCCTGGACGTGCCCTCCAACGGCGCTGAGGGGCGCCTGGTGAGCGAGGTTGCCATGAGCCTGTTCGACCCTTTCCTGGGCATGCTCCCGGGCGTGACTGGCACAGTTGTGACTGAAGCGCGGGCGGTGGCGGACGCGGCTGACCCGACGCTTCTGCGCGTCACGGTGGAGAGCACGCGCGTCACGGGCAGCAACGTAGGCATCCCGCTGCCGCTGGACGCGCTCTCTGCGCCCGTGGAGGCTGCGTTTGCAGCTCTGCGCGGGGGGCAGCCCCTGCAGGTCAGCGCGCGCACACGCTACGCGGACGAGGACCTGCGCATCACGCGCACCGGCGAGCGGGAGGACCAAATCTTCGTCTACGTGCGCGCGTGAAGTACGCAGGAAGGCGTTGATGGGGGCCGACTGCGAAGCGAGATAGCAAATGCGAGACTAGAACTCTATCGAAAAGAATGCATGCGTCCGTGCGCTACGAGTGTTCCTTGTCCCCGCTCGCCTTGTTCACCTCCCCGGAGAGGTCCTTGTGTTGCGGGGGCGCCTCCTCGCGGCGGCGCTTGGCGGGGGGCGCGCTGTGCTGCTCTCGCTCAGCCTCCTCCAGCGCCGCCGCGTGCGCCGCCAGCTGCGCCGCGGCGGTGGCTGCGACTGCCGCCTCCAGGCCGGCGAGCGTGCCGCTGGCGGGGTCGCTCACGGCGGGGCCAGCCTGAGACCCCCCGCGTCGGTGCAGCCTGGGCGACGCGCTGCCGCTGCTGCTGCTGCCCCTCTCCGCCTCGGCCTCCGCCACGGCCGCGGGCTGCGGCGCCGGGGAGGGCTGGCGGTGGGGCTGCGCGCCCGCGCCCGCGCCCGCCCCCGCCCCCGCGCCCGTGGCGGTGCGCGCCAGCCCCAGCGCTGCGCCCGTGGACGCGGCCAGCGTCGCAAAGGCTGCGTCCAGGCGCGCCTGGCTCTCCCGGGGCAGCACGATGGGCTGCGGGTAGTTGCCGCCCAGCTCAACCCCCGCCGCCTCCAGCACCTGCTGGGGCGCGCGCCAAGGGGCGTGCAGCCACTCGGTGGGCACCCGCGCCAGCTGGGGCACCCAGCGGCGGATGTAGTGCCCCTGCGGGTCGTAGTGGCGGGACTCCTCCTCCACGTCGTCCAGCTGCTGGAAGGGGCGGCAGTCGGGCAGCCCGCCGCTCACGTACTGCCAGCCCAGCACCGCGCTCTCCAGGTCCGCGTCCAGCAGCGTGTCCCAGTAGTGCTTCAGCCCCCACTGCCATGGCAGCAGCAGGTTCTTCACCAGGAAGGCGGCCACCACGCGGCGCACGCGGTTGTGGATCCACCCGGTGGCCCACAGCTGGCGCATGCCCGCGTCCACGATGGGGAACCCGGTGCTGCCCTGGCGCCACGCCTTGAAGTCGCCGGCGCTGTAGCGCCAGGGGAAGGCGCGCAGGTACTCCAGCAGCGCGCGCTCGTGCGTGAATGGGTAGTGGAACGAAAGGTAGCGACCGTACTCGCGCAGGCCCAGGGAGCGCTGGAAGGCGGCCACGGACGGAGTGCTGCCCCCTGACTGCGCCCACAGCCACTCCATCTGCTTGGTCTGGTACCAGATGCGGCGCACAGATACCTCGCCGAAGTGCAGGTAGGCGCTCAGCTGGCTGGTGCCCGCCGCGTCGCTGAGTCCCTTCTGGCTGACGTAGTCGCGCAGGCGCTCCGCCAGAAAGTCGTCCAGCGCGGCGCGCGCTGCCTCCTCTCCTGGCGTCCACTTGCGGCCCAGCACGTCGTTGCTGGGCGCCTCCTCGGGGGACATGAGGCCCAGCTCCTCCAGGCCCAGGCTGGGCAGGCTGTGCGGGGCTGGGGGCAGCGCCTTTGGGGCGAGGGCGGGCAGGTCTGGCTCATACAGCATGCCCAGCAGCTTGTCCCAGAAGGGCTGGAAGGTGGTGAACGCCTGGCCGTCGCTGTGGTAGAGCTCCCAGGGCTCGTACAGCAGGTCGGCGTTGAAGGTGTCGCAGCTCAGCCCAAGCGCGCGCAGGCCCTGCTTCACGCCGTTGTCGCGCACCAGCGACACCGGGTCGTACAGGTGGTTGAAGAACACAGACTGCGCGCCAGTCTCCTGCACCAGCTCAACCAGGGCGGAAAAGCTCTGCGCAGGTAGGCGCCGCACAGTCAGAGGGACAGAGCTCAGCCACGCAGGCCCAGGAGGGCGCGCCAGAAAAGCGCGCGCGTGCGCCCGAGACGCGTGGCCGGGTCGGGCCGGGCGCGGGCGCGGCGCGTGGCTCGCGGTGCGGCGTGGGAGCGGACGGCTTTCGAGCCACTATCTCAGGGCCCTGAGAACGCTTTTCGGCGGCTGCCCGTCCGGGCCGCACGGCGGACCCGCAGACGCGTGGAACGCGCTCTCACACGTGCCACACGGCCGAGGCCGGCTCGGGCGGGCGGGGGAGGGCCGGGGCGCGCCTGGCGGGCTGTGCGCAGGATGAGCTGAGAGCCCAACTTCCGGAGCGAAGCCGACAGCGCCTTCAGGCTGTTGTGCAGCCACCAGCGGTTGCAGCGTCCCGGCTCGAACTGGCCCTCCTCGTCGGGGGCCCAGATGAAGACCACCACCTGGGGGCGGGGAGAGCGGCGTGAGCGGCCGTCCTTTCCAGGGCTGGCGCACTCCCAGGCCCGAAGCACGCAGCCGGGCGGCCCCGGAGGCGCGCAGGAGGCCCGCGCAGGCGCACCACGCTGCCGCCCGTCTTCAGCGCAGCCGTGAGCGCGGGGTTGTCGTCCAGGCGCAGGTCGCGGCGCAACCACACCAGCGCGGTGCCCCGCCCGTTGTTGGACCGCTCAGCTCCCGGCCGAGAGGAGGGGCCAGCCTCGGGCGCAGCCTCCACCAGCGGCCCCGCAGGCCGCAGCTGCGCGCCCAGCGGCGGCGGCGCCTGCATCGACGCCCAGTGGCGGCGCCCACTCCCAGCAAGCTACTCGCACTTCCTGTCGTGTCGTATCCGCACGCAGCGCCTCGCAAAGACACAGGCCAGATGAAGGGCGCGCGCGTCGTGTTGTAGGGCACGTTCCCGAAGAACAACTTCGAACGCCGCGGGCCGCGCGTTCTTCCGTTATACAGGGTGGGCCCACCTGCAAGAAAGCAGGATTTGGGGAGAGCCTCTCTATTTCTTAGCTCAAGGGGCGCACGTGGGCCCGGCCGCGCTCTATTTCTTAGCGCTAGCAGGGCTGCCGACGGCGCGA
>Ga0208951_1000493_pt1 | contig 18070 bp, 12 predicted proteins | sample GreLakmeMI27MSRF_FD_187702 | JGI IMG/M metagenome (GOLD analysis project Ga0208951, IMG submission 187702) | Freshwater lentic microbial communities from great Laurentian Lakes, MI, USA - Great Lakes metaG MI27MSRF (SPAdes) | ecosystem: Environmental > Aquatic > Freshwater > Lake | place: Great... | reverse complement strand
GCACGGCACCGGCCGCAACGTCGCACCCTTTGTGGAGATGGAGTGGGGACCCGCAGCCTACGCGCTCATGTGGGAGCTCAAGGAGCTGTTCGACCCAGCCTATGTGCTCAACCCGGGCGTCATTCTGAACGCGGACCTGGACATCCACAAAAAGTCGCTCAAGCCCTCGCCCCCAGCCTCCCCCATCGTGGACCGCTGCATCGAGTGCGGCTTCTGCGAGAGCAACTGCCCCAGCCGCGACGTGACGCTCACGCCGCGCCAGCGCATCACGGTGTGGAGGGAGATCAGCCGCCTGCGCGCGCTGCCTGCCCGCTCCACGGACGACGAGGCGCGCCTGCAGGCCTTCACCTCAGCCTTCGACTACCTGGGCACCTCCACCTGCGCGGCGGACGGCATGTGCCAACAGAAGTGCCCGGTGAAGATCAACACGGGCGAGCTGGTCAAGTCGCTGCGCGCAGAGGAGCTGAAAGACGCAAAGGCGGCCAACGGCGCAGCCTTCGCGCTGGCGCGCAACTTCAGCGCCACCGTGACCGCCGGGCGCGGCGTGCTGGCGGTGCTGGACGGCATGCACGGTCTGGTTGGGCCCAAGCCCCTGCAGTGGGTCTCCAGCACGCTGAACCGCGTCACCGACCACCTGGTGCCCGTGTGGAACCCCTACATGCCCACCGCCGCGGCCGCGCTGCCCACGCCACTGCCGCCGCCCTCGCTGCGCGCTGGCGCCGCCGTGCGCAAGGTTGTCTACGTCCCCTCCTGCGTCACCCGCATGATGGGCCCCTCGCGCGGAGACGACCAGAGCGACAGCGCCACCGAAAAGATGCTCTCCCTGCTCAACAAGGCTGGCTACGAGGTCGTGTACCCGGAGGGCATCAAGTCCCTCTGCTGCGGCATGATGTTCAACAGCCGCGGCCTCAAGGCGCCAGCCACGCAAAAAGGCGGCGAGATGGAGGCGGCCATCGCCGCTGCGAGCGAGGGAGGCAAGTACCCGGTGCTTCTGGACACCTCGCCTTGCCTGTCCACGCTGAAGGAGAGCCTGTCGTCGCCGGCGCTGCGCCTGTCGCTCTACGAGCCCGTGGAGTTCATCCACAACTTCCTGCTGGACAAGCTGGAGTTCAAGCCTGCGCGCGAGAGCATCGCCATCCACGTGCCCTGCTCCAGCAAAAAGATGGGCCTGGAGGGCACCTTCATGAAAGTGGCCTCCCTCTGCGCCACCAACGTCACGCCCTCCAACATCCCCTGCTGCGGCATGGCGGGCGACCGGGGCATGCGCTTCCCGGAGCTCACCGCCGGGTCGCTGCAGCACCTGGCTGTGAGCGGGTGCTCCGACGGCTACAGCACCTCGCGCACCTGCGAGATGTCCCTCTCCAACCACTCCGGCGTCAACTTCAGGTCCGTCGTCTACCTGGTGGACGAGGCCACCAAGCCCAAGCAGGCTGCGAAGCAGGCGTGAGCCAGGCTGTACTACATGGCGCACCCATGCTGTGGCGCACGCAACACTCTCATTCATTCATTTGGCAGCGGAGCCGCGCTCTCCTTAGCTGTATTAAGGCATTGTTTTTTCTTTCATGCGCCAGGGAGCACGAGCGTCTCCCACCCCAACTGCGCGTGCACCGCAGCCTCCACGGCAGCCACCGTGACGCCCTGCTCCTTGTGCAGCACGTGCAGCACCGCGCTGCGCGAGCGCGCGTTGGTGCGCAGCTCCTCTGCGCCCGGGCGGCGCGGCTCCCCGCGGCGCAGGCCGTAGGCGGTGGGCAGGGCCGCTCGCCCTGCGCCTCCCTCCCACCAGGCGCGCAGCGGGAAGGCGGTGCCAGCCAGCTCGTGGTCGCGCAGGAAGTCCATGACCATGAGGCACTCGCTGTGCTTCCAGGTGATCACCCCAATCCGCCCCCCAGGCTTGAGCAGACGCAGCGCAGCTCGCAGACCCGCGCGACACTGCCCCCGCTCGTCGTTCACGTGCATGCGCAGCGCTTGGAACGTCAGCTTCGCCGCGTGCATGGGCTGGTAGTCGCCGCCGCAGCGCGCAGCAGCCACCAGGGCGGCCATCTCCTCTGTGCTGCGAGGCACCCCCCCCTGCACCTCCCTGGCAAGCGCCACCGCGTCCGCCACCCGCGCCGCGCTGGCACAGTCCTGGCCGTCGCCGTTGCGCGCCAGCACCTCCGCCAGCTCCTGCCTGGTTGCCGTCTCTAGGAAGCGCCAGGCGGGCTCGCCCGAAGCGACGTCAAACCGAAGGTCCAGCGGCCCCTTCGCCTCCGGACGCATTCCACGCCCGGGGTCGTCCAGCTGCGGCGAGGAGATGCCCAGGTCGAACAGGATGCCAGACACGGTACCGTGCAAGGCCTTAGGAAGCACCTTGGCCATCCGCGAAAACATGCTGGCGTGGATCGCAAACCGAGGGTCACCTGCCGCCAGCTCATCGCCCGCGCTCACCGCCAGGGGGTCCATGTCGAAAGCGTGCAGGCGTCCGGCGGGTGTGAGCGCGCCCAAGATGCCCCGCGTGTGCCCACCGCGTCCAAAGGTTGCATCTATGTAGGTTCCGCTGCGCTCCGGCGCAACCAGCGAGTCCAGCACCTCCGCCAGCAGCGCAGGCGTGTGCGTGCCGGGAGCCTGCAGCTGGCCGCGCAGGCCGGGGCGCTCCTTGCGGCAGGTGGCAGCGCTCACCTCCAAGTGGCGGCCACGCAGCGGGTGGCCGTTCAGAGTGAGCGCCTGCCTGGCCGCGGCGGCGCTGGAGAAGGTGACCCAGCCAGCGCCCTTGGGCGCGCCGGTGGCGTAGTCGCGGAGCAGCATGGGCGGCTTGGCCAGAGCGCCGCACGGCCGGAACAGCGCGCTCAGCTCAGCCTCAGTGACGTCGCGGGGCAGGAACTTGACGAACACCTCGTGCACCTCAGCCGGGCCGCCCTCGGCGGGGCGACCCGGCGCCGGCGGCGGAAGACGCGCAGGTGGCGGCTGACGAGCGACGGTGGACGGGGCAGCCGCCTCGGCCGGCCGCTTCTTCTTGCGAGGCGGCTCTTCGACAGTCGTCGCGCCCTCGCCAGCAGCCAGCGCAGCCTTGGCCGCCTTGCGCTCGCGCTTGGCCGCCTTGCGCGCGGCGAGGCTCGCCTCCGTCTCGGCCTCGTCGGACGACATGTCAGGCTGGCAGTTTTAGGGAGTGGATTGGCCAATCCACGTGAGCGCTGGAGCGCAGGGGAAGGAGTTCTGTGAGGAGTAGAACACAGCAACACACGTCCGTTCTGTTCTACCGACGACCTCAATCTCAGCGCCTCCACTCGCTCTCAGCCTTGCGCATCATGCGCAGCGCTGCTGCGAATGCGCATGCCGCCCTGATGCGTCAAGCAGTCCTGCAAAGACAGGCAGACAGCCGATGCCGTCCTTCAGGATCGCCACCTTCGCTACTATACTTGGGACGCCGCCACGCTGCTGCGTGAGAGCGCACCTGCCGAGGGTCAGAAACGAGCAGACGCAGCAGCAGGCTATCTCTGGTGGTGATGAAGCAGCTGCCTCTCTCTCTCTCTCTCCCGCGCCGGTCTTGTGTGGTCAGTTCCCTTTTCAAGAGCCGGCGCGGCCTGGCAGCGTCGGGCCGCCTGGCGAGAGTGGCTGCGGTGTGCGGTTGCGCTGCGGAGACGGCCGCTGTTGTTGGGTGCAGGCGGAGCAGCAGGCACAAACACGCCCCTTTCGGTGACTGCTCTGGACGTCTCCGCGCTGCCGTTTTACCTAACCAGCAGAGTTGTGGACGCGCGCGGGCGCATTCCACTGCGCTAGACGCGTTGCTGCTCGCCTGCGGGCTGCACCCGGCCCACATGCCAATTTCATACGTTGCTCCTGCAGCCTCTGTTGCCCTGCTGGCGCCTCTGGCGCACGGGCATGTTCAGTGAGCTTCAAGCAGCGCCCCGAGCAGACGGGCGGTGATGGCGCTGCCCCCGACTGGCCTGCGTTCTGGACGTTCTCTAGCGTCTGGCACCCGCATCCGTGCCGGAGCGGCTGCGCATCTGCAACTGCTCTATCGCAGCAGCGCACCTGCAGCAGCTGTCCGTCCGTAGAGTTCGAGGTGGAGCACCCGGCGCCTTTCCACCCCGCTGGAGTGGCACCACGCGCCCTCTCGCTGCGTTGTGGTGGAGGTGGAGGCGCGCTTCCAAGAGGAGACGCAGACGTAGAGGCAGCGAGGGTGCTCTAGGCTGAGCCGAGCTTCAGACTTTGCCCCTCGGATCCTCTGTTCGGCGCTGTCAGCCGGCTCGCCGCGCGCCCGCGGCCACGACACGTGCGCAGCTCCAGGCGTGACGGCCGTCACCACCTACGCGGCCTGAAGAAGTGCGGCCGCGCGAGTGACAAGAGGATTCACGCGAGCGCTCTAACAGCTCTCTCGCCGCGCCTGCGCGCTCAGTGTTCTTCTCAATCGAGCTCCTCAACTGCAAGACGCCCATGGGTCAGATCTGGTGCGTCGGGGGCGCGGAGGCACCGCGGCGGCGTGGGCGCGGCGCTGCGGCTCGTTGCGTCGACCTCGCTCAACAGACGCGTCGCGCCCACGCGCGCCCCGCAGGATTCTGGCCAACATGCCGCAGCGCGCCAACAAGCTGACACGCCAGAAAGCGGCTGGCATCAGCGTGGTGGACTCCTGGTGCGCGGGCGCGCGGGCGTGGGCGTGCGACAAGCAGCAGCTCACGCACTCGTCCTCTCCCGCGCCCACAGCCAGCAGATCATCAAGCCGGTGGCGCCCCTGGCGCTGCGCCTGCAGGCCATCTTGCTGAAGGGCATCGTGACGCTGCACCTGCGCCAGCTGGTCTTCCTGGAGATGGACGCAGAGAACGCAGTGGCGCGCTTCAAGAGCCAATGCGAGGCGGCGCAGCAGGAGGACCAACACGTGCTGGCCAAGAAGAAGTCCTCCGCGCGGTGCGTGCCCGGCGCGAGCGGCGTTGTCGGCTATAGCGCTAGAAGGCCGAGACCGAGACTTCGCCTGGGCGAGTTGCTCACAGCGCGATTCTCGCTCGCCGACGCGACCGCCCCCCGCCGCCGCGCTGCACATGCCCGCAGCACCGCCTGCGCGCGGCGCGGCGCTGCTGCGCGTCGCGGACGCCCGCGCTCCGGTGTTTGAGTCGATTCCCTTGGTCTTCGGCTGCGCAGGCCCGACCAGGTGCGCGTGACGGACGAGGTGGGCGCGTTGGAGATGCTGGAGCTGCTGGACTTTGCGGCGATGAACGGCGAGGATTCCTACTTCCCGGGGCAGTCGCTGGGCGACAGGTGCGTTAGCGACTGTGTGCACCCGCCTGCTCCTCACTCTGACGCGCGCCTCGCAGCCACTTCTTCGTGGACTCGCAGGCGCTGCGGGAGCTGGAGGCTGAGGAGCGGCGGCAGACGGGCGGCGGCCCCGCCTGGCGCACGCGTGGCACACGCAACGACATCGACCTCCCTGACGACGACCTCGTCTCCGTGGGCGGCGAGGACTCCTTGTCGCGGTGCGCCTGCGCTCGTGCGTGCGTGCGTGGAGTGTGGCGCTGACACCTCCTCCCCCCTCCCTTGGTCGGTTGCAGAGGAGGGGCCACCACCTTCAGCGGCGGCCACCGCAGCGCGTTCGCGCACCCCGACGAGGAGGAGTTCGCGGTGCTGCCGGAGGATGTGGACATGGAGGAGGACCCGTTTGCCATGCCGGGGGCTGCGCGCGCTCGCAGCGACACCTCCGGCCGCTCCCCTTTCTCGGAGCTCAACGCCGGCGCGCAGCCCCTGCCGCGCATCGGCGAGGACGACTTCGACATGGCGCCGCCGCCGCCGCCGGACGAGGACGAGGATGACGGCTCGCCGCAGGAGGACAAGGCCAAGGTGCGCCGCTGCTGCACTCTGCCACCTGCGCGCTGCTCATGCGCCCGCGCAGCGCAAGACCTCCACGGGCAGGGCGCAGAAGAAGCGCGGCATCCTGAAGACTGCGCCAAAGCAGGACAGCACCATCTGTGCGCGCCCGCTGCCAGCCGCCTCTGACGCTCACACGGCCGCCTCTCACGCGCGCGCTCTTCCGCGCAGCGCTGTCCGGCGACGTGATCCGCGAGTGGCTGAGCGACACGGCAGACGTGGTGTGCGTGCGCAGCAAGGTGGGCGACGCGCCGCCCGCCGGCAAGCTCTCCGCGCGCCTGGACGAGGCGATGCTCACGCCCAGCATGCTGCTGCTGGCGTCCAGCGGTGGGGCGGGCAAGCGCGGGCGGGTGCTGTGCGACGAGCTGGCGCAGCTGTTTGCGCGGCACACCAAGGCGACCACTCGGCGCCGCGGCAACGCGCCAGCCTCCCCCTCCCCCTCTTCGGAGCACGCTGCGGGGGCGGGGGATGAGGATCAGGAGGCGATGCCCCCGGCGGGCGAGGACGAGGAGGTTGAGGCGTTCCGAGAGGCGCAGCTGGGGCGCTCCCCCTCCGCCTCCACGCAGGCTGGCGCGGCGCCGGGCTTCGGGCGGCGCAGCAACATCTCCGGCGGCGGCTCGGCGAGCGCGCTGGCGGCGGCGCTGGCGGGCGAGTCGCCGGGCAGCGTGCGCACGGGGGGCGGGGGGGCTGCGGGGGGGGGGCGCCTCTCAGACGCCTTCGGCGGCGGCGTGCGCGAGGAGGACCTGCCCGAGGAGGAGGGCGCGGCGCCCTTCTTCCAGGAGCACTCCGGCGGCGGCCTGGGCCTCAGCCGCCAGTTCGGGGGCAGCGCGCTGGGCGTCGAGTCGCAGCAGCTGGACGCCAGCGTGCCGCCGCCGCACCCGGCGGGCGGCCTCAGCGGCGTCTCCGCCGGCGTGGCCGCGTACTTCGGCGCAGCCTTTGGCCGCGAGAGCGAGGAGCCGGACAAGGCGTTCCTGTTCGACGACCTCTGCTTCAACAACTCGCTCAGCCGCACGCAGAGCGCGCAGCTCTTCGCACAGATCCTCATCCTTTGCTCCGCCGGCGTCGTCGCAGTGCAGCAGCTGGCGCCCTACGCGGGCATCACCATTACCAAGGGCACCGTGCCGATGCGCTGAGCGGTGAGCACGGCGCAAGGAGCGAGGAAAGGATGCGCCGCAGAGCGCGCACGCCCCGCAGGGAAGGAAGGAACGCCGCACAACACGTGTTTTAAAACTGAAAGGATTACGCTGCTGCTTGCGCCTCTTCTGCGGGTGCTTCGGCCAGACGGTTGTGCCGCATTGCATCGCCCACGCCCGCAGCGATGGCGGCGATGCGTGCGTTCCTGAGCACCGCGTCGGCAGCCTCTGCAGTAAAGCCCAGCGGAAGGATCTCCAGCTCGAGCCTGTGAGGCTGCGCGGTGGGCACAGGCGGTGCGTGGGAGAGAAGAGTGATGACCGTGATCGACACGTAGCCCTCCGCCACGGCGAGCGCATCTGTGCCAGGTCTGCGGTCCAGCGCGACACCACCGGAGGCACTGTTCATCCAGGCTCGAGCACCAGCAGGAGCTGCCCAGCACGCGGGCAAAACGACTGGCTTGAAGCCCGGCCGTGTGCACTCGTAGCTCTGTTCTGTGAGCGCATAGCCCTTGATGTCTCCCAACGCGCCTCGCGGCACGTTCACGTTGAGCACGCATCCCGCCATCCGCAGCTCCGGGCACGCTTGCAGGCGGAGCACCAGAGGTAACGTCACCGCCACAGACGCCGAGTAGTCCGCCTCCTTGCTGTGGTGGTCCAGCGACAGCGCCAGCGCACAAACGCCCTTTGCGGCGGCCTCACGAGCGCCGGCCACGGTCCCTGAGTAGAGGACGTGCAAGCCAAAGTTATTGCCGCGGTTCACGCCGGAAAGCACCACGTCGAATGGAGACGAGTCCTGTGTAGCACGCGTGAGCACGCCGGCGCAAGCGACTGGAGACGCTGCGCACCGCGAAGAGCCCCGCGTCGCTTAGCGCCAGCATGGTGGAGTCAGCGGGCGAGCCGTCGATGGAGTACGCCTCTGCTGCTCCAGGCACGTCCAGCGGCACAGCGGTGAGCGGGCCCGTGATGGTGATGCCGTGGCCTGCTGCCGAGCGCTCGCTGGCTGGCGCAGCAACACAGGGCGGCAAACCCGCGGCTGCGAGCGCAGCCACGAGCGACCTCAGCCCAGGCGCGTGTATGCCATCGTCATTGGTAACGAGCACACGCATAGATGTACCGGGGGAGCAGGCCTGTCTGACCGGTGCCAGCGTCCCACGCTCCCACGCTCCCACCGTCCGGACGATCTCTACTGCCTATGTACGCGCAATTCACTTACATCGGTGCGGGGTCTGCGGCTGGAGTAGCAACCACCGTGGCCGGCGGAGTGTTAGCGTCCGGGCGTTCCTGAAGCTCCTTCGCCGCCGGCTCCTCGGGCTCCACCGCTGCGATGCACGTCATGCACGGCCCGCAGCGCAGCCCCGCCTGCTGGTCGTCGATGCGCAGCGTGAGCAGCGTGGAGGCTGCGCTGAAGGCTGTGGAGGCGAGGAAGCAGTAGCCCAGGGCGAGCACCTTGGAGGGCGATGCGTACTCGTAAATTGCGCCAGAGGCGAGCGTGCCCACGAAGCGCCCCACCGCGTTGGACATGTAGTAGAAGCCAACCTCGGAGGCCACCTTGTCGCTGCCCGCGTAGCGAACCACCAGGTAGCTGTGGATGCTCGAGTTGACCGCGAAGACCAGGCAGAAGGCGGCCAGGCCGCACAGCAGCGTGGCCGTCCTGTTCTCCCGCTGCGGCCCCCGAAAGGCCGAGTCTGATCCCAGAAACGCGGCAGCCAGGCCAGCGGGGCACAGCGTGAGCAGCGCGTTCCACAGCACCTGCACCTGCTTGTTGGCGGGCTCCTGGCGCAGCGGAGACAGCACCGCCCCGGGCGTGAAGGACTGCACCTGGCCGTAGACGATGATGAAGCAGGCCAGCGCGGCGCCCGTGGCGGGGCGCTCCCAGCCCAAGCCCTGCGCCGCATCGCGCAGGAAGAAGGGGAGCGGCACTTCGAACCAGAGGTCCCGGGAGCCGAACAGGAAGGCGCGGGCCAGGGAGAGGCGCGCCACGTTTGGGGCGGGACGCAGCAGCTCCCGCAGCGACACGTCCTTCTTGCGCGCCCGCCCCAGCTCCGGCGTGAGCCACAGGAATGCGGGCGGCAGCGCGAGGCCGATGAGGCCCAGCTGCACGGCCAGCGCAAACTGGTAGCTCTGAAGCAGGCAGGCGGCCCCCAGAAAGTAGCCCAGCCCCTTCATGGAGTTCTTCCATCCCGTGATGAGCGACACCAGGCGAAACAGGCTGCTCTGCTTCTCCTCCGGCGTCACCAGCTTCGTCACAGTCTTGCCTCCCAGCTTGGTGAGGTCCTTGGCCACACCGCACAGCATCTGCGCCAGAGTGATGTACACCAGGCCCTTCCACCTCTCGCCGGGACGAGCCCAGGCTGACTGGACACCGAACAGCGCGCAAATGCCAACCAGCTGCGTGAGCAGGCCCGTGAGCAGGGTGGCGCGTAGACCCCACCGCGACCCCGCAAAGCCAGCCGCCAGGTTGGTGGCCACGCCCGCCAGCTCGTAAAGCGAGAACATGGCCGCCGTCTCCATCGCAGTGAAGCCCAGCTGGTATGCGTGCAGCAGCACAATCATGCGCACCGCACCGTCGGTGGTTGTGAAGAGCAGGTAAGCGGTGGAAATGACTATGAACGGCTTGAGCGCCGAGAAACGCGCGCTCTGGCGCTGCAGCTCAGTCTGTGGCTCGGGAGGGTGCTGCGAGCAGGTCTCGCCGGGGGGCGCCTCTTCCAGCACCCCCTCCGCGAACTCGTCTCCGTCAACCAGCACTTGGTATGCCTGCGAGCCGTGCCCGGCGCGCGGCGGGCAGCACACAACGCCCGCCGGCGTCGAGTGGGCCACTTGGTCCCCGCTTGCGAAGCGGCACCGCAGCTGCGCCGAGCTGGACGGCGGCACTTGGGGCGTGCACAGCAGCAGGCCGTCCTCCTCGTGCGTCGCCACGAACACGGCTGCCTCCGCCGCGTGCATCGAAGGGTGCAGGTGCGCGTTAGGGCTCGCCTTCTTTGCGCTTGCGAGCACGGCAGAAGCCCACAGCGCCAGGCAAGACGCACAGCGACCCTGCCTACACTCCAGCGACGTGACAGGTGGTGTCAGGTGAACGGAGCAGGCGGGGGCGAGAGGTTTGTGCCCTTCACAGGAATATTCTTCACCACGCGCGCCTCTTCTACAGTTCTACTTGCTTTCCGACCAGACATTCATTAAAACAGGTGCAGTAGCTAGGTGTTTTGTACCCCGATGATGTCGTCCTCGCTGTCGTACGTAACGAGCTCCACGTCGCTTCCCGAGGAGTCTCCGTCGCTCTCGGACTGCTGGCGCGCCTCGTCCGCGTCGGTGACAGCGCGCAGGCCCGAGAGGAGGGACATGACGCGGTCTCCGCGCGCGGCGCCCTCGTCCCTGATGAAGCGCAGCTCGGGCACAAAGCGCAGCTGCATCGCCTTGCCCACGTGGCTGCGCAGGTAGCCCTCCAGGCGCTGCAGCCCCGCGAAAGCCACCTCCGCGCCGCGCGCGTCGCCGAAGAAGGAGACGAACACCTTTGCGACCTGCAGGTCTCCTGACACGACCACCTCCGTCACGCTCGCAACCGTGCTCAGGCTCGAGTCGGCGCCGAGACGGTGCTCGGGCGACATCACAGAGCTGTGGCGTAGCGGAGCGCGTCAGCCAACGGCAGCGACGTGAGCACAGATGGGGGCGCGCACCGCACGCGCTTGTCGGAGAGCATGAGCAGCGACACCTCGCGCATAATCTGCTGCGACACGCGCTGCGTTCGCCTGGGGTTGGCCATCGCCACGGTGAGGCGCGAAGAGCCTGCGGTGCATGGTCAAGGGTTAGCGCCTTTCTGAGGCACCCCTGTGATGCCGGGGCGGCGGGAGCAAGCAGCAGGGACGCACCCGCGTGAACCACTCGCGTGCGCGCGCGGTGCTGCAAGCCAGCAGCCAGTGCGCGGTCACGGGGGAGCGACGCCCAGCCGCCACACGCCGCACCTTGCGGGGAGAACGTGGCTGCGCGCATGCACGCTGCACGCCGCCCAGCGCCAGCGGCTCTGTGGCGCTCAGAGAGCGAGCCTGCACTGCAGCCAGCGGAGGAGACGGTGTGCATCGCGCGACTCGCTCTGGTTGTGCCGCCCTCAGGCCAGACACAGCAGCTCTGTAAAACAGCTGGAGTCACACCAGCGGCGCACAGGAAAGTGAAACACTCTTCGAATCATCGAAAGTTCGACAGGCGTTCGCGACATCGAAAGCAGTCGAGCACGTGACGCGTGACGGCCGTTCGTGTCGTATTCCTGTATTCGCAGTGACCTCTTCTCCTCTTGTGACACTTCCGCGCCACCCTTGCCGCGCAGCGTACGACAAAGACATACGATGTTCAGCAACGTAGCGGGTACGGCTGGCCGACGAACGTTGTCACACCCTCTTGTGACACTTCGTTCCCCTCGCATGCTCAGCTCGGGTGCTCTACAGCAGCCGCGGCCGGCGCTGCGCGTGCCCCGTGCGCGCACAAGGCTGCACATGAACCCGCTGTCGCCGGAGCTGCTGCAGGCTCCAGCACTGCCTGACTGGCCGCGCCTGGTGTCAGATATACAGCTCCCGCTGCACCTGGACGTGGGCACAGCGTACGGCGAGTTGGTGTTGGAGCTCGCAGCGCTGGACTCGTCACGCAACTTCGCGGGCGTGGACCTGCGCGAGAGACCGCTGCAGCGAGCGCAGGCGCTGGTTGGAACGCTACAGAACGCAGCCTTCCTGCTCGCCAACGCAAGGCACGACGCCTTTCTCTCGCAGCTGCTCGCTGGCTACGCGGGTCCGCTGCAGCGCATGTCCGTCCTCTTCCCTGACCCGTGGAAACAGAGCAAGCTGCAGCGCAGAAGGCTGCTGCAGCCAGCGCTGGTGGACGCAGTCGCGCAGCGGATGCCCGCTGGTGGCGACTTTGTGACCGCCACGGACAACCCGGAGCTGGCGGCGGAGATGCGGAGACCATTCGATGAGGACCCGCAGCGCTGGCGCAACTTTTCCACTGACGAGCATGGGTTTGTCGCGGGCAGTCCCTTCCCCGTTGCAACAGCCTGGGAGAACACCATCAGAGGGCGCAGTTCGCCAACCTACTGGGCGCACTACGAGCGCAGATGATGCGCTAACGTCTAGGGCGGCGTTGGATTCGTTATTATCAGGCAGAGCTGACGTATTGATCAGTCCAGGTCGGCTTTGCCAGCCAGCGCATCGTCGCTATCGCTGTCGTCCGCAGCTGGTGGTGCCGGCCCAGCTGCGCCCCCCTTTGCGGCTCTCCTGTTCGCCTTCTTCTTGAGGCGCTTTTGGCGCTTCTTGGCGCTGCGCTCCTCGCACTTCTCGCCCCGTTGCCGCTGCTTCTCCTCGTACACGCGCTGCTTCTCCTCCTCCTCAGCCTCCCTGTCCATGCGCTCCAGCCGGAACTGCTCGTTGCGCCGCGCCGTGCGGTACTGATGGAAGTCGCCGGAGCCGGCACCAGCAGTGCTGCGCGCGAGGGGTGAGGGCTGTCGAGAGCGGCGCGAGCGCAGCACACCTCCCCGACACGTTCTGTATGCGCGTGGGCACCACCTCGTTGATGTACTTCAGCTTCGCTTCCAGGTCCTTCACAGGGTCGCCCGTGTGGCCCTACAGCAGCGAGGGCAGCGCTCAGGCACGCTCAAGGCATCAACCCTACGGGCAGCAGTCCTGGACGCCCTCCAGCCAGCCGGGAGTGATTGAGATCCATGATGGCCGTGTGCGCCACGCCAGTAGGGTGCGCACCGGTCGCTGCTGGTCTGTGTGCAGGACGATGGCGTTCTTGGTGCCCCCAGAAGGCGCGGGCTTGCCGATGACCGCCAGCGCGCTCATTACACGTTTGCGGACACGCACTGGAGTCCCGTTGATAGAAGAGGACAAGAGGAGGAGTTGGCGCGCACGTGGCGTGGTGGCGATGTCGTACCACGGACGACAGGAGGAGTCCCGCCTGCGACCTTTCATATCCCGCTTCCCGCACGCTCTGCTCGCCTCCTGTGCGCTACGCGCGGCCCGGTACCCGGCGCCATGCGCCGGCGCCTGCTGGCCTCCACCGTGCTCGCGGTGGCCTGCACCTGCGTAGCGCGCGCGCAGCTGCTGACTCCGCTGGAGACTCGCGTTGGCTCCTGCGAACCCCTTGACGCCAGGTGCGTGCTGCTGCCTCCAATCCTCACCCAACCTGCACTTCTGGGTGCACATGCGTGCGCGTCCGCCGCGTATCAGGCCGTGCGCGGGCGCATTGGAGCGCTGCTGGGGTGAAGGTGCAACAGACTCACGCTGCACCTCCGAAGCTGCGTGCCCACCCTGCGCCTGCAGTTCAACCTCACGTGGGTGGCGCCCGACTGGGTGACACTCGCGGTGCTGCCTGCAGGCGCGTGAGCTGTGCGTGCGGTCCTCGGGGTGGCGGCTGTGCTGACCTGAGCGCAGGCCGGCCGGTGACTGACCAGCGCGGCGTGCTATGGGCCTCGCCGGTGGACCTCCAGCTGCGAGTAGCCAGCTCGGAGGCTGGGTACACAGGTGACGCCCACGCGGCGCGTGTGCGCGCGAGTCGTCTCACAATGCGTGTGCTGACTGCTCTGGATGACTCGCAGCCTTTGCTGTGACGCGGCAGGGGGCGTACAGCGGCGCCGCTGAGGCGGATATAGGCCCTGGAGTGCCGCTGCCTTCCAACGCCGTCTCCTCCTGCCCTCTCTCCAGCGGCGAGACTCGCGTGCTGCTGCGCTCGGCTGGCATGACGCCCACGTCCTCCGTCTCCTTCACACGCAGCGCATACGCCATCGCCGTGGCAGTCACGCAGGGCGCCAACAGCGCCGCCGTGTCCGCGGGTCCGCGCGCAGCAGACCCGGAGGGTGCTGCGCCGGGACTGGCTCTGCAGCTCTCTTCCCGTACAGCGCTGGCGGCCCACCTGGCTGGTGCTCGCCTCAACGCATCCTGGCTGGTGGCTGCGGACGACTCAAACGGCGGCTTCTTGGTGCCGCGTTCGGCGTTTGGCAGCGGTGCAAACCAGGTTGGCGTGACGCCGCAGGGCTGGCTGGCCTGCGCCCCCTGCAGCCTGCCGTTGGGCACGTGCACGGCCGTGCCTAGTGGCGGCGAGCGAGGGGGCGACCAGCTGGGCGCGTATAGAGGCACCGCACTGGCCGCAGGCGTAGCACTCGGGTGCTCACAGGCGAGCAGCTCGCCCGGCGAGCGGCGCGTGCACTGCCAGGGCGACGGCGACATGCGCGTGACGGTGACGCTCTCGTTACAGCGCTTCGCTATGGCGCCGCTGGCGGCGTCGCCGCAGGCTCTCCCAGCCTTCCTGCCGCCGCCGCCGCTGCCACCCGCCAGCTGCGGCGCCGGCGCCGGCGGCGGCGCCTGCGCGCGCGCCGCTCCCGCAGCCGTCACCTGCAGCTGCGGCGCGCACGGCACGCTGCTGAGCAACGGCAGCGCGAGCGGCGCGTGCGGCTGCGTGTGCGCCGACGGCTGGGTCACCGACCCCAACCAGGACCTCTTCTCGCCAGCCTACTGCAACGTGCAGCAGACCACGCTGGCGGCGATGGGCAACCCGGATGTCGCCGCCGGCGCGGTGCCGGCCAGCGCGCTGGTAAGCGGAGGCAGCGGTGGCGGTGGGGCGCTCACGCCAGCCGGCTGGGCGCTCATCGTGGGCGTCTTCGTCGCCATCACCCTTGTCTGCATCTGCTGCTACAGGCGCGAGCGGGTTTCTGCATGCGTGCACCATGGGCACTGCAGCACTGACAGATGTCACTTACCCCCACCCCCCTCTTCTCTGCGCAGATACGGGCGCAACAGGCACTGCGGGCGTCGGTGGCCCGACAGCAAGCCGCCGTCCGGCGCGCGCACCTCCGGCGCGCGCACCTCCGGCGGCAGCTCCTCCGCGCCGCGCAGCAAGCTGCGGCGGCTGAGCAGCGGCACTCTGGATGCGCTGCGCCGCATGATGGCGCTCAAGCGGTTGCGAGAGGGCGTCGCGCTCACGGTGCGCTGCCCGCACGCGGCTGTGTGGGCGATGTGCGGCGCACGGACTGAGTTTGCGTTCGCCTCCCTGTGGCGGCAGGAGCGGGGGGAGCCGCGAGCGTCGCGCTCGCACCACAAGCCGCACCGCCACGGCCGCGGCAGCCCCGCGGTGCACCCGACCACTCCGCACCGCAGTCGTCGGGCGGAAGCTGCGAGCGCGGAGAGCGACGCGAGCAGCGACGAGGCGGACGAGGAAGCGCCGCAGCGGTCCTCCCGCCGCGAACGCAGGGCGCGCCATTCCGGCGCCGGCGGCAGGCATTCGCATGCGCTGGTGGAGCATGGGGGCCCGCCCGCCCGCTTCGCGCCAGCTGCTGCGCCTTATGCGCTCATGCCCTCACCTCTCGGCTCACCCGCCGGCGCGCCGCGCCTGCCGTCCGCGCCTCTGGACCCGGGATACGCGCACGCGATGGCGTACCACACCTACTCCAATGCCTCCTTCGATCTAAACCCGACCATGTCGGCGGAGCAGCAGGCGCACCTCCTGGCGCTCGCGGCTGCCATCGTGCAGCAGCAGCAGCAGCAGAGCAGCCCGGTTCGCGCGCATGCGCCTGCGCCGCCGCCCGAGTGGCCGCAGTTCTCGCCGCCACAGGCGCCCAGCCGAGCGCGCACGCCGAGAGCAAGGTTGCCGGCCCCTGCGAGCCCGCTGCCGCTGCCCACGCGCCAGCAGGCGCTGAGAAGCCTGGCGCGCGAGCTGCAGGAGGCGGCGGCGCACCAGCATGCCGGGTCGGATGTTGTTGTGGGCGACGAGCAAGAAGGTACGTCTGCCTCTCCTCTGCGTGTCTCAGTCGCGCCCGCCTGATGCATCCCCTGGCAGACGGCGATGAGGATGGCTTTGCCGTGGAGGATGAGGAGTGGGCGGCTGCCTGCGCTGAGGAGGCGCGGTTGCAGAGAGCGCAGCACCGCCGTGCGCCCTCGTCTGCCGACGCGGAGCATGCGCTGGCGCGACATCCCAGCCATCGGCGGACGCTGACTCTGGGCTGAGGGGTTCGTTGTTATTCGAGTGCCGCTGCGCTTCAGACGCTCGCAGCCTGTGAGGCATACACGAGGACTCGGCTCGCCTCCGCCGTCACGTCGAACAGCGGAGTCTGGTGCAGGCCCAGCCCGTCCACCCGGGCCAGCCAGGTGAGCGCCGCCGCGCTACAGACGTGCCAGAGCGTGTGCCGCCACCGAAAGTGGCCCATGTCCGGCGACTCACGACTCCAATGCAACACGCGCAGCGACCCAGCCAGCAACACAACCACCAGCAGCTTCACCTGCACGCACGCCAGGCCAGGATACAGGAGGATACGGCCAGGGCTGTGGAGGCGGTGAGGAGTGAGTGTCTGCACTGGTTCGGGTCCTGCTCCGCCTCGCACGCGCCTCAGAATCGTGCTCAGCGTCGCGAAGACTCTGTCTGCAGTGCAGACGAGCTTGTTCTGCGGCGCCACGCTGCGCAGAGTGCGCGTCGTCAGGTGGGAGAGAGACGGTCCGCTGGCGAGCGCTGCGTGCCTGTCTGCGAGGAGCGAGCAACAAGTGACCAGGCTGAACAGCAGGCCGAACAGCTGCCACCCGTGCACGAAGTACATGGCGGCCACACACTACACAGAGAGCCGCGGAGGCGTCAGAAGAGATACCTCGGGCTCGCTAACCCAACGCAAGTCCGCCGCTTGAACGGACCAGATACAGGAGGCTCGAGGCAGCCACCATGGCGCTGAACTTGATATCCAGCGGGTGCTCGCCTAAAACGGGGCGCGAGGCCGGGTGAGCAAGGTTGGAGCAGCGAGGTCGTTGACGGCAGCGCACCGCTTGCTATCATGGCCGCGTGCTGCAGCAGCGCCTTCTGGCTTTCGCTGCGTATCAGCGTGGCTGCGCGGACCAGGTTTTCGGAGGAGATTGCGCGTCTGCGCAGCCCAGGCTCGCTCGTCTGCGCGCTGTCTGGCGCAGGGGCGGCCGCCTCGCGACGCCCGCGCCCCATGCTGGCAACAGTAACAACCCGCGCTGTGTGAGGCACGCGGCGAGAAACACAGAGACAGAGCAGGCGAGGGGGGGAAGGAGTTTGACTGCACGTGGTTTCATCACCACGCACGCACCGTGCTTCTTCACTCAAACGAGGAGCATGCGTGCCTCGTGCTCCGTACGTTGTCGTGTCAGTTTGACTCGATGTCTACGTGAGCGATGGAGGGTGGGGCGACCCTGAAGAAGAACGCATCCTCATACGTAGTGAGCAGTGTTCGACCACCTCACTGTCGAACGCTCCCCCTCCTTTCTTCACTCTCGGTGGGCCTGCTCAGTGGGCGCGGAAGAGGGTGCGTTGCGGAGTGGCGGAATAGACTTGCTTTCAAGGCGCTTGCATCGTTGCATGCAGTGCATGCGTCAAATCACACCCCGCTTCCAGGCATGGCGTTCGCCACCTCGGAGCTGACCGTGAGCTATGACTCGCTCAAGATGGACGACGGAAAGGAGGCGCGCAGACTTCTTGAGGAGCAAGGCATCGTGATCGTCTCGGGCGTGCTGAGCGCCCGCGAGTGCGAGAGGGCGGAGAGCGGTGAGAGCGGCGAGAGCGGGCTCGGTAAGTTCGCACGAGACCATCATCATCGTAGGGGGATTGTGTTTGCCGAAGGCGCCGCGCACCTCGAGCCAATGTGGGAGCTCCGTCTGAACAAGCGGGTCCAGCAGACCTTCGCGAATGTGCTCAAGTGCGACGTCGACGAGCTAGTCGTCAGTCTGGACCGCTTTAACTGGGACCACGGCCGCGCATCAGCAGCATCTCCCTCTCGCCCACCGCGCGGCTGGGGTGACTTGAAGCTGCATCTCGACCTTAATCCTTTTTCCCCGGATGGACAGAGCGACGAGGAGTTCTATCAGGGCGTGGTTACGCTCAGCGCGGGGCAGAACGAGTGGAGCGCAGGCACGACAGGGGTGAGTGGCAGTCACAAACACTTCGGCGAGTTCGACCGCTCCTCCTTCTTCTCCACGGATAGCGACTTCTGCGTGCTCAGCAAGAAGGGCATCGACCTGCTCAAGAGACGCGGCCTGCATCCCCACCATCTGGTGGCTCCTCCGGGCTCAATCACCATCTTTTCCTCGCGCCTGGTGCACTGCGGGCGGAGCGCCAAGGATGGCTCGCACCGCTGC
>Ga0208951_1000489_pt1 | contig 18130 bp, 10 predicted proteins | sample GreLakmeMI27MSRF_FD_187702 | JGI IMG/M metagenome (GOLD analysis project Ga0208951, IMG submission 187702) | Freshwater lentic microbial communities from great Laurentian Lakes, MI, USA - Great Lakes metaG MI27MSRF (SPAdes) | ecosystem: Environmental > Aquatic > Freshwater > Lake | place: Great... | reverse complement strand
GACAGCGAGAAGCAGGACGCCATCAACCTGTTCCTGGGCCACTTTGTGCCCCGGCGGGGGTGCCCCGCCCTGTGGGACCTGGACAACGACGTCTGGCTCCACGCCAGGCAGCCCGGCGCGCAGCCGACGGAGGAGCAGCGAGGCGGCAGGGACGGCGGGGCGTGGGCCGCCTGGAACGAGGGGCGCAGGTCGCCCTTTGGCCGCGGCGCCGCTGCCGACGCAACCGCGCCGCTGGCCAGCTTCGACGCCTGGGCAGAGCCGCCGCCGGGCTGGGCGCTGCCGCCGCCTGCAGTGCGGCTGTACCCGGCGGGCGCGGCGGGAGGCTACACGTGCGCACAGGGGGGTCCGCAGGCCGCTCCCAGCTCGCAGCAGCAGCCAGCCGCCCCCGGCGCAGCTGCCGCGCACTGCGCCGCCCGGCGCGCCGCCGCCGCCGCCGCCGTGCGCGCCGCCGCCGCCGCGTGTGTGTCTCGCGGCGCCTTCCAGCCCGGCCGCGGCTTGGGCCTGGCCACGGCTGCGGAGCAGGCTGCCGCGGCTGCGCGCTACTCGTGCTTCGTCACCGACGCCGCGCCCTGGGCGGCGCTGTTCGAGGGAGCACAGGCGGCGGCGGCGGCGGCGCAGGAGGTGCGAGTGGCGCGCGAGCTGCCCTTTGAGCGGGTGCAGCGCCAGCGGGCGGAGGCGCGCGCCAGCGAGCCGGGCGACGCGGGAGGGCCCGCAGCAGCCTTCGGCGACGCCGCTGGGGCGCAGCCGGTCGTGGACGCCACGCTGGCCGCGGCGCAGGCGTTCCTGGCGGAGACTGACGAGCTGGTGCCTGCGCCCGACTGGCTGCTCCTGCCCGCGCGCGAGAGCGACGGCGGCGCGCCGCCAGACGCGACCACGCTCGACGCCGCCAACGCCCAGGCCGCGCCCCGCTGCGCCGCCCCTCTGGACGCCTCCTTCCCGCCCGGCTCCGGCGGCGCGCTGCGGCTGCACCTGGCGAAGCGCGAGGTGTGCGCTCGGCGCGAGCTGGAGGGTGTGCTGCAGCCAGCGGCCTCGCTGGGCAGGCTGTCGCTGGGCGTGCTGCTGCCCGCTCCCACGGCCGCCAACGTGAGCGCCATGAGCAGAGCGCAGCTGGCCAGGCTCACAGAGGCGCCCCTCTTCCTGGACCCGCGCCCCAGGGCGCAGCCGGGGCCCCTGGCGCGCACTCCCACCGCGGAGAAGCGCCACGTGCTGACGCCCGTGCGCCTGCAGACCCGTGCGCCTGGCTGGGCAAACGCGATGTCACTCAAGCCGCACCCCCAGCAGGTGGCAGCGCCGTCGCCCATGGTCACGCCGCAGTCAAGGGTCGTTGCGCACGCGCCGCCGCGCTTCGCGGCGCAGCCACAGGCGCCCGCGTCGCCCGATCCGCGGCAGTTGCGCGGTCGCGGGGCGCAGTTCGCGCTGACGGACGACGAGGAGTTTGGAGTGGTCAGTCGGAGCCGCCGCCCGGGGCTAGGGCGCCTGATGGGCTTGGACGAGTGAGCCGCGCTCGCTTTGATAGTGTCACTGGTCTCAGTCTCGTCTCAGCGAGAGCGTCAGCGTTGCAAACGCCTCGTCAGCGCTGCGCATTGCCGCACGGTGGAGCGAGGCGGAGTGCGCGACCAGAGATGCGGGCGATGTGCCATCGCGCAGGAGGCGCACCATGAGCGCAGGCTCCTTTGCCCACAGCAGCGCCTCAATGCGGGCGCAGGCGTGCGTGAGCGCAGCACTGTCGCCCTCAACCAGCCCTCCTGGGCTCTGCCCCCCGAGCGCCTCGTGCCAGCGCGCGTCACGCAGCGCAGCCGCGCCGCGTGGGTGCGCGCTCAGGGCGGAGGCGGCATAGCGGGCGTCGCGCCAGCGCCCACTGCAGGGTGCAGACGAGGCGGCGACCAGCTCGATGCGCACACACTCGGTCAGCCCGTCCGCAGCTGCGTCAGCAGCGCCGGGCTGCTCGCACAGCGCCTGCACGCCCGCGGGCAGCCAGGCGAAGGCGGCCAGCGCAGCTCTGGTGTGCCTCGACGGCGTGTGCGCGTGGCTGCCGCACAGCCAGTCCAGCACGCGTCGCTGCAGCAGTACAGAGAGAGCGTGCTCGTCGCGGCATGCGCGCTCCAGCAGCGCGGAGTGGCGCAGCAGCGCGTCGCCAGCGTGGGAGCTGGCGAGGTCGTCAGCCACCGCCTCCAGGGCGCCGCACGCGCCATCACACAGCACGTGCATGCCGCCCTGCGTGCCCGACAGCGCTCGCAGCAGCGGCGCCGAGCGCTGCGTGCAGCACTGGGTGCAACAGAGGCGCTGGAGCAGCGGCCCCCAGCATGCGTGCACGCCGTCACTCTCGGCCAGGTTGACCAGCGCGTGCAGGGCGGCGTCTGAGCGCGTATCGTCGCCCTCCGCGGCAGCGCGCGAGAAGGCGTCCAGCAGCTCAGCCAGCGACAGCAGCCCAACAGGGAAGGCGCGCCTGACAGCCGAGCTGCGCAGCAACTGGCCCAGCAACGCAATGGCAAACGGAGAGGCGCCGTGCGGCGGCGATGCGAGCGCGCACTCAACCAACGCGGCGAGCGCGGCGGCGCTGTCGGCACTGAGTGCGTTCGCGAGTGCGGCGCACGCGCGCGCGTTGCCGCACCAGGCCCCCAGCAGGCCATGCGCGCCAGCTGCGCGTCCAGAGCCCTCTGACAGCGCCTCCAGCGCGCCGGGAGAGCGCAGCAGCTGACAGTAGGAAGCGGCAAGCTCTGTCAGCTCCTCCCGCCGCAGCCCCTGCGCAGGTGAGTGTGAGCAGCCCGAGCGCGGGGCACCGCGGCCCGGGGCACGCACCCTCCAGTGCTGCTGCAGCGCCCGTTGAGCAAGCAGCATGTCGTCTACCAGTGCAGCTCTTCTGGGCACATCCCCCCCCGCGCAGCACGCCAGCGCGAGCAGGCGGCAAAGCTGCGCCAGCTGCACGCCGGCCGCGTCGTCTACTGTCGCCGCGATGAGGCGACGGACGAGGCGCAGCGTGCGTGCGTGCGTGTCCTGCTGGTGTGCCAAAGACAGTGAACGCTGCAGCGCGCCGCAGAGCTCCACCCACACTCCGCTGTCGGTCAACCGCGACGCGGGTGTCGCCTCCAGGGCGCACAACGCCAGGCTGAGGGCGTTGGCGTCGCCGGAGCTGGGGAAGAGAGTGGGCAAGAGCGTCAGCGAAGACCAGCCCGCGCCCCAACCTACGTGCACCGCCCAACGCACCGCAGCGCCTGGCAGTGCACGCGCAGCTCTCGCTCTGCGCCGCACGGCCGCAGGTGGGCAGGCTCGCCGCCCAGCGCCTTCTCGTCGCTGCTGGCGGACTCTGCTGGTCTACACTCGTCTTCGCTCACCTCCTCTGCGCGCCAGAGCGACGTCGCCTCGCCGCCGCCCCACGCGCTCCAGCCCGCAGGAGCAAGCTGCCGCGAATCAAGCGACGCTCTGTCCACAGAGCGCATCACTTGCAGGAGCGTATCACGCTGCGGACGCAAGCAAGGCCATCGAAAGCGCCGGCCACAACCGTGGAAAGCATCGACACGGACCAGCGGACAGTAATGGAATTGTGTCGTACACAGGCAGATTTTCGACGTGGTCCTTACTATATCTGATCGGGTTCGTTTGTCCCGTATATCTCTGTGGCTGCCTCGTTATGGGAGACGCGGCCCGACCTGCTGTGTGCGCACACTAGAGAAACCTAGTATGATTCACGCCTCTTGCATTGCTGCGTCTGCCCCGCCCTGCTGGTGCGGCACAGGCACAGCCCAGATGCGAACCGTTCTGTCGTATGCGGCGGTGGCCACCAGCTCCGCGTTCGCCACCAGGTCTGCGGCCATGATGCGCCCCTCCCCGGTGCGCATGGCGCGCAGGAGGCCCCAGGCTGGCGCCCCCCACAGCTTCACCGTGCCGTCGTGCGAGCTGGTGAGCAGCGCCCCTCCGGCTCTGGGCTCGAAGCGCACGGCTGTGAGCAGTCCCGCGTGGGCGGGCAGTTGCGTAATGCAGCGCCCAGCCGCGCGGCAGTCCCAGAGCCGCGCTGCGTGGTCGCCCGCGCCCGTGGCGGCCGTGTGCCCGTCCGCAGACCAGTCGCAGGCGAGCACGGCGCGCACGTGGCCGCTCAGCGTGAGCACGCTGCGGCCGGTGCGCAGGTCCCAGACGCGCGCGTGGCCGTCCAGTCCACCGCTCAGCGCCAGCGCGCCATCGTTCTGGAAGGCGACGCAGTACACCGCGCGGCTGTGGCCCTCCTGGCACAGCAGTTCGCGGCCCGTCTCGCAGTCCCACAGACGCCACGTAGCGTCAAAGCCAGCCGTGGCCACCTGCGCCCCCCCCGGGTGGAACGCCACGCGCCCGAGCCTGTCCGCGTGGCCCACCAGCGTGCGCAGCAGCGTGCCTGCGCAGAGCGAGCGTTAGAGGAGAGATGCGCTGGGTGGGGCACAGAGCGAGCGCTCGGCAGCGGCTCAGATTTTCGGATTGTCTGCATCGGCGTGCGCCAGTCGCCACACCACCAGCGTCGCGCATGCTCGTGGCATGCGCGGGGCAAGGAGGCGGGGTGCAAGCCTAAAGCTAAGATCAAGCGGTTTGCTCATCAACGCCGTGCGCTGCGCTGCGCCACTGTGCGCGGCTCTGCGCCCGGGCCGCGCACCGTTTGCGCTCCACAGCTTGGCCGTCTTATCGCATGCGGCGGTGGCGAAGGCGACCGCATCCTCCTGCGCGCCAACAGCTGGGTGCCAGGCGACGCCCGTCACACGCTCCTCGTGCGCGCGCACATGCAGCGTGCGGTCGCAGTTGCCACGCAGGTTGCCCCACATCGACACGCAGCCGGACCAGCCGCCCGTGAGCAGGCGCGCGCCGTTCGGGGAGAGGGCCAGGGTGGACAGCGGGCGCTCGTCCCCGATCTGGCTGCACTCGTTGGACAGCGCCGCCACGCACACCGCCGCCTGCTCGCCAGCGACGCAGGCAAGAGGCGGCAGGCCCGCCTCTGCGCGTGCGCGCGCGGCGGCGAGGCGCGTGGCGGCTGCGCGCAGCGACTGGCTGGCAATCTGCATGCGCGCAGCCAGCAGCGCCTCGCTGCCCTCCGTGTAAAACAGCTCCGCCATGGGCGGCGCCTCGGTGAGCATCTCCGCGTCCGCGGGCACGGGCAGCTCGCCGCCGTCAGCCGCGTCCAGCGCAGCCAGCAGAGTGCGCAGGCGCTCACGGCGCTCCATCTCGCGCTCGCCGAACAGAGTGATGGGCTCACCGCGCGCGCGCAGTGCGGCGCGGACCGCCTTGTCGTCTGTGGGCACGGCAAGAGAGCGAGCACGGCGCCGCATCTGCGCCACACGAGGACAGGTGAGACACAGGCTCGCTCGCTCACCGTCGCAGCCGTGCCTGAAACTCTTTGAGCAGCGCCTCTTGCCGCTCCCGCGTCGCCGCAGACTCCTGTGAGAGAGAGCGTAGGGTTAGTGCAGAGACAGGCAGGCAACGGAGCACGCACCAACGTTAGCTCCATGTGCTCAGCACCGGCAGCCTCCTGCACGTTTCCGGACTGGAGAGCAGCCTGGACGCCTCTGCGGGTAGCGGCGAGGTCGATTTCGCCGTATGCAACACGTGGGCCCTCCAGCGCGTGCACGTCCGCATCTTCCTCGTCGCTGCCAGACATGGCGGCGCAACGCGACGGTCAGAGCCCGCAGAGACACCGGGGCAGCTCAAGATGGCGTGTCGTACAAATGCGCGCCGCGGTTGACCGGTTGTTGGTGGCACGCACTTGACACTCCTCCGCTGTCTAGTGAGAAGTGCAGCACTCTCGTGAACAGGCGATATGTGACGGATGGACCTCCCGCGTTTCGAGTGGCGCGAGCATCTGGACACGCTGTACCTTTGCTGCTTCGGCGTGCTGGGCACGCTGTTGCGGGGCGGGCTGGTATACCGTTTCGCCTGCTACTCCACAGCTGCTGGCATTTCCTGCCGGAGTTTGGACGAAGGCGTGACGTTCCTCGCGCTGGCGCCCAACATGCTGGGCTGCTTCGTCGCGGGGCTGCTGGCCACGCCTGGGAGCGCAGGCCAACCTGGAAACAGTGAGAGCAGCACTGCCCTTGCTTGTCTGAGCCAGGCTCACCGCTGGCAGCGCCTTACGCGCCTCCACGTCGGCCTGCGTGTCGGCTTCTGCGGCTCGCTCACCACCTGGGCCGGCTGGAATCAGAGTATGGTGCAGCGCTGCGTCGACGGCGACTGGGCGCGAGGACTGATGGGCTATGTGGTGGGCGCAGAGCTGGCCGGAGCGTCGCTGCAGCTGGGCCACCACGCTGCTGGGGCGCTCTGGCAGTGGCGTAGCGGCTGCCGTGCGCCGGGTGCAGACGCGACAGAAGGTGAGCAGAGTGTGGTTGTGCCAGCCGGAGAAGCACCGCCAACGCCTCTGTTGAGTCAGGCGTCTGCCTGGTGGGTGGAAGACTCGGTCTGCCTCGCCGTCCTGCTGGCATCGCTTTCAGGTTGCGCTGTTGTGGTGGGTACCGCAGACGCCTTTGCTTCGCGCTCTATCTGCCTCGCCGCATTATGCGGGCCCTTCGGAGTGCTGTTGCGCTGGTACATGGGCAGGTGGAAATTGCAATGGCTGCCCGCGGGCACACTCGCGGCAAATTCGCTGGGAGCTATGGTGGCAGCCGCTGTGGCAGCCTCTCGCAGCGGGCGGTACTGGAGCCCACTGCTCAACGATGCGCTGCAGGCGGGTTTCGCAGGCGGACTGAGCACGGTGAGCACTGTTGCGGCAGAGACGACACTGTTGATGCGGCCGCCGACTCGGTGGCAGGGATACGCGTATCTGGCGCTCACCTTCCTGTTCGGCTTTGCACCCGCAGCTGCAATATACGGCGGTGCAACGCGGTGATGGCGGCGGAAGGATACATACCGAGGACAGGAAATGACAGACATACAGCGCGTGTTTGTTCACGTCTCACCACAGCTTCTTGAGCATCTGCTTGCGCTCAGTTGTGGACGACGCCTTGCTCTTCTTGCCGCCCTTCACCTCGGCATGCGCAATCGCCTTCTGCAGCTTCCCGCTTTTCCGACGCTTCTGCTTGAACGTCATCTGCACCTTGCGCTTCTTTACGCCCCTGCGCAACGCCGCGAGCGGGTCAGCGAGAGGGAGCGGGCGGGCGCGAGAGGGAGCGAAGCATTAGCAGCCGCCGGTGCAGACTGACACACACGTACCCAGAGACGACGCCGAAGCGCCCGATGTGCTTCGACGCTGCACTATCCCCACCTGTGCCCACGCTGCCCGGCGGCGCCACTGCGACACGCGGGAAGTCAGAGGCTCACTCAACGGCACAGGCCCCGACGCACCACCGCCAGCTTCTCCCTCCATGGGCAGCGGGCCGGCCACCCAGCCCTCCTCGTCCGCCCCAGCGCCGCCAGTCTTGCGCTTGTCAACCTCCATGCCGTGTTGCTTCGTCGTTCCTGCGCAAAATCTTGTCAACTCGTAGCGGGCGGGCTCGAGCAGCACGCACCACGGCGCTTTCCCATGCTGCTTCACGTGGTGGCTGTAATACACTTGCTAGGGGAGCTCTGTGATGGTAAGAACATAGAACAACGAACAGTTCCTGATTTATGATGGCAAACTCGGCGCCCCTGGCCGTGGCATTCCATGAGCTGTAAGCGCCCCAGGCGCGGCTCTGCGAGCGAGGAGGAGGATGAGCTGGATATGCGCGTTGCGGAGGAAGCTACAGACTTCTCGTCATGGAGTTCTGACCGTCTGCGCGCCTTTTTGGAAGCGCGCGGCGCGGAGCACGAGCTGGTCACGGAGCACGCGGACCTGGTGTCGCTCGCGCATGAGACGGAGGCTGCGACTGGCGCCGCCAGAGAGGCTTCTGAGCAGGGAGAGGAGGACCCGCTAGATGCGTTCATGGCTGGCATGGCGGCCGAGGCAGGTCCCTCCCGGCCAGCGCGGAGGGCAGTGACATATGAGGAGGACTACGACCCGGTGGCTTCCTACCTTGAGGCTCGCACACGCACAGAGGCTGTTGTGCCGCCTCCCACAGACTGCTACGACAGCGACGAGGAGGTATACCGCACGGCTGCGCAGCTGGAGGCTGCGTCAGGTCCGACGGACGAGGAGCGGGCGGAGGCTCTGCGCGGGGACGGAGCGCCGCTGGAGGAGGTGGACCACGCGGCGCAGGAGTACGACGACTTCGAGCGTGACTTCTATCGACCCGCGCCCGAGATTGCGCGCCTCACAGAAGCGGAGGTGGCCGAACGCCGGGCAGCGAGCGGCGTGCGTGCCGGCGGCCACGACCCGCCCGCGCCGGTTGAGCGCTTTGGGCAGTGCGGCTTGCCCGCCGCAGCGCTGCTGCTGCTCAAGCAGCGCGGCTACAGCGCCCCCACGGCGGTGCAGGCTTCCGCGCTGCCCGCGGCGCTGAGTGGCCGCGATTTGCTCGCCTGCGCGCAGACGGGGAGCGGCAAGACGGTGGCCTTTCTGCTGCCCGCGTTGGTGCACGCGGCTGCACAGACGGCGCCGGGGCCGGGCGAGGGCCCCTTGGTGCTCATCCTGGCGCCCACCCGCGAGCTGGGTCAGCAGATCCACGGCGAGGCTGTGCGCCTGGGCGCAGCCTGGGGCCTCTGCGCCGCCGCACTGCTGGGCGGGCACGACAAGCGGGCGCAGGTGCTAGCCCTGCGCGCGGGCGCAGCGCTGGCGGTGGCCACGCCCGGGCGCGCCATAAACCTGGCGCGCGGCGCCCGCGGTGCGCTGCAGCTGCGCCGCGTGAGCCTGGTGGTGCTGGACGAGGCTGACCGGCTGCTGTCGCTGGGCTTTGAGCCCGCGGTGCGCAGCCTGGTGCGCGCCGTGCGGCCGGACGCGCAGACGCTGCTGTTCAGCGCCACGCTGGGGGGGCGGGTGTGCGCCCTGGCAGACGACCTGCTGGAGCAGCCGGTGCGGCTCAGCGTCGGCGGGGGGGCGCAGGGCGGCGGCGGCAACGCGGACGTCACGCAGCGCGCCGTGGTGCTGCCCGACCACGCGGCGCGGCTGCCCTGGCTGCTGGCGCACGCACCCTCATGGGTGGACGCCGGCCAGGTGCTGCTCTTCTGCGCTCGCATCGCAACCTGCGACTCCCTCGCCGCAGACCTGCGCGCCGCGGGCGTGCGCGCCGCCGCCATGCACGGCGACATGGACCAGGCGGAGCGCAGCGTGCAGCTGTCCGCCTTCCGCAGCGGCCGGGTGCACGCGCTGGTGGCCACAGACCTGGCCGCGCGAGGACTGGACGTCCCCTCCCTGCGCACCGTGGTGTGCTTCGACCCCGCCCGCGACGCGGACACGCACACGCACCGGGTTGGGCGCACGGGCCGCGCGGGCGCCACTGACGGGGTGGCCTACTCGCTGCTCACCCCCGGGGACGGCCAGGCTGCGCGCATGGTGGCGCAGCACATGGAGGCCACCTTCCAGCCCGTCTCGCAGCAGCTGGCGGCGCTGGCGCAGACATGCGTCAGGCTGAGGAAGCGGGGGCGCGGAGCGGGCGGCGGCGGCCTGGGCTTCGACTCTGCTGGGCGAGCCGGCATGGCTGTGCTGGGGCGCTTCATGAAGGCTTTCGTGCCCAGCAGCGATGGTGTGCTGGCACAGCAGCAGGCACCTGAAATCATTGCTCCCAAGAGTGGCTGGAAGCCACAACCCCCGCCTCCCCCGCCGCCGCTGCCGCCGCACCTGCAGCAGGCTGCTGCTCCGCCGCCGCCGCCGGCGAGGGGCGTGGACCCCGGCGCGGCTGCTCGCGCGGCTGCCCTGGCCATCGCGACTCGCCTGGCTGCGAGTGCGCCACCCGATCCCCTGCAGCAAGCGCACGCGCTGCCGCCCCCGCCGCCGTTGCAGCGTCGCAGCACTGCTGGCGAGTCTTACAACGCGATGCCGCCTCCGGCGAGCCTGAACGCCTCGCTGCCACCACGCCCGATGCCCTCGCCTGGGCTCACGCCGCAGCAGGCTGCCGCGCGCGCTGCTGCAGAGGCTGTCGCAGCGCGGCTGTTCGGCACTGCGCCGCAGCATTAGCAACGCTTCAACAGAGCGCTGTGGACACACTGTCATCAGTCACACACGCGCACACGTCTATTGCGCCTTGGGTGCCTCAGGCAGCGTCAGGTCCGCCTCCTTGCCCGCGTGCGCCGGCGTGAATGCGATTGACAGGTTGCCGCGAGTGTTCAACGCTCCCTGCACCACGAACTCGCGCAGGAACTGCGCGGCGTCGCGGCCTTCCTGCAGCAGCTCCTCAATGCGGGCGGCGTCGCGCTCTTCCCGCGACTAGGCGAGAGTGAGAGCGCGTTAGGGCGGCTGCACGGCCCGCTCGGGGGTGCCTCTGGCAAGGCCGCTCAAGCGCACCAGCTCAAACTTGGAGCGTATTTCGGCGCAGGCGGCGTTGAGCGCGCGCGCGTCGCCGCGAAAGGCGTCGGCTCGGGCACGCAGCAAAAGGCGATAGACGGCTACAGCCCGCGAAGACATCTGGGAGGCGCTGCGCTGCGAGAGGCGGGACTCACAGCATGTGCAGGCGCGTAGCGCTCGTGTGAGAGGCGCACAGAGCACGCGGAGGGAGAGCGGCTCACAAGACTCCGCCATCCGCCAACAAGCGCCGCCGCCGACCGTCGTGCAGTGCAGCAGTATTTGGATTTTGGATTAATTTGGAAATCGCATCAGCGCGCTCTCATGCGCGGCCTATGTCACCCAACGCAGGTGTGCACGTCTGACATGAGCCCGTGAGCACAGGCGTTGAGCGCAAAGGTCTGCTTCGATCTCTCGTGCCAACGGGCGTGCTGCGCGATGGCGGAAAGTGACGGCGAGGACTACGTGACGGTGGGGACACCCATCGAGCGTGAGCTGGAGGCGCGTGGTGGGTGGGTGCGGAAGGCTGCTGGGGATGGCGGGGGCGTCAAGGCCCTGCCGGTGTGGCAGCAGGCGGCCACGGACGAGCAGGGTCGGCGGCGCTTCCACGGCGCCTTCACGGGTGGCTTCAGCGCGGGGTACTACAACTCGGTGGGCTCCAAGGAGGGCTGGCAGCCCGCAGCCTTTGTGTCCTCGCGCAGTGCCCGCGCCCCAGCCGCGGACGTGCGCCGCGACGCGCGCCACTACATGGACGCGGACGAGTTGCAGGAGGCGGAGGCCGCGCAGCGAGCGGTGGGCACGCGCGCGGAGTACGACACGCTGGGCGGGGACGCGCAGGCGGCTGCGGAGCAACACCGAGCCGTGCTCGACGGCGCTCGCCCCTCCGCGCTGCCCGGCCCGGTGCTCAGCGAACTGGTGGTGGCTGTCAGCGAGTCCATCGGTGCCCGCCTGCTGCGCAAGATGGGCTGGCGCACGGGAAAAGGCGTAGCCCGCAAGGCCTCTTCCCTCCCAGCCCCCGCGCCGCGCGCCGCACCCGCCGCCGCGCCGCGCGTGGAGGCTGCGTTGGCCGCGCTGCGTGAGGGCGAGGAGACTGTGATGGCGGGCGACGAGGCGGAGGCGCACGACGACGCGCAGTGCCCGCCCCCCGAGCACGCTGGGGAGGAGGGGGGGGAGGGCGAGGGCGCGGCGGTGGATGCCGCGGCCGCAGCTGCCGAGCGCGTGCGGCGGCGGCGGCGGCGCTGGGGCGGCGTGGCTGGCGCGCTGGCGGAGGAGGTGGAGGTTCCCATGCCCCCGCAGAAGCTGGACACGCACGGCCTGGGCTTCGACCCGTTTGCGGGGGCGGAGGAGTTCCGGGCGGCCAAGCGGCGGCGCGAGGAGGGGCCGCCTGGGGGTGGGAAAGGGGGGCTGCAACCGGGGCCGGGCGGCCCCCGCTCCCGGGGCGCAGCCTTCGGGGTTGGCGTTTTCGAAGCGATGGACGATGACGTGTACGGGGCCGAGGGGGAAGGGCGGCGGGGGCTGCTAGACGCGCTGCCCCACTCTGAGGACGACTCGGGCGAGGAGGACGAGGCGCAGCGCTTCGGCGCAACCGCGCGCGCGCTGCTCACCGCGGGCCCGCAGCGGCTGGCCCTGGGCGCGCCCCGGCGTCCCGTCGGCGGCGGCGGCGCGGCCGCGGAGCTGGCGGGCTTTGTGCGCGTGGGGGCGGGTGAGCAGGCCCCCCCTGAGCACTTCCCCCCGCCCCCGCTTCCCCGCGGCTGGCAGCCCCTGCATCGCTTCCCCGCGCCCCTGGCCTCGCTGCGCGGCGGTCCCGCCCCGCTCTCCGCCGTCCCCGCCCCCTGCGACGCCGAGCTGGCGCGCCGCTGTGACACCCTGGCCGCCTTCGTGGCCCTCAACGGGCCCTCCTTCGAGACGCTTGCGCGGCAGCGTCAGGCGGGCGACCCGCGCTTCTGCTTTCTCTTCGGGGGCGAGGGTGCAGCCTACTACGCCTGGCGCCGCGCCCACCTCTGCGCCGCACCCGCGCCGCCGCCGCGCCCGGAGCAGCGCTCGCAGCCGCTGAGCGCGGAGGAGCGGGGGCGGCTGCTGGGGGAGGAGCGGCTGGCCAGCAGCGGAGCCGGGGGTGGCGGGGGGGTAGGTGTGCCTGCGCCGCCGCCGCCGCCGCCTGCGCCCAAGGGCATCGCGGAGAGCGACCGCGCCGCGCTGCTGGCATCGCTAGGCCGCACCTTCACCCGAGAGAGCGGCGGCGGCGGCGCGGCGGCGCCCCCCCCGGGCCTCTCCTATGGACTGCAGCAGCAGCTGGGTTCCAAGTTCGCCTCTGGCGGCGTGGAGCTGGCTGGCGCAGCGCCCGCGCCCGGCCTCTCCTTGCCGGCCGCATCGGAGCAGGCGGGGGGCGGCGCGGCGCCGCTGCCGCGCGTGCGGCGCAGCGTGGAGGAGTGGGGCCCTGAGCCGCTGCTCTGCAAGCGCTTCGCTGTGCCGGACCCCTTCAAGGGGCGCACCCGCCCAGCGGAGCGGCGCACCTTTCGCACAGACGCGCTGGCGCTGCCGGGCACCGCGGAGGCGGAGGCGGCTGCGGCGCCGAAGTTCCTGGTGCAGCCTGCGGAGCCGCCGCCGCCGCCGCCGCCGCCGCAGCAGCAGCATAAGCAGCTCCCGCCGCCACCGCCGCTGCCCGCGTCCATGCTGCCTCCGCCGCCGCCCCGCTCCGCCGCACCCGCCGCGCGTGACGAGGTTGACGACTTCTTTGCCTCGCTCGCGCCCCTGCCCGCCGCCTCTGACGGCATCACCGCAGCTGCTGCGCCGTCGCTGCCCGCCGCCACTGAGAAGCCCATCGACCTGTTCAAGGCAATCTTTGAGGCTGACGACGAGGAGGAAGACGAGGCGGATGACGACGAGTCTCCCACTGCAGTCCCTGTTGCCGCGCTCGCGCCGGCTGCACCGCCTCCGCCCGCTGCTGCGCCAGGCGCTTCGCAGTGGGCCGCCCCGCTGTCTGCGCTGGCGACGCTCGCCCGAGAGCGCAAGGAGGCGAAGCGGGCCAAGAAGCGCGAGGACAAGGACAAAAAGCACAAGAAGAAGCACCACAAGAGCAGCAAGCGCAGCCGCCGCAGCGAATCGGGCAGCTCTGAGAGTGACTGACCCCGTCCACATGAACGAAGAAGAACGATTCAGTAAGCACTGTCGGACGATACGTACGCGCCCCGCGCTCCTGTGTCACCCATACTGCCTGTTCCGTGCGCTGCGCGATACGCGCGACAGCTTGTGACAGTCGATGCCGGGCGCGTGAGGCGCAGCAATGCGCGAGTCGCTGGACACGGAGCTGCTGGCGACTGGGCACTACGACGAGCTGCCCGAGTGCGTAGCGAGCGGCTGTTGGCTGGCGGTCGCTGACGCACCAGCGCCCAGGCTTGGGCCAGACGTGGACGGACACGGCTTGCTGCGCCAGGAGCGTCACGACTGGAGCCATATCCCGAACCTGGACGCCTTCTTCACGCGACTCTACGTCTACTACGTCGACCGGGGATTCTTCTGCAGCATCGTGCGTCTCCCGGGCACCTCGCAGCGATGGGCTCCTTCCACGCAGCACCTCCCGCGCCTCGCCTGGTTGCCTCGCACGTCAGCGCAGCGCCTGTGGGTGTGCATCGCGCGGCACGGGCTCTCGCTCCGCCTGCGCTTGCATGCGAGGCGTGCGAGTGACTGGACCTCTGCTCCTTGTTAGCTCTCGCGGGTGCTCAACCTGGCCACGCTCGCCTTCACCATCTTCTTCAGCGGCTTCCTGCTGCTCTACGTGGACTGGGGCGCGCTGACTACGCAGGTCCGGCGCGCCGCAGGCTGGCGTGAAGCACTGGTCTGATGCGTCCCCTCAGTGCCGCGCTCACGCCCGCGAGTGCGACGTGGCGGTGGTGGGCGTGCGCTCCCACCCCTTCGCGGCGGTGGGCAGGCTGCGCGCGGCGGCGGTGGTTGTGTATCTGGCCGTCTTCAGCGCAGCCTGGCTGTGGACCGCTGCGAGGCTGGTCTTCGAGCTGCCTGCGCTCCTGGACCTGCGCGCCTTTTGCGCCACCAAGCTGGCGCTGAGCGACGCGGATCTGCGCAGCGTGACGTGGCCGGAACTGGTTGCGCGAGTCGTGGCCAGCCAGGTCACCACCCGCCTCTGCGTGGTGCGCGACCTCTCCGCCCATGACATCTGCGCGCGCATCATGCGCAAAGAGAACTATCTCATCGGCGCGCTTAACAAGCATGCGCTGCGTCTCACCGTGCCCGCGCTGCCGGGCTCGCTGGGGCGGCATGTGTGGCTCACAAAGGTTGTGGAGTGGAACCTGTACTGGTCAGTGCTGGACTCGCTCTTCGACGAGCAATGCCGCGTGCGCCCCGACTTCGCGGACGAGGCGAAGCTGCGCCGTCGCTTCCGCCGCCTTGCGCTGCTCAACCTCGCTTTCAGCCCTTTCCTCATCGTCTTCATGGTCCTCTACTTCTTCCTGCGCAACGCAGAGCGGCTGTACCACCACCCCTCCGCCGTGGGCGCGCGGCGGTGGAGCGCGGAGGCGCGGTGGCGCATGCGCGAGCTCAACGAGCTGCCCCACGTTTTGGACGCCCGCCTCGCTGCGGCCCACGCCTCCGCAGCCGCCTACTGCGCCTCCTTCCCAAACCACGCGCTGTCGCTGTGCGCCAAGTTTGTAGCTTTCGTGATGGGCGCCCTGGCGGCGCTGCTCATCGCCTTCGCCGCAGTGGACGAGAGACTGCTGGAGGGAGTACTGTGGGGCCGTAACCTGCTGTGGTACACCGCGCTTTGCGGCACGTTGCTGGCAGTCTCTAGAGCTCTCATCGTGGATGACGACCCCGCGCGCCCGCCGCCAGCCCCCGGCGCTGCGTTGGCAGCAGTGGTAGCGTTCACACACTACCTCCCCCAACGCTGGCGCAACGCGGCGCACACGCCCCACGTGCACGTCGAGTTCACATCCCTGTTCCCCTACGCGGCGGGGGCGCTGGCGGAAGAGCTGGCGAGCATCCTGGTCGCCCCAGCCCTCCTCTGGTCCTCCCTGCCCGCCTGCGCGCCCGACATCGTGCGCTTCGTGCGCGAGTTCACCACGCACGTGGAGGGCGTGGGTCACGTGTGCAGCCTGGCCGCCTTTGACTTTGCGCGCCACGGCAACAGCCGGTACGGCTCGCCCGTAGATGCGGGACGTGCGGCACGCAGCAGCCAGGGCAAGATGGAGAAGAGCTTTCTCTCTTTCCACGCCCTATACCCGCGCGGCTGGGAGCCGGATGACACTGGGCGCGCGATGCTGGCGGCGTTGGCGGAGCAGGAGGCTCTTGCCGCTTCGGCACACCCGGTGCACCCACCGCCAGAGCACTCCATGGGCGACATAGCGGCACAGGCGCCCGCGCTGGCGGTGCGGGAGCACGCGCTACTGCAGAGCCTGTACGAGGAGCGCACAGCAGGAACACAGGTGGGCGATAGCGGAACGTGAGAGCGCGAGCGTGAGCGTGAGCGTCTTCTTGGTGATTTTTGCTTCGCTTATTGTCCGACATCCAGCGTGCGCAGCGTTCAGGCACGCGACAGGCTGTGCAGCGGCTGCCAGAGCCCCTGGATGCTAGGCCGCGACGTCAAGTGGCGGCTGATTTTGTTGCCCGTGCGGTGGCCCTTCTCGCTGCGCAGAAAGGCGAGGTGCCAGGCAACCTCGTCAGCCTCCAGATTCTTGAGGTCAACGGCGCGCGAGTGGCCGTTGGCTGCGAGCGAGGCGCCTCAGCGGTGTGTGAGTGCTGAGAACCCTAGGGTAGGGGGTCCACGCACCATACTCCGCCAGTGCGTGTGGATGTCTTCCCGGCCTCAGCGCAGCCTCCAACGCCAGCTGCGGGTTGCTGCTGCGCATGGCCTCAAGCCCCTCTGCTATGAAGTCGCTGCGCGGGAAGTGAGAGGGGAGCCATGTCGCGACCGCAGCTGACGCACCGTGCTCCGCGACTGCTGCCCGAGTGCGCGCAGTAGTTCAGCGTCAGCTTGGTCAGCTGCCACACGCCGCGCCGCGACATTGTGCGGGTGAGTGAGGAACGCAGATGGTTTGGCCCAGCGCTGTTTTCCAGTAAGCAAGCACAGGCAGCAGCGTATGTGCAGGTTGCGTGCACCAACACAGGCAGGTGAGAGGGCGACGGGGCGACGCGTAGGTCGCGGACGGGGCCCACGGGGAGGCCCGCCACGGGAGCGAGCGGCAGGAGCGCCCCGGTACTTCCAGACACGCTCGCTCGCCTCCGCTTTTTAGTGGAGCACGATCAGTGATCTGCCTCCTCGCAATGCCGGCCAGCCGGCGAAGAAGATGAAGCGTGGTGCGCAGTTCGGGCTGTTGTGTGCCCTTCTCCTAACAGGCCGTCTTGTGCGCGCGCAGAGCTGCCTGGATTCGCCTGGGATGAAGCGCAGCAGCGCTATTTCAGGCTTCAGCCAGGGCACATTGCTCGCGGTATCAGTGCTGGTGGCGTCCAGCAGGCTGTGCCGGTCCTGCCGCCGCGTGGACGGGGACCTCCTCCGCCTCGGCGTGAGGCACCTGCGGCACCTGTTGCTTCGCGGCCTGCGCCCAGCAGCAGCTGCCAGACCTTGCTGCGTGAGCGTGAGTTGTCCTGGCGCAGCGAGGACACGCTGGCGGCGTTATGGACTGAGCGGCATGCCCAGTCTCTGAAACTCGCTGGCTGGAGCGCAGAGGTGGGTGACGGCAACGTAGACGGCGCTCTGCTGCCCCTGTCATTGCGCGGCGGCGAGGTGCTCTTGACTGGCGGCCTTCGCAGCGGCGCTGCTGGCCTGTACGAGGTGCTGTGGGCAGACACCGACAGCGACAGCGAGGAGGAGAGCTTGCAGGCGCCGCCGAAGCTGGTGTGGAGCGGTAGCGACCTGAGCAGGCGGTCGCAAGTGCGCGCCGCCTGCGCTGTTGCACAGCCGGAGGGCGCAGCATCGGCGCAGGCGTGTGTTGCCTGGCTGGGCGGGGAGGGCGTGGCGGCGGTTCTCAGCGTGTGCGACGTGCGCCACAAGCGCCGCACAGGCGCCGCCCGCATCAAGGAGCTAGGCACGTGTGTGATGCGCTGCAGTTTGTGGGCTGTGGCTTGCTCCGGGCAGGTCGCGCTGGCAGGAACGAGCGAAGGCGTTGCCAGCATCGACGTGGAGACGCTGCACGTGCATCACCTTTTGCGCCAACCGGGCAGCGACGTAATGGCGGTTGCCGACGGTCTCTGCGGACTACGCAACGGCAAGGTGCTCGCAGTGGATGGCAGGGCTGGGACGAGCAGGCTGATGACGCGGCTGGCCTCAGCGGTGACGTCGCTCAGCGTTGATGCGCACGGCTTTGTGGCATGCGGGGTGGATGGCACGCTGGGGCTCTGGGACGTCCGCAGCGGGGCTCTCGTGAGCCGCTACGAAGGGCACGTCAACAACGCGTCGCTCTTGCTCAGGCACACCACGCTGGGCGAGGGGGTAGTTGCGGCGCCGGGGGCGGACGGAGTGCTGAGGATGTGGAGCAGGCGAGGGAAGCGCCTCACGGCGGGTTGTGAGGCGGGCGGGGGCATCGTCTACTCGGCAGTCGCGCCGGGGGAGCATGAGGGCAGGCTTGTGATGTGGGCTGGCGGCCACGAGGGGCTCGGGCTGTGCGTAGGCGGCTGGAAGGCGCGGGTGGGGGTGATGCAACTTAGGGTTTAGGGTTTAGGGTTTAGGGCGGAAACCCATTTGTGGTGTTTTGGGTTCAGGGTTTAGGGTTTAGGGTTTAGGGTTTAGGGGTTCGGGTTCGGGTTCGGGGCTCGGGTCGGGGTGGGGTTGAACGCAGCGTTCCGCGTCGCTTGCCGCCAGGGGTATTGGGCATCATAAACAGACCGCGCGTA
>Ga0208951_1000488_pt1 | contig 18133 bp, 17 predicted proteins | sample GreLakmeMI27MSRF_FD_187702 | JGI IMG/M metagenome (GOLD analysis project Ga0208951, IMG submission 187702) | Freshwater lentic microbial communities from great Laurentian Lakes, MI, USA - Great Lakes metaG MI27MSRF (SPAdes) | ecosystem: Environmental > Aquatic > Freshwater > Lake | place: Great... | reverse complement strand
GGCGACGACGCGTGCCCCGACGCAAAAAAGCCTGCATCGCCGCCGGCTGCCGGCAACTCCGACGCACAGCTCGAAGAGTCGGCGGTGGGCGGGGGATCGCAGTCTGCGGCGGCAACCACTCCTGCGAAAGCGCTTTCGCGAGCAGCGGCCTCGTTTCACGACGCCCGGCGTTTGCTTCACGTGCGGCAAGCGAGGACACATGGCGGGCGATTGCAGTGAGCTCTGCGATGTGCGTGGGCTAAGCATATTGGGACGCTGCCGAAGAGGTCACGTGAACAACCTGAATGACCGTATTTAGGGCGGCGGCGGCGGCGGCGGCCGAGCTGGCTTCCGCCGCCGTGGTCGCTCCCGCGAGCGGGCTGCAGCCATTCCATTCCGGCAGCGTGCGCTGCTTTGCCCTCTGGGTGCATCGGTGCAGAAATAGTCGGGTTCGGCGAGAGCATTGCCAATGCGACGGGGGTGGCTGAGGCGAAGGAGGAGGTGCGCAAGGCGGCCAAGGATGCACCGGCGTGGCGGGACGGAGGCTGAGCTTAGTGCGTGCCGGGCGGAGGCAGCGATTTTTAAGGAAGAGAGAGTGGCACGGCGCCGTGACGTCATCAGGTAGCTGGCAGCATGCGTCAGCAGCCCGTCGCCTCTGCAGTCTGCACGACCAGGCATAGGGCAAGGGCGAGGGCGGCGTGGGTCTGCGTTCGCCGCGCACTTACTGTCGGACGAAGGCTGAGCACAGAGCATTTCTTACCTCCGCTGACTCGATGGCGTGCCTGTCTGCGCCCGTGGTCCTCGGCCTGCGCGCCGCGCTGCCTGCTGCGCGCCCCCGCGCACGCGTCGCCGCAAAGGCGTCCGTGCGTGCGTCGCAGAAGGCGGTTGCCCGCGTGCAGGCGACGCACGCAGCCGCAGTGGCGGGTGCGCACCCGCGCGGTGGACGGCTGGCGACTGGCGAGCGTGGCGGAGCAGCCGGGGGTAGCCCCTTTCCGACAGCCGCTGTCCTGACACAGTGTGCTCGCCTCTGACACAGGCGCCGTCTCCGTGCTGGCTGCCGGCGAGTCGCGCGCCGCAGAGCTGGTCGCCGCGCTGCCGCTGGAGGTGCGGACGCGGAAGCTCTCAGCTCGGGGCCTGGGGCTCCTGGCTCGGCTTTCTGGAGCGTGCACAGCGTCGCGGCTCCAGCTCCACGGCCCCGCCGCTGGCGGCACTGCGCCGCGCGAGACCGCCCGTCGTGCCGGACGTACGCGGGCGAAGCTGGGCTGATCGGGGAGAGCCGTCCCCCTCTAGGGCAGCTCCCTCACCCGGGCCGCACGCACGCTCGCTCGGCTGGCACGAGGGCGGAGGCCCGTGGCTGGGCTGCCCTGGCACGCTCAGTTGGCAGTGAGGGAGAGGGAGAGGAGGCATTCGGCTGTCTGAACGCGGCCGGCTGACGCGCCATGCGCCGCAAGGTTGCACAGGTTGCTGACGTCACCCCGCTCTTCTACGGTGGCTTTCTGGTGGTCTTCCTGGCGATTGCGGCGGGCACGGTGCGCGCGGGCGGCTCTGCGTGCACCGTTGCGCTGTGCTGATTGGCTCGCGCTCACGCTGCCTGCCTTGCCTGCAGTTCATTGTGCTCAGCAAGGTGAAGCTCATCTAGAGAGTGGCTTGCCGCGCAGGCTGGCCGTGATACGCACAGGCTGGAGCGCTCGATAGCTCAAGCAGCCCGTACGCACTGGATTAGCCGGAATGATGACGAGATCTCGTCGCGATGCGCAGTCTTGTTAGTTGTTTCTGGGTTGTCGATTTCCCGTCGTCGCGTCCGTCGGCAGCTCAACACGAAGGGACGGACGACTACGCGGCGGCAGTCACACACGGCGTTCCTCCGCACGTCGAGCAGTCATTCCATAGATTTCAGTTCCAATAGTCGCAGCATCCCGCTCGTCACGCGCCCGCCGCCGCCGTGCGCGCCCCGAGCTGTGCGCACAGGAAGGCGAGGAAGGGGTCTCCTTTCGCAACCTCCTCTCGCTGCAGCTCCACGTCGGCCCCGATGGCTGTGAACTGGCCAGCCTGCAGCGCCAGAGCGCGAGGGCACCAGGGCAGCGTGGCGGGCGTGGGGACCGTCGCGGGGATATTCAGCACAGTCGCCACAGGCAGCTGCGTCTCTCCATCGCTGTCGCTCTCCTCGAACAGGTCGCCGTGGCGGCCGGCGCGCGGCTTGGGCGGGGCCTGGGCGCGCGCCCCGCGGTAGACGGCGGACAAAGGAGCAGGCGCAGCGGCAGCGTGGGTTCCTCGCTGCTGCGCCGATGGGCACGGCATGCCCAGCGCCGCCAGCCAGGCGCGGGCGGACAGCGGGATCGGTGGGGAGGCGCGCAGTGCAGAGGCGGGCGGGTAGGTTGGGCCGTCACGCGTCAGCAAGCCAAGGTCGGGGTGACGCGTCGCCACCGCCGCCACTGCGCGGGTGATAAAGGCGTCCTGAGCGGCGCTCGGCTGCGCCGCCACGGACTTTGCGGGCACGCGCGCTGTGAGCGGGCAGGCGCGTTGTCAGAGTCGACAGACAGAGGACGTAACATGTGACAACAGCTGACTGAGTCGCCCGTGCGCGCGCGATGGCGCTGCTCGCGCGCACCGAAGACGCTCTCCAGCGACGGCATAGTCGCAGCGAGCGGGAAGGCGTCCGAGACGGCGCCGGTCGGCAGCTCCTGCGGGTCGGTACGCATGCGCGTGCGCAGCTCCCAACTCAGCTCAGGCCGCGTCTGTGGCCAGCCGCAGCGCGCGGCCGCACCAGGAACGCGTCGCCGGCATAGTCCAAGGCTCCCAGTGGGCCTACACGCGCCACAGGCTGCCAGGACGCGGAGGCGGGTGTCAGGTGAGCAACGATGCGCTCTTGCGCACGCAAGCATGCGAGGTGCCCACCGCCCACCGACCGACTGCCTGCCTGGCTCACGCGCCTGTGCGGGCGCGGGCGCGTCTTCGTGCTGACGTGCGGAGCGCTTGGCGGGCGGCTCGTCGCTGCTGGAAGGCTCCTCGTCCTCGGGGCGGGCGCGCGACGTGCGCTGCTGCTCCAGCAGGCTCACCGGCGTCTGCCCCGCGACCACCTCGCCGTCGCCCTTCATGGCGCACGCACGGCGAAGAGCGCCGGAGGGGGGAGAGAGAGGCGCTGACTGACGTCAATGAAAGTGAAATAGTGTTGGAAACCACTTTGTGGCCGGCGCCGCTCAGTCCGCCTTGAGAACGAGCGTCGCCCCCGGGAATCCCGCTTCAGCCTTGTGCTTCTCAAACAGCTGGCGCAGCGCAGCGTAGTAGACTGCGTGAAGGGCGTCAATCTCCTCTGGCGTGGCAGGCGCGCCTGCTTCGCGGCCCGCAGGCGGCTCCACCAGCGCGCCCACCACAAAAGTGAGTGGCTTGGGTTCCGGCAGGGGCAGCACGCGCAGGTACCCCCCGGGTATGAATGGGAAGGGGAATCCCAACTTTTTGGCGGTCCACTTTTGGAGCCCTTTCACCTGCAGCAGGTTGCGTTGCGCGTGCGCCTCGCCAAACACGAAGATCGGGCACACGGGAGCCCCAGCCTCGATGGCAAACTTGAGGAAGCCCTTGTGACGCGTGCACAACACCGTCTCGCTCCCCGCCCGATGCTCCACCAGCTCAGCCTGGCCCCCGGGACACAGCACAATGCTGCGGCGCTCGCCCAAGAGCGCCCGTCGCACGGCGGTGCGCGACACGATGCGCGCGCCCGACCACATGACGACGTCGCGGAGCATGGGCGTCCAGAAGATTGCGCTGGCGCCCATGGTCACCAGCGAGTGGCCCGGAAACGCGGCGCGCCATTGGGGCGTCAGGTGGAACCAGGCAGCTGCTGCGGGGTACATGCCGTGGGGGTGGTACCCAAAGACAACCGGCGGCGCAGCTGACCCGTCGCTCAGCGTGCGTGGCGGGTGCGCCGCCGATCGGATGACGTGCACGCTGCCGAACCATCGGGAAAGCGCCACTGAGAGCACCTGCTCGCTGTAGCGCTGAAAGGTGAGCCACGTGCGGGCGCCCGTGTGGCCCGGATGCCCCATGTAGGTGTGCCCGTACACCGCTCCAAGCACCACCAGCAGCGCGGTGGCGGCTGGCGGCGTGAGCAGCAGGTAGGGCGCGCTCACCACAGCGCAGAGAAGGTGGGAGGGCGCATACACCATCAGCAGCACGGCGAACATGCATGCGTGCTTGGCGGCAGCCTCGCGCACGCTGGCCACGTCAGGCATGCGCCATGGCAGCGGTTGGGCTGCGGGGGAGGGGGCCCGGAAGGCGAGCAGGCTGAGCGCGAGGACCACCTGCGCGGCGACGCCGCTCACGCCGGCCGCCCAGAAGGTTGCGGGCAGCACGCGCGCGCGGCGCACTCCGTAACCCGTCAGCGCGTCGCTGATCATCCTGTGGAAAGGCGGGCGCGCAAAGTCAGAGGGGACTGCAGGGGGAGCCTGTGCGAGCGCGTAGGCGCGTGCCCTGAGCAGACCGCCCAGTGCGGTAGGCGGGGCAACCGCGGCCAGCTGAGCGGCAGGCGGTCCGCCTGGAAACACAGCGCCGCGTATCCCCCCGTGCCCAGGGCCCTCCACGCACGCACGCAGTCGCAACAGCACGCCCATCAGAGACAGAGATGCACGCACGCACGCGCATGCACGCACGCAGGGCCGGTGCGCACCAGAAGGCTGTGATGAACGCCAGGACTGAGATGGCGTAGAGGGCCCACCCCAGCGCCTGGCAGGCTACAAAGGCCAGACCGCCCATGCCCGGCTGCCAGAACTTGAAGCCGGAGTGCGCGTGGCGCAGCGGCCCCGCCACGCCGTGAGTAACGGGCGCGGCGATGGCCACGCTCACGGCTGCGATGGATACGAAGATGAGGCGAGCCGTGCCCGCGACGGCATCGAGCGCCACGGAAGCAACCAGCGATTGGCCCATGAGCACCAGGAGCAGCGAGAGGGCGATGATGACGGTCGCGCCCAGGCGGCCTCGCAGCGCGTGCAGGAGAAGGTACGGCTGCGCTGGGTGCAAGGAGGCCGCCGGCGCGTGCTCTACGGCCACCTGCGCGCGCGGCGGCCCGCTGCTCGCCTGCGCGGAGGCGAAGCGCCGGTGGCCGGGCTTGACAGGCGAAGGGGCGGGCTGTTGTGGTTGTTGCGCCCCGACAACCATCTCATAGTCCTCGTCCTCGTCGTCCCAGCCGAAGTCAAAGTCCACCGCAAGCACCTCCGACTGCGTGCGCCGGTGCGGCGGCGCCGACGGCGTCGAGGGAGCGCCCGCCCGCTGCGCCGGCTGCTGGAATGCGGGTTCCTGGGAGACGCGAACAGGTGTGAGTTGCGGTCAGCACTCAATGCCGCGCGGGACGGCGTCGCCCCGTCGCCTCGCGCGCGCGCGCCTGGAAGGTGAGCAGGCTCGCCACGACCAGCACTTCAGCTAACACGCTGCCGCACACGGCGCAGCCAGCCGCGACAGGCGCGAGCTCGTGGTGAGCGACGTGGTGCCCGCCCACCCACGCAGCCACCGCGGCCAGCAGCGCCAGCGCCCAGAAGGTCCAGGTGAGCGCCTGGAAGACGATGAAGCTCTTGCCGCCGCGCAGGAAGGTTGCACGAGGCGACCATGCCCGCTTTCCGAAAAGTACACGTCCGCCCAGGCTGTGCGTCACTGGCACCAGCGGCACGAAGACCATGGCCACCACCAGACCCGGAAGGCACCCGTCGCAGCGGCCGACCGCGCCGAGCAGCTCAGCTAGAGTGTCTGAAGATGCTGGTGTGGCGGAAAGAGTTGTCGTGAGCAGGTTCGCCATCGCGCGCCAGCCAGCGCCGAGGAGTAACAGATAAGACGCTGATGCGATGAGCGCTGTGGCTAGCCGCTGTCCAAATGCGGAGGGTGGAAAACGAAGCTGACTCGCGAGCGGTCGACCTCAGCGCGTGGACGACTTGTCGCTCTTTGGTTGACCACGTGGCACACAATTTTGGTCTTATGGCGCTCTCTGCCACGCGCTCCGAGCCTGTGCTCGCAATGGCGCTCCGTGCCTCCCGCCGCGCGCTCTCCAGGCTCGGCGCAGTGCGCGTGGCGACGCCACTCTCCGCGGCGTGCGCACAGGCGGAGGTTGCCCGGGCGCTCACCGCCCTGCCCTCCCGCGGCGCCCAGGTGCGCGAATCTGACCGTCGCGCAGCGCAGTGCCGCGTTGTGCCACCAGCTTCCTTGCAGCCCCTGACGCGTGCTCCCCAGCCCCTTCCCACCGCGTTCGCAACCACCTTCGCCAGTGCTGGCCTCCACACCACCGCCGCTGCTCATGCCGGGTGCGCCGACAGCTCAGAATGGGCGAGGGAGCGAATCTCCCGCACACCCTGGCGGCGCATGCGTACGCAGCCTCAGGCGCTCACGCGCTGTGCGCCACTCAGCGCTGGGGTTGCGCGCGGCGCTGACGGGCTGATCACGCCGCACGGAGGAAAGCTTGTGGACCTGCTGGTTGGGGATGCCAAGGAGCGGGCGGAGCTGCTCGCCGCCTGCCAGGGCCGCGTGATCGAGCTCTCCGACCGCAACGCCTGCGACGTGGAGCTACTCACCGTCGGGTGCGCTCCCGCTCGCAGCCGTGAGCCCCGCCTCGGTGCGGTGTGCAATTCCCAGGCTCACTCCTCTGCTGGGTCAATATAGTGCCTTCTCTCCACTCAACGGCTTCATGGACGAGGAGACGTACGTGAACGTGGTTGAGAACATGCGCCTCAAGGCGCGCGGCTATCGTGGGCGTACCGCACGCAGCTCCTGACGTGGATCGTCCGCTGGCAGGAGAGCAACCTTCTGTTCGGCCTGCCCATCGTGCTGGACACCGATGACACCTCCCTACGCGCCGGCCAGAAGGCGCGTGCGCGCTGCGAAGCCTGTGCGCCTCCCCTGCGCTGGCTGACTCACTGCCCGTGCGCAGGTGCTGCTCACCTATAAGGGCGAGCAGCTGGGCGTGTTGTCCATCAGCAGCGTGTTCAAGCCCAACAAGGCCAAGGAGGCGAAGCTCTGCTACGGCACCAGCAGCCTGGAGCACCCGGGGGTGAGCATGATCGCCCAGGAGCGGGGCGCCCTGTACCTGGGAGGCCGCCTGTCCTCCTTCCGCCTGCCCAGCCGCGCCTTCCCGTGCGCCACGCCGCAGGCTGTGCGCTCCCGTCTGCCCGTGGGCGAGGACGTTGTGGCTTTTCAGTGCCGCAACCCGGTGCACCGCGCGCACTACGAGCTCTTCACGCGCGCGCTGCATGCGCCCAACGTGAGCCCCTCCGGCGTGGTGCTGGTGCATCCCACGGTTGGGCCCACCCAAGATGACGACATCCCCGGCCCTGTGCGCGTGCACACCTACGAGGTGCTCAAGGAGGAGACCAAGAACCCGCGCATCGAGTGGGCCTACCTCCCCTACTCCATGCACATGGCGGGACCCCGGGAGGCCATCCAGCACATGGTCATCCGCAAAAACTACGGCTGCACGCACTTCATCATCGGCCGCGACATGGCCGGCTCAAAGTCCTCGTTGTCGGGCGAGGACTTTTACGGTGCGTGCGCCAGCAGCGTGCCCTTTGAATTGACAGCTGCTGAGACTGGCGGGTGTGCTGCAGGCGCGTACGACGCGCAGGATTTTGCAAAGTCGCACGCGCAGGAGCTGGGCATGCAGACGGTGCCCTCCCTCAACGTGGTGTTCACCCAGGAGGACGGCTACGTCACCGCTGACGTGGCCAAGGCCAAGGGGCTCAAGGAGCTCAAGCTGAGCGGAACCAAGTTCAGGCAGATGCTGCGCGCGGGCGAGGACATCCCCGAGTGGTTCGCTTTCAAGTCCGTCGTCAAGGCGCGACACATTCAGCTGCGGCTGTGTGCCTGGGCTGACCGCCCCCATGCGCAGGTGCTGCGTGAGGAGGCGCTCAAGAAGTGAACGTCGGTCTGGTCTAAACAAGAGCAAGCACACGGAGCTTCTATCCGCCATCCATATGTGACGCTTGCAGTGTCATCGCATATTCTGGGGCTCAGTAAAGTCCCAGGTCCCAAGCTCAGCGTCCCGCGTGGATGCATGGGAAGCACGATGCACCGCACGTGTCTGCTCGTCGCAATTCTTTGCCTGCACCACTCTGCCCTCCTCTGCGCTATCAGGATGAAGGGCCTCATCTTGGTGGGCGGCTTCGGCACGCGGCTGCGCCCGCTGACGCTATCGGTCCCTAAGCCGCTGGTGGACTTTGCTAACAAGGTCCGTGCCTAGCGCGCACCCACGCCGCACGCCTCTCACACGCCACGTGCCACGCACCTGCTCGGCCCCGCAGCCGATGATTGTGCACCAGATTGAGGCGCTGCGTGACGCGGGCGTCACCGAGGTTGTGCTTGCAATCAACTACCAGCCGCAGGTGATGTACAGCTTCATCGAGGAGTATCAAACTAAGCTGGGTGTCAAGATAAGCATCAGCCAGGTGCGTGTGGCCAGCCGTGGGTGCGGTGAGAGGACTGCGAGGCGAGGCAACGAGCGCTCCCGTGCTTGGGACAACTGCACCTGGGCTTGCGGACGCCCGGGCGGCCCCTCCCGCGCACGCTGCGAGGCCGTGTGCGTGCCGCGGCAGCGTGCGCGCCGCTGTGCCACTCGTGCGCAGCCTCCAGGCGCCTCCTCGCCTGACGTCACGTGCGGGCACCCCCCAGGAAACGGAGCCGATGGGCACCGCCGGCCCGCTGGCGCTGGCGCGCGACAAGCTGCTTGACGGGAGCGGCGAGCCGTTCTTCGTGCTGAACGCGGACGTCATCTGCGAGTACCCTCTGAAGGACATGCTCGCCTTCCACCTGGCGCACCAGGCGGAGGCCACCATCTTCGTGACCAAGGTGGAGGAGCCCAGCAAGTACGGCGTGGTGGTGTACGACGAGGCGAGCGGCAAGGTTGACCGGTTCGTGGAGAAGCCGCAGACGTTTGTGGGCAACAAGATCAACGCCGGCATCTACGTCCTGTCGCCCTGCGTGCTGGACAGGATTGAGCTGCGCCCCACCAGCATTGAGAAGGAGGTGTTCCCCCCGCTGGCGGCGGAGGGGAAACTGTTCGCCATGGTGCTGAAGGGTACGTGCGAGCGCCACACAGCACTGTCCCCCCCTCCGCGCCTGACGCACTCACCCACGCCTGCCGCCAGGCTTCTGGATGGACATCGGGCAACCGAAGGACTACCTGAGCGGGCTGACGCTGTACCTGCGATCCCTGCGGGAGCGCTCGCCCGAGATGCTCGCCTCGGGTGAGCACATCGTGGGCAACGTGCTCATCGACCCCACCGCGGTCATCGGGCCCAACTGCAAGCTGGGCCCCGACGTGAGCGTGGGCCCGGGATGCGTCATCGAGGCCGGTGTGCGGCTCACAAAGTGCACCGTGCTGCGCGGCGCTAAGGTGAAGGAGCATGCCTGCGTCGCCGGCTCCCTTGTCGGCTGGCACTCAGTCATTGGACGATGGGCGCGGCTGGACAACTGCTGCGTGCTTGGCGAGGATGTGCAGATGGCCGATGAGCTGTACGTCAACGGCGGAATCGTGCTGCCGCACAAGGAGATCAAGGCCAGCATCTTGACACCTCAGATCATCATGTAAGCAGCCGCTGAGCTAAGGCTGTGCGCGAGTCATGGGTAAGCAGCGGGGCGAGGGAGAGGACGACGAGCGAGTTGGAGTGGATCAGAGGGGCGGGCACGCGCCCGCACCCGTCAATGACACACACCTGTCAGACTGCGCGCACGCGCCACGCGAGGTACGGAGAGCTGAGACAGAGCTGTGCGGTGTTGAACCCGTCACACATTAAACGGTACCAGTACTATTCAGCTCGCGGCTGACGTCTCACTTGATGCGGCTGGTGACGCGCACCACGGCGACCTTGATGTCCTCCCGGCTCAGCGAGCTCTTGACGTGCACCTCCTGCACCTGGCGCCCCGCGCGCGCCACCAGGTTGTAGCCGTCCACAACCTTGTCGTTGGTCATCCACAGCTCCAGGTCCTGGCTCACCACGCGGCTCTCCAGCGCCTGGCGGCCCAGGGTCACAGCCTCCACCCCCGGTGTGCGACGCAGCGCCTCGCAGATCTCCGGCAGGCCCGGCAGGGGCATCTCCTCTGACAGACGTTTCAACGTGAACGTGTCCTCCTCCACCACCCCATCCTTGGGCTGTGCGGGGAGGCGCGGCCACGCGGATGCGCGGCCCAGCGTCGTGTCCAGCGTCTCTAGCAGCGGGTCCTGCTCCAGCTGCCGCAGCGACAGCCCCACGCGCTTGGTGGCGGCGTCCAGGCTGCACACCTTGACGGTGACCGTCTGGCCCAGGGTGAGCACGTCCGTCGGGTGGCGCACCCGGCTCCACGACAGCTCGCTGATGTGCAGCAGTCCTTCCACGCCGTGGGGGCGCCCGTCCGCGCCGAACAGCTCCACGAAGGCGCCGTACTCGGTGAGGTTCTTGACGGAGCCGGTGCGCACGGCGCCAACAGCCAGGGTTGCTCGGTCCTGCGCGCTGGCTGCCAGCTTCTCGGACAGCACCACCGCCCCCTTTTCCGCGTTCAGCTCCAGGATCGCACAGCTCACCTGCTGGCCAACCAGGCTGGCCAGCACGCCCTCCATGGGCGCGCCCGGCGCGTGCACGGGCACGCGTGCCGGGTCCAGCTGAGACAGTGGCAGAAAGCCCGTCAGGTTCTTCAGGAAGCGAACCACCACGCCGCCGCGGTTGGCAACCTCGATCTGTGGTAGGGGGGCGAGCGGGAGTGAGCGCGTGCGGTGTGGTGTGGTGTAGGTGGTGGCTGTGTTAGGGGTTCGGCGACTCACGCACCGTGCCAGTCACCACCGCGCCCTCACCCAGCTTCGTGGCCTCCGCCCAGGCCGCTGGGTCACGCGCCGGTCGGTCTGCGGCGGCGGGGCGGTCGTCTGGGGCGTTGCGGGGGTCGGTCGTTCTCTGTCCACAGAGGTTCGCCGAGCGTCAGCCGCCACACAGGGGGCGCGCAGGGAGCGCCGGAGCCCGCCCCGAGGCCCTGCGGTCGCGCTGGGCGCACCTTGCGGTAGTCTTTGCGGACAGGCTTGTCGGTGGAGGGCACAGGCGTGCCTGCCACCGAGGGCCCCGCGTGCGCTTTCCCCGCAGCCCCACACCGCAGCGCGCGCAGGCACAGGCAGGGCGCGCGCGGCGCCGACACTGCGTGCGACACGCCTCGAGCAGCCGCCTGGCGTCGAGGCAGCAGCGAGGCGCCGCTCGCGAGGCTGAAAGTACGCATGCTGGCGGAGCTTGCTCACCACACCTCTGCGTAAGAACGCAAGGTTAGGCGCGCGCAAGAGTATCGTACGACCACGCGAACTACTGCCTTGTGACGACGAGACGAGTAGTCGACAACGCCGTCGTACGATGGCGTCATCACACCTGCACCTCGATCCTTCCGTATTGCGCGCCTCGCCGCGTGCAATGCCAGCCTCGTGAGCGTAATCCCAGCGGCGCTCGCTCGGAATGAGCGGGCGTCGTCTGTTGGTGCTCCGCATGGCACATCTGCTGCCCTACGAAGCTGGCCTGGCGCGCCAGGAGGCGCTAACACTCGCCTGTGCGGAGGGCGGGCGCGACACGCTGCTGCTCTGCGAGGTGTGCCGCCCGCAGCGCTGCGCTGCGTGGTGTGTGTGTCAGAGGGATGACCTAGCGCGCCGGCGGCTCCACAGCACCCGCCCGTCTACACCGTCGGCAAGCGACGCACCACCCACAACCTGGTGGTCACGCCGCAGGTGCGCCTGAGTGCCGCGTGTGTGCGCCGCGCGCCCAGGAGCTGACTGACGGCTGCGCCCGCAGGAGCTTCAAGCGCTGGGCGCGGAGGTGCACCACACCCTGCGCGGCGGTGACGTCACCTTTCACGGGCCGGGACAGCTGGTAGGCTACCCGGTGGTGCACCTGCGGCGCCTGGGCTGCGGCGCGCGCGACTACGTTGAAGGGCTGGAGGACGCCATGGTCCGCCTCGCAGCCCGACACCAGGTCACTGCGCGTGGCCGCCTGGGTGGCTTCCCGGGCGTGTGGGTCGGGGAGCGCAAGCTGGGCGCGGTGGGGGTGCGCGTCAGCCAAGGAGTCACCTCCCACGGCTTTGCGCTGAACGTGTCCACCGACCTGCGCTTCTTCAAACACATCATACCCTGCGGCATCGCGGACAAGGTGCGCGGAGGGGCTCAAGGGCGCACATGCGCGGATGGGGGGGTCCCCCGAGGATGCTCACTAGGATGGTAACCGACGCGTCTTCGGATGCCTGACGACAACCTTCCGGCCCTAATCAGCCATGCTGAGGGGAACCCGCCCCACCGTGGCTGTGCCTGCGCGCTCTCAGACCGCGCATGTGCCTGCTCTGACTCTCAGCGGATCGTAGGGGGTGACTTCGCTGGCGCTGGAGGCGCCTGAGCGCGCCCCGCCCGACATGGACGAGGTTGCGCATGGGATGGCGCAGTGCTTTGCGGAGCAGTTCGGGTACGCAGACGTCCACAACGAGACGGTGTGACATCGTCACACGCCGTGTCATCATGACATGCTGCTGCTCGCATCCGTGCCATTCTCCGCCCCCGCCCCCGCCCGTGTCCCGTTGGTGACCTGTGCTAAGGGCGTCTCCGTCCCCCCCTGCGCCGTGCCATTGCTGCCGTGTCTCGCAAAGAAGGCCATCGTAGCGCTCACGACGTCGTCGCCGCCCACGATCTCGTGGGACGCCCAGGCGACGTTCATCACCTCCGCCAGCGGCGCGGCGTCGTGGCTCAGCGCATGCATTCCGAGGCCCTCCTCCGCGCCGGCGCGCTGGAGCACTTGCCGCCAGGAGCTGCGTCGGGGGTCTGCGCGCAGCATGCCCGCCTGGTCCAGCAGATCCGCATCCTGCAGGGCCTGCACGGCCGCCATCGACGAGTTGGGCGACACGCCCCTGATGCGCGAGGCCAGGAAGAGGGGCGTGAGCGCCTGAGGCTGCACCTCCAGCTCCTCCGCCACGCTGCCCTGGGAACGTAGCGCCGCCACATCCGCGGCCACCTTCTCGGCGGTATGCGCGTCGCGGGGCATGTGCACCCACAGGCTGGGCGGATACAGGCGCTTGTCGGGCAGCGGGGCTGTGAGGCGGGCAGGAGGCAGCGCCATGATCTGGATGGACAGCGCCGCAAAGGGAGTGCCCGAGTAGAAGGGCAGCAGAGCGACGAAAGCGCCTCCTGAGGATGCGCCCAGCGCAAAGCGGGGCAGCGCCTGTGCTCGCTCGCGCAGCAGCAGCTCCTCTAGCGCAGCCACCACGAGGGGTCCGTCGTCGGCCGGGTGCCAGCAGCCGCTCTCCCGGTCTGCGCTGGTAGCGGCGACAGTGAAGAAGCCATTCGCCAGAGCGGCACCAGCCAGCCGGGTATCCTCCGGCATGCCGCTGCACTGCGCGCACCCGGGGCCAGCCTCCCACCAGTCCGTGGCACGATGTGAGCAGCCGTGCGCCAGCAGGAGCACAGCGCTGGCGTTTGCAGGCGCTTGCCACACCAGCTCCACCCCCGCGGAGCTGAGCTCGTGCGTCCCGCCTCCCAGCAGCGCAGCCTCGGGCGACAGCGGCGCGTCGCCCTCGTTGACAGAGGAGGAGGAGGCATTCAAGCTTGTGAAGGAGGCGCTCCAGGAAGCGTTGCTCCCGTTCACTGCCCTCGCGCGCGCGTCGCCCACGGCGGCCCACTCGGCGGGGTAGGCATCCGCACGGAGCTCCAAAGGTTGTTGCTCCTTCCCAGCCGCAGCCAGCGCTGCCACCAGCTCGCCCGAATGGGCGGTATCGGCCACCAGCCCAGGCTGCCACGGGTGCAGCGGCTCCGAGGGCTGGTTCCAGACCAACGCGGAGAGCACGAGTGCAGTCGCAGCAGCGCTTGAGACGTACAGCCGTGACATGTGCACAATGCGCCAATGCCGTGCGCTCGACTCGGCCTCGTGCGCTGGTTCGCTGCCTTTGGTCATCTGGCAGGCATCTGCCAGAGCGCTGCGACCTGCGAGCGAAGGGCCGAGGAGGGGAGAAGGCTGATACCGTGGCCTGGGTGGCCTCGACGGTTTTCTTCTTGTGGTGGCAGCGCATCAAAGAGTGAGTCACAACTCACAAGTGTGGGCGTCGCGTGTACACTCACTTGCCGGGGTGAAGTCCGCATTGTGCATCGAGGAGCAGTCGCAAGATGGAAGCTTTGCGCTCGATGACGCTCGCCGGCGCACGCGCAGCCAGCCAGAGCGGGCCGGCACGGCACGGCGTAAGGAGGTCGGGCAGCGTCCCGTTGGCAGCACCGCGCCGGCACATAGCTGCGGCGGCGTGGCTGCTGCGCCGTCTCCCCCGCAGATCCTCCCTGGTGCCTCGAGCCTCCCAGGACGGCGCCTCCGACTTCCAAACACGCCTCGCTGAGATCCGGGCTGAACTGGCCGCACTGCGCGCGGGCGCGGGCGCGGGTGCGGGCGTGGGCCCCGCCTCGGTCGGCCCTGCGGTAGCCGCCCCTGTTGCGGCGCTGGTGCTTGCGAGCACCCGTTTTCCGGTTGCCCCGCCCTCGGCGCCCTCTGCGCTGCCCTGGGACGCCAGCAGCGCCCAGTTCGAGCTGGCCAGCCTGCGCTCCAGCGCCTCGGACCTGCGGCGGCAGCTGGCGGATGCGTTGGACGCGCTGCGCCTGCGTGAAGAGGAGGGCGCCGCGCTCGCCGCCCGCCTGCGCAAGGCCGAGGTGCTCGCCGCCAGCGCCGGCGAGGGCGCCTCCGCAGAGCGCGTGGGCGCACAGGAGGCGCAGCTGCGGCTCACGCAGGCGCTGCAGGCTGCGGCGCAGCGCGAGCGCCAGCTGCAGGCGGAGCTGCAGGCGCAGCGCGCAGAGGTGGACATGCTGGCCCGGCGCTGCGAGGAGGTCCAGCGTGAAGCGGACCTCCAGGAGCGCACGCAGGAGCGCGCGCTGGCCGAGGCTGCGCTGCGCGAGCGCACGCTGCAGAGGGCGCTGGAGACGGAGGTGAAGGCTGCCGGCGCCGCGGACGCGCGCGCGGTGGTCGCCGAGACGGCGCTGCAGCGCGGCGGCGGAGGTGGTGCAGACGCGGCCGCGCAGCAGCAGCAGCTGGCGGCTGTGCAGCAGTCGGCGGCTGAGTACCAGGCTGCGGTGGGCGCCCGAGACGAGCTGCTTCGCGCAGAGTTTGCGCAGCTGCGCGACAGGCTGCAGGCCAGCGCGCAGAGCGAGCTGCGCCTGGGTGCACAGCTCTCAGCTGCAGTGGGCGCGCTCGAGGCTGCAGTGCAGCGCAGCGTCCAGATGCAGAGCGCCACGGCTGCGGCGCGCTCGGACGCGGACGCTGCGCGCGCGCAGGCGCAGGCGGCTATCGTGGCGCTGGCGCTGGCGCAGGAAAGCGCCTCCTCCTCGCAGGCTGACAGTGCCGCTCTGGATGCGGCTCTGGAGGCGCGCGACTGCGCACGCGGCGAGGCGGCGTCTGCTCTCGCCGCCGCGTCTGAGATGCAGGGCCAGCTGGCCGCATCGATGGCGCGCGCGGATGCGCTCTCCGGGGATCAAGACCGCGCAATGTCGGCCATCGCAGGGCTGGATGCGGCCATGTCGGCGCGCGTGCTGCATCTGGACGCGCAGCTGGCAGCTGCTTTGTCCGCCGCCGATGCTGACGGCGCGGCGCTGGATGCGGCGCTGAGCGCGCGCGACGACGCGCTCGCAGTGGCGCAGAGCGCGGGCGCGGCGCTGGCGCGGGCCACAGAGGATGCTGCGCGCGACCGAGCGACGCTGGAGGCGCGAGAAGCAGCGCTGCTGCTGGACGCTGAGGCTGCGCGCTCCGATCAGCTGAGTCTGTTCTCAGACTGGGAGCGCCTCATGGCCGACATGCGCGCCCAGCTGGACGCCAGCAAGCGCGCCGCCGCAGCCGCCGTCGCTCGCGCCGATTCTGTCGAGGCCAGGGGGGCCGCCGTGCCGGCGCTGCTCGCGCCTGAGCTGCTGGCCGTGCGCGACGCGGCTCTGGCGGAGGCTGCGGTGGTGACGCTGCAGCTGGCGGAGCTGCGGGAGCTGGTCGCCGCCTCCGCGCTCGCCTCCGCGCAGCGCGAGGCTTCGCTGCTGCAGGCTCTGGCCGCGGGCCAGGGCCAGAGCGAGACGGCGCAAGAGGCTGAGCGCGCGGCCCTGGACGCTGCGCTAGAGCAGAGGGATAAGGCCAAGGCCAGTGCCGCGGCGCTGCAGCGACAGCTCACCTCGCTGCAGAGCGACGTCGCAGAGGCGGCGCGGCAGCAGGACGAGATGGTCGCTGAGTTCCAGGCGCTCCAGACTGCTGTCTCCAAGGCGGCCAAGTGAGTCCAGCAGAGCAGTTAGTTCTCGCCGCTCTGCGCCATCTGGATGTGAGCAATAATCCTCGTTGAGCACGTTCTCAGCAAGCATGAAAATGGTCACACAGCGTGTTCTTCTGCCTGCGTTCTGCCAGTCTGTTGCATCTGCCAGGCTGTGCAGCTGTGCGTGCGTTCGCTTTTTCTCTCTCGCCCCCTCCGCTCGCTGCGCTCGCATCACGTGGTGCCCAGCGGCTTTGGCACGTAGCGCTGAAGGTCTCGCAGCAGTGCTGTCAGCAAGACTCGTTCGCGTGTCGCGCAGCCTCCACCCGCACTCCGCATGGGTGTCCACGACCTATGGCAGCTCCTGGAGCCCACAGGCGCGCGCCTGGGCTTCGAGGCGCTGGCTGGCAAGCGCGTTGCTGTCGGTACGTGACAACGCGCTCCTCTGTGTCCCTCGCGCGCCTCTGAGGCACTCTCTCACGCCTGCAGACGCCTCCATCTGGCTCATCCAGTTCATTAAGGTGCGTGTCGCAGCGACCTGGTGGCCCCGCTCGCGCTGGTGAGCGGTGTGGTGACATCCTGTCCGCACGCAGGCTATGCGCGACGAGCACGGCGAGATGGTGCACAACGCACACCTGATAGGCTTCTTCCGCCGAACCGCGCGGCTGCTGTGCAACCGCATCCGGCCCGTGTTTGTGTTTGACGGTGCCACGCCGAGCCTGAAGAGCCAAACAGTGGCTGCGCGCCGCAAGCTGCGCGAGCAGGCTGGCGTGCGCGTGCGGCGCACCGCGGAGAAGGTCTTGCTCCTCAACCTCAAAGCCAGCCTGGCGGTGCGCAGGGGCTGCTGCAGGCTCTGCACCTGCGCTTGCTCACGCAACTCGCTCCCCGTTGGCAGAAGGGCGCCGCGGCTGCGCGCTCTGGCGCCGCTGGTGGCGCCGCGGGCGGCGGTGCGTCTGCGGGCGGCGCCGCGGCCGTGGGAGGCCCAGCGGAGAGCACAGAGGCTGCCATGGACGGCTGCGCTGACAGCGACCTGGAAGAGCCCACTTGGCGTACGGAGCTGCACGGCAGTGACGAGGAAGAGTGGGAGGATGATTCTGGCTTCGAGCTGCCCGTCTTGGGCGACGGCGAGTCCCTGGACCTGGATGCACTGGCAACCCTCCCAGCATCCATGCGCCTCGAGCTCAGCCAGCGCTACCGCGAGCGCCAGTTCGCAGCCAACCGGGAGATGCTGCAGAGCGCCAGCGATGCGGCGCCGGGCACCTTCTCCAGCCTGCAGTTGGAGCAGTACCTCAAGATGGGGCGCATGAAGCGACAGCTCAACGCGCTGGTCAACGAGCAGGCTGTCGAGGCGGACGGGGTGGGCGTGGAGGGGCAGTTGCGCGCGCAGCGCGTGGCAGGCGACACGGTGCGTGCGTTTGCATGCAGGGCAAGGAGAGAAGCTTTTGCGCGCTCGCTGACTCAAGCAATGTGTGCGTGAGCGATGCAGACCCGCGAGTTTGTGTTCTCCGACAAGCTCGACGCGGACGGGCGCAGGCGCGCGTTCAATGGCTCGCACGGCACACAGCGTGTGGCGCGGCGCCCACTGCCCGAGCGGCCCCGCCTGATGCTGGGCCCGCAGATGCACCCCATCCTGCCGCCGCCGCTGCCGGGCACGCGGGCGGTGCGCTACGTGCCCCCGCCGTCCTCGCCGGAGCCACAACAGGAGGCGGAGGAAGAGGCGGACGCGCAGCATGGCGACGCAAGCTCTCCCCAGTGCCTGGACATCAGCTTCGACGTGCCAAGCGAGGAGGAGTGGGAGGATGTGGTGGAGGAGGCTGGCGCAGCGGCGGCGGCGACGTTGCCGCCGGTGGCAGAGGCGGCGGCGCCACAGCACTTGCCGCCGCCTGCGCCGCCGCCACCGCCAGAGCCGCAGCCGCAGGCCGCCGTGGCGCTGGAGGGCCGCCCTGCCGCCCTGGCC
>Ga0208951_1000487_pt1 | contig 18153 bp, 7 predicted proteins | sample GreLakmeMI27MSRF_FD_187702 | JGI IMG/M metagenome (GOLD analysis project Ga0208951, IMG submission 187702) | Freshwater lentic microbial communities from great Laurentian Lakes, MI, USA - Great Lakes metaG MI27MSRF (SPAdes) | ecosystem: Environmental > Aquatic > Freshwater > Lake | place: Great... | reverse complement strand
CTGCAAACCAGTGCTGGTTGTGGAGGATGGCTTTGTCGGGCGGGTAAGTCAGGCGGATGCCGAGGACAGTTTGATTAGGTTCTGTTGTGAGTGGATGCCCAAGCGCGTATTGCTGGAAACCAACGCAGCGGGTGAGTTGTTCTACCAGCAGTTGCTGAGGCGCATGCGCGAGACGGGCTTGCAGATTCCTTTGCTGGGAAGGAAGGCAACCAAGGGGAAGTCCGTGCGGATTAGCGAGATGTTGCCAGATTTCCAATATGGGCGTGTGAAAGTGAACGACAGCCAGACAATGTTCCTAAACACATTCCGGAACGAGTGGATAAGTTTTGGCAACAAGGGAGTGCACGATGACACCCTAGATGCTGTATACTGGGCGTGGCGGGCGGCTGGTCATCTACTAACAGCCTCAACAAACGAATATGTGCTAAGAGATAACCAGAAGCCCAAGCCAGCAATTGGTAACATGCGTTCCATAGAGAACGCTTATTTCGGTGGGGAGAAACCAAATGTTCTTAGACGAAACAATAGACCCTGATATTCCGACAGACCCCAACGATCTTGCGTTATACAAACGCTACGGTCGCAACTGGCGCAATGTTGTGATGGGGAGCACAGTGCGTGACCGGGGTGGCAACTTTGACCGGGGCATGCGTTTTATGCACAGCACTCCGGAAGGTTTCATGCAACGCCCCAACATGCAGTCTACGCAACAGGTGCAACAAAGTAATATTGACCAGTCCGGTTTTTTTGCGCAGATGCAGAAGTTGCAGGATGAGTACAACAAAGCCCTGCAAGATTACTACAGCTACATGAGCACTCCGCAATACAACCAGATGCAGGATTACTACGCTGGTAACTATCAGGACTATTACGGTGGTGGCAGTGGGTCGCAAGAGCCCCAGTACTCTTTCCCTCCTGAGACCACCGCCGCCACCGCCGCCACTACTGCCGCTCCCGCCGCTGCCGCAACTACTGGCATCACTGACGCTGGTGGTCTCACTGCTGGTCCTCCTGCCCCCGTGATTCCCTCTTACGCTGGCGTACAATCTTCGCAAGCTCTTACTGGTCAAGCTGCATACAACGCGCAAATGGCGCAATCAGTAGCTCGTGAGCAAGCCTCTCCAGCTTATCGCGCCCCTGCAGCAGCTGCCCCCACTCTCAACTCTTACATCCCGCGTTACGAAAGGACAGAAGCTACAGGCAGTGATATTGGGAAAGTAAAAACTGTTGAGCCAGTAAAAGCCGTTGTTAAACCAGCAACAAGTTTTAAGACAAGTAAGGGCAATGTGGCAAGAAAGTAACTATGGCTCAGATTCCATACATTACAGGAACAAAACCTATACCCAAACCTGCTGGCAATCCCTATGCCAACATACAGGTGAAAGCTGCACCCAAAGTTGCACCGACAGTAAATATGGTGCGCCCTACTGGACCTGCACCAGCACCTGTATCTCCTACTATTTATGACGGAATTAGAAAAGTAAATCCAGCATATAAAGACCCCAAAGTAAATCTTCATCAGCAGATGAATACAAGCATGGAAAAAGAACTTCATAAAGAAGCAAATAGATTACTGATAGATCGTTACGGAGATCCAAGAGAAAAATCAAAAGGAAATCCTCTTGCTCCGTCTGGAGATGCAAGTGCAGATGCTTTAAGGCATGCTGGCACAGCAATGGTAGCATCAAGCAAAGTTGGGTGGCCACTAGCTAATATAGCAGGACTTGGACATGAATTAATGACTGGTCTTGACGGAAGTCTTTTTTCTAAAACATCTGCTATGGATCTTCGCAATAATTTTATGGGGTCAATGGCTGGTATGGCATCAACCGAAAAAGAGAGAATGGATAGGTTACATTATCTTTATAAAAATGGATGGATTCAAACCCTTAATCCCCCCTCATCTATTAAACTGCCTTCTTTTTCTATGGATGAATTTATTTCTTCGCAACGCGCCAGAATGGAAGATCAATTTGATAAACCAAATGTAGAAGTAATGAGTGCAAAATTTCCTAAATATAGAAATTCAAATGCTGATAACACAGCATGGAACGCCTTGAAACACTCAGGCACTGCTGAGCAAATGGCAACCAAACACGGTTTTCTTAAAACATTTTTGGGAGGTCTTGCGCACGAAGGATTTGGAATGGCTCGTAAATACTACGATCCGCGTATGTGGGGTCAAAATCCTGCAGGTCAACCTTTTGGGTTTCAGGAAGATGTAAGGCGCAGTATTATGGACATGCGCAACAATACTATTGGCGCTGCAATAGGATCTACTAATTTAACTCAAGAACAAAAAACAGCGGTGCAAGACTGGATGCTACGCAACGGATACCTTCAAGTTTTGAAAGGTCCACAGTATCCGGGACCTGACGGTAACTTAGCAAAATTGCGTAGAGGAGGTATAAGGTAACTATGGCTAAATCACCTGCATGGCAGAGGAAGGCTGGTAAAAATCCAAAGGGCGGACTAAACGCAGTGGGGCGTGCTTCTGCAAAAGCAGAAGGCATGAACCTGCAAGCTCCGGTAAAGTCTGGAGACAATCCGCGCCGCGCTTCTTTCCTTGCGCGAATGGGCAACATGCCCGGTCCAGAAAGGAAACCCGGTGGAGAACCCACTCGCCTCTTGCTTTCCCTGCAAGCGTGGGGCGCAAGCTCTAAAGCAGATGCAAAAGCAAAAGCGGCGGCTATCTCCAAGCGCAACAAAAGCAAGGGCACACTAGACTCTTACATCCCGCGATACGAGAGAGATTAAATATTATGCACGAATACGGCCACTACCCTGATCCATATTTACCAGAGATTCCCCCTTGGTTAGCCAAATGGTTTGAGGACCAAAAAAATCCGTATCCACGAGATGGAAGGTTTAACTTCTATAACCCTAATGCTGGACAACAAGTTGGTCCACTAGAGGTTCCGTTTAACAGTGTTGCTGCTTACTGGGCTCAGAAAAACGGAATGGGTGCTGAAACTCCTAGTCATACTGTTGGAAGGCAAGTTGGAGCAAATGAATATCCAAGTGGAGCAATGCTTAAGTTTCCCAGTTGGATGGAAGGGCCACCCGGACAAATGCTTGGAAAAAATTATGCCCAACTTTTAATGTCATATTTAAATCAGGGACAAACTGATGGTCCTCCTAATCCATTTTCGGAATTAAAAGCTAACCCGCTTATGGATCAATTGCTAGCTGCTAAAGCGGGTCGAGGGCCAAATCCATATTTGCCAAGTAGTCAAAACTACATTCCAGATACAGGTAGTAAAAGACTAGCACCACCACTCCCCATAAGACCTCCGGGAGAAGGCGCGGGTAGGGGAAGCAATCCAAGTGATGGTAGTAGAGGACTAGGACCACCGCCGCAAAACCCAATGCCTTTACCAATTCCAGGGCCACTGCCTCCAGGTAACAAAATTCCTCGTCCTCCGTTGCCAAAACTTCCTAAGCCAATGCAACCTGAAAGGCCAGTGCAACTGCCAAAACCGACACCAAAACAAATAAAGCCGACGCTTAACTCTTACATCCCGCGCTACGAGCGCGACTAAACAATGGCGCAGATACCAACTGACGAGCGGAGGTTTAAAGCTCCCAAGGTAACACCAACCGTGAGTGTGGTGCGCCCTGCTGGGACTGCGCCACAAGGCAAACTTGGCTCTCCAAGTGCAGTGGGTTTTAAACCAGCTTACACTCCTACTGTTCAACCACGACCTGAAAATAAAGGTTTTAGTTCTAATCCGGTTACTAACCCCGGTTCCGTTAAACCTGCAGCAGGTTTATTTGAATATCTTTTCCAACCAACATACGATGCGTATGTCAAGCCATATATGCCTAGTGAAGCTGTCTTGTCAAAAAACAATGCTTCATACCTAAATTATATAAATCCACAATACACAGCACCAGCAGGAAAAAAATACGATTGGCTTAAAGATGCAGTAGATACAGCGTCTGCTTATATGGGCGGCAAAGATTTGTTAAGGGGAATAGCTCCAGTCCCTAGTTATGATGCGGTAGATATAAATTCAATGCCTTCAGCCAATGCTGGTGACTATAGTCAATGGAAAACAGACCCGCGAGTAACACAAAATTTATATCCTCCCCCTAAACCGGGCAAACAAGAAATTACTCCCTATGGATACAATAACATGGGAGATACTTATACTGAACAAGACGGAACTACACGCTTTGTTCCGTGGCAGTATAAAGTTTGGAAAAGTGTAATAGATAAAGATCCAAAACCCCCAATTCCAGATCTTCCAAATAATGGTGATTATGTTCCGTATCAATATGAACGCGGAGATGACATAGACGAAGTTAGAAACAAGAAAATGTATGACTTATTGGAAAGATTAGATCCCAATTTTAAACGGCCTGTTGTTAATCCTTTTTGGCAAATTTTAAAACAATTTAAAAGGTATACACATATTACAGGTACAACTCCTCCTGAAGAAGCTGAACTTGACGAAGCTTATAATAAATTAGAAGCAATGACGGAAAGAATGAGATTAAACCAAAAAAGATACGGTGCTTTTGCATCTCCAGAAGATTTGCAAAGAAATATTGTTCCGTTTGGATATACACCATACTACAAACCTATTGACGAACCTATTGACAAACCTATTGTACCTTATAGTAAACCTGATGAAAATAATGAAGTGTTATTTCCGGGAGATAGTATTTTGGATTTTCAAAAACTTGCAAATCCTAAAATGTTAAATTCAATAATTCAACAACTTAGAGATATGGGTGCTTCTCCTCAGCTTATTGAAGAGATTATAAATAAAAATGATAAACAAATGAGAATTGCGTATCCGGGTTGGGTACAATCTAATGATGAAAGCCCTAATTTTAACAATCAACTCTACCCAATAAAACCAAATAAACCGTATCCAGACCTCAAGCTTCCCTTTAAATTTTCATCAGGCGACTAAACAATGAGAAACGAAAAACCAGTAGACGCTGATTGGGTGCTGAAGCAACACCGTTTTGCCAAGGGGCAGTACGGTGAAGCCTTGCGCTTTAGTGCAGAGGTGGAGAAGCTGTGGAAGGCAGACTTCGATGTGCCACGCGACACAAGCGACAGCATGACATCAAGCAAGCCGCGCATCACGCGCCCCGCCCGTGCGCGTGCTATTCTGGAGAAGTTCCTGACACTGCTTCAAATCCGTGCCAACCAGCAAATCCAAGTGGTGCCCAAGAGCACCGGAGAGGGCGAGCAACGCGCCTGCGAAAAGCTTGAGCAGTGGCTTACTGGCTATCAGCGTGCCCTCAACATGGAAATGAAAAAGAATGTGTACAGGGATTTTGTGTACTTTTTCCTGTTGCGTGGGCGCGGGTGCATTGAGACCCGCTTTGATGTGAAAGCAATTGGCGGGGAGTACATGCCCATCCGCACCATGGCGCACGACCCCAACCAGATTTACAGCGTGTGGGGCGAAAGCGGCATTGGCTGGTACACCAAAGAGTACACACGCTTTGCTTGGGACATCAGGGAAGAACTTGAGAACAAGGGAAAGACCCGCAACATCACACTGCCAGATGACCCCAACAAGCGTGTAGTAGTGATTGAGTATTGGGACAGCAACTGGAACGCCCTGCTTGTGGACAACCAGCTTGTGTGGGTGAATGAGCACGAGTACGGGTTTGTGCCGCTGTGCGAAGCGCACTGCATGGGCACACCGCTAAACGACATGCGCTGGGCGTATCAGAGTGTGCTCGGCCCGATTATGGACAGCTTGAAACAGCAGTACATCATGGCGAGCAAGATGGCAACGGGTGTGGACTTGTACTACTACCCGAAGGTGCTGGTGCAGTCTCCGACAGGACAAGCCGTTATTCTTGACAGCGGCGTGGTGGGCGTGGAGACGCAGATCCCGCCCGATGCAAAGGTGACGGTTCTCAACCCGACCACTAACGCGGCAGTGATGCAACAGCTTATGAGCTTCCTGCGTGCTGATGAGCAGATTGGCGGTATCCCAGAGGTGGCGTTTGCCGCAGAGCCTGCCAATCTCCAGAGCGGCTTTGCCGTGTCGCAAGTGTTGTCGCAAGTGATGGACAAAATCTACGATAAGAAAACATCAATAGAGCAAGCCCTTGGCTGGGACTTTGGACACAAGCTTCAGCTTATTGAAAAGTTTGGGGACATGGATGGTTTGAAACTAACTGTTCCTATTACTGCAAAAGAACTTGGTAATAGCAGTGGCAAGCGCACCACATTGATTGAAATCAAACCGGAAGATGTGGGTGGCAGGTACCATGTAGAGGTGATGATACAGCCAGAGATGCCGCAGGACCGGATGGTCAAGGCACAGCTGGCTTCTGCGTTCCGCAATCCGGGCGTGGATGGCCAGCCATTGCTGGATGACCGCTCTATTCTGGAAAGCGTATTGGAGATGGACAACCACGATGAGATTGCACGCAGGGTGCGTGAACAGATGTTGCCTAAAGTAAGTCCGCACATTCAAGAGATGCTTACTATGGCAACTGAACAACAGTGGCTTGACGAAAACAAGAGTTTGGTCAAGCTGGCAGAGAAGCGCAAGAAACAAATACAGCAGGAGCAGATGCAAGAGCAGATGCAACAGCAGATGATGGGGCAGATGATGCCACCGCCTCCTCCTGAGATGCCCCAGCCCGGCATGGCTCCTCCGGGGATGGCTCCGCCTGATATGGGTGGTGGGCAACCCTCCCCAGAAGCTATGGCTCAATTTATCCAGATGATGCAGGGGCAACAGGGTGGTGGCATTGCTTCACCAAATCCTCTAGCAATGCCCATGTTGCCGCAACAAGGTGCTACAATGCCACAGTTGGGCATGGCACCCGGAGCCATGTCATCTCAGGTAATGCCATCACAGATGGATATGACAGCACAAGACTTGATACCAGATATTCCGCAGGAACTTATCTTAGACCAAATGCGGCGTGCGCAACGACCGCCCACACCACGAGGAATCTAGCATGGCTATTCAAACACCCCCAATTAAGAAAGGAAAGCCGGGAGAAGACAAAATGGCGCAAGCGCAAGCCGCTAAACGCCCTCCAGTTGTTGCTCCTGCTCCTCCCAAGAAAGTGGTTGTGCCTGCAAGAACGATACTAAAAAATTCAACGCCTAAAGCACCGCCCCCTAAGGCGGCGCCAGTACCATCGTATGGTCGGGCAATGCCTGTTCCAAAAACTTTGGTACAACCTCCTGTTGCGCCTCCAACTGACGAGCGGCGTTTAATGGGGATGCGCCCTTCTGCTGCTCCTGCTGCTCCCCGAAGTGGTTTTATGCAAGCCGTAGATTATCTTAACAAAAAAACAGAAGAATCTAAGAATTATCACAGAGAAAGGGATTTTAGAATTCATGGAATGAGTGCGGAAGAATCAGATCGCCATCAAGAAATGATGATAGGTATGGCGGGTATGACTGGCGATGTAAGTGGTGGTCTAGCAAATGTAGGTAAGTTAGGTAAGTTTGGTTTGACTGCCGTACAAAAAGCAATAGCCAAATTTTTTCCTAAGGGCGTATCGGGTGCAGTAGACGATGTGGCTAGTAAAAGTGGAGACCTTGCACAATACTCAAAAGGTTTTGCGGAAATGTTGTCTGATGTCAGATACAAAGAACAACTTGGTCGCGTTGGTAATCCAGCTGAATACACAGAGGATTTAGGAAATTCATCTAGAAGTTTTATGGATATGTTTAGACAAACTCTAGCAAAAAATGCGTATGCAAAAGAGTTTGGAGCAGTAATGGATGAAGTTAAAAGCCCCAGGGTAATTAATGCGGGAGCAAAGATAAGCCAAGATTTGACACCTGCTAAAGTAGCTGATTTTAATTTGATGCAAACCGCTAATAGTGGCGCAAAATCTCTTACTGCAGTAGAACTGGCACTAAGAGAACTTGCATCTAAAGGGGTAACATTTCCAAAAGCATTGCAAAAATTAACTGACGCACAAGCAAAAAAATGGATGCAAGGAGACATCTCATTTTCAAAGGTACCACCTGCTTCCGAAATTCCAACAGTTGCTAAAGCAATTGCAGCAGCATTAGGTATTCCTTTGGCAATTGGAGCTAAACTTGGCGTTGATGCAATAATAGAAGATCAGTCTAATATTAATGCTCGACAAGAATGGCGAAACGAAAAAAGAATACAAGACTTTGGAGAAGATGAAAATAGGTTTGTTAAGAGAGATGCTTCTGCCGCTGCATTTAAATCTTCTGCAGCATCTAGAGCTGCCGCAGAAAAAGCGGTTGCAGCAGCATCTTCTGCTCCTCCAGCAGTTGCCCCAAGTGTTTCAACTGCAACTGATGCGCCTCCAACTGATCCGCGATTACAAGATTATCTTGATAGTTACATAACAAATAAGAACAGTAGAGATAGGGATGCGGGAACTACCACGGCGTATGATCCTGAAAAAGATCCTTTAATGATACAAATGGGTGACAGCTTGTTCATGATGAAAGATGCAGATAGGCAAGCAGCTGTAGAAGCTCTCATGAACAGGCACACACAAGAACTGATGGCTGGAGGACCAACAACACTTACTCAAGAGCAAATAAAGTATCTTCAGGGTTTCTACGCAGGCCCAGATCAAAATCCAGCGGCAACAGAGGCGGCAGCGGCGGCAGCAGCAGCAGCAGCGGCGGCGGCGGCAAGCGGTGGTGGTGGTGGTCCGCCTAATGTGGCACCACCAGTTTTTCAGGCACCGCCTGCAAATACAGGTGTGCCAGAACCTACCACTTGGGCAGAACAACTGGCGCGTTACCAAGATATGCAGAATATGTTTAACAAGCCAGTCCCTGAGCCTGACCGCACTAGGGAGAATGAGCTTTACGCTTTGTTGCAATCATCGCAAGCCAAGCAAGATCAGTTGACACAGCAGTATATGGAATTGTTGATGAAACAATTAAATCAGCAACAGCAACCGGGTGTCGGTATTCCTGCAGTGCCTGCTCCCGCTACGGGAAGTCCATCCGGAAATGCGTTCCCGTTGAGCGCAATTTCTCAGGTGGCTCGACAGGGAAGCAACCTGCAGTTTAGTAATGCTGGACTGGGATACCTAAATAGCATTGACCCAGCACTACTGCAAGCACTAATGCAGTATCTAAAAGCACAGCAGTACACCGCAATGGGTCAAATGGGCACATACGGAGAACTAAACTACGGTCGCGCAGGTGGAGTTGGTCCATTGACAATGAGTGATGCAAGCTTTGAAAATCCTCTGGCTTACGCTGGACTTACTCCGCAAATGCGAGAGCCAGCTGAAGCAGGATTGAGGTCAGTGTTTGCTCAGATGGGGTTGATGGGGTAACAAGTGTTTCCATTACCTTCAAAAGACCCTAAGTCAGTTGTAGCTTCGTTTCTAAGCTCTATAAATAAAAATGCAAGGGTTGCTCCACAAGTAACGAGAGCCGCCCTTCCATTTCTTCCTGAAAATCCAAGCCCACAACCTAGTGCACCAATCTCTAGGCCGCCTTTATTTACAAGACCCTCTGCTTCTCCTAGCAACCTTGACTCTTTTTCGTTAGTAGCTGGTGGTTTAGGTGCAGCTGCGGGTGGATTAGCTGCAGGACTAAGTACTCTTACTCCAGTAGGGTGGGGATTAGGAGCAGGAGCGGCGGCAGGAGTATTAGGGGCTGAGCTATACGATTACTTTAGTAGACCCAGCTCATTGCCCAGGTCCGTATTACCAGATCAATATCTAAACAACCCAGCATCTACTCCGGATTTTAATATTGGGATTGATCCACCCATGACTTATAGAGATCGAGGCGTGTTTGGAAAACGCCCAAATATATTAGGGTACGAACCAGACGGAGTTACGCCAATATTTGAACCGCCATCTCAAACTGATAGTTTGATTTCAAAGTTAGCCGAGTGGTCACGAAGAAAGGCGTGGGAAGGTCAGGTCAGAAATGACAAACAAGTATTTGATAATCCGGAAAAAGAAGCTCTAACGGGAATACCGGGCGGCATAGCCAAAAATTACATTGGAGATTTGGCTTTTGCAATGGGGACTTTGCCAGAAAGAATTAGGGGCGTAGTTTCCAGAACAGCGGCCATGCCAAAAGCATCAGCCAGACCGTATGGGTTTTTCTTTGGTCAAAATCCTGAATGGTCTCCAAACGAAGAAGGTGGGCACGGTCTTCTTATGGAACTTCTCAGGACAGCTGAACCGGAAGGTCAAGCCCTAGAGGGTACATGGGGTTTCTTGAGGGGTCTTGCAGGCGTGGGAGCTAACAAGCCATCCATGGAAGAAGTTTCATTGCAACACACAATGTCAATGAACAAAATTCCTGCCGCTAAACAATCAGAAGTTATTGCAAAGTACCGGACAATTGGAGAGTGGCCCAAAGATTTGTTTCCGGAGCCAACTGTTACAGATTTGGCAGTCTCTCATTTGAGTTATGCGGTTAATAACGCAAAACAAAACTTCAATAAATTACCAATAGGCGAACAAATACTTTCTTTTTTTGTGGTTCCAGAATTAGCCGGGGGAGTGTTGCCCAAAATAATCCCCAAGATAGGAAAGATGGAAAAAGCTATGGCTCCATCCCTGTCCTTCTTTGCTGACAGGAACAGGTATCTCAAACAAGTAGAAAGAACCATAGAAGTAAATCGCCAAGGAATACTGGCTCTTACCAATCAGGCTACTCCGTATATTACACACCCCAGTAATTCTGGGAAAGCAATTGAAAGCGCAGATTGGGTTAATCGGGATGTTGGAATTCACAACCTAAGGAAATGGTTGGTTTCGATTGGTGCAAGCACATTTGACATGGATGTTACTTCTAAGGCAAGGGTTGCAGTAGAGCATGGGTTGAGTTCTATTATGCAACAGTTCTTTTATTTGGGAGACAACGCTAATTTTGGCCAAATGGTGGACAATTTAATCTCTGTGAGAAATTATGGTGTGGGAGGTTTCTCTTCTACCCCAACCCAAAAAGAAATTGCGGCCCTAAAAGTGTTTGAGCACATGGGCATGCTGGATCAACCAGCGTCTAGTGCCATGAGCAAAGTAACGGGCATAGCAGAAGGAACAATAACAAACGAACTAAACAGCACTAACGGTTTGATTGGTCGCCAATTAATTTACAACATGATAGATGGGGCAGCTGGGTTAGTGGATGACAGGAAGCTAAATGTACGGAGCGCAAACAAGTCACAACTTGTTACATGGCTGGAAAACGCCCAAAGCCCTACCAGCACCAGAGAAGTCAAAGATCAAGCAATCAAAGAGATTTTGGATTGGGGTTTGAGGGCTACGCTTGGAAATGAATTAAAGCAAGATGTAGATAAAGTTTTGCAACCTACCCAGTGGAAACAATGGCAGTCTTGGTATGCAAAAATGTTTCACATTGGTCCAGTCCCTGGAGTTGCAGTAAGAAACATATTGTCGGATGTAACAAAATTGTGGTTGCAAGATGCTGAAATTTTGCAACAAAACAACGCCTCGTATTTACAGCAATTTGGTAGTCAGCTTATAAATTACAGGGGAAAGTCAACAAAGGGAGTTAGCAAAGTTGCAACCCGCGGAACTGAAATTTTTATTGAGGATGTTGTCAAAAGCAAACTTGCAAAATTTGGACAGTCTGGTGCAGTAGGCATGCAAAAGACAGAGCAAGTCCTAAGGGATTTGATTACTGGTCACGCAATCAGGAATGTGTTTAATAAGCTTGACTCTGCTGGTGGACTTGGGGCTGACATAACGGACATATCTAATTTGCCAAAAGATATGGTGAGCCAAATGGTGGAATCGTTAAAGGGAGTTCTTAACGATGAGCGGTTAATGAAACTGAAAAGGCAGTGGCTTACAGACCCAAGCCACTGGACACTGCACCCCAAATATATTGAGGCTGTTTCTGAACTTAGTGGTGATGCAATAGATGCTGGTCTAATGCCTAGGTTTATGGAGGCTTTGAACAGGTACCAGTCTAACCCTGAGCAATTAGCGAGATGGGTTCAAAACGAATCTATCACCATGGGCAACAAAAAGTATTTTAAACCAAGGCCCAAAACAATACCTATTACTCAATACACAATTCCAGAAGAGGTTTTAACAAGAGAGAAAGGAATTAATCTTGATCCTTTAGATCAAGCATTGAAAATTGTGCATGATAATCCACAATCAGCTGAAGCTCAAATTATTGTAAAAGATTTGGTAAGCAAAGGGTACACACAAGAGCACATTGCAAAAGAGGGTAAAGCAGTAGTTAATTATCTTACTTCAATAGCAGGAAAAGACAGTCTTAGAAATCAAGTTAATGTTCCTAGATTAAGCGAAGGATTTCCTACGGGTGTTCGTAACTTAGGTATTGATGTAAATATGCAGCAAAGGTATGACACAGCAATGGAGGAATTTAATTCTACAATTGGTAGATTGCGTGTTATTTATAATGAAACAAGAAAAAGTAATAAAATTATTGATCTTACATCAGTAACATGGCCTGCTTCTGAAGTGGCAGGCACTGCTGAAATGCCTTATGCGCAATACTTATTGGAAATGTATGGTCCGGAAAGTGATATAGCACAATTAGCTGCAAGAACAAATGGTTTGTCAGCTGTGGGCCCGAAAGATATTGTTATAGTAGACGAAGCAATAAATAGGTTGATGGCTGCAGAACGAACAACAGCAGGAAAAACAATCTCTCATGCAGTAAGCAACCTTAGATATTTAATTGAAGATGGTTCAGGGAACGCTATTAAGTTTACTCCTGAAAACATAAAAAAACTTAGTGATAAATTATACGAAATCAAATCAGAATTTATGTCTGATTTTGCAAGACAACACGAGTTAATTGCGCAGTTTTTGGAAGGGTCCGGAAGATACCCTGTGCCATCACCTGTCATAAAAACTGGAGTTCAGGCTGAAATTTTTGGTGTTATTGCATCAGCAAAGAAAGAAGCGCAGCAAACTAGAATTTCAACAATGATAAGTGTTCCTAGAAAGCCTATGTATAGTGGAGATAAAGTAGTAGCTTCAAAGCGCCCTTCTTTTCCCGCAAAACAAAAAGAAGCATTAGAAAAAAGCATATACGAATATTTTGAAGCTATTGATAATCTTGTTGTAGACATAGGAGTTGACGGAAGGAGCACGGCAACATTTGGCACAGATGAATGGGCAGAAATGTTGCTTCCTCTGCGTAGGTTTCCAGACTCTCCTTTTGCTACAAGTGAGGAAGCTGTTGGATTGCTGGAAAATTTATACATTCGCCCAGTACGAGCTCAAGAAATTGTAGGAAAAGTTCCTGTTGTAAGAACAGTAGCAACTCGCTATCCCAAAGATGCTGACTTGCGAGAAATAAAGCTTGTTATTGAACAGGCAATTAATGATGGAGCTTTCCGTGAAAAATACTGGGAAATTATTATAGAGGGAAACTATATAAGACAAAACAAATTAATTGCCGCAGAGGCTAAAAAACCACGGGTAAGAAAAGTAGTTACACCAACCACACCAGCCGTTGCCGCCACTGCTGTAACACCACCAGCAATATTACCAGAACCAGTAGTAGCAGCACCACCCTCTGTAACTCGCACTCCTATAGAGGCTCTACAAGAAGTAAACAAAGTTATTAATAAAGAATTAAAGGCATCAACTCCAGCAACTAGGAGTCAGGTATATATAGATCTTGCTGATGATAGAAAAACACAGGCTATTTTAGAACTTACAATTGATATAAAGAATTTGAATAATAAGTTTGCAAGACTAACTTATAAGGAAAGAACAAAACTAGGCAATTTGCAACAAAAGTTAAGAAAATACAGTCAGGAAGATATAGATGCAGTTCTTTCTACAGTAAGCAAAGAAGAGCCTAAAGTTGTACCTGCTGGGCAATCTAAAACAGAAGCAATATTGGCAAAATACAGTAACGAACCAGCATCAACGCCAGCAACAGCCCCTGTTGCCGCCGCTGTAACTCCTACTGTAGATCCTGTTGCTTCTGTAGCTCCTGCGGTAACGGCAATAGAACCGGAGGCAACTCCACAACAAATAGCCGCTATACAAAAACTACTAAAAGATGAACTAGCAAAAACAAAAAGCCTTAAAAGTCAAGAAAATCTAACTACAAAAACAAAAGATATTATTACGACTGCCTTAGCTTCAGACTCAACACCGGAAAGGCTTTATCGAAACAGTAAATTTTCGGAATGGTATAACTTTACAATAGCTGAATGGAAAGTTAAACATCCAGACCTTAAAGCAGTTCCCTTTAGTGAACTACAAGACCCCAAAAAATCACAGTTTCGGCAATTTTTTCAGCAATGGGAAAAATCTGATAAAGCAAAAAAATTAGAACTTAAACCGAGAGTTGAACCAATTCAAACTCAACTATCTGAAAAAGCAGATGAAGTAATAGATGGAATAGCAAATACTAGAGCTAAAGATACACTTGCACTTGATGCTGCAAACAAAGCCGCAGACAAAATTAAACCCACAGCTAATAAATTTATTAACAATCTTGAAACTGCGGTTGGTATGCCAAGTTTTGAGCAGAATAGAAAATCTTCATGGGATCAACCATTTAAAGAATATCTAAGCCTTGGAGAAACACCGGAAGATTTTGCAAAATTCAAGAAAAAGTACATAGAAGAATGGTCCTCTATTTTAATCAGGGCAAAATTTAGTGGATTAACCGAAAGCGAGTTGAAAAAAATTCATACTTATTGGAATGAACTTAGGAGATTTAATGAGGAAGCTACAAAAGGCGGAGCTTCAAATTATGTAATAGCAAATAAAGAAGTTGAAGAAATTGTAAGTTTTAGTGAAAAACAAATTGCATCTATGTTTGTTAATGTAATGGAAGATCCATCTAAACCCGGACCTAAAACAATACTAAAGAATTTCTTAAACCAAACTGGATACTGGAAGGTTGGTGGTGTTGAAATTAATCCAACACAAGCACTATACAAGTTAAATGATCAGTTTGTTGCAAAACTTCTACAAGAAGGCACAACATGGACAAAGATTAGGGCAACAAAAGGTTTTCTTTCAGATATGGTAAGTGGTAAGGGAGGCGGTGGACTTGTTCCTCCCCTTACAGACAAAATGTATAATTTTGCTTTGACTGGAGACACCTTAAGAACAGACTCCGTAGTGCAACTAAATAAAGTTTTAGATGATCCCAAGGTGATGGCATCACTAAATGAGGCTGTGTCTGATTCCTTTAGATCAACCGTGTCAACACTTGACCCAAATGCTTCTACATCGCAAATGCTTACACCTGCGGAATTACAGAAGGAGAAGTTGTTTGCCTCCCAAACTCTGCTAAAGAAATTGGCAAGCGCAATTCTTGATGCTCAAAACGAAAAGATTATGCACGCTGTTCAGCCTAATACGCAGGAATATGTGCAGGGAATAGAAAGGTTTTTTGCCAAAGCAGAAAGTGAACTGCGGAAAACTCGTGTGATTGCTGAGAAGTTAGCTAGAACCAATGTTGACAATTACATTTATAACTATGGGGAGAAATACAACTTTGACCATATTCTAGAGGGGGTGTTTGGTTATCCTCTTTGGTATTTGCGCACCTTCTCTGATTACCCGCGCCAAATTCTTTCAGACCCCAACTACCTCTCTAAATTATTCCTTTGGAACAGGCAACTAAATACACTCAACGAAAATGAGGATTTGCCGTTATGGATGAGGGCTTCGGCAAAACTAAATGTTTCAAACGAAACGCTAAAAGACTTGATGGGTACTGATACGGTGTACTTGCCTTTGCTGTCTCAAATTTCTCCGCTAGAGTCTTTGCTAAACGGAGATTACACTAATGCCACTAGGGAGAAATCAACATTAGGAAAGGGATACAACGCTCTGTACGGTTGGGGTCCCGGTCCACACGCTCTTTGGCCCTTGGCAATTGGAACGGGCTTGTATGCTACTGGATACGCAACAAGCAATGAAGATTTGATAAACCAATCAAGTCAATACTTTGGATATTTGGGTAGTCAAACAAGACTGCTTCCCACCATAACAGCATTTATGGAGAAAAACGGGTACGGAGTACCTCTTGCTGATGGCGGTGTGTCAATTGATGCCCCACTTATGGCTCTGGGTGGTTTAGGGAAACTTGGTTCCCCGCAAGGTTCTTTGGCATTACGGGGATTAATGCTGGCTGGAGCAGGCGTTCAGTTTGCGGTGACTTACGCCCAGACAAAAGATGGGTTCAAATTTGTTGGTCCAGTTTACGACCAGAGGCGTGTGGCAAATGTGCTTACAACATGGGGAGCTGAACCAAACAAAATTGTCAAGGGTATTTTGTTGACCCCAGAAATACTACAAGATGCAGCCATAGTATCTTCTGACCCATACACCTTGGGGGCTCAAAAGGAGTACGCCAATGCTTACTCTGTGTGGAGTGCGGCAGTTACAGAAGCCAGGTCTCAAAAACTTATCCCTCAAATTTTAAGCTTCTTGGGTGGTCCGGGAGTTAGTGCTCGTGGCACCAACGAAATACTTCAGGAGAAAATGTACGACAGTGTGGACAAGCTGTACGACCTTCGGGATGACCCTGAGATTACCAAGGAACAATACGAGATGGCTTGGCTTAATTTCTCTATAGAGTTCCCTAACTTTCCTGTGTACTCTATATTTAGAAGGTACGGGGATGAGGCTTTCAATGTGTACGCTTACAGTGCAATGTCTAGGGTTGGCAGGGGAGCAACTGCTAAAGCTGTATACGATACAGTGGGTTTGAATTACGATGTTGTAGACAAGTTTTACGAAAACAAGGGCAAGTTTGAGTTTGGAACAGAGTCCGCATCTTTCAAAGCTGGAATTATGAAGCTGGCTTTATTGTTGCAATCTCCCGATGCGGCAACCAAAGAGGAGTGGGGCAAAGCTGGAATTATGTACCATCAGCTACAGCGCGAAATGGAAAATATGTTTCCGGGCACTAGCGCGATGCAGGATGTGTATTACGATTTGGAGATTAAGCAACGCGAGCAGTTCTTGCGAGATCATTTAGACCTAAAAGCCCGCATGAATACAGAGTTAGCCGCAACCCTGAAGGACCCCAAGTACAGGGAAGTTATGGCTCCCTACTATGTGTCCATCAAAGATGCTGAGGACTTTCTTAAGCAATCCTTTATGGATAAGGATCCTCAAAAAGCAGAAGCTCTCAAAATTTACTTGGAAAATTCTCGTGATTGGCCTGAAACAAAAGAAAAACAATTTTTGTCAGACTTTGGTTTGTTTGAGTTCAATAGAGAGTACAACAAGATGACCGCTAATCTGGATAATGCGGTAGCGGTTTTGATAAATGACATTAATCTTCCCAAACTCCCGCAAGTTAGAGTTGACTCTCCTGAAATAGAGGCAAAGAATTCTATTGCAAACTCTTTGATGGAGTTGTCGCAAAAGAACTTGAAGAGCAAGCAAAAAACTAATGCTATATTGTCTGGTATTAATGCTGGCAATTCTATGGGGACTGGTGTGGCCGGGGGAGCCGGGACAGGTCAGGGGAACTTGGGAAGTGCTGGAACAGTATTACAAAATGGGGTTGCTGGAGACATGCTATCTAAATGGGAGTATTTGTATTCTCAAAAAGCAGCCCCCACAACAAATTATGTAACAGAACTAAGGGATCAATTAAAATATCAAACTCTTATTCCAATACTAGAGGGGGTAAAAGGAAACCCAACAGCATTTTTGAATGTTTTAGATGCGCCTTTGCTGTCGGCTAAATGGCCCACCTTTCAAGACCCAATAAACTGGGAGAATAGCTTGGTTAACTATGTCAAGACTTTAGGCGGTGAGAACTTGAGGAGCAGTATGATGCTGGAAGCTTCTCGTGGTGTTCCGTTTGACCCCAATCAAATGGTATGGGCTAAAGTTATTGGCACAATCAAATCTCTGTCTGATGCAGAGCTGGGTCTTTATATGTCTCGTCACCCAGAACTAAGGGATTTGCAAACAGTAAAAAATGAATCTGTAAACTATGGTGGACCCACCCTAAACGCTTTGATGGATGTGGTGGGGGCTTCTATTAGTATTCAGGAAGATGGAACTATTAGTGTGAGCGGAGAAAGCGTTAAGAAAGCTAAAGCCGCAAAACCCGGTGGTCGTCTAGACTCAGGTGATGTAGGCGATTATGTTAGCAAGTGGGCCAAGAAGTTTTACGGGGAAGATATTGAGAAATTATACGACCAGTATATTATGGTTGGAGTTTCTCAGGGG
>Ga0208951_1000486_pt1 | contig 18173 bp, 16 predicted proteins | sample GreLakmeMI27MSRF_FD_187702 | JGI IMG/M metagenome (GOLD analysis project Ga0208951, IMG submission 187702) | Freshwater lentic microbial communities from great Laurentian Lakes, MI, USA - Great Lakes metaG MI27MSRF (SPAdes) | ecosystem: Environmental > Aquatic > Freshwater > Lake | place: Great... | reverse complement strand
TTGAGTGCATGAGTAATCATGCGCCTAGATGAATGACTGTCCACGACAGAACCCGGCTTATCGGTTGGCTTCAACTTTTTCTTAAAAAATCTTCCAGTTTTATCCGTCTAAACCCTTGTCATATATGAAAAAACCTTCAAAAAAGAGCTTGCAGAGCTCTTTTTTATTATCTATAGTGTCATTAGTGGAAAAAAGTGGTTTTTTGTGGGGAATTTCTAAGTAGAACTAAGGGTATTTAGTAATTTCCCACTTTTTTTGAATTAAATAACTAGGTCGGTAATTATGTTTAGAGGCGCTAATCTCTTGAATATTGATGCTAAAGGCAGAATGGCTATGCCGACAAAGCATAGGGAGGATTTGCTCACCCAATCTTCAGGTAATTTAGTCATTACAGCACACCCCCATGGATGTTTATTAATTTACCCCCAAATGGCTTGGGAACCTATCCAGTCCAAGATCATGGCACTTTCAAGTTTTGATAAAAAATCGAGCGCGTTACAAAGATTGCTCGTGGGTTATGCAGAAGACATATCACTGGATACAGCAGGCCGATTACTCCTATCTCAAGTATTAAGAGAATTTGCAGGGGTAGACAAACAGGCCATGTTAGTGGGACAGGGAAGTCATTTTGAACTTTGGGATAAAGAAGCCTGGGATCAACAAATGCAGAATGCTACTCAACAAGAAGCTTCAAGTATGCCAATTGAACTCGAAGGATTCTCACTTTAACGATGAAATTTAATTTAATACCTCATGAATCAAGCGCAATGTAATTTTAATCATGAGCACATCACTGTCCTTTTAAGCGAAGCAGTTGAGCATTTAGTTTTAAAAAAAGATGGTGTCTATGTGGATTGCACATTTGGGCGAGGTGGACATAGTAAGTTAATTTTAGAAAAGTTAAACCAAGAAGGCAGATTAATTGCGATTGATCGCGATCAATCTGCGTATGAAGAAGGTTTAAAAATTAAAGACACGAGATTCGAAATTGTGCATGCACATTTTTCTGAAATTGATGAAGTCTTAGAGGCAAAAGGCATTTTAAAAGTAGATGGTGTCCTGCTTGATCTCGGTATTTCATCACCTCAAATTGATGAGGGTGCTCGTGGGTTTAGTTTTAGATTCGATGCGTATCTCGATATGCGCATGGATCAGACAAAGGGCGTAACAGCAGCTGAACTTTTAAAAAAGATTGAACAAAAAGAACTAGAAAAAATTTTAAAAGAATATGGTGAAGAGAAATTTGCACGAAGAATTTCAACTGCGATTATTAAAGAGAGAGATGAAGTAGGTTCGATTGAAACGACAAAACAACTTGCAAAAATTGTCGCCGACCATATGCCCAAAAAAGAAATTGGACAAGACCCTGCAACACGAACATTTCAAGCGTTAAGAATCTATGTAAATCGAGAGCTGGAAGAGTTGAGAGAAGTGCTACCTAAAATTTTAGAGCTATTAAAAACAGACGGCATCATGGCAGTGATTAGCTTCCATTCGCTCGAAGACAGAATTGTGAAGCAATTTATTAACAATGAGAAAAATAGAGATACTTTACCCCCTAATTTTCCTATTAGAAGTGATCAATTACCAAAACCCCGATTGAATATTGTGACAAAACCTATTAGACCTAGCGAACCTGAAGTAAAACGTAATCCAAGAGCAAGAAGCGGAATTATGAGAGTTGCTGAAAGGACTGCACATTAGATGACAAAAGTGAATTTTATTTTATTTTTTGTAATCCTACTTATGGCGCTTGCAAAAATAAACTCACAGCATCAATCAAGAAAACTTTATTTTGAGCTTGATCAACAAAAAGAGATTAGTCAAAAGCTAAATTCTGAGTATAGCCAATTGCAAGTTGAGCAGAGCACTTGGGCCATGCACGGAAGAATCGAAGAAGTCGCAAAAAAATTATTAAAGATGAAAACCCCCGAGCCTAAAAAAATTATTTTGTTGGAGCAGCCTTGAGTTTATTTATCAACAATAAAGTTGAGAAGACATTTTTTGAGCTCTCGGGTATTCGAAGAAGATTAATTTTACTTCTATTTTTGGCTGGATTCTTAACGCTTATTTTTAGAGCATTCTATTTACAAAGTTTAGATAAAAAATTTTTACAATCGAAAGGAAATGCTACAAGCACTCGAGTAATTTCTCTTTACGCAGATAGAGGAAAAATTACTGATAGGAATGGAGATATCCTAGCGATCAGTAGTCCGGTAGAGTCAGTGTGGGTAAATCCACCAAACGTCAAAATAACTAAAGATCAAAAATTAGAACTAGAAAATATTCTTAAGTTAAGTGCTAATGAAGTTGATCAAAAACTACTAAACAATAAAAAAGAATTTATATATCTCAAAAGACAAATCTCGCCTGAAGATGCAAGAAGATTACAAGCGTTGAAAATACCTGGAGTATTTTTTCAGAAAGAGTTTAAGAGATTTTATCCGGCTGCTGACATCACAGCTAATTTAGTCGGATTTACTAATCTTGATAATATAGGACAAGAAGGCATTGAACTTTCCCAAAATAAATTTCTTTCCGGTAAGCTCGGCAGTAAAAAAGTTATTAAAGATCGTGCTGGCAAGATTGTTGATGATCTCCAGGAAGTGAAACTACCTCAAGACGGGCATGACATAAAACTTTCAATTGACGCAAGAATTCAATATTTAACGTATAGGGAATTAGCCAAATCAATTGATATTCATAAAGCTAAAGCAGGCTCGGCTATTGTGTTAGATGCAAAAACTGGAGAGGTGCTAGCTATGGCAAATCTTCCTTCTTATAACCCCAACAATTTTAGGGAAGGTGGCGGCCCTACAAGGAATCGAGCAGTGACAGATGTATTTGAGCCTGGATCAACTATCAAACCATTTACAGTGTCTTCAGCATTAGATGCTGGAATTCTTAATCCAAGTTCATTGGTGGAAGTTTCATCAGGATTTTTGAAAATTGGATCAGCTACGATTCATGATGCTCATTCTGATAAAAGCAAGCCATTCATGACAGTTTCAGAAGTAATTGCTAAATCTTCTAATGTAGGAGCTGCAAGAATTGGGTTAATGCAAACGCCTAAAGATTTATGGTCCACCTTAAATAAGGTAGGGTTTGGAATGCAAACAGGCGTAGGATTTCCCGGAGAGGTATCTGGAAGACTTCGTGATTATAAAAATTGGGGAAAAGTAGATCAGGCAACTATATCTTTCGGACATGGAATTAATTTAACTCTTCTTCAGTTAGCCCAATCTTATACAGTTTTTGCTAATGACGGAGAAATGAAGCCAGTGACATTGTTTAAAAAAGAAGAAATTTCTATGGGTACAAAAGTATTTTCAAAGCAAACAGTTAAGACAATGGTAGACATGATGGAGCAAGTTGTTGAAGAGGGTACCGGAAGTAATGCAAAAATTATCGGATACAGAGTTGCAGGAAAAACAGGCACGGCTGAGAAAATTGGAGCAAGCGGGGCTTATGAAAAGAATAAAAATATAGGTTCATTCATAGGTCTGGCCCCAGCGTCAAATCCAAGAATTATTATGGCCGTGATGATAGATGAGCCAAGTCTTGGAAGTCATTACGGTGGAGTAGTAGCTGCCCCGGTATTTAGCAGCGTGATGGCTGATGTCATGAAGATATTAAAAATTCCTCAAGACATAAAAACTCAAAACAAAGCTTTGCCGGAAGATAAGACTAATTCTAAAGAAACGATATGAAGAGTGTATTAAAAAAAATTAGACAACACCTCTCTGATATATCAAACGATAGTAGACATACAAAAAAAAATTCTTTATTTTTAGCTTATCCTGGAATACATCAAGATGGTCGATCTTATATCGAGGCCGCAATTAAAAAAGGCACCCAAGTAATATTTTATGAAAAGAAAAATTTTGTTTGGAAAAAATTATGGAATGTTGCTCATCATGCTATTACCGATTTACAGAATAAAGAAGGTGAAATTGCCCATACTTTTTTTAAAGAACCTTCCAAGAAACTTCTCACTATTGGTATTACTGGTACAAATGGAAAAACATCATGTGCATACTGGATAGCTGAAATACAAAATCTTTTAGGGAAAAAAACCGGCCTCATAGGCACGCTTGGATACGGCTACAATAAATTAAAGCCACATACATATACAACGCCCGATGCGATATCAAATCATCGTATTTTAAGGGAATTTAAAAATAAAAAAATGAAATCAGCTGTAATTGAAGTTTCATCTCATGCTTTATCCCAAGGAAGAGTGAATGGCGTTCTTTTTGATGTGGCCGTGTTTACAAATTTATCAAGAGACCATTTAGATTACCATCTAAACTTTAATAATTATTTCAATGAAAAAAAGAAGTTATTTCATGTTCCATCATTAAAAGTCGCAGTAATTAATATTGATGATTCTTACGGAAAAAAGCTTAGAACTTCACTCAATAAAAATAAGATAAAAGTTTTAAGTTATGGAATAAAAGGTGGGGATATTAAAGCGATAGATATTGAATATTCAAATTCGAGCACATGTTTTAAAATTGAATATAAAAAAGAAATATACGAAGTAAAAGCGCCTCTAATAGGCGAATTTAATGTGTATAACTTGTTAGCAGTTATTGCTTCATTGATAGCATCTGGCTACCCAATTCAAAAAATTGTAAAAAAGATAAGCTTTCTATCGCAGGTACCAGGAAGAATGGAAAGGTTAGGCACTAAAAATACTCCTAAAATCTTTGTGGATTATGCACATACACCAGATGCTTTAAAAAAAGCGCTACAAACTCTTAAAAAGCAAACCGATGGAAAGCTCATTTGCATATTTGGATGTGGTGGGGATCGAGATACCGGAAAAAGAAAAGATATGGCAGAAGTAGCTTCTAATATAGCCGATATTAATATTATTACTTCAGACAATCCAAGAAATGAAAATCCTAAAACTATTATTAGCCAGATTAGTATGTACATGAAGGGATATTATCGAGCGGAACCTGATCGAAATAAAGCAATAGAAAAAGCGATTAAATATGCCAAAAAAGATGACGTGATTCTCATCGCTGGAAAAGGCCATGAAACTTATCAAGAGATCAAAGGAGTTAGATATCCATTTAGCGATCAAACATGCGCTAGAAAAGCACTTAGAGTTTATAAGGCAAACTGAATGGAACTTACACTAAATCAGCTTAGAAAAATTATTGCTGGCGAATATCACGGCGACACTAGCTTACTTAAAAAAACGATTAAAAATATTTCAATCAATAGTAACGCAATTAAAAAAAATGATCTATTCATAGGAATCAAAGGCGAAAAATTTAATGGAGATGATTTTGCAAAAAGCGCCATCAAAAATGGCGCTTTAGCTGCAGTTGTATCCTACGACATAAAAGAATTAGAAAATAAAATTATTGTTAAAAATGGGCGTGAGGCTTTAGGTAAAATCGCTCAGTATTGGAAAGCACAATCTAAATTACCTCTTATCGCTATTACAGGTAGCAATGGTAAAACAACTACAAAAGAAATGATTGGAAGCATTCTTTCTTTCCATATAAAAAGTAAATTAAAAGTTCTTATGAGCCAAGGAAATTTCAATAACGATATAGGCCTGCCACTTTCTTTATTAAATATTAAAAAAACACAAAAATATGCCGTAGTTGAAATGGGAATGAATCATAAAGGCGAGATAAAATATTTAAGTAAAATTGCAAACCCAGATGTTGCTGTGGTGACGAATATAGGTGAAGCCCACATAGAATTTTTTGGCTCTAAAGAAGGTATCGCAAAAGCTAAATCAGAAATATTCTCCGGATTAAAAGATAATGGTGTTGCTGTTATTAATAGAGAAGATGAGTTTTATAGCCTGCTAAAAAGTGCTGCACGACGAAAAAAAATTATTACGTTTGGACTAAGCTCAAAATCTGATGTACATGTAAAAAAGACGATTCAAGGAATTTCTCATATTAAAACGCCAAAAGGGCTTGTAGAAGTTAAAGTTAAATTAAAAGGTGAGCACAATTTAAAAAATGCACTTGCGGCAATTGCCGCTTCTCTCGCGTTAAAAATACCTTTAAAGACTATTAAAAAAGGCATTGAATCTATTAAGTTTGTTCATGGAAGATTAGAGATTAAAAAGGGGCTTCATGGCTGCATCTTGATTGACGATACCTATAATGCAAATCCTGCGTCAATGCAAGCTGCAATAGATGTATTAGCAAATCAAGATTGTGAAAAGATATTAATTATTGGTGATATGGGTGAGCTAGGCAAAAAAGCAATTGAGTATCATAAATCAATAGGTGCCTATATTAATAAAAATAAAATATCAGATGTAGTTGGAACAGGAAAATTAACAAAATATGTAATAGATAACTGCCAAGGCAATGCAAAGTGGTTTGAAGATAAGAAGACGCTTATTCAATATGTCAAAACTAAGGTAAAGAAGAATTCTTGCGTACTTGTCAAAGGCTCTCGGTTTATGAAAATGGAAGAAGTTGTAGACGCACTTACTTAAAATTTTTAGGAAAGATAAAAAATTATGTTGCTCGAATTATTTAAATTTTTAGCAAAAGAGATTCATGGATTTAATGTATTTAATTACATTACATTGCGGGCAGTGATGGCGACGATCACCTCATTAGTGATTTCTTTTGCCTTTGGTCCATGGTTAATCAAGAAACTTAATGAGTACAATATAGGGCAAGCGGTTAGATCAGACGGTCCTAGAGATCATTTAATTAAGACGGGGACACCCACAATGGGAGGCGGCTTGATATTGGTCTCGATTATTGTATCAACCTTATTATGGGCAGATATAAGAAATAATTATATTTGGCTGTTGTTAATTGTCACGCTTGGTTTCGGCCTTATTGGATTTGTAGATGACTTAAAAAAAGTTATTTATAAAGATCCTAATGGTATTAGTGCAGGTCAAAAGTATTTATGGCAGTCAATAATAGGCCTTAGTGCATCTATATATCTTTGGTCAAACGCCGTCACCCCTGAACAGACATCACTTATTCTTCCTTTCTTTAAGAATGTGAGTTTTTCGATGAATGGTCTCACCTTTATTCTTTTAAGTTATATCGTCATCGTAGGAAGTAGTAATGCTGTAAATCTTACAGATGGCCTCGATGGCCTCGCTATTATGCCAGCAGTTATGGTTGCAAGTGCTTTAGGTGTATTTGCATATGTCGCAGGCAACTTTGTCATAGCTAAATATTTAAGTATTCCATATATAAGTGGCGCCGGTGAATTAGCTATATTTTGTACAGCAATGGCAGGCGCTGGTTTAGGCTTCCTATGGTTTAACACTTATCCTGCGGAAGTTTTTATGGGCGATTTAGGCGCCCTTGCTCTAGGCGCTGCTATTGGAACTGTTGCAGTCATTGTCAGGCAAGAAATTGTTTTATTTATTATGGGCGGCATTTTTGTGGTTGAGACTTTTTCTGTTGCTATCCAAGTTATGTACTTTAAATATACTAAATTTAAATATGGTGTTGGCAAGCGCATTTTTCTTATGGCCCCACTTCATCATCATTATGAGAAAAAGGGCTGGAAAGAAACTCAAGTAGTTGTTAGATTTTGGATCATCACAATGATGCTTGTATTAATTGGCATTTCATCACTAAAGATTAGATGATTACCAATTTTAATAAAAAGAGAATCTTAGTAATTGGCCTTGGGGATACAGGTCAATCTGTATTGCATTTTTTAGCGAACAAAGGGTGCGTTATTCAGGCGATTGATACAAGATCGACTTTTGACGGTTTGGACGATATAAAAGCAACATTCAAGGAAGTTAAATTTTTTATTGGGGATACATTTAATGACGACATTATTAATGAAGTTGAATTAATTATTATTAGTCCCGGAGTTTCATTAAAAGAAAGTTATGTTCAAGCAGCTTTAAATCGAGGCATACCAGTAGTAGGTGATATTGAAATCTTCTCGCAGATTAAGCCAGCAAATTCTAAAATTATTGGAATCACAGGTTCAAATGGCAAAACCACAGTTACTAGTCTTGTCGGTGAATTATTAAAAGCAGAAGGCATATCGACTATTGTAGGAGGAAATATTGGCACTCCAATATTAAATACTTTGAGTCAGCGAGCGCCAGATGTTTACGTTCTTGAGCTATCGAGTTATCAGTTAGAAACAACATATTCTTTAGTGCTTGAAACTGCAGCAGTATTAAATATTTCAGAAGATCATATGGATCGATACGAATCAATCGAAGAGTACGCTAAGGCCAAATACAGAATATTTAATCATGCTAAAAAGAGGATTTTAAATAGAGAAGATAATTATCTTAAATCTCAGGTTAATGAAGATTCAGTAACATTCGGAAATCATTTAGATATAAAAAATTATGGGATTAAAAAAAACGGAAATCAATATTTTATTGCTAAAGGCAATGCTGAAATTGTTTCTTTAGATGAAATTAAGCTTAAAGGCGCACATAACTTTCAAAATATTATGGCTGCTTTAGCACTTTGCGAACCATTTAAAATTTCACATGACGCGATCAAAAAAGTATTAAGTCAATTTAAAGCGCCACCCCATAGAGTTGAGTATGTTGACTCTATTTCAGGCATTGATTTTTATAATGATTCAAAAGGGACAAACGTAGGCGCTACTATTGCTGCAATACAAAGCATGACCAAACCAATCTTGCTTATTGCTGGAGGCGATGGAAAAAATCAAAATTTTAAGCCGTTAGTAAGCCCATCTAAAGGTAGGGTTAAAAATATTTCTTTGATTGGTAGAGATGCAAAGATTATGGAAGAAGCATTTAAAGATGAAACAATTCCAATAAGTATTGAAAAAAATCTTGAATTAGCAGTTATCAAATCATTTGAATTAGCTAAATCGGGTGATGTAGTTCTTCTCTCCCCGGCATGTGCAAGCACGGATATGTTTAAAAATTACGTACACCGTGGAGAAATTTTTAAAGATTGCATAAGTAAATTAAAAAATAAATCATGATCGGTAAATTTTCTAATAAAACGACAATTGACAAGCCTTCTTTTGATCAGGGTCTATTTTGGGTTTCATCAATATTGGTTGCGATTGGCCTTATCATGGTTTATTCATCTTCAATTTCTTTTGCTGAATCTAGTAAATTAACTAAACATCAAAATTACTTTTTTTTAGTAAGACAATCGATTTATGTCTTACTGGGATTTATTGGTGGTGTCATTACCTTTCAAATTCCAATCCGCTGGTGGCAAAAAATGTCTCCTTATTTATTTATGGCAGGCATGGTGTCGCTAATTCTTGTTCTTATTCCTGGTATTAGTCATGTTGTTAATGGAAGTAGACGCTGGATTTCATTGCTTATATTTAATGTGCAGCCCTCTGAATTTATGAAATTATTTACAGCTATGTATGCTTCAGATTACGTCTTAAGAAAATCCAAAGAGATTGGTAGCTTTTTGAAGGGGTTTCTTCCAATGGCTGCAGTGATAATGCTAATAGGATCATTGTTATTACTTGAGCCAGATTTTGGTGCATTTGCTGTAATCTCAGTTATTGCAATTTGCACATTAATTTTAGGTGGCATAGATAAAAAAATACTGATGGGCTTAAGTATTGTTGCGCCTATTGGAATGGCAGCCTTAATTTATAGTTCTGACTATAGATATCAAAGGCTGGTAGGATTTTTTAATCCATGGGCTGACCCTTACGGAAAAGGCTACCAACTCTCACATGCTCTTATAGCATTTGGCCGAGGTGAATTATTTGGTGTTGGTTTAGGTGGTAGTGTTGAAAAATTACTTTACTTGCCCGAAGCTCACACTGATTTTATTTTGGCTGTATTAGCTGAGGAATTTGGTTTCTTTGGTGTACTTATTGTTATTGGATTGTTTTCATGGTTAGTAATTAGAGCTTTTGGTATTGCCAAAGAAGCTATTATCAATGAAAGCTATTACTCAGCTTTATTATCTCAAGGCATTGGCATTTGGTTTGGCACACAAGGCATTATCAATATGGGTGTGAATATGGGGCTCCTCCCCACAAAAGGTTTAACCTTGCCACTTCTATCTTTTGGCGGTAGCGGTATTTTGGCTAATATAATTGCAATTGCAATACTATTAAGAATTGATTGGGAAAATCGAAGAGGCTTAAGGGGGATATAGCGCAGTGAAATCTAACAAAAAAATATTGATTATTGCTGGAGGTACTGGAGGACATATTTATCCAGGTATCGCAATTGCCGATTATTTAAAAGCTAAAAGTTGGTCAATCACTTGGCTTGGAACTTCGCATGGTATGGAAAACAAGTTGATAGAGAAAAAGCTCTATCAAAAAGCCATGATAGATATTACAGGTGTCAGAGGTAAAAGTATTTTAAGTTGGCTAAAACTTCCATTAACACTTTTGGTTGCATTGATGCAATGTATGACAGTCATTAAAAAAGAAAAGCCTAATGTAGTGATTGCTATGGGAGGTTATGTTTCATTTCCTGCAGGCCTCATGGCAAGACTCATGGGTAAGCCACTCATTGTGCATGAACAAAATTCTATCCCAGGGCTCACTAATAGATTATTAGCGGTCATCGCTACAACAACATATTCTGCCTTTCCAATCAAACTTATACGCGCCTCCCAAAAAATTGGTAATCCAGTGAGGGATAGCATTAGGCAAATTAAATTACCCGTTCAAAGATTTAAAAATAGAAAAGGCCCGTTAAGATTGCTTGTTGTAGGGGGTAGTCTGGGAGCTAAATTTTTTAATGACACTATCCCTTTAAGTATCCAAAAAATAAATCTAAAAAAAAGACCGAAGATTATTCATCAATCAGGTGAGAAACATTTTCAAGCATTGAAAGCAACATATAAGAAGTGCGGGATCAAAGCAGACTGCAGAGCTTATTTAGATAATATTGAAAAAGTTTACGAATGGGCAGATCTTGTCATAGCACGATCTGGAGCCCTCACGGTGTCTGAATTTTCGGTAGCTGGCATTTCTAGCATCTTGGTACCATTTCCTTTTGCGGTAGATAACCATCAGTTTTATAACGCAAGATACTTAAGTGATAAGAAGGCTGCGCGACTAGTAAATCAGGAGGAACTCACGACTGAATTTTTAAGTGGGTTACTCCAAGGTATGACAAGAAGTAAATGTTTAAATATGGCAAAAGCAGCATTAGAAAATACAGCGACAAAGCCTGAAGAAGTTATTTATCAAGCATGCGAGCGATTAATTAAAAAATGAAACACAATATAAATCGAATTCATTTTGTAGGTATAGGTGGCTCTGGTATGAGTGGTATTGCAGAAGTGATGCATAACCTAGGTTACTTTATCTCCGGCTCAGATATCCAGGAGTCTCCCATAACTTCTCGTCTAAAAGGCCTTGGCATTAAAATTTTTATTAACCATTCATCTGACAATATTAGAGATATTGATGTCTTAGTGATCTCTTCCGCAATCAATAAAGATAATCCGGAATTAAAAGCTGCTATTGAAAATAAGATACCGATTATGCCTAGAGCAGAAATGCTTTCAGAATTAATGCGTTTTAAAAAAGGTATTGCAGTAGCAGGTACGCACGGCAAAACAACAACAACGAGTTTAATTGCTTCCATTTTAGCTGAGGCCTCAATGGATCCAACCTATGTAATTGGGGGAAGACTTTCTTCTTTAAATGCAAATGCAAAGTTAGGAAACGGTGAATTTATTGTGGTTGAGGCTGATGAGTCAGACGCATCTTTCTTGCATCTGACCCCTATATACTCAATTGTGACTAATATTGATCAAGATCATATGGAAACTTATGACAATGATTTTGATAAGCTCAAAAAAACTTATATCGAATTTATACATCGATTACCATTTTATGGTGTGGTGATTCTCTGTATTGATGATCCTGTTATTAAATCAATTATTTCTGAGATTTCTAGATCTATTATCACTTATGGTTTATCTGCTGAAGCAGACGTTCATGCAGAAGAAGTCAAAGCCGATGCAGGCAAAATGCATTTCAAGGTCACCATTAAACATTCTGACGTGATTAAAAAAGAGATTACTTTAAATCTTCCAGGTAAGCACTATGTTAGAAATGCATTAGCAGCGATAGCTCTTGCTGACGAACTTGAAATACCCATTTCGAAAACAATTGACGCCCTAAAACATTTTAAAGGGGTGGGACGTAGATTCGAAACGTATAAAGATTTAACGTTCAATGATAAAACTTTTACATTAGTCGATGACTACGGACACCACCCTGTAGAAATTGAAGCAGTTCTTGATGCTACAAGAGATGCTTATCCAGGTAGATCTATTTATCTTGTGTTCCAGCCTCATCGCCACACAAGAACGCGAGACTTTTTTGATGAATTTGTAAGAGTGCTTCATAAGGCAGATCAAATTCTTCTCACAGATATTTATTCAGCCGGAGAAACCCTGATTCCAGGTGTGAGCTCATCAGAAATGATGGAGGATATTAATAAGATCACAACCAAAGTATCTTTCGAGAAGGATATTAATGAACTAGCTAAAACAGCACTTCAAAATATCAGTCAAGATTCAATTCTAATTGTAATGGGAGCAGGATCGGTAGGCAGGGTAGCTAAGGATATTTTAAATATTGTGAACTCATGAAGAATGCACTAATTTTAAAAAATGAATCATTAAATAAATACAACAGTTGGCGTGTAGGTGGGACGGCTGACGCTTTATTTTCACCTAAAAATTTAGAAGATTTAAAATTTTTTTTAAAACATGAGTCGTACGTAAAGCCTCTCACTTTTATTGGATTAGGATCTAATATTTTAGTAAGAGACGGGGGAATTCGCGGAACGGTGATCATAATGCATGCAGCTTTAAATGAAATTCAAATGACAGACAATGGGGTGTATGCAGAATCAGGAAATACATGTGCAAAAATCGCTAAAAATCTTGCTAAAGAACATTATATAGGCGGAGAATTTTTTGCAGGCATTCCAGGTACAGTTGGAGGTGCCTTAGCAATGAATTCAGGGTGCTATGGTTCTGAGACGTGGAATTTTGTGACCAAGGTTAATATGATTGATGAAGGTGGCATTATAGTTACGAGATTAAAAGATGAATTTAAAATTTCTTATCGTGAAGTAATCAAGCCTAATTCAAAAGAATGGTTTGTAGGTGCTTGGTTTAATTTTAAGAAAGATATGGCAGCTGATCCAGAAAGCAAGATCAAGGAATATCTTAACCATAGAAAAAATACACAACCTCTTAATTGGCCGACAGCAGGGTCAACATTTAGAAATCCAAAAGATACTTTTGCAGCAAAGCTTATTGAAGAGTGCGGATTGAAAGGTTTTAGAGTTGGCAATGCTGAAGTTTCAGATAAGCATGCTAATTTTATTATTAATTTAGGCGATGCATCTGCACAAGACATTGAAAATATTATTGACTATGTTGAGTCTGAAGTTTTTAAAAGAAAAGGTATTAAGCTTGAAAGAGAAATCAAAATTTTAGGGGACTTTCTAAACTGATGAATAAATTTGGAAAAGTTGCTGTTCTTATGGGCGGCGACTCGAATGAAAGAGCTATTTCACTTCTAAGTGGTGATGCTATATTTCATGCTTTAAAGCGACTGGGTATTAATGCTGAGACTTTTGACCCTTCAGGCAGAGATATTGAAGATATTAAAAGTTATGACAGAGTTTTTATAGCCTTGCATGGAAGAGGTGGTGAAGATGGATCAATACAAGCTTTATTAAAATCAAAAAATGTTGCATATACCGGCAGTGACTCTGCAAGTTCAGCGATTGGGATAGACAAGCTTAAAACGAAATTATTATGGCGCTCATTAAATATTTCAACGCCAGATTTTCTGCAAGTTACTGAGAAAACGCCATATACGGATGTCGTAAATACAATAGGATTACCTTTTTTTATTAAACCTTCTAATGAAGGTTCAAGTATTGGTATCGATAAAATCAAAAATGAAGAACAATATAAAAAAGCTTTTTTAAAAACATCAAAGATTGATCCAAATGTGATCGTTGAAGAATTTGTGGATGGCGAGGAATATACAGTAGCTATAGTAAATGGTAAGACCTTGCCTGTTATTAAAATAAAGCCAAGTAATGAGTTTTATGATTACGAAGCTAAATATCTTAAAGACGATACGCAGTACATTTGCCCTTCAGGAATAGAGAAAAATAAAGAAGCTTTAATAGCTAATGAAGCTTTGGAGGCTTTTAATTCGATTGGATGTTCTAGCTGGGGTCGTGTCGATTTTATGATGAATAAAAAAAGCCACCACTATTTTATAGAAGTGAATACATCACCTGGTATGACGAGCCACAGTTTGGTGCCCATGGCAGCAAAAGAGATGGGTATTGATTTTGATCACTTAGTTCTAGAAATTTTAAAAACCGCATATGTTAAATAACTATTTAAAAGTTTATTGGTTAGGCAATTTAGTTTTTTTACTTAATATTATTTTGATACTTTTTCTGTTGAGTTATCAATTTATGCATTTTGCTAAATTTCCCATCAGAGAAATTAAGGTAGTAGGCCAATATCATCACCTTGACGAAGATCAAGTGAGTATGATTTCAGATCGATTTGTAAAAGGTAATTTTTTTTCCTTAGATTTATATAACACCAAAGAAGCTTTTACAAAACTACCTTGGATAAGAAATGTAAGTTTAAAGAGAGTTTGGCCTGATCGATTAGAAGTGGTAGTCGAGGAGCATCAGGCGATAGGAAGGTGGGGTGCTATTGCATTAGTAAATGAGAATGGCGAAATTTTTCATGGGGCATCCGATGAAGATCTACCATTATTTTTTGGCCCAGAAGGAACGGAGAGTTATATAGCACTGGAGTATAAAAAAATGCAAAGTATTTTAGAAAAAAAACAATTAAAAATTGCGCAAGTTTCCCTATCTTCTAGGTACACTTGGGACATTAGAACTACAAACAATATGAAAATTATTTTAAGTAAAGACAACATCGAAGAAAACCTATCTCGCTTTATGGCTCAGTACGATAATATTTCTGCCTCTGTTAAAAGAATTGGCTCCGCTGACCTAAGATATCCAAATGGTTTTGCCATTAGAAAATCTACTGAACCAATCCAAAAAATTGATAGTGGCGAGAGGCCGCTTATATGATTAAACAAAAAGAAGAAAAAAATCTCATCGTAGGGCTTGATATTGGAACATCTAAAATTGTGGCTATTGTCGCTGAACTGCAGCCAGATGGTCTACTAAATGTGATCGGATTAGGCCAACATAGCTCAAAAGGATTAAAAAAAGGTGTAGTCATTAATATTGATTCCACTATGGAGGCGATTCAAAGAGCTATTGAAGAAGCTGAATTGATGGCGAATTGCAAGATTACTGATGTTTATACTGGCATTGCAGGTAGCCATATTAAAAGTATCAATTCTCACGGTATGGTCAAAATCAAAGATACTGAAGTCTCTCAATTGGACGTTGATAAAGTGATTGAAACTGCTTGTGCTATTACACTCCCCAACGATCAACAAGTTCTGCATATTTTGACACAAGAATATGTGATTGATGGGCAGGAAGATGTCAGACAGCCACTTGGTATGAGCGGTATGAAATTAGAAGTGAAGGTTCATATTGTCACAGGCGCTATTGCAGCCGCTCAAAATATTGTGAAATGTATCAAGCGTTGTGGACTTGAAGTGTCTGAATTAGTTCTGCAACCCTTAGCTTCAAGCATGGCAGTTCTCACGGATGATGAAAAAGAATTAGGTGTTTGTTTGGTGGATATTGGCGGCGGGACAACTGATATCGCTGTGCTAAGACAAGGATCCATTCGTCATACGGCCGTGATTCCGATTGCAGGTGATCAAATCAATAATGATATTGCGGTGGCGTTTAGAACGCCTTTACCGTCAGCAGAAGAGATAAAAATTAAACATGGTTACGCTGCAAGAAGTTTAGCCTCAGCTTCAGAGCAAATTGAAATTCCTATAGTAGATGGAAAAGAGTCTAAAACTATCTCAACGCTCTCATTAGCAGAGGTCATTGAAGCTCGACTGGTTGAGCTTTATGAACTTGTAGCACACGAGTTGAAACGAAGCGGCATGGAAGATATGATAGCTTCTGGAATTGTAATTACAGGCGGATCATCTTTGATGAAAGGCATGGTCAATCTTGGGGAGAGTGTATTCAGGATGCCGGTCCGAATTGGCACACCAAGAAATGTAGGTGGTTTGTCTGAAGTCGTCGACAATCCCAGGTATTCAACGGGCATTGGATTGTTACTGATGGGGAAAGGGCAGCTAGAAAAAGAAATGATGAATCAAATTGATGGCAATTCAATAAATCAAATCTTTATGAAAATGAAGAATTGGTTTCAAGGTAACTTTTAATTCTTGGAGATAGAGTATGTTTGAAGTTGTTGATAGCAAGTCACAAAATGCCATCATAAAAGTGATTGGTGTCGGAGGCTGTGGCGGAAATGCTATTGATCATATGATCGATAAGAATTTAACAGGCGTTGAATTTATTTGTGCCAATACTGACATGCAAGCTTTGAAAAAAAGTCGGGCAAGCCATATATTGCAGATTGGCCAGGCGATGACCAAAGGCCTAGGCGCGGGTGCTAAGCCTGAAATTGGAAAGCAAGCTGCTATTGATGATAAAGAAAAAATTATCAGTTCTATTAAAGGTGCTGATATGTTATTTATCACAGCAGGAATGGGGGGCGGAACTGGAACAGGTGCCGCACCTGTGATTGCAAAAATTGCAAAAGAATTAGGTATTTTAACTATTGCAGTTGTCACTAAACCTTTCTTATTTGAAGGTAAAAGAACAGCGATTGCTGCTGATGGTATTAATGAATTAGTTCAGCATGTAGATTCCCTAATTGTCATTCCAAATGAAAAGTTAATGGAAGTTTTAGGTGAGCATATCCCATTCTTAGAAGCCTTTAATGCAACAAATGATGTTCTTTATAATGCAGTTTCAGGTATTTCAGAAATTATTAATAGCCCAGGGTTGGTGAATGTTGACTTTGCAGACGTTAAGACGGTCATGGGAGAAATGGGAATGGCGATGATTGGTTCTGGTGTTGCTCAAGGCGAACATCGTGCATATAAAGCATCTCAAGCTGCAGTAGCAAGTCCTCTCTTAGAAGATGTGAATTTAGTAAATGCGCGAGGTGTATTAGTAAACATCTCTGCAAGTAGTAAATTTACACTTAAGGAATACCATGAAGTCATGGAAACGATTAAGCAGTTTGCAGATATCGATGCTACAGTAATTGTCGGTAATGTAATTGATGAGGCAATGGGTGACTCTATTAGAGTGACTGTTGTGGCTACAGGATTAGCTCAAAACGTAAAACAAAGGATGCCCCGTATCGAACCCAGATCTATCATACAAAATAAACAAACCCCGACCCAAGAAGAGCCCTCTCTAGATGATGAACCCGATGTGTTCAGCTCCAATGAAAATAGGGCCCAGGTTGAAATCATGAAAATGTCAGGTATGGAAGAATATGATATTCCTGCATTCTTGAGAAAAAAAGGCGAGTAAGTATTTAATGATTAAACAAAGAACTATTCAAAAGTCTGTACAGACTTCTGGTGTTGGTCTCCATAATGGTGAAAAAGTGACTATGACTTTAAAGCCTGCCGAAGTGGATCAAGGCATTGTCTTTAGAAGGGTTGATCAAAATAAAATCAATGAGGTTAAAGTAAGCCCTGATGCTGTGAAAGATACCAAAATGTGTTCAGCTATTGGTCAAGATACTTCGCGTGTAGCAACCGTTGAACATTTAATGTCTGCATTATCAGCTACAGGTATCGATAATATTATTATAGAGCTGAATGGATCTGAAGTGCCTATTATGGACGGGAGCTCCATACCATTTATTTATCTTCTCCAAACAGCGAAGATCAAAGAACAAGATGCCGCGAAAAAATTTGTGTTGATTAAGGATGTAATTGAAGTAAAAGATAAAGATAAATGGGCAAGGTTTGAGCCTTATGATGGATTTAAAGTTGATTTTACAATCGATTTTCCCCATCCTGTATTTGATGCATCGACTAACAAAGTTGCTTTAGATTTTTACAATGAATCCTATATTACAGAAATTAGCCGTGCACGTACATTTGGATTTATGCAGGAAGTTGAGTTCTTAAGATCTCATGGATTAGCTAGAGGTGGATCACTCGATAATGCGATTGTCTTAGATGAGTACAAAATTATTAATACAGATGGA
>Ga0208951_1000485_pt1 | contig 18243 bp, 13 predicted proteins | sample GreLakmeMI27MSRF_FD_187702 | JGI IMG/M metagenome (GOLD analysis project Ga0208951, IMG submission 187702) | Freshwater lentic microbial communities from great Laurentian Lakes, MI, USA - Great Lakes metaG MI27MSRF (SPAdes) | ecosystem: Environmental > Aquatic > Freshwater > Lake | place: Great... | reverse complement strand
AAGCTGCAGCCTTCTGGACTCGCCGGGGATAAGCGCTTTGCCTCCCTGCTATCTGTTGCAGAAGCGCTGCTGGACGTGATGGACGCACGTGGTCTTGCAAACTTGTTGTACGCCCTTGGGCAGCTGAGAGCAACGCTGTCTGACTCATGGATGGCGCGATACTGGGCTGCGAGCGAGGGCAATTTGAACATCTTTAACGCGTTCGACCTGTCCAACACGATTTACGCGTGCGCTAAACTTGGCGCCTCACCGCCTGCCTCCTGGATGGACGCATTCTGGCGCGCCAGCCTTGCGCAGATGGGGCAGTTTATACCTCAGGGGCTCTCAAATGTGCTCTATGCCTGCAGTGAGCTCAACCAGTTGCCGCCCGCTGGCTGGCGTGAGCGCTTCTGGTATGTGAGCGAGGGCAAGCTCGCAAGCTTCACCGAACAAGATTTTAGCAACACAATCTACGCCTGCGGGCAGTTGGGCATCACGCCGCCTGCTCGCTGGATGCAAGAGTTCTGGCGCGCCAGCTCGTTGGAGCTGGGGCAGTTCAAAGCGCAGGGTCTGGCTAACTCACTGTACGCGTGCGGACTGCTAGCCCTCCAGCCTGAGCCCGACTGGCTGCATCGCTTCTGGGAGGCGAGCGAAGGCAAGCTACACAGCTTCAAAGAACAAGAACTTAGCAACACGCTCTATGCCTGTGGGAAGTTAGGCATCACGCCACCTGCTGGCTGGATGCGAAAGTTCTGGCGCGCCAGCTTGCCGAAGCTGGGGCAGTTCACAGAGCAGAACCTGGCTAACTCGCTGTACGCGTGCGGACTGCTAGCCCTCCAGCCTGAGCCCCACTGGCTACGGCGCTACTCGGAGGCAAGCGAAGGCAAGCTAGACAGCTTTACTCCGCAACACTGCGCCAACAGCCTGCATGCGGTCGCCATTCTGCAGCTCTGGGACTGCCCTGTGATTGGTGCGCTCTGGACGAAGCTCATCGCTGCCGTGGCACCACCATCGTCTCCGGAACGCGTGCTACTCGCGCGCGAGCTTTAACAAGTGCACCTGGGTGCACAGTCGGAGCAGCCCGGCCTGCTCCCACCGCCCAGCGCAGAGGTGCTGGATTTTGCGCGAGACGCCTGGCGCAAGCAGGCATATGAGTGCCGGGATGCATCCTCCACATTTCTGCACCGCTCTGTCTCAGAGTGCCTGACGGCAGCGGGCGTTAAGCATGAGAACGAGCGCTGGTGCGAGGACAGCGGGCACAGCATCGACATTGCCATCGAGTCTGGCGCACACCGCATTGCGCTGGAGGTTGATGGCCCCTCCCATTACATCCACTACCTCACTACCTCCAGAACGGGCAACCGGACGGACCGATTCAGCTGCGCAATCGCCTGCTGAGGGCGCACGGCTGTTGTGGTGGACTATCGACGATGGGATGCACTGCTCTCACAGCCGGAGCGCATCGCCTATCTCAAGGGCCTGCTTGCAGCCGCTGCGTGAGTTGAAGCGCAGTCTTTAAGCACCACAGTTACACCATACACACACAGTTGCCCCAGTCCATCCCTTCACGCCGGTGGCGCGGTGCCTGCGCTCGCCTCCGGCGACGCCAGACTGGTGGTGCTGAGCCCCGCCTCCCACTCGTGCCACTGCGTGGTGAGCGCCAGCTCCACCAGGTCCAGCCAGTCGCTGTTGCCCCCCTCCGCGCCCAGCCAGCCCACCAGGCGCTGTTGCAGCGCGTCCAGATACTCGTTGTGGCAGCTGCTGCGCGCCGCCGCGACGCTGTAGCCAATCACCGCGGGGTCGTCGTCGCGCGCCACGCGCGCCGGAGCAAGCTCGTCCAAAGCCGCCTTGGCGGCGCGCTGCACCCCGGGGTGGTTGGGGAAACGGGTGTTCAACGCGGCCTTGCACACCTCCAGGCCACCGGCGGCGAGCGTTTTGCGCGCGATGTCGGTTCCTCCGTTGACCGCCAGCTCGCTGATTGCGTCACAGCCAGCCTCCTGCAGTGCCGCGCTGTTGCCGTGCAGCCGCAGAGCAGCCAGCAATGCGTCGATGCCGCCCGCCTGCGCGACATCCGGGGCGCCGCCAGGCGCAGCCGCGTAATGGCGCAGCGCAGCACATGCCACCACTTGCAGCGCCAACGAGCCCTGATGGCTCTGCATGGCGGCCACAAGCGCCGGAACCGCGCCCTCAGATGCCGCCGACTCGCGCGATGCGTCTCCAGCGCCCGCGAGCGCCCACAGCGCGGCCGCACCCGCTTCAGCAACGTCCGCCGAGTCTCCGTGGCGTGCCATTGCGGCGACGACGGCGGCGGCGGCGCCCTGCTGCGCTGCGCGCTGCCCGTTGTCCGTCGCGCCGACGCAGAGGTTTGCGAGCGCACCGAGCGCTTCAGCAGCGACGTGGGGCGACGCGGCGTGGGTGCGCAGCGCCATGACCATCGCCTCCACCGCCCGCGCGCCCCGCTGGCGTGCGCTCTCGTGCGCCGCCAGCGACTTGAGCGCGCCGCACGCAGCCTCCGCCACAGCGGAGTGGGTTGGGTGGGAGCGCAGCGCGGTGACGGCCGCCTCCACCGTGTCCGCCTCCACCGCCAGCGCCTTGCTGGCCCCGTCCCAGCAGAGCACCCGCAGCGCGCCGCACGCGGACGCCTGAAGCCCCGCGTGGCCTGGGTGGGCACGCAGCGCAGAGACGGCGGCGGGCACCGCCTGGGCGGAGGTGCATGCGGCTCGGTTGTCCGCGGGCGCCGCGAGGAGCTTCAGCGCGGCGCAGCAGCGCTCCAGACAGCCCGCGTGCGCCGCGTGCTGTCGCAGTGCCAGCACGCAGGAGGTGACCGCGCCGGAGGCGCACGCGCGCACCGCCGCGGAGGAGGCAGACGCAGGCGGCGCGGTGCCAGCTGGCGCGCCGTGAGACAGCAAAGCTGCCAGCGCGCCCGCAGCAGCCTCCTGCACCGCCGCAGCATCCGCGTGCGTGTGCAGCGCCAATGCGACAGCCTCCACTCCGCCTGCCAGGCGCCCAGCCTCTCTGGCCTCTTCGTCGCGTGATGCCAGCGCGGTGATTGCGCGGCAAGCGTGCTCGGAGACGCCCGGGTGACCGGGTAGCGCCAGCAGAGCGGCCACGAGCGCTTCCAGCGCCTCAGGACCAGCTTCTCCGGGCTCCAGGACCGCGCAGAGGCCCCGAAGAGCACTGCATGCAGCCTCCTGCACGCCCGCGCGAGTTGGGTGGGCCGCCATTGCGCCCACGGCGGCTCGCACGCCTTCGCCCGACAAGGCGCGGTCTTTGGAGTCCATCTTGGCGGACAAGTTACGCAGCGCCACGCAACCCGCCTCAGCCACGTCCGCATTGGCCGCATGGGCGGTCATGGCTGCAACCACAGGCCGGATGCCGCCCGCAGCGGCAGCCTTGAGCTTGTTATCTGCGCTGGCTGCGAGGTTGCGCAGCGCCGAGGCTCGAGCTTCCGCGGCAGCCACGCGGGTGGCCATGGCAGCAGTGGCGGCCTCCGCAGCTCGCACGTCTGCATCAGCGGCGCCCAGGCTCGCCTGCTCTGCAGTGGCGCGCGCAAGCAGCGCCGCCTCACGCTGCGAGAGCTCAGACTGGAGCGCCACGGCGGTGATGGCTGCGGCCACGGAGGCTGCGGACTCCTCAGCCTGCCGCACGAGGGTCTCGGCGTAACCGGCCGCAGCCAGAGCTGAAGCAGCCTCCGGGCCCTGGCTGGCGCTCAGCGCCTCGCTGAGCGCGTTGAAGGGGGCGCTGCGTGGGGAGGGAGGTGGGGAGCGAGAGCGCGGGCGACGAGGGGGGGACGGTGACGCCGTAGGGACCAGTCCCTGAGGGGCTGTCCACCCAGGCACCGGGATCGACCCGCTCCACGACGCGGCCGGGCGGCTCTGGCGTGGGCAGGCGCGGGCGCGGGCGTGAGTGCGCGTGGGGGCGTGGAGTGGGGGCTGAATGGTGGAGCAGCGGAGGATCCACCCATGCGAGTGCTTCCCATAGCCCCAGCGCCGCGCCTTGCGCGCGCCGCACGACCCAGCGCAGCGCCAGTAGCACAGCCGCGTTCGGGGCGCGTACCGGGGAGGACATGGGGTGAGAAGTGAGAAGCGGCGAGGCTCGCGCACGCCAGGCACGCTGCAAGCGCGGCCTAAGAGAGGTTCAACCCTTCCAACGTGCAGCACAGAGTATCCGAGGGCGCTGACGTCTCTCAAAATCGAAGAACGAAGATGTGCGACGAAGAAGCGGACCGGACCGCGTGATCAAAGCGCGATCTGTTACTGACCACTCGGTCCTCGGTCTTAGCCACGTATCTATTGGTCGCTACACAGCTGCCCACTACTTGTCGAAGCTGCTGTAGATGTCGGCCATTTGTGAGGCGCTGGTGTTGCGCGTTATGCGGTGAACAGCGTGCACAGAGCCATCCTGGGAGCCCACGCTGCTGTGACTCTCCCGCCTCTTGCTGATCTCATCAGCCTTCACCATGGCGGCCGCCCTGCGTCGCTTGCTTTGCTCCGTGCGTCCCCTCAGAGAGAAACCCTGCCACGCCCCTGAAGAAAGGAGCTCCTGAAGGCCCCGGTAGAGCTTTTCGGGCGTGAGGAAGGGCGGGTTGGAGACTGGCAGCACGGGCTGGTTGTCTCCGCCGATGATGGCGTCCAGCACGCGTCGGGGCAGAGAGCGCACTTGCCGCGCCTCCAGCCATGCCTTGCGCCCCGCCAGCGCCGCATGCAGCTTGCCGTCGTTGATCCGGAAGTACGGGTTGGTGCGTCGTTCAGCGCCCATGGTGCCCGGCACGGTGCTCTCGCCCAGCGTGCGCCGCGCCTGCACAGCCAAGTAACTCCCTACCACCTCCGCGTTGTCCGGCTCCAGCCACGCCGCGAAACGCAAATTGTCCGCCGTGTACTCGTGGCCGCAGTACAGCAGGCAGCCGTCCGGCAGCTGTGCGAGACGCTCGTTGAGGTTCGCGCACATGTCTTGTGCGCTGCCGTGAAAGAAGGCGCCCACGCCGCCGATGAACACCGTGTCGCCGCTGAAGAGCGCCTCCGTGAGGCCGATGGGGCTCTCGATGGCGAAGCATACGTGGCCGCGGGTATGGCAGGGGGTCTCAATCACCCGGATGGAGGTGTTTCCAAGCTTGATGATCTCCCCGTGAGATACGGATAACGTGCAGCCGGGCACCCTCTCCCTTTTACCCCCCACAATGGTGAGCGCGCGTCCGCTGCTGGCTAGCACCGCCTGCGCGAGCGCAACGTTTCCGCCCGCGTGGTCGTGGTGCCCGTGCGTCGTCAGAATGGTGGTCAACTCGCACCCGACAGCCTCCACCGCGCGCGCAGCCGCGTGCGGGTCAGCGGGGTCAACCAAAGCCGCCTCGCGGGTCAGGCAGTCGGTGATGAGATAGCCGTAGTTGTTCTCCATCAGGGGCACCACCACCACCGTGCAGGTGCTCAGCACCGCCGGCGCGGTGGGCGCAGAGTGGGGGGTGGTGTTGTCGCGCAGCGAGCGCGAGTGCAGCCAGTGGCCTGCACAAACGGGGGATGTGGTTTCGAAGTCAGCTAACATACGAGCGGCGACCAAACCGGCAGGTTAGCGCACCCACGGGGGTGAGGTAGATGAGATAGCTGTGTAGCGCGCGAGCGTCGCGTTGGTGAGTGCATTTTGGGAGGTCTTTGCTCTTCCATGCGCACCCGACCCGAAACACAGCCTTGAAAAGCGCCTCCAGCACGAAGCGTGGCACTAGGCAGTAGAGCGGGTACAGCACGGCTAGCAGAGCGGTGAAGAGCAGCGACAGCACGGCCCCGACGAGTTGCCAAAGCATGTGCATCCATACGCGCGCGGGGCTGGGCTCCACACGCCTGCTGCCCTCCCATTCATCGTCGTCTTCCTCGTACGGACAGCACTTGCAGCTGGGAGACCCTTCCTCAGCCACGGGCGAGGGCGGGTCAGAGAGCGTTGATCCCCCACAAGGGCGCGGAGACGTGGCGAGGATTGGCCGAGGGCGCACGCGCGGCAGGCGGCCATCGGTCTCCTCGTCCGAGCTGTCGGTGCCCATCCAACGCAAAGCGCGGAGGGACCAGTTTCACCAAACGCCCGCTCTCCTCCCGGTCTCCTCCCGTACATGATGACGTGGCATGGCGCCAGCACGTCCCCCTACGTGCGTCTATGCTCTCTGCCGCGCACGCGACACCGCGCTGTCCCCTGTGCCTGCGCGTCCGCGTGAGGGCGGCACCTCGGTTGCGGCACCCGGTTTCTCCTCGTCCCTCAGCCGCGCCCTTCTTGCGCAGCCGCCTGCTCATGCGCCGCGCGTCCCCGCCGCCCATGGACCACTCTTCCTCCTCCTCCGCGCCGCGTGCGCAAGACGAGAAGGAGGCGCAGCAGGCATCGCCTGCAGTGGGGTTCAGGGTCTTTGGACAGGACGCGGATTTGGCGGCCATCGTGTTGGTGTATTTCGTGCAGGGCGCGCTGGGTCTATCCAGCCTGGCGACATCCTTCTTTTTGAAGGATGAGCTGGGTCTCCAACCGTCGGAGCTGGCGCTGCTTGGAGGGGCTGCTTCTCTCCCTTGGCTGGTGAAGCCGCTGTGGGGGTTCCTATCTGACAGCGTGCCGCTGCTGGGCTACCGGCGACGAAGCTACCTGGTGCTGGCTGGCGGGCTGGGCTGCTGCGGCTGGCTGGCGCTGGCTGCGCCGGGCTGCGTGACGTCCCCGCCAACCGCGCTCGCCGCGCTGCTGGCCACGAGCCTGGCCACCGCCGTGTCTGACGTGGTGGTGGACAGCCTGGTGGTGGAGCGCACCCGCGCAGCGCCAGCCGCCACGGCGGGCACGCTGCAATCGCTTTGCTGGGGCGCGTCCAGCGTCGGCACTCTGGCAACCGCGCTGCTCTCCGGCTCGCTGGTGCAGCACTACGGGCCCCGACCCGTCTTCCTCTTCACAGCCGCCTTTCCGCTGCTGGTGGCGCTGGTCGCGCCGCTGGTGAGAGACGAGGCGCCGCTTGGCGGGCAGGGCGCGCTGTCCTTGGGCGCCCAGGCGCAGCGCCTGGCCGCCACATTCTCAGCGCCACAGATCTACCAGCCGGCGTTGTTCCTGTTCCTCTGGCAGGCTGCCCCTAGCCCAGATGCCGCCCTGTTTTTCTTCACCACCGAGCAGCTGCACTTCACCCCCGAGTTCCTGGGCCGCGCCAAGCTCGCCGGCGCGTGCGCGTCGCTGGCGGGGGTGTGGCTGTACAACAGCTACCTCAAGCGCGTGCCCATCGCAACCATCTTCAGGAGCACTGCTGTGCTGGGCGCCACGCTGGGCTGCACGCAGCTGCTGCTCGTCACCGGTTTGAATCGACAGCTGGGCATCAGCGACCAGGCGTTCGCTCTCAGCGACACGGTGGTGCTGACCGCTCTGGGGCGCATCAGCTTTCTTCCCACTCTTGTGTTGGCAGCGAGGATCTGTCCGGAGGGCGTCGAGGCGACGCTGTTCGCAGCGCTCATGAGCGTGTTCAACGCGGCGGGCGTGGCGAGCGGCGCAGGCGGCGCGGCGCTGACGGCAGCGCTGGGCGTGAAGGACGGCAACTTTGATAACCTGCCAGCGCTCATACTCATCTGCAACGGCTTGTCGCTCGCCAGCCTGCCCTTCCTGAGGCTGCTGGATAGCGTGCCGGGTCTGAGCGAGGCGGAGCAGGGCGTTGAAGACGTTGAGCTTCACGAGATTGCCGCACCGACGACGGCGGCGCACGAGCGCGACCCGCCGGACGCAAGCAAGCAAGCATAGCTGTGTTTTGCTTCCATAAATAATAACTAGCGCGCCAGCTCCTCCTCGCGCCCGTCCGGATACACCCTCCGTGCGGAGCCGTCAGGGAAGGAGATGTCCTTGCGGCCGGTGACGCTGCAGTGGGCCTCCGTCTGGCCGGACGGAAAGTAGAACAGCTCCACCTGAGTGGGACCGTCGGTGACGTGCCACGTGTCCACGGCGGCGTAGTAGTAGGTGACAGAGGCGGGCGCGGAGGCTTCGCCTTGCTCCTCGGCGTGCTGAGCCTCTGTGCGCTTCACGTCCCCGTTGGCGAAGGCCACCACCACGCCGCCGCCGCGAGGGGAGGCGGGTGCCACCTTTCGGGTGCCGTTGGCGAAGAGCACGTCGCGCGACCCGTCCACGTAGCACCGCTCTCGCCGACCGTCCCCGTGCAGCACTTCGCTCACGCAGCGACCCAGGCTCCCCTCTGGCCACAGGATGGCGTCCAGCGACGGACGGGGCTGCCACACGCGGCCGTCCAGGGGGTCATCGACGCCCGCGGCGGGCGGCGGCGGCGGCGGAGGAGGAGGATAAGGAGGGGGAGGCGCACTGTGCGCCTCCTGCGTGCTCGCCGTGTGACGCGTCACGCCGGCGGCGAAGTTCACGCGGCGCATGCCCGCCGCATGCGCGACCTGCTGCGCCGAAGGCGGCTGCTGCGGCTGGTGAGGAGGAGCCCCGCCTGCCCTGGCGTCTGCACGCCTCCCGCCCGTCAGAGGAGCAGCCGCGGTGCCCATGGCGCTCGCCGCCCTGCGCGCAGCAGCTGCGGCCGCGGCGGCTGCGTCCTCCGCGGCCAGGCGCGCCGCCTCTGCTCGGCCGGCGTCCTCTCTCAGGCTGTCGTTCTCTACCAGCAGCTCCGCGACGCGCCTCGACAGCCGCTCGGCGGTGGCCCTGGCGCGAGCCTCCTTGGCCTTGACGTCCTCGCGCAGCGCCTGCAGCTCCGCCCGCAGCGCGTCCGCCTCGGAGCGTTCGCGCCGGCCGGGCAGGTTGTGGGCCACGCGCTCAGCACGCGCAGCCAGCAGCCTCTCTCGCTCCGCCCGGTGGGCCTGCTCCGCCGCAGCAGCCTCCAGCGCCTGCGCCTGGCGCTGGCGGTCCTTGGCCCAGGCGGCGCGCTCGGCGGCCAGCACGGCGCGCGACGCCTCAGCCACGCCGCGAGCCTCCTCGCAGCGCCGCCGCTCATCGCGCAGCTTGGACATCTCCGCATCCACGGCGGGGTCAGCATGCGCCGCCGCGGCGGCGGTGGCGGCGGCGGCGGCGGTGCGGTGGCGGCCCGCCTGATGCTGCGAGGACGGGGCCGGCCCGCCCGCCGCCGTCGGCTGCGCGTGGCGCCCCGCGATGGCTGCCCGCTTCGCCTTGTCGTCGTAGAAGAGCGACTGCACCAGCGCGCATGTCGCCTTTGCGCCGTCGTCTCCGCCGCGGCCGCCGCCGGCTCGAGACGCCACATCAGCAATGCCGTCGGCCCCAGCAGCAGCGCGCAACTCAGCAGCCTGGAATCGCCGCGCCTCTTGCGATGCGGCGCGTTCGTCCTGGTGACTGTCCTCCCTTTCCTCGTGGCGCTCTTCCCTCTCATGATGCTCCTGCTGCTGCTCCTCCTCCTCGCCCCAGGCTTCGCTCTCGTCGCCCCAGGTGGACCCCGCCGCGGCGGACAGGGAGGCGGCGGAGGCGCGCAGCGGCGTGTGACGGTTGAGGCGGAAGCGCTCGGCGGCGGCAGCCTCCTCTTGCGCAACCGCCTCGGCAGCTTCCCGCTCGTCGCTGTCGTAGGACGCCCCATCGTCGTCGAACGGCACCTCCTCGTCGGTGGCGTAGCCGTAACCGTAGCCGTAGCCGTAGCTGGAGGAGGCTGCTGTCGCCGTCGCTGCGGCGGCGCCCAGGCCGCCAGACACGCCAGCCGAGCGGAGCAGCTCGTCCAGTCGCAGGGCAGCCTGCCGCGCCGCCGGCTGCTGCTGCACCCGCGCCCCCGCAGGCGGCTGCGGCTGCGGCGCCGTCGAGGACGCGGACGCCGCGCGCGAGGGCGGACGAGAGCGCTGCTCCTGCGGCGGCTGCTGCGGAGCCGCCGGCTGCGGGCGGCGCCGGGCGCCCAGGGCGGCGGAGGTGCCCTGCCCCCGCCGCAGGTACGGCCGCGGGCCCTGCGCCGCAGAGCCGTCGCGCGACACGCTACTGTCGCTGTGCTCAGCGCGTAGAGACGGCGGCGGCGGCGGCGGCGGCGGGGGCAAAGGAGGAGGAAGGAGGGATTCCCGGACGGCGCGCGGTCCGCTGGCGCGAGACGCGGGCCTGGATGACGAAGCCACAGCGGCGGCGGCGGCGGCGGCGGCGGCGGGGGGCGCCTCTGGCGTGCGCGCCGCGCGCGCGCCCTTGCGCAGGTAGGCGCGCGGGGGGTGGTGCACTGGGGGCCCCTCCTCTGGGCCAGGCAGTCCAGCCTGCTGTGCCAGCTGGCGCTCCAGCAGCTCCTCGAAGCTGTCCGCGCCCCCTTGGGCGCCAACCCCGGGCGTCACGGGCGTGTCGTCCAGCCCAGGAGCAGCCGCCTGCCGCTGCAGCTTCTGCGCACCGACCCCAGCCTCCTCGCCGTCCGACAGCGGCTCGTCGTCGCTGTCGCTGGCGCCGTGGTGGTGGGGCGCCCAGGGCAGAGGGGAGTGGTGGCGCGACAGAGCGGCGGCGTACTCAGCCTGCGCGGCAGCCTGCGCCGCGTGCGCAGCCGCCAGCGACGCCTGCGCGGCGGCTGCGGCGTCCACCACCTGCACCTCTCGGCCCAGGGAGTCGTAGCGGGCGTACCAGCCGGGCGCGGGAGGACCCGCCTGGGTAGAGGTGGAGGCAGGCAGCGCCCCGCCCGGACGACGCCCGCCGCGCGTGTGCGGCCGCCCGTCACTTGTCAACCCCTCCGAAGGCACGTAGTCGTACGAAGCGCGCTGCCAGGAGGCCTGCAGCGCCTCGGGCCTGAGAGGCATAGCATGTCAGGCTCGCAAACTTACAAACTACACATGCACTCACACGTTCACGCACCGCCCTGTAGCCTGCGCGCGCTGCAGCAGCTCCGAAGCAGCTGCGCTGGCGTGCGCGCCGCGCTGATAGGCGTCTTGCGCGTACGCGTCCACGGGTGGCCTGACAGAGCGTGTGAGCGAAGGGAAGAGCGGGAAAGAAATGCAGCACACCACACACGCGCATTGCGCAGCGCAACGCTGCGCGCGTGCTCTGGCATACGTGCCTGACACCTCCCGCGCGTGAGGGCGGACGAACGCTGTCTGAGCCGCTCCAGCTGGCATCTACGCCTGCGCCCGCCGCGGCAGCACGAACCGCCCAGCCAGGCGGAGCGCCATGCTCGTGCATTGCACGCCGCAGTGCACAGGAAGCACAGGAAGCGTGAAGTGGTGATCAAAGCAACGCACGCAACCCAAAAAAAAGCTATGGCGCGCCGCGCGCGTGGGGCGCTCGGCCAGAAGCTCATCCCCCCGCGTATCTGCGTATCCGATGGCCGACCAGGCGCCGCACAACCTGCCCGGCCTGCCCGACGTGGAGCTCGCTCAGGTTCACGTCGTGTTCAGGTGCGCTGCGCAGCGCCCACGCTGCATTGACCCACGTTGCCTGAGCCTGAGCTGTCCGGGTTCACACAGGCACGGTGCGCGCGCGCCGCTGAGCACCAAGCACGGGAGCGGCGAGGCTGTGTGGAACATGTGCAGCGGAGCAGCTCAGGCTGGGCTCCTACCAGTGGCGGTTCAGTCCCTGGTCAGCGCCGCGCCGCCTAGTTCCGAGGCTGACGCGAGGCAACGCGCCGCCACGCTGCCTGGCGGCTGTCACCTGGGTCAGCTGACGGACCTGGGCGTTCGTCAGGCGCTGGCGTTGGGCGCAGCGCTGCGCGAGCGATACGTCCCAGCTCTATTCCCTCCAGACGCGCTGCCCTGCGCCGCCACGCTCTCAGTGCGCTCCAGCAACCTGCAGCGCACCGTGGCCACGGCCAGGGGGGTGCTGAGCGGCCTCTACCCGGCCGCGGCGGCACAGCCTCGTGCCACGCCAGTTGCTGTGCGGGTCGCTCCCGACGCCACCGAGTGGCTCTTTCCAAACACCGCAGCCTGCGCGCGCCTTCGTGACCTGTGGGCGCAGCGAAGCGCTGCTTGGGACACCACGCAGGGCGACGCCGCGTGGCGCAGTCGCTTTGCTCCGCAGCTCCAGCACATCCACACTGCGCTGCCGCCGCACCACCAACACGCACTGCAGCGCGCCTGGGGCGTCGTGGAGCTGCTCGACCACGCGACTTCACGCCAAGCGCACGGCTTGCCACCCCTGGGCGCCCTCACTGCTGCCCACACCGACAGCATCCGCGACATTGCGTCTGCAATCGTCTCCGACATGTTCACCGGAGGCGCATCCAACCACGGCAAGGTTGATGCGACTGCACTGGGGCTGCGCCTGTCCGTTGGGCGCGTTCTGGCGGACGTGAGCGGAAGCATGGAGGCTCGAGCGTCGCACCGCTCTCAGCTGCGGATGCGTTTATTTGCGGCGCATGACACCACGGTGCTGCCGCTGCTGCTGGCATTGTCACCGCAAGGAGAGTCACACACGTGGCCGCCGTACGCGAGCGCGTTGACACTGGAGCTTTGGGCGCCGAAGGCAAGCACTGAAGGGGTTGCATCATCAACGTCCGGTGAGCACTACGTGAGGGCGCTCTACCAGGGTCGACTGCTGCGCATGCCGTGCTCAGAGCAGGCGCACGGCGCGTGCACGCTGAGCTCGTGGCTGGAGTGTGTTGCGCCGCTCCTACCGCGAGACTGGCACAAGGACTGCCGCGTGGATACGCGGGATGACTCGAGTGACTGATCCAAACGTGGGGCTCTAGACGTCTAAAGTCACTCAATTGCTCGACGTGTCACGAGCAACGGGTCCAGTGCTTCTTCCAGCGACAGCCTCTTGGCGTCCGGGAGAGTGTTCGCACAGTGGCGGCTGCGCACACGGCTGCCCGCCAGCTTCTTGAGGCGCTCGGGGCGGTCTGTCAACATGTGCCACGTCACCGATGACGTGGCCGGCGTCGGTTGAACTCTTGCCTTGCGCCCCGGCTGCCTAGAGATCGCTGCTGCTGGCACCGCGCCTTGCCGCGGCTGCCTGCGCGCGTGCGTGGCCCCCACTGCGCGCCGTCCGGCCAAACCGGCAGAGCGAGGGAGGGCGTAGCACGGCGACGGCAATTTAGGGTTCAGCGTGGCCAGCCCGACATGCGCTAGCCGCGCATGCCGGGGACTGCAGACGGCACGGCAGAGGTACTCGCTGTTCCGGACGCGGCGTCGCTGGCTTTGCTGCGGCAGCGGCTGGAGGAGAAGACCTCAGAGCTGCAGCAGGCCATCGAGGCCGGTGGGCCCCGCTCCGCCGCCGCCGCCATCGCCGCCGCGCCCGCCGCCGCCCCGGCCCTCCTGACCCAGCTGCTGGGCCTGCGCAGCGGCGAGGTGCGGCGACGCGTCTGGCCGCCGTGGCACTCGTAACCGGGCGAATTCACACAGAGGGCTCACCTTTTCGCCCAATTGCGCCAGGTCCTGCTCACCGCGCAGCAGGCTGAGGAGCGCAGTCGCAGGTGTGTGACCTTGTGCGCGCGTATCGGGCGCGCATTGCTCCCTGTTGGCTCTGTAAGCACTTCCCGCTAACTCGGGGGCGCCCTTCCCAGACTTCCCCCCGGCTACAAGTACCTGCCAGTCGCGCCAATGGCTCCCCGAGGAGCTGGCGCGTACGGACGCGACGAGTCGTACGAGCCTCCGGCCAAGGCGTCTCGTCTGGCGGGCGGCGCACGGCCCAACACACAGCCAGTGCGTCGCAACGGCGGCGCCGCGGCACCCTCTGCGCCGCTAAGCGCCGCCGAGGCTGCATTGAAGCGCGCGGCTGCTGAGAAGGAGCGCCGGATGACTGTGAAGAAGCGGCTTGCGGAGGTTTCAGCGCTCGTTGACAGCCTCACCGCCGCAGTGGTGGCCTCCACGCCCTCAGATCGCGCATCCTCCGGCGCCCTCGCCTCCGCGCCGCCACCAGACCCGCCGACGATGCAGCAGGAGCAGCAGGCGGTTCCTGCCTGGGGCTCAGACAACGCCCTCGCAACCAAGCTGGAAGCGTCCAAGACCAAGCGCATCCAGGACATCCTGGCGCGACCCGCGCTGGCGGCGGTGCGCCACCTGATGGCTCACAAATGGGCCTGGCCCTTCAATGAGCCGGTTGACCCCCTCAAGATGGGGCTCCTCGACTACACTTCGGTCGTCACGCAGCCCATGGATCTGGGCACGGTCAAGGCGCGCTTGGAGGCGTGCTACTACAGCCACCCAGACCAGGCTGTGTGCGACGTGCGCCTGGTGTTTGCCAACGCTCGGCGATACAACGCGGCCGGCACCGACGTGCACATCATGGCCTGCACGCTGCTGGAGGCTTTCGAGGGCAAGTGGGCCGCCACGGTTGCTGTGAAGCTGGCGGATGCTGCCACGCAGAGCGCTGCGGACGAGGAGAAGGCGAGGGCGCGGCACGCGGCGGTTGCTGCGGCTCGCGTGAACGACGCCGCTGAGCGGCGCTGCTGCGAGCTGGAGAAGCGCCTGGCTGGCGCGGAGGCTGCGCTGGCTGACGCGCGTGCGTCGCTGGCTGCTCTGTCGCCGCCGCTGACGGCTGAGGAGCGCCGCCTGCTGGCAAACGGCCTGCGCGACTGCCACCCCTCCGCGCTGCCCGGCGCCGTGGCGCTGGTGGCTGCCGCGGCTGGGGTTGCTGCTGGGGATGTGCCCGACACCGTGGACGTTGACCTGGAGGGCGGCGACAAGCTCATGCTGCGCCGCCTGCTCTCCTACGTCAGCAAGGCGCCCAAGAAGCCCGCAGCGCAGGAGAAAGAGCGCGCGCGGGCGGCGGCGGCGGCTGCGGCGGCGGAGAAGCAGCCGTCGAGGCACGCCAACGCGGGCGGACGCAGCCGCGCTGGCGGCGCGCGACACGGCGGCGGGGCTGACGAGCGGCGCAAGCGGGCCCGACCCGCACGCAAGGGCGAGGGGCCTGATGCCAGCACGGGTGCCACTACCACGGCACCCAGTGGCACGCAAATGCCGCCCGGCTTTGACGATGACGCCGACATGATGCAGGTGGTGGATCAGGCGGACCCTCCTGCCGATGCGGGTCACCTGGCTGCACTGCCCACGGCGTTCGATGGGCCGCCGGCGATGCCGCTTGGGGAAGGAGGGGCCGTCGCGCCCGGGGAGGGGGCATCACTCGAGGCCGACGGAGATGTGGCTGCGCCAATGGATGAGGCGTGAAACGGGTCTACACGGGGGTGGGGTTTAGTGGGTGGGGAGGGGGCACTCTGGATGCTGCTGCAGCCGGCTCACACAAACGCCCGGTTGTAGCGGTGAGTGCAAAACACAGGCGTTGACGCTTGAGAGAGTATCAGTCTGCCTGTCCTGCCTTGGCTCCTGGCTTACTTCTGCCCATCTTCAGTTCTTCTCCGTCGAGACTTGACTTTTCGCGCTCAGGCGGCGTCGCCCTCGCACTCCGCCTCCTTGCGCTTGGCGCCCACCACCACTGGCGCGTGGGGCGTGGGCGGCGGCGCGTGGCCAGGGCTGGGCGCCTCCTCGTCCGGCGTCGGCGGCGGCACGGCGGCGGCGCCGGCGCAGAGGGGCTGCTCCCAGGCCGCCGCAGACACATCGGCGGGGGCGGGATGGGCCGCCTGGGCGGCGGGAGGGGCTGGAGAGGACGGCGGCGCCGGCGGCGCCGAAAGGGGCTCCTCCTCGAAAGGGCCCTGCTCTCCACCGCCGCCCTCCTCGTACGCGGGCTTGTCCTCGTCACCCTCCATGCGCGGGTTCTGGTTGTTCTTCTTCCACTGCACGCGGCGCGCACGCGATGCGCTTGAGAGAGCTGGAGCGACAGTGGACAAGATGGGATGTAAGCGAGGCTGCGCACCGAGCCGCTGGCCAGTCGCCACGCCTCCTTGTGCTCGATCCCGGGCGTGCTGCTCTTCAGGCGCTTCAGCTCATCTGCGGCGGGCGTCCGTGCGCGTCAGAGGCGAGACACACCAGCGCTGCCCCGCAGCCTTGCTGTCCCGCTGCCCCGCTCACGCACCGCGCATGTGCTCGTTGTACTTTGTGGGCGCGCGAGGCACCTTGGGACGCGGCGGCGTATGAGCAGCCATAGCGGGCGCGCCTGTGACGGGCAGCGACGGCGCACGAGGCGCCTGCGACATCATCTGCTTCGCCGCGCTCAGACTGCCGCCAGCCATGCCCATCCCGCCGCCGTAGTAGCCGGCGGCCATCATGCGCATCTGATGTGGGAGCGATGGGAGAGAGGCCACGGTGAGGCGACGAAGAGAGGCGCAAGCAGCTTGCCTCGCGAGGGGCGCGCCTGCTGCGCCACTGCGGCTTGCTGCTGTGCCACCGCAGCCTGCTGCTGCGCCGCCATGTGGCGCAGAAAGGCTGCGCTGTCGTTCTGAGGAGGCCCGCCGCCGCGGATGGCGACGCGCAGGAGGGTGCTGTAGTGGTGCAAATGTGGCGCGTCAGAGCTGCCTCATGATGACCGACATTGCATCCACGCACGTGCAGGAGCCGCAGCGCACGACCACGGGATCTCCCACCAGTAGCTGCGTCATGGGCACGCCGACCTCCAGCAGAGACTTGCACGCCTGCGATGGTGATTCAGTCCCAGAGCTGAGGCGACTTCGTAACGCGACTCTTGTATGACCCGCGCGCTCGACTCGCATCCGTGCGCACCTCGCAACGCACGTGGACCAGCTGCACAGTCGCCGGCGGCATTGCGGCCACGGGCGCTGCATTGGCGTTAGTGCCACCAGGGCCGAGGGAAGCCATCGCAGCTCCTTGCTGCGCCTCTGATGCAGCCCAGGGCCGCGGTGGCGCGAAGCCGCCCTGCGACGCCGCGTGTGCGCCGCCTCCGCTTCCGTAATCTGCGCCCTCCATCTGCGCTGCACTGAGGCGCGAGGCAGCGACAGAGGCGTGCGATGCAAAGCAAAGCTGCTGCCGGCCGCGCCTGCGCGCGCGCGGGCATCGCGTTAGCTTCGCGGCGCGTGGCCGGAGCAACGTCGTGGCCGCACCTCGCTGCCTAGGGACAAGAGTCGGCTGAGGATAGGAAACGGTGAGTGCCACTCCCAAGGCGAGGTCGCGAGGGCACAAGTCGTGTCAGCATGCCCACCCTGTTGTACGACACGCGCGCTCCGCCCGCACCGGCTGTGTATTCTTTGACATGCGATGCGCCTTATTCGTCCCGCGCGCAGTTTGCGCAAGCGAGAGCTAATCTCGCTCCGAAATGGCAATCAGGTGCTCGTCCACCTCCGCCTCCGACAGCACTCGGAAGGCGGGATCCGCCACAGTGACGAGGCCCACCTCCACCTCGCTCGCCTTGAAATCCTCAGCAAGCACACTCTGCAGCGCGCCAATGGCTGCGCGGATCGTCTCCAAAGTGCTCATTGCTGCGCCGGATTTGAGCTTCTTCTCCAGGTGGTTTCCAGCCTCGACGTCCTTGCTGCCCGCGGCGGTGGCTTTGTAGCCGACGAAGTAGCCGGCGGGGTCGGTTTTGAAGAGCTGCGGGCCGCGCTCCTCGTCGATGGCAAGCAGGATTGCGGAGACGCCCAGAGGGCGCATGTACGCGTGCTGGGTGTACACCTACGAAGAAGCGGAGTCAGGAGGAGGGCTCAGCGGTATCCGGGGTGTGATAATTCGTGATCTGCACACAGCGGCGTGTTGGGCGTGCGCGGAGCCTGCGGGGTGCACGCGCCTGGAACTGGTCCGCCAGCACCTTGGCCAGGTAGTCCACGGGGCACTCGTAGCCAAACTTGTGGCGAAAGTCGGCGGCGTGCTGCCGCGCCTGCTGCACCAGCTGCCTGCTGTCCGCGGGGATGCCGGTGGTGCACATGCCCACGCCCTTGGTGATCTTGAACAGGTGGGTCACGCTGCTGGGGTCGAGCAGCTTGTCCGGCACCTTCTTCTGAGTGACCACGCACACGCTGTCCGAGCCACGCACGGCCAGCGAAGTGCGCGCTACCGACTTGACAGCTTTGAAGGCGTACTCAACCTGCGTCGGAGGTGTCAGTGCCAGCGCGGTGCGGCGCAGGGGCGGTGACGCCGACAGCGCTTAGGTCTGAGGAAGCAGTGCGCGCACACGCGCACGCGGGGCTGCACGCACGCGCCTGGTAGAGCCGCCCCTCGGGTGAGAAGATGGTGATGTGCCTGCGGCGGTGAAGCGTGAGCGCAGAGAGAAGACACGACGCAGGGGACGGAGAGAGGGCGCGCACCGGTCGTAGCCACCGCCGCTGCCGCGCGACATGATGCGCTGTGGCGAGCGGCTGCCACGGAGAGAGGCGCAGTCGGGAGGCGGAGGGAGGTGGTTTGCTCAGGGGCGTAGAACGTTCGACCGACCGACAGTGGCGCCCCTCGTCCTCCCCCGCCTTCGCGTGTCGCACCGTTCCCTGCCCGCCATGCGCGCCAGCTGCGCCCCGTCAGGCGCTGTTGCCGGGCGCCGCCCGCCCTGCGCGCTCAGCGCGGCGCTGGGCCTCCCTGTCCGCTCGCGCGCTCTGCCTCGCCGCCAGCTGCT
>Ga0208951_1000484_pt1 | contig 18257 bp, 22 predicted proteins | sample GreLakmeMI27MSRF_FD_187702 | JGI IMG/M metagenome (GOLD analysis project Ga0208951, IMG submission 187702) | Freshwater lentic microbial communities from great Laurentian Lakes, MI, USA - Great Lakes metaG MI27MSRF (SPAdes) | ecosystem: Environmental > Aquatic > Freshwater > Lake | place: Great... | reverse complement strand
AGTCGAGCTCGAAAACGTCACGTTGTTTGGAAGCACGTGCGACGGTGCAGATATAATTGCCCGAAGCATCGCTTTGCCGTGCGGGCTTAAAGTGGGGGACATGCTGACGTGGAAACGCATGGGAGCGTATACGATGGCGGCGACGACAAACTTCAACGGTATTCCATTTAATCAAAGGCAGATGGTTTACATGAATGTCTAATAGGCGGAGGGGTGCCCGAGTCAACGCCTCCTTCGCCACGCCTCCTTCGGGTCAAGAAGAAACCTCCGGCTCGCCGTCATCTGAAAAGTCGATGATGAACGCATTTGCTGAATCTTCACTCCGCCCCTCTGGAATGTCCGTCTCCCACCCCACAAACACCACCATCAATTGGTTCCCGTGACCGTCTAACCACTTATCCTCCTCCTCGAACAAATTCCACAGGATACACCTCTGTGGGTCATGCTTCGCTTGAATCGTTCCATCCTTGCACACAATGTACGTCTCGCTCCGCACTGGAAAATCTTCGTACTTTGCGCCGTAGTGGGGAGAATTCACGTGAACCATAAGCTCCGCCTTGAACACGAGTCCGGGACGCTTGAGAGTCGTCATTTTGAATTTTTGGGTTTCTTTTTCTGCTTGTCCTGGACAACACGCGTATTTTCTTTTGACTGACGGAGCTCGGTTGCACGTACCGCCTTTTGTGAGTACACAGAAAAATCGCTCTTTTTACGAGCCGAGTTTCGCTTACGATCACGAGCAGAGTCTTCCATTTTTAATTCCTTTCCACCGCAGGTGGAAAGTCCTCGACGGGTCTGGCAAACAAGTCGCGAAGCGACTTGGTCTTTACTTTGAGACGAGTCCATGCTTTATATTTGGATACTTAGAATCTTCCTGGAGACCGAGATAGTACCCAGGCTGCTGAATACCGAAAAACCTGTACACGAACATACCGATGAGAATCCAAGCGAGGAGGAAGATCCCCCACGATTGAGCTCCTTTGAGTTTGAGGGCGTACCCTACGAGTCCTGACCCTGCAAAGGCGAGAAGCCAATTCCACAGCGTCAAGTCGAGTACTTTCATTAAGTTATATCAAGTTTTTTCTCCTTTGCCACTGACAACGGGCACTACGTGCCCCCCTTGGACTTTTTACATAGCCTTATACTCGGACTTTCCGTACATTCTGGACACACCCTGCAGACGAGCCAGGATCATGAGCACGATGACGGACAGGAGGGTCGTGAAGATGGCGCTCAACAGGTAGTAGCTGCCGCCGTTCTTGCTGACGTTCACCAGCTGGGAGATGGTCCAACGGATCACATCCATCCACGCGATGGCGGTCGCGAAGAAGAAACCCGCGGAGACGGAGGGGGCAAAAGTGCCTGCTGCTGTGGATACAATTCCGGACATTTTACTTTATCTGGAGAAAAAAGATTCGAGAACGAATGGTTTTACTTCCAGTGGGTCCATCAGGTGTCCGAAGGACACCATCGCCGCGCAGCGGTCTGGGAGTCCTGAGAATGAAGGTCTTCGCCCTTCGATCATTCAGAGTCAAAAAAGTAGTACCCTGGACCGATGTCGACGTACGGCAATGGATCCTCCTCCTCGTCATCATCCTCGTAATCCTCCTTCTGGAGAATCACAGAGTACTTGACTCTCGGGACCAACTCATCCTCCGACTCTTCCTCATCCTCAAAGAGTTCATACATACTCTTCCATTGCTTTATTGACTGCATTCTTCAACGCATCTTCTGCTGGACTCTCTGGTTCCCATGCTTCCCATGTATCGGCACACTCGTTCATCTTGATTGCGTATTCGTTGTCTGTGCCTTCGTACCTGGTCCACCGATCCTCTTCTTCCTCTTCGTCCTCCTCCTCGTTCTCCTCCTCTTCGTCTGACTCTTCGTCGTAGAGCTCTGGAAACAGGGACCCAATCTGTTTGCCTGTGACTGTCCTGGCAGCGTACATGAGCCCGTAGCACATGTCCTGAGCCACGACACAATCACGCCCGGTCGCCTTGGCGTAGTGAGCAGCGAGAACGACGGACGACTCCATCACGGGTAGAAATATGTCCATTATCGATTTCTCCATTAATCACAAGTACTTGTTAGCCTTTAAGACGAGTACTTAACTATGAAGGTGTCATAAAAACCACTGTTTGTCAAAGTTTCAAACGTACTTCCATCTGCGTTGTAAACTGTGACCGGATTATATTCATAAACCCCTGTGACGTACACATTTCCAGAAATGTCAAATGAAATACCGTATCCAATATCACTAGTTGTACCTCCGATACGCGTCGCCCATTGAGCCATTCCAGACGTGTTATATTTGACTACAAAGACGTCATAAAAACCACTGTTTGTCAACGTTTCAAACGTACTTCCATCTGCGTTATAAATTGTAACCATATTAGAATCATATGCTCCCGTGACGTACGAATTTCCAGAACCGTCAACTGAAATACCGTCCCCAGTGACGTTACCTGAACCAGCAATACGTGTCGCCCATTGAGCTATTCCATATGTATTATACTTGACTATATAGGCATTATTAATTCCAGAATTCAACAAAGTTCCAAATGTACTTCCACCTGCATTGTAAATTGTAACCGGATTAGAACCATAGTACCCCGTGACGTAAGAATTTCCAGCTCTATCAACTGAAATATCATACCCAGGGTCGTTACCTGTACCACCAATATGCGTCGCCCATTGAGCGGTTCCAGACGTGTTATACTTTACTATAAAGGCGTCATAAGAACCACTGTTTGGCAAAATTCCAAACGTACTCGTATCTGCGTTATAAATTGTAAGAATAATAGAATTATAATACCCGGTGACGTACACATTTCCATCTCTATCAACTGAAATACCGTATCCAATATCAATAGTTGAACCAGCAATACGCGTCGCCCATTGAGCTGTTCCAGACGTGTTATATTTGACTACAAAGACGTCAACAGAACCACTGTTTACCAAAGTTCCAAACGTACTTCCATCTGCGTTGTAAATTGTAGCCGGATTAGCACCATAGGTTCCCGTGACGTACACATTTCCAGAATCGTCAACTGAAATACCGTATCCATACTCGATAATTGCATCAGCAATACGCGTCGCCCATTGAGCAGTTCCAGACGTGTTATACTTGACTATAAAGGTGTCACTAAAACCACTGTTTACCAAAGTTCCAAACGTACTTCCATCTGAATTGTAAATTGTAACCGGATTAGAATCATAATACCCCGTGACGTACGAATTTCCAGAATCGTCAACTGAAATACCATACCCAGCGTCTACAGTTGAACCAGCAATACGCGTCGCCCATTGAGCGGTTCCAGCCTTGTTATACTTTACTATATAGACGTCAAAAGAACCACTGTTTACCAAAGTTCCAAATGTAGTTCCATCTGCATTATAAATTGTAGCAGGATTAGGACCATAAATCCCTACGACGTACGAATTTCCAGAACCGTCTACTGAAATTTCGCTCCCAATCTCATCACCTATACCTCCAATACGCGTCGCCCATTGAGCGCTCCCTGCAGTAGGAAGGGTGCTTAACTCTCCAAGTCCAGCTAGTGTAGTACCACCTTCCTGAACTGTATCAAACAGTGACGTTGCCGCACCGTCTGCAATCCGAACGACGTTGTGCGTCACGGCGTAGACCCGAATCTGGCGTGAATATGCACACGATGACAGTTCGAGTGTGTGCATCTGGCGTGTCATTGTGGACATGTTCACGGATCCAGTGGGTTGCGTCGGGTGTTCGGGGTCCAGTGCGAATGTGTACATGTAAAACTGCCGATCAGGTACACGTGTGTGATTCTCAAGCCCCTGAATTGTTCGAAGGAACAGAGGTGTTCCAATCTCGACAGGGATGACGTCGACGCCGTTAAACTGGAGACGCAACGAAACGAGCTGTTCGGCTCCGATGTTCGTATAGTCATAGGCGGCTGATCCGTCCGTCTGGATAACCCAATACAGTTCCTTGACCGGTCGTGTAAACTCAGTCAGGAATGACGACTTTGTGATGTTTGCACCTACTGTAAACTGTAGACTCTGAATCGTATGGGTAAGGTAATCGATCTTTGCTGTTTTGAAATAGTCACGTTCGGCTTTGGTCACGTACACGTAATCGACAAACAGATTGACATTGATAGCTGCTGTCCAATTTAGGGTTGAAAACTCTTGACTGGCTCGAAACTTGACACGAAACACCGGTGCTTTATCGAGTGCACACAGGGGCAAATTGAGCCGAAAAGGCATGCGAATGTAGTACGCCGACAGATTACTCGTCAGACCCTTGCCGACGAGTGTCGTCAGAACCGGTTGCTTCCCAGTCGTGACGGTGAGATCATTCATGAGTTCGAGCGATTCGCCGTAGTGACGCTCGAGGAGGTCATTCTCGTACCGGAGTTCGACAAACTCAATCATGCGCGTGCCTGTCGAATCGTCGACTGAAGCTGCGACGGGCCAATCGACCCGGAGGTACATGTTGCCAAGAGCCACGTCACCCACTTTGGCGATCCATATCGAAATGTCATCGCCAAAGTGAACATCTTTTGGGAATTGAAGGCGTGTCACCTGGTGTGAAAACTGAGCCGGTGGGCCTGTCGAGGAATCCATTCCTCTTCTACTTTACGAGTCGAAAATAAGTCCGCCGATTCCGCCTTGGATGGCGAGAAGATTGAACACTTTAGAGAACACTTGAAGTTTTACATTCGAGGGGGCTGCTGATACCAACGTGACGTCTACGTATTGTTCAGCGACACGCGACATGTTCACGGTTCCAGATGGTGCAAGTCGCTCTGGGTCCCAAGAAACAGAGTACACACAGACATTGCTCGACGATGGCATGCTCGTGTGCGCTTCGAACGCTCGAATGTATCGTGTCATGATTTGATCGTCATCGACGAGGATTTCGTTATTCAGACGGAATACAACATGGTTGATAACGCCTGGAGAATCGACCGTGATCCAAAACTCACGAACCGGTCCACGTACGTCGAGTCGAAAAGACCCTTCTGTTTGCCCCTGGAGAATCGTAAACTCATTGACTATTGTTTGACCGTACAGGTTTTGTGAACGTGGTGGGGCTGGTTCGTCAAAGGTTTCATACTTGATAATCATGCTTGACGCGAGTGTTCCCGCCATTGTCAAAGGATTATACTGAATAAAATCTTGATATGTCGCGTTTGGATCAGGCGAGTCATCGAATTCTACAATGTAAATATATCTTGAACCTACGACAAACCTCATACCTTGTATTGTAAGTCTATATGTCGGATCTGTATTAAGAACATTTGTACGGTGAGTAAGAAGTGATATGTTTGGATGAGAACCATCTGAAGCGTTAATTGTTCCATCTGGGCGAAAGTCAATCCATTCCCAAGAATTTACATCATTAAAAGGTTTTGTTGTATCATATTTGTGCCATGTTGTCACTCTTGAAAAATCAGTAATTGGAAAGATGGCGCTTTGTTCAACAAAGTTTGTGAAAAAATACATATATTTACCATCAAAACCAACAGCTTGACTAAATTCAAAATCATTCGCACGAATTAACGTATCTCCTGTGAAATATTCCCAAGACGATTGTTGAAAAATTGATAGTGTGGTGTCATATCGTGAAAAGGTTCCATTTGAACCACGTACAGAACTTGAACCCATGTATAGGTATCTCCCATCAGATAACATCAAGGAGTTGTACAGTGGATTTGGAGAAAATGTACCAGCGTCTGTAAATAGATATCCGCCGCTAAGTGTATCCCACTGTGCTATGTATGGAGATACTGTTGCAAAATAGATATATCGACCATCGAATACAGGCTTGAAGTAATAATTCGTATTTGTAAGTTGTTGTGCATCAAAAATACCAGGAAAAGCATCTTTCACAGATATCGGGGAGCCTGTGGCGGGACCTGAAGGTAAAAGAATAATTTGATATGAAGCCGATGAGTTAAAATCGCCAGTCGAATCATATTGTAGCCATATTAAATTACTATGAAGATTAATTGCTGGTATATGTGCGGCACCTGTGAGTGTAGCAGTTGCATACGTCAACGTTCCAACGACAGTGACATTTAAACCAACTTGCGTCATTGAAGAAATTACGCTGCTCGATGGAAATATAGTTGGACCGGCAACAGATGTAGTTGACCCATATGTAGCCCAGAATGTTTGTAGAGCTGCTTGGTCAGCTGGAGACAACGGAGCTGTTTTATTGTAAAACCGATATGTAACGGTCCATATTGTTTGCGTTCCATCAACTGTACCGCTCACCAAACTCGTAAACGTTGACCCAATGATATAATAATTTACTGCATATTGCAAGTACACGTAGCGAGCGTCACTGAGTACAGTAATAATTGTGTTATTTGCATCGCCATATGGGATGACTGGAAATACAGAAAAAACACCTACCGTACTCGTCGTCCATGGGGTTGTGCTCGCTGCAAGCACGGTATTTAAATCTGCTCTTTTGAGATACGGACCTGCTGATCTGTATATGGTTCCGCCGTTTACAGTTATAAACGAACCACTGTAAGCACCTCCCGGCGTCCATTTATAAAATGTTCCGGTATCTTCGTTATAAAATCGAAATGAAGAATCAGACTGCAATGGACCCATGATGACGTAGTTTTTCCAGCCGATAACCGACTGTACATTGAAATTATTTATACCATCAGCTGTAATAGCTTGAAGGTTTGATGTTACATACGAAGCTCCATCTAAAAACCCGTTTGTTGTGATTAAATTCGAAGGAAGATTTTCAAATTTTTCATACTCAATGTCGATTCGGACATCCTGATTGTAAAGTGCTTTCATGTTCAGTTTGTCGGTGTTAAATGTCAAACGCGTATAGTATTCTCTCGGTGCATACACTGGTGACGTGTCATTTTTGCCTTCCAGAATCGTAAGACCTGCCTGATTTTCATAGGCGACGCCGAGGTCATCCTCGATGATGAGTCTTTCACTCGTGAGTTTATCAATCGTCTGACCACCGATGAGAAGCGTCGCGCTCTTGACGAGCCTACATGCGACTGAATCGACGTATGAAAACCCGACGTCAGGGGGTGGTGTGAACCCTCGGATCCACCCCGCCTGATAGAGTGTAAATGGAGCTGTAATGACACCATTCACAAATCTGTACGCCTTGAACCCCCCTGTTGTCACAAAATCAAACGACCGTGGATCAAACCCCCAAAAAACACCGCTCATGTCATCTGGGAAATAAATGTAATCGTACACTGTCGATGTGAACACAAACTTGATAAGTGAAGCGTCGTACGCCACGTCTATGTTGGCTGTTCCTACGAAATTTGTCGTCCATGCAATCTGGAACTGTGTGTTAAAGTATCCGACAAAATCCCCTGGCTGGATAGCGACGGTTCCATTTGGGATGTACACGGCACCATACACCTGGTCTGTGTACAAGGGATACACATATCCAGGTCCTAAGGGTTCATATAATGCCGGTAAAGTTGAACGAAGGGTAAATCGTTTCGAAAAGTCACCTTTTGTCGGAAGCCTACAAGTCGATGTATCGCCGTAGTACACTGCAGTCTGGTCAAATGGAACTTCGTACGAATATGCCATAAAGTTTTTTGGTTTCTCGTACTTGACCTCAAAGTAGGTTCTGTTTGGGTGTTCTGACAACCACTGGTCTTCGTGACCATGTCCAGCCAGCAAAATTTGTGATGCTGACATACTACTCTATCACAAGAAAACATTCAGCGCGTGTTTCACGTGCGGAAAAAACCCAGTATACCATTAGGAAATGACCAATTTGCAGCTCAAAAAGTTTGACCCGAGCAAGATTGGCGACGACAAGGTGTGCGTATTCATCGGCAAGCGCGGCACAGGCAAGTCAACGCTCGTCACAGACATCATGTACCACAAGCGACACCTACCCGTCGGTATCGTCATGTCAGGCACCGAAGATGGGAACCACTACTACAAGCAGTTTATCCCCGACCTGTTCATTTATGGCGATTACAAGCGAGACGCCATCGAAAAGGTGCTTGAGCGCCAGAGGCGAATCGTGTCAGGGGGTGGAAAAACAAGCGCCTTTTTGCTTCTGGACGATTGTATGTACGACAAGGCGTTCATGAAAGACACGTGCATCAGGCAATGTTTCATGAACGGGCGTCACTGGAAAATCTTCTTTTTGCTGACGATGCAATACTGTATGGACCTGACTCCCGACCTGCGTGCCAACGTCGATTACGTGTTTGTGCTCCGTGAGAATGTGATTCAGAACCGCGAGCGCCTGTACAAGGCGTTCTTCGGCGTCTTTCCGACGTTTGACATGTTTTGTCAGGTGATGAACGCCTGTACAGAAAACTACGAGTGTCTCGTCCTCGACAATACGAGCAAATCGAACAAGATTGAGGATTGTGTCTACTATTACAAGGCACCTATCCGCAAAGGATTCCGGATTGGATCCGAAGCCATGTGGCAGTACCACCAGAACAACTACAACCCACGACACGTCTCAGCACCCCTAATCACGTCTGGAACACCTGCAGGGAGTGCACGACGTCCAGGTGTCACCATCAAAAAGGTCTAAACCCGTCTCCACCGCAGGTGGAGACACTGTCACTGCTTCGCGGCGGACAACCAGAGACACTTCGTGTCTCCCCCTTGGACTGATTGCGCCCCCGTTCCCTAAAAGATTTCACTGGAAACAGTAGAGATGATTATCGAGAATCTCGATTTCAACGGATCGAGCGACATCCTGCAGTACATTCCTCAGGTGGAACCCATGCAGCCTCCGGTCCAGCACCAGAGTTCATTTGGTGTCCCGGATGAACTTCAGCCGGTGTACCAGACGCGCGCGATTGAACAGCGCGAGTTATTTAAACCCGAAATAAAACCTCCTCAAATAGAAATGGATTTCTCTACGGCAATTTCCGACGTTGTTCCAAGTGCTGATTTCGACATGGGTCCATCAATGGGTGGTGGCGGTCCATACAAAAACCCACAGAACAACAGAGTCTCTGGGCTGAGCCTGGACAATGCGTCCGCAGGCCCAGCTCCTTCATCCTCTTCAAAGAACCCATTTGGTCTGACTGACGACCAGTTGAACGCAGCTATCGCAGGCATTGCCGCAGTCGCTGCGTTCTCCAAACCGATTCAGAACAAATTGGCGGATCTTATTCCTAAATTTATGAGCGACACAGGTAACCTGTCAGCGACGGGCATGCTCGCCACCGCATTCATCGCGGCTGTTATTTTTTTCATAATCCACAAATTCGCCAAACCACCACCGAAGAAGTAGAAGAAACAATCTAGTTCGAATACAGCAAGCCTCCCATTCCGTCTTTAATGCGCAGGACGTTATAGTTCATTGCGTAAAAGAAGCGACCGTTGCCGCCAGCCAGTGTGCTCAGTGAGACACCAGCGGGTGCGACGATACGGAACGTATCGATGCGTGAAAAGTTCAGCGTGCCAGTCGGCTGAAGCTTTGACGTGTCCAGACAGTAGGAAATCAGTGCGACGTTGGCAGTCGCGTTGTTGTGGTTGTAGCCGAAAGGCGTGTGGTAGTACTGGGGAACATCGATCCACTGGAACATGGAGCGCGTGTCACCAATGTCCACGCCGTTAATCTGTGTCTTGAACTGGTAGTTGATGGCTGGGACCTGGGTAGCACCAAGAGAGTACGCCGTCGAATAGTTGTTGGACTGGAACGCCAGGAACTTGATGGGGTGAGCCAGAGCCAACTCTTGCATGTTGGTGGTCGCGATGGGGATTCGGTTCATCTGGGTGATCAGCAGGTCCATGGGCGTGTTGGCAAAGTACTCACGCTCCGCCTGGTCCAGGTAGACGAAGTTGGTCCAGGCCTCATACTGGAACGTGGAGTGTGCCGCGGGTGCAGGCAGACCCGTCAGTGTCAGCGTCGTACCCAGGTTCGTGCTCCACGTGATGCGAAGCTCGATGTCGTGGTACTGGAGAGCCACAAGAGGCATCGACACGTTCCAGTCCTTGCAGAAGAAAAACTTGAGCGGCAGGAACCCGTTGGTGGCGTTGTTGAGTCCAGATGTGTTGTTGTTAAGGAAGCGCTGCGAGAAGTTTTGGGCGCCAGTCACTGCCTCGACGCTCGTCATCCAGGTGATATCCTGTGTGTCGACAACCTGACCGCCAATGAGCAGATCGATCTTGTCAATGACGTTGGTCCAGGTGATGCCTGGGATCAGAGCACCAGTCGAATCCTTGGCAATCAGGTACATGTAGTTGATGAGGTCACCCTTCTTCTCCAGACGGATCGTGGAGATGTTGCCAGCCGAGGGGTTACCCTGGATCAGCTGGCGTTCGGGTGAGTTGGCGTAGTGGGTATACCGTTTGTAGCTGGAACGATAGAAAGAAACCTCTGGCTTACCAGTCAGCCAAGCGTCCTGAGCACCGGTTGCGACAAGCTGAACGATACCACCAGACATTTACAATGACGTGAGAAAAAAACTGGTCTCGTCGTTCGCCGCGAAGCGGCCATGGCAAACTTTCCACCTGCGGTGGAAAGGTATAAAAACTGGTCTCGAATCGAGACTCAATCCTGAATCATGATGCCACAATACTCGAGCGACCCTTCGATGGGTGTATAAATACCGAGAGTTTTACAGAGCGCCTTGAGGTCTTTGAACGACGCCCAGAATTCTGGGGAGTGGTCATACTCGTTGACTGTGACGTGAGCCAATTCGTGAATGAGCACATTCATTGCCGAGTTTATATCATCCTTGTCCAGACAGATGTAAATCTCGTACCCTTTATTGACGTTGTAGCCTATGGTGCCTCGATTCATCCGAGACCCATGGATTCCAGTGAGAATACACCGTTTCCTGAGGCGAGCGAATCGAGGGTCAACCACCTCTGTGCTCCTGAGGTGGTTCAAGAGCACGTCGTAGCGCTTACGAATATCCTTCATGAGCGGTGCTTCATGGCGACTGCTCCACGCGGCAACCATGAGGGTCACGACGAGCAGTCCCGTCTGTATGACTCCGGATGCCATACTACTAATCTACACGTAGAAAAACAAACTGTGCATAAATGTCGGTGACGAGCCCCGTCTTTACTGGAGTGATAGGTCCCCACGCGATGCATCGAAACTCGGGGTCGAGTGCCTGACGAAGGACGCCGCCGTCGAGCAGGGGTTCATACTTGGGACCGTCTGCGTAAAACGGACCATCCGTCAGACTCATGAGCACCTTGTCGTCGTGAATCTCAAAGATATTTCCGAGTGCATCTGGGCTTTTGGTATCTTCGATGAGACCCTTCTCAGGTGTAATGCCGATGAGGAGTCCGCCTGGCTTGACAGCCACCTTGATCGCCTTGATGCTATGTTCAAAATGATCGCCGATAATGTACTGGATGGAAAAGTTGTAACATACCGTGTCAAAAGGACCTGCAAACGCCGCCTGACGAATATCACCCTGACCCAAAAACCACACTCCGAGCCCAATGTCAAATGCCCGCTCCTCAGCCTCTTGGAGAGATTTTTCGTCTGGATCGATGGCGGCGACACGCGCACGGACAGCCTTCCATTTGTGCCAATCACCACCACGACCACATCCACAATCGAGAATGTAGGAATCCGGGCGGACCCATTGATTTATGAGGTCACGCTTCGCCTGATTGTGGTGTTTGCGGAGTTGATCCATATCACTTAAAAGAGTGACGTGTTGTAGTTTTAAATGGGTTCTCTGGAGCAGGATTTCTTGACTGTGCCAGGACAGGTTTTTGCGTTGATTTCCATCGTTGGTCCGGATATGCCCCAGAAAAATGAGCAGCTGGGTCTGAAGATCCGTGGGTGCTTCTCCACCAAGGATGAGGCGGAGAGCCACGCCAAGCGCCTGCAGCGTGAGGATGCGCTCGTAGACATTTACGTCGTCGACATGTACAAGTGGCTGCTGATTCCACCAGACCGTCTCCAGATTGACAACGTCCACTACCAGAATGAGAAGCTGGAGGAGATTATGACCAAGTATCGCGAAAACCAGCGTCAGGCTGCGGCTATGTTTGAGAAGCGTAAGCGTGACATGCTTGCCAAGCCCCTTGAGGGATCGGCAACGCCCTTCATCGAGCCCGGGGACGAGAACTCCAAGTACTACTCTCGCCCCGATGTACCTCCCATTCCTCACCCAGCTGAGCTGATCGATGATCTGAAGAAGGAGTTTCCAGACAAGGAGATGCCCGAGCTGGTGAAGATTGCCGATGAGCGTATCGCTGAGGAGATTGAGCGTCGTCGCGTCCAGCAGGAGGAGGACCGCGCCAAGGCGCCAGCTGTCCAGATTGATGCCGGTCCAGCACCAGAGCCTACCGGTGCAGGTACTGTGGCGGCAGGGCTACTGGGCTGAGTCCACCAGGTGTCAGACGACACCGCCGCGAAGCGGCACTACGTGCCCCTGGAAAAAAACATAAACAAATATCAGGATGAAGGTACACTGGTCACTATGGGTAGCGCTTGTCGTACTCGTTTTGCTTCTGGTGATTCTTTCAGCACGCAGAGAGGGGTATGCTCCTCCGCGTGATGAAAATACGCAGCCCCCGTATACGGAAGATGTCGGCAACACCGTGACGACATCAAACAACCTCCCATACATCGATTCGACGAGCAATGTCGTTCGTGTTGACACTCAGACTGATATATATAAAGACATGGCAGGTATGGACTATCAAATTCAAGCGGGAAATCCAATCCTCAATTTCATTCAGGGCGATCCTTCATCAAACGTGATGTATGGTGATTTTGTACCACACGAGTCTGACGGAGGGTCGGCAAGAATGTACGCCTATGGGTTTGAAAGCAAAGTTTCAACCGAAGGCGACATGCTTCCTCCAGTACCTACCGTGTCATCGAACATGACAGCCGTCGTCGGAGTCGATATTAACGGGAATGAAATGATACCCGATTCAGGTCAGTATATACCAACTCTCACATCTCCGACGACTCCCTTTTTGGGTGAACAACCTGGAATTAGTGCTTGAGAATCACCGGCGTCAATGACTTCCCCAATAACAACCCAATGAAGAATGCAGCGAATATAAGAATTATAGTCTCTTTTGAAATTTTATCAAGAATATCAGTTGACTGAATCTGAGAGCGGAAAACACGGGCACCGGGATCATAATACGAGCGTGCGTCGTGTTGTTGATGCTGCTCCTCGGCCTCGACCTCGTCCACGAGCTGGTCCTGTCGCGGGTCGTCGCTCGTCTCGGTCACTGGAAACATCGGTCTCGCCGGACTCGGATCGAACATCCGATCCATTACCTTCAGAGTCACTACTGTTTTTATCTTCAACTATGAAACCAACGAGGTTCCCCTCCTCGTCCGCATCACTCTCACTTGAGATATCCTCCGTGTCATATGATACCTCAGATGAATGAATAGAAGACTCGTCAGAGTTGTAATCCTCAGCGGCGTAGTCATCGTCACACACCTCCTGAGGTGTGTAACGCTCAGGTGCCTTGACAGCACGACCGGAACGCGTCCTGGTCATTGGCTTACTGTCCGTGACTTCTGGGGTCTGGAAAGTGACCGTTGATGGCTTGTCCCGACCGACTGACATCAGGCTCTGTATGCTCAGGGACTAAGTCGTTTAAGTACTTTGGAAAGAAATACAACCCATTCTTTTGTGCGAGATCGAACAACGTCGTTTCGCCCTCGACACCCATCTGAACGGCGATGGATTCGAGCGTCTCCTGGTGTTCGTGGTCATCTGCGCGCCGGATGAACAGAGCGAGGTTACGAACATCCTCAATCGCTCGGTAAAGTCCCCCAGCCCTTTGATCGAGACTTGCTTTTTGGTTTTCGAACTCTGACAGATGACTTTGGAGCAGTTCCCATGTTTGAGGGTCGAGACCCGAGTACGGATGCACCTCTCTGAGAAACCGATTCTTCTTGCCACCAAAAGTCGGGAATAAGATCACAAATAGACACATAAGTAGAATTATCCACAGCAACATTGCTATGTAATTCCTCTACTATACTCGGAGAAAGAATATGTTCCCGTCCGACAAACTTTTGCTCCTTGCACTCGTCGTCATGACACAACTGACATATACGCCCCCGTGTAATACCAAACCAGACATGGTTTGATTTGTGTACACCCTGGATTCTCTCGCAGTACTTTGAATCCGTCTGGACGATGATTCGGTCGTTTCCTTTTCTGAGAACACGTCGAACGTTTGCCAGTTCTTGTCCTTTGAGATACTTGCGTATGAAACGTTCCAGAGGTGCACACGTTATTTCGACATTCACAGACTCTTTGGACACCTCGTTCGTTCGAAGTGCAAAGAGCTTGAGAATTTCAGCTGAAGGGGTTTGATCAAAAACGTTCCCTTCGAGGGAGCGCCATGGAACGTACGGACCGGAATCCACGGACCCACGGTCCCGCTTGTGAGACCAGAGCATCCGAAGTCCTGAGCCGCCGTACACACTCGCATCGATACGTTGACTCCATTCAGGGTCGTCTGGCAATTCGAGCAGAATACGAGTCCGTAGAGCGAGCGCTTCTGATTTGGTCACGAACACATCTGGCCAATGGATGTGAACCCCCGTTTTCACTTGTGTGTCCACGATTCGAGGTTCGGCACGCGCGATGATACATCTGCCCTTTTGGACCACGGAATGCATCATCGTAGCAAGTTCGAGGACAGCTTCGTCTGGAAGTGCCTCTGGACCCTTGTAATCGAGATCGACGAAAAACTTGAAAACGTCCGTCTTTTGCTCCACCACGTACAGCTTCTTGCCGAGGCGTACTGTGTGTACACATTCTACGTAAAACTCGTCAAGTTGTTCAAACGGAACTTGAAGAATTCCACCATCCATAAGGACGTGCGTCCCCGGGCCCTTGTCTGTGAGCCATTTCTCCATACTAAGATATACCATCCATTCTTTTAGTCTGTATCCGAATCGTGTGTCAGACGACTCCAGAAATCCTTTATTTTTACAATGACATTTGGTTCTTCCGGCTCCGGCTCCGGCTCCGGCTCTGCCTTCTTCCCCTCATGCTTCTCATCTTCAACAACTGGCGGAGAAGGAGGCTCTTCTGTCGAAGAAGGCAAAGCCTTCTCCGGCTCTGCCTTCTTCAGCTCCTCCTTTTTGATTTCATAGATGATATCGACGAGAGACATTGTCTTTGCCATCTCGTCGGCGTCACCGTATCCTCGCGCCTGGACGAGCATCTCGGCAAACATACGCTTTGACTTTGTCATGTTCTAATGAATGTCAATATTTTCACACGTGTATTCTGACGCTAAAAAGTCACTGGTCACGAAGTGACCAGTGATCGACATGACGTGGCAACGCCGCGGACAAGGGCTCGCTGCGCGACCCCTTGGACTTTTTTAACCCCGGAAATAAAAGTTTGTACGCTGTGTCGAGGAAAGAGCTGTATGAAAATCTGGGTTTGTGATGACGTGTGTCCGTATCATGTCCCATAGGTTTTCACGAGCTGTAATTCCTTCGATCGTGTCAAATTCCACCTTGTCGTTTTCGTCATAGTTTTTACGAAAATACGTTTGGCGATTCTCCATCTTGGATTTCTCCTCGTTGAATCGCCGAACGATATACATATGTTCAACAGCCGTCATTGGCAAATCAATTACGTAGACGTGGTAAATGCTGGTGACATCATCTTCAATGTCAGCTTCGGAATCCCCTGGACCCTTGTACTTGGTTGCAAAATGAAAATACGAGTAGGCACCTCGTTTCAGATTGATTAAGCCTCGAGTCTCCTCCTCAAGTTCCCGAACTGCACACCGTAAGGGATTGATAACCTCACGGCGTCGACATCCACCGGTGACGAACGTCCATTCCTGGTACCGGCGATCGTGAACAATAAGCATATACTGCTTATTATTGATTGTCGTCACCGGAATCGCTATACTTTTGTGCCTCTCCCGACATGGCTGCTCTTGTGGGGAACTCATTCCCTCCTACTGTGTCATTCGTAAAAAAATTCATCAACTTTCCCCCACCTCGTGATGGCTCATACGTAATCAAAAACAAAAGTCCAATGACGAGGAGCCACTTCCAGATTTGCATCTTTAGTGTTACCAAACTTAAAATTTCCCTGCCGTACTCCCCGTGACAACAAGTCGCTTCGCGACTTGGATTAATTTACAGGCTGAACGAGCGGTGTGCCGGTTTCAGCCTTGGCTGAGAACGAGTGCGCAAACGGGTTCCCCTTGAGTACGTTGTTTGCCAGATTGAGACGTTCGGAACGGGGATCCTTCTGACCCTTGAACACATTCAGGCGGTCATACTGGTTGGGAAGGTAGCGAGACCCACGGCTTGCGTCGGCTGAGCGAACTGGGAGCGCACCCGCCTCGAGGCGCGTGGTTGTGTTGGCACCCACGGCGCCCACGGGGTCGGCACGCACGTTCATGCGCCCGCCATTGCCGGGACGATCGGGGTTGATACGATTCTTCGACCAGCGTATCGGGTCGTTGTATGCGGAACCGTACGCCTCTGCGACCATGTATTGTCCTGGACCCATTTCGAGACCATCCTTGCGAGAACCAGTCTCCTGGCGATTTGTCGTCCGACGCGTCTTCTGGAAATCCGGGCGACCCTCTGGTGCGGTGATGGCACCACCCTGTCCCTGTCCGCGCGTCTGCATAGGCATGTAATTCGATGTCGTCTTGGACAGCTTGGCGGGGTGAGAAATAGCACCCAGAGTCGTCCCGCCATTCTTGATGACGGGATTGGCTGGACCACCCCACGTACCCGAAAGAGTGGTGAGACGCTCCTCGTTCATGTTGTTGGGCAGAATGCGGAAAAACTGCTGGAAACCACCGGATGCTGGTGTGTCAGGTGACAGACCGAGACCACGTCCTACATACTTCTTGTCTGCAGGTGTGACATTGTTCATTTTGTTCGTAACTGGCTCGCGGCTTCCATCCGTCTGGTACACAGGCTGACCGAACGGGAAACGAGATCCGTTTGGCACAACGTCCGCGAAGCTCGGTGCAATCTCCTTTGGTGGGAGACGGAACCCACCTGAGAAACCACGACCTGTGTTTGGCTCGAGGTTCAGATTATCAATCGGTGGGTCCTGCTGAGCAAACTTGTACTGAATAAGATCAAACTTTGAAACCTGCTCTGGCATCGAAGGCATCACTGCCTGCTCCTCCTTGGCGTCGCTGAGTTTCTTTCCGGCAAAAACCAGACCGACAACGGCGGCAAGACTGAAGGGGTCCATCTATTACATAGTTGCTATTTTTTATCCAACGGGCTTCTACTTATCTGTGGGGTAACGCTTCGCGTATGAAGCCGACTGGTACATCGCGTACGTGCTCGTCGGGTCCCATGACAGGAACTTGTTCACTGGCTTGTCAATGTAAAGCTCCGGGAAGTCATACGGCTTGTCAGCGTAGTACTTGTTATTACGGGTCGTCATCTGGGAACGCAGGGCGTCGTCCGTCATGACCATAACCTCGTAATTTGTGTTTTTGGGACCAAAGTACATTCCCTCCTCAACCATGAGGAGTCCGGGCTGAAGCAGGCTGCTCGGCATATTACTTGTAGGTGAGATTATTTTTATCCAATGGGTGAAGCCCGTTGTCCGTCATGAGTTTCGGCACCGGCGGTGTCACCACACCTTACCGTCCGTTACCGCCACGGAGCTGGACAGGCTCGGGTCCACGGGCATATGGACCGTCGGGATTGCATGATGCTGGGTCATCACGGCACATGGGGGCAAACGGTTTTCCGAACGCAGCATTTGTGAACGCCGCCTGGTCATTCGGCCACGACGACGCAGCCGTCGTGTAGAAGTTGCGCTCGGCATCACGTTTACGCTCGAACGGGTGGATAGCTTTCCACTCGTTCTGGACCTCCTCCTTCATTGACGGGTACCACGGAGCCTGCTGCGCGTAGCTTGGGTCGTCACCGAGCAGGTAGTTCGCCATTGGGTTGTCGCGCGTAGGCATGCGCAGACCACTCACCACCTTTGGACCCGTTGACACTGTACGCTTACCGTCTGGAATCATGTTCATGCTGTACAGTACATAAAGAGCAGCAATAACAAGGGCGCCGAGAGCAACTATGCGAGCATCGCGGCGAATAAGGTATGTGAGTATGACGGCATACACGATGAAACGAGTCGTGGCCAGAACTCTCTCCTCGGCCGTCTGACGACTTGACGGCCAAAAATCAAGCAGTTGATCTTTTGCAACGAGTTGGCGCAGATCAATCGTCATCTTCTATAGTGTGCTAATATATTTTTTCAAATCAGGGGACCACCCTTACCCTTCAGCAGAGACGACATCAGACC
>Ga0208951_1000478_pt1 | contig 18375 bp, 16 predicted proteins | sample GreLakmeMI27MSRF_FD_187702 | JGI IMG/M metagenome (GOLD analysis project Ga0208951, IMG submission 187702) | Freshwater lentic microbial communities from great Laurentian Lakes, MI, USA - Great Lakes metaG MI27MSRF (SPAdes) | ecosystem: Environmental > Aquatic > Freshwater > Lake | place: Great... | reverse complement strand
CGGCAGGCACTTCAGTAGCAGAAGTGACTTCGATGCGCAGCCCGCCCACTAGCCCTCCAGCGGAGGGCAGCAGACGCGCTGAGCATCTATGTCGCTGATGTCTGGTCTGTCAACCATGAATGCTTTAATGGCTTTAAAAACTTCTAACTCCAAGAGCATGAGCATTTGAGGCGAGGCAGAAAACCGCCCGCAAACGCAGTAACCCTGACCCGCCCCGGTCGTCCGCGCCGTTGACAGAAAGTGGTCGGCCAGCGGTGGTCGACAGCGGAGCGACCGCAACCGCCCGAAAGAGCAGCTGTATGTGTACTTGGTGACGTGGCTGCCAGCCACGTCATTGCCACGTCATTGCCACGTCAACAGTACACGAAAGGAACACGTTTGCGCTTGAAGTGAGACTGCCACACCGGATCTGGCAAGCGCCCAGCAGGTATGATGCCGCCAACAGGTCCAGGACGGGGGGGCGGGCTTGTGCGCGGCCGGCGCGCGCCGGGCGAAAAACTCCAGTTTTTCCCCCCAAATACTTCAAACTCTAATAAACTTTAATAAGCTTCAGTATGTACTGGGCCTAGGATGGGACCTAGTTGAGTGAGTCACAACGACTCACTGTTGGACTCACTCTAGTGCACCAATACGGGTTGGAATCAAATTCCAGGGGTATCGATGACGGTATCGATACACTAGCCAGGACCATAGCCACAGAGGCAACCGGATTTTGAAACTTTTGATATAAGTCTATTCGCGGAACCCTGGTACGACGACAACACCACTTGCGTTGCCTCCGCCTGCCTCGCAGACGGCGCTAAAGACCATCAACGGCTGTGTCAAGACCGGCAATGGCTGTGTCGACGCTCGTGCTGCCAGCCTGCCTCGCCAGAAGACAACAACGAACACCCGTCCGGGCACTGCAGCCTATCACGCGCAGTTGGCCGCGCAGCGTTCGCGCCACTCGGACTGTGCCCGCTCCTGCGCGCCTGCGTCTGTCGGTCGCGGCGGACGAGGGCGAGCACCAGACGGAGCCACAGCTGCTGCCTACGCTTTCTGATGCGCTTGTAAGCTTCGCCGTCGTCTCGCCGCTGGTGGCCACTTTCTGGAGGGGCTCCTGGGTCCTAGCAGACCAGATCCTGCCTGCGGACCCGGTGAGAACTGGGAGCATGTCCAGACGCACCCTCTGACTCACACCGCTGCCGCCCTCCCTCACAGACTGCCGCCGCCTGGACGAGCACCACCGTGGGCACGGGCCTCATCGTGTTGCTGCACGCCCTGCGCCTGCCGCAGCCGAGCGACCCCGTTCGGCTGACGCTGTCCGAGTCTGTGCGCGAGCGCGCCTTCAGCTACTTCTTAGCTCTGGCAGGCGTCTTCACGTGGCACGGCGTCTGGTGCGGCGCTGTGCTGGCCTTTGCACTCTTGTCCTCACTGCACTCACTCTAGGGAGCTATGGGAGGTTTACACGGAGGAGATGACGCCCTGGCAGAGCGGTCTGCTGTGCCACCTGCTGGGCCTGGGGGGGCTGCTGGCGCTGCGCAGCCTGCGCTCATCGCTGGCGCCCCCGGCCTGCGTGGTGCTGGACGACGACGCAGCTTACGGTTCCCTCATACCCACCCTGCAGCGGGCGCTCCAGGCGCGCGGCATCACGCGCCTCTGGGACTAAGGGGCCGACGATTGCCCGCACTTACAGTATGCTCTCAACCTCTCATTGTTGTGGCGTAGCGTACGTCCACAAGCGTATGTAGATCGTACGCTCGTCGTGCGTCGCCGCGCTTGCGGCTCGCGCGAGTTTTTCACTCTAGTCGCCTCCGCCTGTTGCGTCCTACCCGCGCCTATAACGCCTGTTGTGCGGTTGCTCCTGTGCTGCAGCGATGGACCTAAGTATGGCGGGCAGCGTTCCGCGCCTGGTTGCTTTCTACGCCGTCATGCTGCTCCTCGTCTATCCACTCTGCCAGGTCGTGGACAGGCTGCTGAACTCGAGCAAGCGGCGGACAGCCGGTTCGGCCAAGCGCGCTTGAACAGACGGAAGCACGGACCCCCGCGCGAGTGGGAGAGGCAAGTCGCGGTCACGCGCTGCCGTGCGCTGGGCGCTGGGCGACTGGAAGGGCCGTGCTACCACGCTGGGGCTCGCGCGGCTTGCTCTGGGTGTGACGCGCTGGGCCTTACCTGCTGGAGAGCGTCTGCTGGAGCAGTGAGCGAGTGGTGTCCGCGTGCACCAGCCTGGCTGCCTTTGGCGGTGGATACCGGATAGACAGAACGCGTTCTTTTTTTTGAGCAATACACCGGCGGTAGCCGTCAGCGGCAGTGTGTCTGTGCAGCGAGCGAGCCGGCCGTTCACAGCTCCTCCCTCTGCCCTCTACTCCGCCTCTGCCTCGAACTCCACTGCGTCGCCCACCACCTGCCCCTGCTCCAGGTACGCGGCCCCGCCGCTGGCCGCCAGCTCCTCCTCCTCCTCCCCCGCAGCGGCAGGCGCCTGCTGCACCGCCCCCGACGCCAGCTTGAGCGGCACAAACAGCTTGAACTCCGCGGGCAGCTCCTCCTCCGCGTACAGGCGGTCGCTGAAGTAGATGCGGCGCAGGCGGCAGCTGCAGTGGAGCTGGATGCGCAGCGTTTCCACGTACGTTGTGCCGTAGGCGCGTCTGCAGAAGTCGGCCAGGTTGAACTGGATCTGGTTCCACCCCTCGTCCAGGCGCATGGGCATGGTGCAGATGAACGGCTTCACGCGCGTCGTGGACTGCACGGGGTGTGGGGGACGGGGGCCGCACTCAGCACTCATCGACGCACTCGCGCCTCAACTGAAGCCGCGCGCCTGAAAGTTGCTCGCGCGGAAGCGGCGCTTGATGCCCTTGTCGTCGATCACCTGCGTGGCGCGTGCGTCAGCGGGGCTGCTGCATCGCAGTACTGCCGTTGACCAGCTCGCCTGAACCTCAAAGCTGAAGTACTTGCGCAGGTTCTTGACTATCATCACCAGGTACGGCATCTTGATGCCCAGCGTCTCGCCGGCGTCCGCGGGGCACGAGATGTAGGTGGTGGATACCTGCAGCGGAGGGCGCGGGTGAGGCGAGGGTTGCTTGCATGAGCCGCGGCGCTGCCACACGGCGCCGCAGCAGCCACGCGCTGCGGCCACGCACATTGGCGCCCAGGACCTCAAGCACTGAGCTCTGGATGTCCTCGTCAGTCAGCCGCTGCGGGAGAGCACCGCGCCAGTCAGCTCACGCGCCCTCACGCCAACACGCCAACAGCGCAGCGCAGGACGCAGTCCACTGTGCTCTGCGCAGGGCGCGTCCAGGCGCGCGTCGCGTCGCGTTGCCGTGCCTTGATGTGCCCGTTCTGCACCTGCTTGTCCCAGATTTGCAGCGGCTTGCTGCCGATGCTGTAGAGTAGTGACAGGAAGCCACCCTGGCAGGCGCGCGAGGAGAGTGAGCGTCGCGGTGAGCCGGCAGACACTCCGAGCCTGACTCGGTCAACGCCGCCCGTCTCGAGAGCGAGTGCTACCTGCTGCCGCGCGCCGCGCGAGCTGCGCAGGCTGGACGCACCTGGTAGCTGTTGCGAAACATCGGCGGCGTAGAGAGCGCGTGTGTGGCAGCGCGCGCGCCTGCGTACGACCGACGTAGTACGACAAAAAGAGCGAGCAGCGTGCGGACGATGACGGCCACACGAGGCGCCCTCTCGCCTGCCGCCTGACCTGCAGCGTGGGTCGAGGCAGATACACGCGTGTTGAAGAGCCGACGAGGCAGAGCCAGAGACGCACTTCATGCTGCGCCCCTGTGCCTGCGCGGGGCCGGCCGCGGATCACGGCGGGGTCGGCTACGCGGCGCGCGTGCGCTGCGTGACGCGCTGCCTGCTGCGCGGCGGCGTTCCGCTGGCAGCCGCCGCGCCACGCTCGTGGGCCGTCGCTCGCCCGCGCCCGTTGCGCTGCGCGCGCGCCCGGCGCCCCGTCTCCGTGCGCTCGGAGGCTGGTGACAGCGAAGAGATGGGGCTGCTTCCGCCTCCGGAGGTTAAGGTTTGGAGCCGCAAGGCGCTGCGGCGCATTGAGCGCGAAGGCCCTCGCGAGGCGGACCTCCGCGACGAAGTGGGCCGCATCGTCAAGGAGTGCCTGCCACGTGCGTGCCCTTTCGCAGCGCCTGGGGCTTCCCGGTCTGACGCCCCTCTGTGCTGCGCATCCAGCCGCACGCGACGCAGCCGCCCCCGACTGGCGCTCCCTCCGCCGCCTCTCCTTCTGCGACTTCATGGCCGCGCTACGCGACGGAAGCGCGACGGAGGTTGAGTTGTGGAGCGACCGCGACCCGAACGTGTATTGGCCGCCGCCACCTTTCCACGTCTTCTCGCTCCAGCAGCCCTTCAACCCGCTCTTCCGGCCTTACGTCAACCCCTCCAACAAGCAACAGGTCTTCGCCGGCAAGCGCGTGCTGGTGAAGCTCTCCGACGGCTCGCGCGCCTTCACCGAGTTCACTTTGCCAGAGATGGAGGTGCGCCCTCTTGCGCGCCACTCGCGTGTCCGCCTCGCGCTCACCCCTCCCCGCAGCGTGTGGCCACCTCCGCGCTGCTGAGCTCCGAGGGCGCGGTGCCGTACAGCTTCCACCAGCCCCCCGGGCGCGACGGGTACTCGCAGCTGGAGATGGGTCTCATTGCGATCGGCGGCGGCATCTTCATCTTCCTCAGCATCTACCTGGGCATCGTGCGCAAGGCTGGCATTCCGACGGACACCATCCAGGCGATGGAGTTTGGGCAGAGCAAGGCGAAGAGCCGCAAGGAGGGCCGCACGGGCGTCACCTTCAAGGACGTGGCTGGGCTGGAGACGGTGCTGGAGGAGCTGCAGGAGGTTGTGGCCTTCCTGAAGGACCCGGGGCGCTTCAACACGGTGGGTGCGCGGCCGCCGCGGGGCCTGCTGCTGGAGGGGGGCCCCGGCACGGGCAAGACGCTGGTTGCAAAAGCCATCGCCGGCGAAGCGGGCGTGCCCTTCTACTCCATGAGCGGCTCCGAGTTCGTGGAGGTCATTGTGGGCGTGGGCGCCGCGCGCGTGCGCGACCTGTTCAAGCGGGCGCGCGTCAACGCACCCTGCATCATCTTCGTGGACGAAATCGACGCCCTGGGCGGACGCCGAGCGCCCAGCAGCATGCGCGGCAACGAGGAGCGCGAGCAGACGCTGAACCAGCTTCTCACTGAGATGGACGGGTTCACTGCTGACACGGGCGTTATCTTCGTGGGCGCCACCAACCGCGCGGACCTGCTGGACCCTGCGCTGCTGCGTCCGGGGCGCTTTGACCGCCGCGTCACTGTGCGCAAGCCGGACGCGTCGGCGCGCGCGGCTGCGCTGCGCATCCACACGCGCAACGGGGTGCCCCTGGAGGCTGGTCTTGACCTGGACACGCTGGCTGCCACGCTGGTGGGCTTCTCGGGTGCTGAGGTGGCCAACTGCGTCAACGAGGCTGCGCTGGCGGCCGTGCGGCGGGGGGCGACTGAGGTTGGGGCCGTGGACTTTGCGGCGGCGCAGGACCGGGTGCTGCTGGGCGTCGTGCGCTCCTCCAAGGGCCTGGGCCAGGCTGACGCCAGACGCATCGCGGTGCACGAGGCCGGCCACGCGCTGGTGGCGAGCACGCTGCACGTGCTGGGCGGCCCCCGCACGCTGCTCACGCCCATCGAGCGCGTCTCGCTGCAGGCGCGGGGCGAGGAGTGGAGCCGCACCGTGTGGCTGCGCGACGACGAGGGCGCAGCGGCGCTGCCCACGCGCACGGCGCTGGTCGCCCGCGTGCGCGTCCTCCTCGCCGGCGCGGCCGCGGAGGCGGCGCTGCTGAGCGACGCGCCCGGCATGGGCGCCAGCACGCTGAGCGCGGAGGACCTGCAGGATGCGAGCACGCTGGCTCGCCGCGCGGTGGCCGACTACGGGCTGGCGGGCAGCCTGACCACCTTCGCGTGGCCCACCGCCTTCGCGGGCGTCATGCCCAGTCGCCTTGCATCCGACGGGCGCGCCATACGCAACCCGGCGGGGCACCCGGCTAGCGGGCCGCAGCTGGCGCGGGGGGAGCAGGCCGTGCGCAGCCTGCTGGACGACGCGTGGCAGGCCAACCTGGCGTTGCTGGCGGCGCGCAGGGCCGCGCTGGACGCGCTGGCGGAGGCGCTGCTGGAGCGGGAGACGCTGAGCGGGGCGGAGGTGCTGGAGGTGCTGGAGCGTCATCCGCCAGCGCCCGGAGACGAGCACCGCGGCCTCGCAGCCGAGCTCGCCCCCGCTGCGCTCGCCGGGTGAATGCCAGATAGCGTTCAATTAGCGTGCAAGCAAGGTCAGAGTCCACGTCTCTGGATCCGTCGGTCGCAGCATCGTACAGCAGTGGATGCAAAATCTCTCGCCCTACGCTCGCCTGTTGACCTCGCACAGTCATGGGTGGCGCGGTCATCATCATCGGCAGCGATGCGGCGTGGCAGACGAAGCTTGCCGAGGCCAAGGCTGCCAACAAGACTGTGCGCACTAGGGTGCCTTGACGCTGGATGGGTGTTCTGACGGGACGCGCGCGCCTGACAGGTTGTGGTGGACTTCACCGCCACCTGGTGCGGTCCGTGCCGCATGATCGCGCCCTTCTTCGAGGCGCTGGCGGACAAGTTCCCAGGCCTTTGGTTCTTCAAGGTTGACGTGGACACGTGCACGGTGCGCACGCCCTTGCACGCTACAACCATGCTGCCGCTCACGCGCCTCGCCTGCCAGGGCGTCGCGGCGGAGTGCGGCATCCAGGCCATGCCCACCTTCCAGGTGAGGCTGGTGCCCACGCGCGCAGCGCTGCAACAACCCTACCCTAGGCACACGGGAGCTCAGCGTGGGGCGCCCAGGACAGCGGCGCAGGAGACGCGCGCGAGAGGGCTACTCGCGCCTTGCGAGCGCTGGCCTGGCCTGGCAGACTGTGCTTTTTCCTTCATAAACCTCAGCTCTCCACCTGGCCCCGCCGCTGACGCACGCCCTGCCCCGCTCGCAGGTGTGGCAGAACGGTCAGAAGGCGGAGGAGCTGGTGGGCGCCAGTAAGGAGAACCTGGAGAAGATGGTTGCCAAGTACTCGGCGTGAGTGCGTGGGCTGATCCTGTGCCGCCTAGACAGCACAATACTTGAGCATCTTTGAGATACTGGCAGACAGCCACAACCGTTCACCGTGCTCGCTGCGGTGCCCTGTCCGTTGCAAGATCGCGCCGCCGTACGTGGCGCGTCTTGCAATCCTCCCGCCCTCGCCTACGAGATATCACACACCTCTCGTGCACCGTGTAGCTCACAACCGCGGTGCTTGAACGCGCTGAGATATGCTGAGCACAGCGCCTTTGCTTGCGGGCGCGTATGCTTCTCAAAGCACGCCTCGCCACGCCACCGCCCTGCGTCCACCGTCACGCGCTGCCGCCGTGCGCAGAGGGTGCGCACGCCCAGGTGCTCCGGCACGGCCTGCGCTGAACACGCGTTATCGCTCCCAACCGCACAGCAGCAGTGTCCAAGCTCGCTGCTCCCTCCCTCCTGCTCCGCAGCTCGTGTACACCCTCGCAGCCGCGCCACGCACGCCACCGGCACCGCCAGCGCCGCCCTTCGCGCTGACGTTTGTGGCCGTCTCCCTCTCCGGCACCCTGGCCGCGTGCCTGCTTGCCGCCATCCCAACTCTGCTCTCGCTGAAACGCGCAGCCGACGAGCTCGCAGCCCTCGCTGCTACCATCAGAGCGGAAGTGCCCGACACTGCCGCGGCTGTGCGCCTGAGCGGCCTTGAGCTCTCCGACGCGTTCGAGGAGGTGTCAGGCCTCACATCGGACCTCAGCGGAGGTCTTCGCAGCTCCGCCAGAGCTCTCAGTGCAGCGGAGGCTGGCGTGCGCGCGGTGGGAGCAGCTGTGCGCACACGCGCTTTGCCAGCTGTTGTGCGCCTTGTGGTGCCGGTCGCTCGCGAGGCGGCAGCGCGCTCGCAGGACATGCTGGCGGAGCGTGCCGGCATGGACGACTACAGCGGGCCCGCCTTGGCCGCTGCAGCGCAAGGCACCTCGGCGTCTGTGTCCAAGCTCCGCACTGCGCTCCAGGCTGCCGGCGTTGCAAAGCGCCTCGGGCGTGCTATCGCCTTCGTGCGGGCTACCGTGCGCAGCGATGCGCCAAAGCAATGATACTCCGATGTCTGCGTTTTGGCGTTGTTGCTGTCGGTTCCGTCTACTGTTTGTGCTTCATTCTTCGCCCGCTCCGCCCTCTCTGTGACGCATCATCCTCCCTCTCCATCCAGCCACTCACGGTAATAGAAGCCGACACACGCGCAAGAATTGCTGCGAGCAGGCAGGCAGCAAACGGCGATGCAGGCAGGCGTGTTGCGCTGCCTCGCGATGCACTCCTCCTCACTGCTCACGCGTTTCCACACTGCGCCCATGTAGCGTCAGCGCAGGCTGGGCAAACAGCGGAGGAGGCGTGTGCTCTTCAGCTCTCGCGTCCGTCTCGGCTCGCTCACGACTTGCAGCAGGCTGCGCTGGAGGCGAAGGTGAAGGTAGCACTGCAGTGCGACTGCGTGGCGGACTTGAGGGACGGCGTCTGCGGCACGCCCTTCACCACAGGTGTGGTGGACTCACTGCTCAAGACGTCGGCGCTCGTTGTCGCTCACTCCCATCACCTTCTTCTTGTTCAGCCTTTTCCTGCTACGTGCGCAGCGCTGAGCCTGACAAAGGAACAGACTGTGCCTCGCTCTTTCTGGAGTTGCAGGTGCGCTGCCCGTCACTCGCTCGGTTGTTGGGCCCCTCCTCACTGCTCGCAGTCACACACTCCCTCTCGGCGTCTCGGGTGCTCCACTCACACTTGCCTTCTCGTTACCACGCAGGCCTGCATGGACCGCCACAAAGACGAGTTTGCTGCGCTCGCCGGCGAGATCAGCAGAGAAGAGCATAGCCGCCCCGAGCGCCGACGCGCTGACGTGCAGAGTGATGGGTGAGCAGCCAAACACGCTTAAGGGAGGCCACACTCCAGACTGCACTGCGCTGACACGCTCGACGATTGCACGGTCGGTCAACATCTTAACATTTACCTCATGCCACCCGCTGACGAGCTATTGCGCCTTTGCAGCAGCAGCAGCAGCCGCGGGCAACAGCAAAGCAGCCGGCGCTTCGTGCTTGTACCAGCGCTGAAAGTTGTAAGTCTGCGCATAGGACGGGTTCAAGCCGCGAATAAGCCGCGTATAAGCATGGTAGCGGGGGTGCGCACCTGTACCACCTCGTTGGATGCGTGGCACGCGAACAGCAAGTAGTTGCGGGGCTGAGAGAGCAGCCAAGATTAGCACGCTTGCACAGGGTCGCACGCAGCGCAGTGCGACCCGCGAGGCGTACCTGCACAGCCCAGGCAAAGCGCATGAAGAGGAGACTGTACACGCAGAGTGCTGGAGCAGGGGGTGGTGCAGGCGGTCAGCTCACGTGCGCCACGCACTCGCCTCGGGCAGACGCGCGGGGCAAGGCGATGCACCTCCAGTCATGTTGCCGGATATCTTGTCTGCAGGCTTCTTCGTATCCGCCATGCCCTGGAGAAACGGAGGTCAACTTGCTCGCTCACTGCTCACGCAGGTGCTCTGAACAACGCACCGCCAAGACGAAGCCCCAGTTCGCAACGGGGCCCCAGAAGTGCACCTGCGAGGGAAGTGTCAGCGTGCGAGCTCAGCAGTGACGCACGGTGGTTGTCTCAACTAGCAGCACTGGCAAGGAACGACTGGAAGGCACCTGCAGCAGCGCCTGCACGAGCGCGGCGCACGCACCGTGCGCGGCCCTGTAGGCGAGTCCATGAACGCCTTCACGCGCGGGCCCAGACCAGCCGCCTGCTTCGCGGCCATGTCGACGCTATGTGTCTTGGGGCAGCCACTCTGTGCTTGAAGGGATCTGAGAACGCAGCGACGTGACTAAGCACAGATGAGGCGGAGGGTGCGCAACTGGCATTCGTGTCGGACGATGATGCACCGGTTTCCATCCACGATCCACCAGGAGCAGAGAGTACGACTCACACAATCGGCGCGTCTCAAGCTACGCGCGTTCTTCGTATACAGAGAAGCCAAACGGTGAGCGTGGACAGCATTGAGCTAGAGAAGAGTCTGTTCCAGGTTACAACAAGCAGCCGAAGCTACGCCTCTGTGCTCACTCCAGGCGCACCATGATGTCGTCTGAGCGCACGACCACGTAGCCCGCGGGCGCCTGCGCATCCGCCTCGAACTCCATGCCCGAGAACTGGGCGTAGAGCACAGCTGCGCCCGCGTCTAGCAGCATGGCGTCGCGCCCGCCGTCGTCGCGCAGCTTACCGGGCCCCACGGCGCGCACGCGGCCGGTGGGCACGCTGTCGCTGGCGCTGGAGGGCAGGAGCACGCCGCCGGAGGTTGAGGGGGTGAGGGCCGCCTTGACGATCAGCACGCGGTCGCCGTACGGCTTCAGCGCCCCAATGTCGTCCCCATCCAGCGTGCCAATCACATCCTCCGACTTGAGCACCAGGTGCGCCACGCCCGCCACGCTCACCTCCGTGCCCGCGTACTTGCTGTACACCACGCGGTCGCCAACCCGAACATCGATGGGCACCATATTGCCCGTCTGACAGCGCGCACGTCAGCGCCACGACGCGCATACGCGGCGCACGCATACGCGCCTTTGCGTTCTTGCCATCGCCCAGAGAGACCACCGTGCCAGTCGTCGGCTTGCTCTGCGCTGAGCTGTGGGGCGCATCAGCCTGGACTGCTGGGCCGATGTGCAACACTGGGGCGTGCCTGGGCAGCATGATGCCGCCCGCGCTGACGGTCGCCTCCTCAGTCACCTGACGCAGCGCGAGCGAGAGAGCGCGTGAGTGAGAGAGCCGCCCCGGCAGCACAACCTGATGTCGCACCTTGACCAGCACGCGATCGCCCACAGGCTTCAGGCTCGTGTACTGTTGTGCACCGGAGTGTGCGTGGAGCGGGGTGTCAGGCGGCGGAGACCGAGCCGTCAGCACCGCGACACGCCTTGGAGGGCAACGCGGCGGCCAGCACGACGAGCCCGCGCGAAGACGCCTGCGCGGCCGGGCGTAGAGGCGTGAGCAGCGAAGCAAGCGCCAGGCGTCTGCTTGGGCGCGCCTGAGCTCGAGGGCGCCCTGAGAGAGCGCGACCACTGAAGCCGGCGGGCAACGTAGGGGCGACTCGGCCCAGCATTTCGAACGTCTGGCTGAGACGCACGGAGCAGTTACAGCGACCCCGGGGCGTGAGCTGGTGAGCGCTGGCCGCCTGCGCTCACCGCCGCCGCAGGCGGGGCCACCTGGCGCGCTGGCGGGCTGGGGGCGCGCCAGAATCGCCGCGCGTCCCTCGCCTCCGGGCTGAACCACGCTTCCGTGGTCCGCCCAGGCGCCACGGCTGTGGCAGCGAGTCGGGCGGCTGCTGCGAGCCGGCGAGGCCATCACCCGGGTCTCCCGCGTCCCCCGGCGAGTTCCGCCGCGCCCGGGCGTGGGCGCGGGGTGAGCTGCCATGGCTAACGAGCCTTGCGCCTATTACAAGACTGCGTTTCCGCTCTGGCTTTGCGAGTTCATCACAGGTGCGAGGATCCTGCAAGGGAGGAGGCTCCTGCACTCCGCCGGCGCCGTCGCGCGTGTTGCTGGCGCTGGCCGAGGTCATGCGCCTGTTGCCGCGAGCGTGGCCTCAGACAGGCTCTGCAGAGAGCTGCTTTGGGGCGCTTCTGAAACGGCATGCTCCGCTCCCAGGCCTGGTGCTGCTCTCCATTGGCCTCTTCTGGGTCTTCCGCCAATGCCGCAACCCCAAGATTCGGGGCAAGGAGCGGTGGTGGACGGTGGAGGCTGCGCTGGGGAGCACAGTCTTCCTGATGCTCCTATACAACAGCCCGGGCTTCTGGTACTCCAGGCGCGTACACGCCGTGGCTGCCGTGCCGGCTCCCCAGCGCTAACGCGCTGCGACCGCAGCGGCGTGATGTCCGCGGCTGCGCTGCTGCATTGGGGGCTGGGCGCGCTGGGCGTTATCTCTGTTTCCGAGCCACAGCTGCAGGTGGTGACCGAGGGTGGCGACAAGCAGGCCCGGGCGCGGAGCGAGGGGAGGGAGAAGGCTGGGGCGGGGACGGGGGTTGGTACAGCGGCGGCACCGGCGGGCGCAGTGCGGCGCGGCGGCCTTGACGTGACTGAGATGACGCCGCTGCTGACCACGGGCGGGGGTGGCGCGATGGAGGGCGTGAGAGCCAAGCCGCCGTCCAAGGACGATGACCGTGCGTGCTCTGGCAACCCCGCGTTGCTTGCCGCCCGTGGCTGACCCTCCCTTGCCTCCGCGCTGCAGGGCTGTACTGGATCGACAACGCGCGCTACTGGCTGGAGACGTTTGTGATCATGAAGCACACGATGGTGTACGTGGGCACGCTGTACACGTGGAACACGTGGTGGCAGCCCGGCCTCGCCTCCTTCTTCGAGACCTTCATGATGCCCATGTTCTGCGCCTGCTCCGGCTACCTCAGCAAGGGCACGCCCACGGCGGATCGCTGCCTGCGCGTCCTCTTCAGAGCCTGGGTGCCCTTTGTGATTGTCAACATCTTTTACAACTGGATCGACACCGGGTGGGAGGTGATGCGCGGCACGTACACCAACGTGCTGAACAGCCTGGAGGTGTCATGGTTCCTGTGCTGCTGGATCCAGTGGCGCCTGCTGTTGCCCTACATCTGCGCGCTGCCGCCCAGCGTCGCAATCACGGTGGCCTACATGCTCTCCTGGTTCTCCGGCTACTGGTTCGACAGCGAGCCCACCTTTCACCAGGACGAGGTGCTGGGCTTCTTCCCCTACGTGGTGACGGGGTACGTGGTGCAGCTGGAACACATCCGGGCGCTGGACAAGCCCTGGATCCGCCGCTTCTCCGCCGGCCTCTTCTGGTGCCTTTTCGTGGCCACCATGACCTTCGCAAAGGTGACCTACCTGGGCGCGGGGGTTGACAACTACAACCTGAACCACGCCAACATCTACAACTACTACTGGATGGTGCGCGACTACAACCGCAGCTACTACTACGGCGAGGTGGACAACGCGAGCACCACGCCCGGCTACTGGAGCTTCTGGACGGTGCGCGCCACGGGGCAGGTGATCACGTGGCTCTTTGGCTTGGCCTTCTTCGGCATGGTGCCCCACACCAAGCAGGTGTACAGCGAGTGGGGCTGCAACACCATCTACCCGTATTGCCTGCAGGTGTGGTACCTGAAGCTGCTGTCCGACGTGCTCCACATCGTGACCGGCAGCTCTACTATCCCCGTGCACACATGGTACGCCACGCCCATGTGGCTCCTCAACTTCGCGATTGTGCCCTTCGCCAATGCGGCCATGGCCTCGCGCTTCATGCGCAAGTGGACCTGCTTCGTCTTCAACCCAACCTGGGCAATGCGGCTGCTCATGTTCGCCCAGCCCGACAAGTACTCCGAGGCGGACTGCGCGCCGGACATGCGGACGCACGCAATCTCCTTCTGCGGCTTCGTGGGCGCCACGCTGGTGGTGCTGTGGCTGTCGGGCGGCGTGGCGTGCATCAAGAACGCGGCGGACTGCGGGCGCATCCCCACGGAGCTGAACAGCATCCACGAGCACGTGCCCTTCCGCCTGGCCTAGCGCAGCGCAGCCTGTCGGTGGGCGAGAGGCGCAGCGGCGCAGGCAGGCACGAGAGGTGCAGCGGCGCAGGCAGGCAGTCCACCGCTCCCACACGCTGCAGCCGCGCAATGATGCTAGTGTGCGAGTGTGGTGGTTCGGTGGGCGCGTGTCATACGAATAGAATACTCGCCCCGTCTCTCTGAGTCGCGGCGTCAGAGCTGGGGCAGCGGTCCTCCCCTGCGCGCAACCTTGCAGCGCTCCGCGTCGAGCACGCAGCACAGCTGGTCCACCGCCCGCTCCAGCTGCCCCTGCGCGTTGACAACTACGTAGTCAAACTCGGCCATGCGCCGCGTCTCCTCCCGCGCCGTGGCCACGCGCAGCAGCAGCTTGTCGGGCGACTCGGTCTTGCGGCTCACCAGCCGGTGCGCCAGCGCGTGCTCGCTCTCCGCCACCAGAAAGACGAAGACGGCGCCGGGCAGCAGGCGGCGCATGGTGGCGGCGCCCTGGACGTCCACACGCAGCACCACATCCGCCCCGGCGGCCAGCGCGTCGCGCACCTGGCTCTTGGGGATGCCCTTGTACTCCCCGTACACCAGCGCGTGCTCCAGCAGCTCGTCGCGCGCTATCAGCGCGTCGAACTCGGCGCGAGAAACGAACAGGTAGTCCACCCCGTGCACCTCCCCCGGCCGCAAAGGCCGAGTGGTGGCCGTCACCACGAACCGGGTGCCTGGCCGCCGCGCCTGCAGCTGGCGCACCACCGCGTCCTTGCCCACCTGACAGCGGACAGCGGCGAGGATGGGAGCACGGGTCAGTGCGAGTCGGCGGGCGCTCCCTTACGGGCGCCAGGCACACAGGCCGCACAGGGCTGGTGCGCCAGCGTGAGGGCGCACCCCGCTGGGACCGCTGATGACCAAGACGAGGGGCTGTGCAGGCGGCGCCTGCAACAATGAGGTTGCAACAATGAGGTGTGTCCAGACGCTCCTCAGCGCGTGTCGCTGGGCCAGGCTGCCCCGCGGCGACCCTGGACGCCGCGCGGCTGCAACAGCACGCACCTGCGGCTCCCGGCAGAGCTGAGTGCTGAGTCTCTCCTCCAGAGACGGCTCCGCGATGGCGCACGCAGCTGCGGCCCGCCGCTCGCTCGCGCACCGCCGCGCGCCCTGTTGGCAGTAGAGCCGGCCACCGCCCCGCGCGAAGCAGTCGCCGCGCAGAGGCGTCGCCGGCGAGAGCGCGCAGCAGCCCTGCCCTGCGGCGGCTCTGGGCGCCACACGCAAGCGGCAGCCCAGGCGCGGCAGCAGGCGCACGAACGACGAGGCCATGGTGGCGCGCCTTACGTTTGTGTTTTGTACGGCGTTTGTGATGACGTCAGCATTGCTCCTCGGACCCGCACGTACCAACGCTGTTCCCGACCACGCCTCTCAAGCTGATGCAGGCGCTCACAGCCCCCACCGCGCTGCTGGTGGCGCCGCGCGCAGTGCGCGGCGCCTCCCCGCGACTGGCGGCGTCGCGCGGCACAACAGTAGCGCCCGTCTCCGTCGTGCGTCTGCGCAGCAGCCGCGGTGCTCAGCGGACTGCTGTGTGCCAGGCTGTGGCGTCGCCTGCGCACACGGAGGTGAACATCGGTGCGTGGCGGCGTGTGTGGCCTGGCGTGCGTAGAGTGTGAGTCGCCCTAACCGCCTTCCCGGTGCTGAGCAGCGGACAACGTGACGCAGCTCATCGGCTGCACACCCATGGTTTACCTGAACAAGGTGAGCGAGGGCTGCGTGGCGGAGGTTGCGGCGAAGCTGGAGATAATGGAGCCGTGCGGCAGCGTGAAGGACCGCATCGGCTACAGCATGATCACCGCCGCCGAGGAGTCCGGCAAGATCAAGGCTGGCGTCACCACGCTGGTGGAGCCCACTAGCGGCAACACGGGCATTGGTCTCGCCTTCATCGCGGCGGCCAAGGGGTACAAGCTCATCCTGACCATGCCCGCCAGCATGTCCCTCGAGCGCCGCGTGCTCCTGCGCGCCTTCGGCGCCGAGCTGGTGCTGACGGACCCGGCCAAGGGCATGAAGGGCGCGGTGGCCAAGGCTGAGGAGATTGCAGCGCGCACCGCTAACTCATACGTCCTTCAGCAGTGCGTCACATCACCGGCTCATGCCACCCCACTGCCGCCCTCACGCTGCGCGCGCGCGCGCAGGTTCGAGAACCCCGCCAACCCGAAGGTGCACTTTGAGACGACGGGCCCCGAGATCTGGGAGGACACTGCCGGCAAGGTTGACATTTTCGTCTCTGGCGTTGGCACCGGCGGCACCATCACGGGCGTGGGGCGCTACCTCAAGTCCAAGAACCCGGCCATCAAGATTGTCGCGGTGGAGCCTGCGGAGAGCCCCGTGCTCAGCGGCGGCAGCCCCGGCCCCCACAAGATACAGGGCATCGGAGGCGCGTCGCCAACACGCGCGCGCAATTCCTGCACCGCCTGACGCTTGCTTGCAGCGGGCTTTGTGCCCGGCATCCTGGACACTAGTGTCATCGACGAGATTATCCAGATCAGCAGCGACACCGCCATCGAGGTGGCCAAGAACCTGGCAACCAAGGAGGGCCTCTTCGTGGGCATTTCCAGCGGCGCAGCAACTGCGGTGCGTGCGGTGCTTCCTGCGCAGCCGTCTCGGGTGCGTTGACGCCTGCACGCCGCACACCAGGCGGCTGTGCAGTTGGCCAAGCGCCCCGAGAACGCGGGCAAGCTGATTGCCGTCATCTTCCCCTCTTTTGGCGAGCGCTACCTGTCCACGGCGCTCTTCTCTTCGCTGCGCGACGAGTGCGAGAAGATGGTCTTTGAGCCCTAAGCAGCTCACACTTTTGATCCATTCGTGTTGAGCGCCTCTGTGCCGCGTCGCGTCAAAAGTCGCGCATTTGCTGTTGCCACGTCAGCGAAAAGTTGCAACATTGCATCGCCTCCGCTGCTGCTTGCACTGCGTTTGTTTGCCTCACGCGTGGCGCTGCTGGCACCATGCGTGCGCTGGCGTCGTGTTCCGGGGTAGCCGGTGCTCTGCCGACAAGCTCTAAGCACTGCGCATCCAGCAGCGCGGCGGCTCAGCGCCCAACTCAGCACCTGACTCAGCGCCCGGCGCCCAGCGTCCGATGCTCCCTGCGACCGGTCCAAAGCGCTGCTCGGCGCGCAGCCGTTGCGCGGCGCGCGTGCGCGGCGGCAGAGGGCGGTGGGGCAGAGCCGGCGCTTTTCGCGGAGTCGCTCCTCTTGGAGCTGGCCGTGCCTGCTGACCGTGTGGCGGGTACGCTGAGCGCCGCGAACACGCTGCATGGGCTGCCCGCTGCCGAGCGCCCGCTGCATCATGTGACGGCTGAGTCGCCAGTCGCGTCGCCTGATGCGCTCGAGCTCGAGGGCGCCGCCGCCTCACTTTCCGCTGGAGTTCCGCCCTGGCGCTCCTCCCTGGCCGCCGTGCGCGAGGGGTGGGCGGCGGCGGTGCGGTCGCACGTGGCGACGCTGCGGCAGCTAGGCCTCTGCGAGGCTGAGTGTGGCGCGGTGCTGGCCGCCTTTCCCTTCGCGCTGCTGTTGCCGCGCGAGCCAGGCCTGCGCCCCGCAGCTGAGCTCCTGGCTGGGCTGGGCCTCAGCGAGGCTGAGCTGGCTGCGGTGGTGCGGTCCTCGCCGCGCCTCCTCGGGTTCTCCCCCGCAGAGCACCTCGCCCCGGCCATCGACTACCTGCGCGGATGCGGCCTCGGCAGCGCAGCCGTGGTGGGCCTGCTGCGCCAAGCGCCCTCACTGGCGCTTGGCGCGGTGGAGCACAAGGCTCGCACCGACCTCGCCGCAAAGCAGCTGGGTGCAGCCTACCGGCTGCAGTCGGAGGAGCGTACGCAGTGGGCTGTGGAGAGCGCGGCCTCTGCACGGGCTGCGCTTCAGAAGCGCGGGTGGTGAGAGTGCAGTGTGTGTAAAAACGTACAGCGAGCAGCATTAAACAGCAGCCACCAGGCGGAAGTAGACGACGGGCATGCCGCTCGCTGCGCCCTCTGCAGGCTGCCCCTTGTGCATGAAGGCGATGAGCGGCGCCAGCGGGTGCACAGGCTCGCCTTGCGGCGTGCACACCTGCAACTCCCACCCCTCCGTCACTGTGCACTTGGAGGCGATGTACCGTCCCAGCGACTGCGCAGACAGGTTGAGCGGCGTGCGCACATACGGCCGCTCCAGCGCCGCAACATACGCCTGATCCCCGACTGCAACGTGCGGCAACGGGCGGACCTCGTACACGACCGACGCAGCCTCCACGCTGGGCGCGGCTTCGGGGGGCGGAGGGGGCCGCAGACTTTCTGCAATAGCGGCTGCGATCGTGTTTGGGCCAGGCGGACCGGGCCGCCGCTTCTTGTGAGACGGTGCGGGCCCTGTGCGCGCTGCGGGTTTGCGCGACTCCGCCGTGGCCGCCTGCTGTTGGGTGCGTACACGCAGCTCCTGAGCTCGCGTCTCAGCCTCCGCCATGAGCTCCTTGTCCCCCGCACGCGGGAAGATGTGCATGCACAGCGCCGTGAGCGCACGGTCGAAGCGCAGCTCCCCAGAGGAGAAGGGCGCCACGCCCAGCTTGCGCTTGCACACGGGGCAGTTCGCAGACTCTCCCGCTCCGCGCACAAACTCCTCGATACACGCGCCGCAAACTGCACACACAAGCGTCATCAGCGTAGCAGAGGGCGGCAAGCGTGGGACGCACAGGTGTGCATGCAGTCGGGCGCCATGTAGGCGGCGCGAAGCACGTCTTGGCACAGCGGGCAGGTGAGCGCGGCACGGAGGGCGACGCGGTCGCGGCGCAGCTCAGGAACGGCCTGCATCGTCGCAACTGGCTCACTCCTATGCCTACTCAATGTCTGCGTCC
>Ga0208951_1000477_pt1 | contig 18383 bp, 16 predicted proteins | sample GreLakmeMI27MSRF_FD_187702 | JGI IMG/M metagenome (GOLD analysis project Ga0208951, IMG submission 187702) | Freshwater lentic microbial communities from great Laurentian Lakes, MI, USA - Great Lakes metaG MI27MSRF (SPAdes) | ecosystem: Environmental > Aquatic > Freshwater > Lake | place: Great... | reverse complement strand
CTGCACAGAGGCTTGCCAGCCATGCTGACAGGCCTTATAGGGGCTGGGCGGGCGCATTATAAGCTTATTATAAGGCGTTATCAGCTCCTGGAATTATAAGGCACCTGCCTTATTTGCCAACCCAGGCAAAAAACACCACAAAAGGACAAAACAGCTGCCCACAGAGAGCTGCCCCCGCGGAACTGCTGCTCCTCCTCACGCAGAGCCTAACGTGCGCAGCTCATCATGGAGGCGGCGTACCAGGCGCGTTGGCGTGCGCCGCGGTGCGTGCCGCGCTCTGAGCAGCCTCTCCTGCCTCCTCAGGCTGCCCACGGCCAGGAGAACGTGGCCTCAGAAACCATCTACGCCGGTATCCACCCGATTCAGACGCTAGAGAACAGCGGCATCCCCGCGGCAGACATCAAGAAGCTGGTCGAGGCTGGCGTGCACACGGTTGAGGCGCTGGCGCACGCCTCCAGCAAGATGCTTGTGGCAATCAAGGGCCTCTCCGACGTCAAGGTGCTCAAGCTGAAGCAGTGTGGTGCGTGCGCCTCGGCACGCGCGTCAGGCGTGCCGCTGAGGCGCTGCTCCCGCCCGCGTGTGCCCAGCGGAGGCCATTGTGCCTCTGGGCTTCACCACCGCAAGCATGGTGCAGCAGAAGATGGCGCACACCATCCGCATCACCACCGGCTGCGAGGCGCTGGACCAACTGCTGGGCGGTGCGCGGAGGGCCGGGCGCGGGAGAGCACTAGGGTTGTGCCGAACGCACGCCCTGAGGCGCGCACGCGCGCAGGCGGCGTCGAGTCCGGCTCGCTCACCGAGATTTACGGCGAGTTTCGCACCGGCAAGACGCAGATATGCCACATGCTAGCGGTGACCAGCCAGGCGCGCAGGCGTGACAGCTGTCGCTCTGCGTTCAAAGCTCACGCGTCGCGCACCAGCTCCCCGTCGACAAGGGCGGCGGCGAGGGCAAGGCGCTGTATATCGACACGGAAGGCACTTTCCGGCCAGACCGGCTGGTCTCCATCGCAGAGCGGTGCGCGCACGCAGACCTCTCAGCGCCGCAGCGCCGCACCTGCGCCCGCGCGTGCGCTGCTGCTGCGCTCCCAGGCTGGCCTTGCCAGCTGGCAAGCGCGGCTCAGCGCCCTGCTTCGCTGGTTTTGAATGGCGCCTCTCAGGATGCAACTGAGCGGCACGGACGTGCTGGATAACGTTGCGTATGCCAAGGCGCACAACGTGGACCACCAGCTGAGCCTGCTGAGCGCGGCGGCGGGCATGATGGCTGATTCGCGGTGCGTGGTGCTGTGCGAGAAGACTGCGCCCTCGCTGGGCCGTGCGTGACACTCACGCTTCCCGCTGTCCAGCTTCTCCATCATCATCGTGGACAGCGCCACCGCGCTGTACCGCAGCGAGTTCGAGGGGCGCGGGGAGCTGTCTGCGCGCCAGATGCACCTCTGCAAGTTCCTGCGCGCACTCACGCGCCTGGCCAACGAGTTCGGCGTCGCCGTGGTGGTCACCAACCAGGTGGTTGCCAATCCAGAGGGCGGCACTTTTGGGTCGGCACCCAAGCCGATTGGGGGCAACATCATCGCACACGCCAGCACCACGCGTATCTCGCTGCGCAAGGGCAAGGGCGAGTCGCGTCTCGCAAAGCTCGTTTGCTCGCCCAACCTGCCGGAGGGGGACGCCAGCTTCGCGGTGACGGAGCAGGGCATCGATGACTACAAGGAGTGAGCCCAAGCCTCTCGCACACGACACCCAAGCAACCAACCGCCGCAACGCAAGGACGACGATCGCACGGACTGCCGCCGCGACGGACACGCGCGCGCCCGCAACCTGCTCACCCATCGAATAAAAGCCCGCGCTTGCTCACAGGCACTCGCCTCAGGCAGGAGCTCGCTCGATCGCTTTATCTCTCAAGAAAAGTGGACTTTTGCGCTCGCTTGCGTTCGCATAGTTTCTAGTCTAGACATCTAGACGCTGGCCCGCCCTCCACTCCCCCCAGTGAGCGCCATGGCCGCCCCCGTGGCACGCTCCGACAGGCGCACGCGCCGCTCTGCGCGCCACTCGGCTGCTGCTGCGGCGGAGAGATTGGGGCTGGAGCTGCGTGAGCAAGAGTAGGGTGGTCGCAGCAGCGGCGGCGGGGGCGACAGAGAGCGCCCGGGGGGACCGATCCCCAACACCGTGGGCGACGAGACGCGTCCCAGCATCGTTGGCGACGATGCGCGCGAGCCTGGGCGGGCAGGGAAGACGACGCCCACGATGGGCACCGGAGATGCTGCTCGCAAAGGAGGCAGTCGCTGTGCAGACGCGGGCGGGGGGGTCCCGCGGACGGGGAGCTGCGGCTGCGTCCTCCATCGCTCCACAATGGGCGGCGACGACGCCGCGCGCGTCTGCTGGGGCGATGATCGAGCCACCGCGACAGCTGCAGCTCGCACGCGCCTCTCGGCTGCCAGTGAGGCCGCTCGTGCCGACTCTGACACCGCCGCCTCTTGCTGCGCTGCGCCGCGCGTCCCTGTCCTGGACACGCGCGCAGCGCTGCCCGGAGGCAGCATCCAGCTGGGCTGTGCTCGCAGCGGCGTCCTCGGCTGCCTGCTGGGCGTGTTGGGAGTGATAGGAGGACGTGCTTGGGGCGAGCGAGTCCGCTGCTCAGCGTCCTGCGCCTCAGCCAGCAGCGTCTCCAGCCGCACGCCAGCCTGCGAGCCGCCTGGCAGGCCTAGACTGGGGAGGGTCAGCGCAGCTCGGTGCAGCATGTGCGTGTGCCTGCGTGTGATGCCCTCCAGCTCATGGAACAGTAACTCGTCCGGGTCGCCCTCTGACCAGGCTGCAGCGCGCAGAGACGCCTGCAGGGGAGCGCGGGCGTCATTGGGTGGTCTCAGGGCGAGCAAGAAGAGCTCACGAGCTCACCATAAGGGAGTGCTCGATGGCGCTCCAGCGCTCCTCGAACGCAGGCGACGCGGGCTCGAGCGTCGCTGAGCCGCCAGCAGGAGGCTGCAGCGCTGGACCACCGTTGTCGCCGATCTCCCGCCTTTGTCCGTCGTCAGTCAACGGCAGTGGCCACAGCCGCGCCGTCGGCTCGCCCTGCCCACTCACCGACGGCGCGCCGTTTGCGGTTGAGTCCGACGACGAGACGCGGCCCTTGAACGGGTAGCCTGTCAGGGCGGCCATGACGCCGGTCAACATTGTGTCCCTGACCCTCCGCGAAAACTGCGTCTGCCTGCACAGCAAGCTCGCTTTCTTGCAGCCCAACCCAGAACACCGCAGCTTACGGAGGAGCGCGGTGTGCGTCGCCGGGACCCGGGAGCACGGGAGGAGTTATGGCCTCGAACAGGAGTCCCTCCACTCCGGCCCTGCAGATCTCGCGTCCGCCTCTTGTGTAAAGTGCAGCTTCTCGAATTTCGCATCGTTGGCCGTGTACGATGGCGCCCGGGCGCGGGCTTCGGCGTGGCATTGCCGCGCTGGCGCTGCTACTGGCCGCCCCCTGCCTGGCCGAGGAGGAGAGGGGCCACTGCACGGCGCTGGGCTTCGGGCGCTTGGCGACTGCGGACGGGGCCACGCTGCTGGCGCACACGGACGACAGGCGCGCGACCCCTTCACTCACCCGCGTGCGCACAGCCTCACGCCGCCTCACGCCGCAGCGGGCGCGAGACCACCGACCTACGCCTTGTGCGTGTGCCCGCCGCAGACCACGCGCCGGGCAGCCAGCGGGCTGTGCACTTCGTGAACGGCTTCTTCCCGCGCATCGTGGACGAACAGCGCGCCCCCGCCTACCACCCAGCCCCCGACTCGGAGCCCATGGCGCCGCTGGGCTACATTCCCCAGGTGGCGCACACGTTCGCGTACTGGGACCTAAACTACGCGCTGGTCAATGAGCACGGGCTGGGCTTTGCGGAGAGCACCTGCGCGGCCAAGACGATAGGCTTCTCTCCGCGCCACGGGGGCGCCAACCTGCTGTGCGTGGAGGAGCTGACCAAGATTGCGTTGGAGCGCTGCACCAGCGCCCGGTGCGCAGTGGAGACGATGGGCGCGCTGTCGGAGCAGTACGGCTTCTTCAACACGGAGAGCGGCACGCCCGCCGCCTACTCGCTGGGCGGCAGCGCGGAGTGCCTGCTGGTGAGCGACGCGCGCGAGGTGTGGCACTTCCACGTGGCAACGGCGCCGGGGGGCACAGGAGCCGTGTGGGCGGCGCAGCGCGTGCCGGACGAGCACGTGACGGCGCAGCCCAACGCGTTCGTCATCCGAGAGATGGACTTTGCTGACAGCGACAGCTACCTCGCCTCCGCGGACGTTGTGGCCGTGGCTCAGCGGGCGGGCCTTTACGACATCTCAGCCGGCGCGCCCTTCGACTTCACAGCCGCCTTTGCCTACTTCAACGCCACAGAGATGCACCTGGGCCCCGCCTGCCCCGAGGACTACAACCTGTACACGGGCAGACGCCTGTGGCGCGTCTTTGACCGCCTGGCGCCCAGCCTGGGGCTGGACCCGTCGCTGGGGCATGTGGCGGGGCGGAGGACGTACCCGCTTTCCGTGCCCCCCGACGCGCTGGTCAGCCTGCAGGACGTCAAGGCGCTGCTGCGCGACCACTACGAGGGCACCCCCTTCGACCTGAGCGCCAGCCTGGCGTCTGGCCCCTTCGGTAACCCGGACCGGTTCAGCAGCGGCGCCGGGGAGCGGGCGCTGCAGGGGGGCTGGGAGCGCGCCATCAGCATGCACCGCACAACCTGGAGTTTCGTGGTGCAGTCGCGCGCCCCCTCCGACGCGGTGCCCCCGGCCGCAGCCACGCGCGTCTGGTTCGGCTATGACAGCCCCCACGCCAGCGTGCTGGCGCCGCTGTACGCCTCCCAGCGCCTGGCGCCGCCCTCGTGGACCTGGGCGCGCCAGTGCACGCTGAGCCGCGGCAGCGCCTTCTGGGCAGCCAACTTCATCAAGAACTGGGTAGAGCTGCGCTACAGCGTCATGATGCCCGACGTGCGCCAGCAGCAGCGCGCGCTGGAGGAGGCGCTGCTCGCAGCCGCCGACGAGGCGGAGGGGGCGGCGGCGGCGCTGCTCCGGGCGGTGCCTGCCGACTCGGACGCGCTGGAGGCGTGCCGGGCGGCGCTGGAGCAGTTTGCGGTGTCGGCCGCGGAGGACGTCACGCGGCGCTGGTGGGCGCTGGCGGACCAGCTCACGGCGCGATACAGCAACGGGTACCGCTGCCTGGGTGAGGGCCTCTCCTTCATGCAGGAGGGGGACCGAGAGTCGCTGGGCTACCCGCAGGAGTGGCTCAAAGCAGTGGGCTTCGACCGCTACCCGCGCACGCAGCCGCCGCAGGCGCAGCAGGCGCGCGCGGGCGGGCACCAGCGCAAATGCGCGGGCGGCGCGCGGGCGTGCGTGCTCGCCCGACTTCTGCGGTCCCTGGCCGACTGGGTGGCCGCTCAACCGGACGGAGGGCGCCTCGCTGACCTCGCCTGAGCTGTGTCATGCTAGCTCTTCCTCAGTACTACCATGAAGTTGTCCGCTGGCATCGCTACCACTACCTCGCGCTGGAGCCCCTGCTCAGCAGCCGCGCGCAGCACGTGGTCCACGTCTCGGTAGCCCCAACCGGCATCGCGCGCCCGAAGCTCTGCGTCAAACGCGGCGTTGCTTTCAGTCGTCGGCTTGCCGTTGAGCAAAAAGGGGCCATACAGGAACAGGAAACCGGTCCCGGGCGCAAGTCCTTGGCCCGCAATTTCGAGCAGGCCCAGCGTTGCCTCCCACGCACTGATGTGGGTGACATTGACGGCGAGCATACCGACCAGACTGCCGGCCTGCAGGCCCTCTGGGAGCGTGCGCAAGCGCAGGTCCAACAGCACTGGCGTCCGCACGTTCTCGAGGCAGGCGGTTGCGGCTTTCAAAGCAGGAGCCTCGTGAAGCTCACTCGGCTGCCAGATCAGTTCCGGGAAGGCACGCGCCAGGTGGCAAACGTGCGTGCCGGCGCCCGACGCGCACTCTAACACCGTCCCCCGCACGGAGCTCGAAAGATAGCGCGCAAACACCTCCCGGATGGGCTCCTTGTTGCGCTCAGCCGCTGAGGTACTCGCCACTCGGTTGTATGTCTCGCCCATAGCCGAAGGGAGTAAGGTTCTGCGGACCACCAAAATCCAAAAAGCGAGCGCAACAACGCACAAGCTGAGTCAGGTGGTCCCTCTCGCGCTGTCGCGCGGACGCGCGCTTCGGTCGTCCTTCCCGCTCTCCTTGTCTCCTATGGACTCTCATGCTCATGCTCATGCTCATGCCCATGCTCATGGGAGCGTGGGCGAGGCAGCGAGGAAGCGCGAGCGCGACGGGCGCACGCGTGGGACGGGGTGCGTCTGTGACGAGGAGGAGCAGGATGTGCACACCTTGCAGCGCGCGCTGGCGTCCGAGAAGAAGTGCAGCGCGCGCCTGACCGCGGAGGTGGCCAGCCTGCAGGCGCAGCTGCGGTGCGTGCCCGCCGGTGGGAGGTGGTTGCGTAAAGTGCATGGACGAGGGTTGCGCGCAGCGCACTTTATGGACTGCGCTGCCACAGCGCCTCTCGCGGTACCAGCCGGCCGCACGCGCCGGCGCAGCACGCTTCCCAGGCGCTGACGGCTGGAGCGCTTTCCGTTCTGCGCGCAGGGAGAGCCGAGGTGCGCCGCCGGCTCAGGAGCGCCCATCCTACGGCGGGCGCGTGCGCTTGGGCGAGTGCGTGCACTCCGAGACCCACTGCCTCTCCGACCTGGCCATGGACTCGCTGAACGAGGGCATCACCATCGCGGACTGCACCCAAACTGACGCGCCACTCATTTACGTCAATCACGGCTTCTGCCGCATGACCGGCTACTCCAAAGCTGAGACGGAGGGCCACAACTGCCGGTGCGTGCGTGCGTGCGCGCGGCTGCTTGCGCGTGCGTTGAGCCGACTCCCTGCTCCCCAGCTTCCTGCAGGGCCGCGACACCGACCCCGCCACCGTGGCCACGCTGCGCAGCGCCATCCAAGCCGGTCAGTCCGTGAGCGTGGAGCTGATGAACTACCGCAAGGACGGCACTCCGTTCCTGAACCTGCTGTCGCTGAAGCCCATCAGCACCGACGACGGCCGGGTGACGCACTACGTGGGCATCCAGAGCGACATCACGCAGCTGCACGCGCACAGGCAGGCGGAAATGGTGGCGCTGAAGCAGGCGACGGAGGCGGAGGCGGCCACGGTGGCCAAGAGCCGCTTTCTGGCGCACATGTCACACGAAATCCGCACCCCGCTGGTGCGCCCGCGCGTCAGCGTGCGTACGCGAGCGCGCCTCATGCGCGTGCTTTTGCGCGCAGAACGGCATCCTCGCAGTGGGGCAGATGCTGGGGGACACGACGCTCACTGAGGAGCAGCGCGACCTGGTGGCCACAATGTGCGTGCCCTTGCGCCCCTGGGCGCGCGCGCGCCGGTCTGACGCATCCGCGCTCGCAGCCGGCTGTCTGGCGAGACACTGCTGAGCCTGATCTGCGACATTTTGGACTTTTCGCGCATTGAGGCGCAGAAGCTGCTGCTGGAGGAGCGTCCGTTCGACCTGGAGGATGCGCTGGAGCGTGCGCTGCAGATCTGCTGCATGAGCGCGGCCAAGAAGCGCATCAACGTGACGTGCGTGGTTGACAACGCTGTGCCGCGCATGCTTCTCGGCGACGTGGGCCGCCTGCAGCAGGTGCTGCTCAACTCCCTGGGCAACAGCCTCAAGTTCACGCCCGACGGAGGGGTGGTGCAGCTGCGCTGTGAGCTGCTTTGCGCCCAGGCCGGCCAAAGCCCGCTCCTTCAGGTTTGCGTGCGCGACAACGGCATCGGAATCTCGCAGGAGGGACTCGCAAAGCTCTTCGCTAGTTTCACCCAGGTGGACAGCTCGCCCAGCCGCAAGTACGACGGCGCGGGACTGGGGCTGGCAATCAGCCGCCGCCTCTGCGAGGCGATGGGCGGCAGCATGTCGGCCGAGTCGGCGGGACTGGGCTGCGGCAGCACCTTCCGCATGACCTTTGCTCTGCGCGAGGCCCCGCAGAGCCGCGGCGCGGGTCCGCAGCCGAGTCTTGACTGGAATGGGCGCATTCTGGCTGGTCGCCGCGTGCTGGTGGCGGACGCGTGCGAGCCCATGCGCCTGGCCATCGCGCAGTGGCTGCATCAGTGGGGCTGCGCGCACGTGTGCAGTGCGGGGGGGGCGGAGGAGCTGGCTGCGCAGCTGGAGGGTGGAGGGGTGTGGGACGCAGTGGTGACGGACGCCTCCTCCCCGCTGTTGCTGGCCATCCAGGCGCACGTGGGGCGCTGCGCGGTGGCGTGCGCGCCGGAGGCGTGTGCGGACAGCAGCGCCGCAGCAGCCTCGCCGCCCGCGCCCCTGCGCGTCTTCGCGCTCACCTGGCCAGCCATGCCGCAGCTGCTGCCCGACACGGTGGTGGTCCGCACCACCACCAGCACTGACGGCGCGCGGCGCAGCGCCTTCCACGACCCCGCCGAGTCCTGCCCCCACAACCTCCTTCCCGGCTGCGCCAGCGTGCCCAAGCCCGTGCGCCAGTCCCGCCTGCGCGACGCCCTGGCCGCCGCCTTTGCGCCGCAGCTGCTGCAGGGCGTCGAGGAGGCGAAGGATCGCCACGCGGCTGCTGGCCAGTTTGGGGGCTCGCTCGTGAGCTCACACTCCGTGGCCAGTCTGGAGCTGCCGCCAGCATTCGCCGCCGCCGCCAATGATGATGCGCGCACAGCTGGCACCGCGCAGCCCGTGCTGGCCAGGTCCCTCCGCATCCTGCTGGCTGAGGACCACGCTGTGAACCAAAAGGTGGTCATCGCCCTGCTCAAGCGCAACGGCCACCAGGTTGTGTGCGTAGCGCACGACGGCATCGACGCGCTGGAGAAGCTGCGCTCCACGCCGGGGGGGGCAGCCGCGTTTGACGTCATCTTGATGGACCTGCACATGCCGCGCATGGGCGGTATCGACTGCGCCGCCGCAATCACGGCCGAGTGGCCCCACAGCGGCACGCCCATCATTGCAGTGACCGCGGACGCGTTCGAGGAGTCGCGGCAGCGCTGCATGGACGCTGGGTTTGCGGGCTGGCTCTCAAAGCCTTTCCGCGTGGATGGCATGACGCGCGTGCTGGCGGAGGTGTGTGGCGGAGTCACGTCCCGGCCAACAGGGGCGCAGTAGTGTAAGGTATTTTAGAATGAGAGAGCAAGTTTTGTAGTTTTCCAAGGTGCCTCACAGGCAGACATTCCAGAGCAAAAGGCTGCCGTCCTCCGCGCCGCTGACCAGGAAGGTGTCGTCCACGAGGAAGCGCAGGGCCGTGACCCGCCCGCTATGGCCGCCGAAGAGGCGGCGCTGCGCCCCCGCGTGCGCCGGGAACTGGTAGAGGCTCAGCAGTCCGTGCGCGTCGCCCACCGCCACGCAGGTGCGCGCCTGCGCCCTGTCCAGGCAGCTTGGCGGCGCCGCGGCGGAGCCCAGGGCGGGCAGCACGCCCTGCGTGGCCCAGCTCCAGGGGCAGCTGTGCGTGCTCCACTCGGCGTTGCGCGCGTCCGCAGCCGCAGCCACGCGCGCGCAGGCAGGCATGTCCCAGAAGCAGAGGGACGCGTCGCAGGCGTTGCTCTGCAGCAGCGCCGAGTCTGCGGACCAGTCGAGGGCCACCACGGCTGCGACGTGCCCCCGCGCGGCGCCGCAGCGCGCCAGCTCCGTCTCGCCGCCGCCGCCGCCCTCCACCAGCTGGTACAGGTCCACCACCCCCTCGCCGCCGCCGCAGGCCAGGTAGCGGCCGCAGGGCGAGAATGCGAGGGCGGTGAGCGGTGCTGCGCGGTCGCAGCGCACGGCCAGCGTGTCCAGCGACGACGCGCACACCAGGAACAGCCGCCCGTCAGCCGCGCCCGCGGCCAGGTGAGCGCCGCCCGGATGCCAGGCGAGCGCGCGCAGAGGCGCAGACTGCTGCTGCTGTGGCTGCTGCGGCGTGGTCGACCGGCCGGTGCCGCCCACGCGGCGGCTCAGCACCGCCCGCCGCGCCGCCGCGTCCCACAGCCGCAGCGTGCCGTCGCCGCCGGCGCTGGCGAAGCGTGGCTGCGTCGGGTGGGCCGCCAGCGCGGTGACGCCGCCCCGCCCGTGGCCCTGCAGCAGCAGCCTGGAGGCGCCCGTGCCCGAGTCAACCTCCAGCACCTCCCCGCTGCGCGTGCCCGCCAGCAGCTGCGCGGTGCCGGGCACCGCGGCCAGGCTGTTGACGCAGGCGCCGAAGGCGAGGGGGTGCTCCAGCTGCAGCGTGCGCAGGCAGGCTGACAGGTCCGGCGCCCAGAAGCGCACGCTGCCCTCCCGCCCCGCCGACACCAGGCAGTCGCGGCGCGCCACCAGGCAGTGGGTCACGGAGTGGGCTTTCGGGGCGCAGGCCAGCAGCTGCGCGCCGCGAAACAGGAACACGCTGCCGTCTGCGCCCCCGACGGCGCTCACGTCCGCGCCGGGGAACGCGCAGCAGAGGCACGTCTGCGCCACTGCCCGCGCCACGGCCGGGCGCGCGCCGCCCCCTGCGCCTGGCGGCGCGGGCGGCGCAAACTGGGCGCGCACGCTGCGCAGCGGGTCTGTGGCCCAGAAGGCGCAGTGGCGCAGCCCCGTGGAGACGAAGTAGTCCTGGAACGGGCTCCAGCTCAGCTGCAGCACAGCCTCGCAGCCGGTGGGCGCCCCGGCCAGCAGCTCCGCGCTCGCCCAGCGGAACAGCGCAACAACGCAGCCCCCGGGGCTGCAGTCCGCAGCAGCCAGCAGCGTGCCGTCGCGGCTGAACGTGAGCGCCTGCACGCCGCAGCGCAGCGCGGTGCGGGGCAGGCGCGCCACGGGCCCCTGCGCCGGCGCGAGAGCGCTCCACACCAGCACGCGCGGAGCGGCGCCAGCCTCGCCGGTGGCGAACAGCGCCGCGCTGGGGTGCGCGGCGCAGCAGAGCACCGCGTCCGCGTGGCCGCGGGCGGGCGCGCCAGCTTCCGCGGCGGGGTCGTCGTGACAGAAGTGCATGGCGTGCGTGTCGCGCTCGTACACGTACGCCACCGACCCGCAGTGCGTCACCAGCGCGCGCCCGTCCCCGACGGCGTGCACGTTGCCGCGCGCGCCCACGCAGCGGTGGCCCAGCGCGAAGCTCAGCTGCAGCGCCTCGGGCGGCGGCGCCAGCGACTCTGGGTTGCGGCCGTAGCCATCCGGCGCGAACAGCTCCATGGCGCAGGGGGTGAGCATGGCGCCACTGCCAGGCTCCACGCCCGGTGCCGCCGCCGCGCCGCCGGGCAGCGAGCATGGTGGGCCCACCCCCAGCCAGGCCTCTGGGGTGAAGCGCGGCGCGCCCGACGCGTAGCCCTCCAGCCGGCAGGGGTGCGTGCGCTGCGTGCTGCCCGCGCGCTGTCGCAGGCGGGGCTGCGCCAGCGCCTCCTCCTCCACGTCGCTGCTCAGCCGTTCGGGGCAGCCCGGTGCCTCGCCCGGCGCCACGTGGCGCCACTGGGCCACCGCCCGGTCGCCGGCGCCGTAGCTGAGCAGGTACTCGTCGTTGAAGGTGAACTGCAGCGCGCAGGGGCGCGCACAGTGCAGGCCTTGCGCGCAGTACTTGGCGCGGCCCACGTCCGAGGGGCAGCGCAGCAGGTGCAGCCCGCCGCCGTCGCGCAGGCAGGCGAGCAGGTCCCCCGAGCGGGACACCGCGCAGGCTGGCAGGTCCTGCGCGCAGCCGTCTGCGGGCCACGCCCCCTGGGTGGCCCACGAAAAGCTGCAGCTGTTGCTGGCCCACCGGCAGTCCCTGAGCGCGGCGGGGAAGCGGACGGGCTCGCAGGCGGGCAGCTCCCAGAGCAGCAGCGACCCGTCGCAGCCGTTGCTCCTCAGGAAGCGGCTGTCGCAGCACCAGTCGCAGTGCTCCACCGCAGCCTCGTGGCCGATGCAGGTGCCCACGCGCTGGAAGGCGAAGGCGGCGTCCAGGCTGCGGCGGGGCGGAGAGGGGCGAGTGTGCGCGTGAGCGAGAGCGTGCGCGTGAGGGAGTGAGGCGTGGGCGGGGCCGGGCGCGAGCGCACGCGGGCACGCACAGGTCGATGCTCCCGTCGTCGCACCCAGCCGCCAGCCACCGCCCGTCCGGCGAGAAGGCGAGCACGCACAGCGGCGCGTCGCGGTGGTGCGCCGCCGCCAGCTGCGCGCCGCTGGTGGCGTCCAGCACCAGCAGCCGCCCGTCCGCCAGCCCCACCGCCAGGGTGCGCCCCTCCTGCGGGAGGTAGGCGCAGGCGGTGCCCGGCGCGGGCAGGGGCCTGCGCAGGGTGCATGCGCGGTCCACGCAGTCCCAGAGCCGCAGGCTGGCGTCCTCGCCCACCGTGGCGAACGCCAGCTCGCTCGGGTGCGCCGCCAGCCCGCAGGCGCGCGGCTGCGCCGGCGGCGCGCCCCCGTGGGCGCGCAAGCCGGGCCCGTGGGCGGCGAAGAGGAGCTGCGCGCCGCTGCGCCAGCACCCCGGCCCGCTCACGTCAACCTCCCACGCCTCGCCGCCGGAGGTGCCCACCAGTAGCCGCGTCCCCGCCGCGTCGCAGCACAGCGAGCGCACCACGGACGAGCGCCCGGGCTGTCCGCCGGCGGGGCGGCCGCTCCCGTCCAGCGCGCCCGCCGCCACGCAGCGCAGGTCGATGCTCTCCACGCGCCGCATGTCAGACGGGGACCACACCGCGACGCGGCCGTCCGCGCCGCCGGTGGCTAAGAGCGTGCCGGTGAAGACGATGTCGTGGAGGGGGCCGCCGTGCGCATTGGGGCAGCACCACAGGCAGCGCATGCCTCCGGCCTGCCACCGGTAGAAGCAGCCCTGCGCGCTGCCGCTGAGCAGCCCGCCGTCGGGGTGGAATGCGAGCGCGGTGGTGGTTGGTGCTGCGGTGTCTGGGGGGCTCCAGGCACCGTAGTCAGCCTCTACGGGCGACAGCTGCGCGCCCGCAACCGTCCAAAAGGTGAGGTGCCCCACGCCGCCCGTGACCAGCGCGCCGGTGGCCGCGCCGCCGGCTGCGACGAAGGCGCGCGCGGCGCCATGGGCGACTGCAACCTGCTGACCGCGGGCCCACTCGTGCAGCGCCACCATGGGCTCGTCCTCCAGGCCGCACGAGAGCACCATCTCGCCGGTGGCGTCGAAGGCCAAGGCTGCGACGCCGCGGCCGTGAACGCCCCGCAGCTCCGTCCGCAGGCGTCCGGTGGCGATGGACCACACGCCCACGCACGCCTCCTCGCCCGCGCAGCCCAGCGCCAGCAGGTCACCGTCTGGGTGCAGCGCGATGCAGAGGACGTCCAGTCGCGCGTCGGGCGCGCGCAGAAAGGACTGCTCGTGTGTCTCTGCATCGTACACCACCACCGCCGCGGCACAGGGGAACAGCAGCCGCCCGTCGGACGCGTACAACAGCTGGTGGCGCGAGCTGCAGGCGTTGTAGCCGTACACGTGGTCCAGCCTGAGTCAGGGGCACAGCATGAGGACGGGCGGGCGGGCGGGAAGCGCGCAAGAGGGTTCGCACTCAAGCGTGTTCTCTGGCGCCTCCTGCGCGCTGTAGGACGTCTGGTGGGCGGTGGGCGGGAGCAGCGCCTGCGCGAGGGCGTCAGCACAGAGAGTACCAAGAAGCAGCACTCCGCACGCGCCTCGTGACAGGGCAGAGAGGCAAGCAGGCCGCTGTCCGTCGAGCGGTCAACGGGGCCCTCCGCCGGCTGCGCAAGCAGAGCAGGCGTGAGCGCAGCAGCGCAGGAGAGGGAAGCAGCACCCTCGCGAGGCACGCTCTCACACCAGTGGGCGTCGCAGATAGAACTCCGCAGCCTCCGCGTTGGTGTCGCTGTCGTCCCCGTCCTTGTCCGCTGGCGGCGCGTCGTCGTCACCGTAGTAGTCGCTCTCAGCGTCACCAGCCTGTGAGCGAGCGAGCGACGCGGGTGCCTGGCGGCGCAGGAACTGCGGCAGGCGAGACGTGAACCGCGACGCCAGTCCAGCCTTCTCTGCCTTCTCCACGGCAGCAGGCTCCTCCGCATCGACAACGCTGCCCTTCACCGACGCCTTCACGCTTTTGCCCATCTAAGCTGATTGCTGATTGCAGCCAGGCCGTGGGTGGACCATCGCCGCGTGCAGCGGCACAAGACTGGCGGGTGCAGGAGGTCTGCGCTCAAGTCAAAGAACCGACGACGACGGACGACGACTATTTGATGTCCCACTGCTCCTTGCCTTCCTCTTCCCTTCCGTATTGACTGCCGTGCCCTCCTGCCATCCAATGCCGCCGCGTCTGTGAGAGCAAAGGTATGGCAACGACTCCGCAGCGCGTGTCTCCTGCTGCAGCGGCTTCGCTGGTGCTGAAGGCTGCCAGCACGCTCTCCGAGGTTGCTCGGTGCGTAGCGCACGCGGTGGGTGCGGCTGTTGCAATCGCTGATGTCCCAACAGTCTGCGGCAGGAGACGGCCCGTGCTCAGAATCAGGCCAGAGCTTCTCAGGAACAGGCCGAGGCGGCTGCAGGGAATCTTGCAGAGGCGTCGACGCAGGAGGCGCTGGCTCGCGCTGCCGAGGACAGTGCACGGCTGGATGTGGAAAAGGTGCGAGTTGGGAGTGCGGGTGGAGTACGGTCCCTCCTCGTACCCCTCACGCTTTTCTCCCACGACAGGCCACGACAGCTCTACGCCAGGCTTCGGAGCACGCCGAATCCAGGGCCGAGAAGGTGCGGCTCGCACTCCATACGCCTTCCCAGATGCCTGAGTAATCTTCCCGCAGACGGCCTCTGCGCGAGCCGCAGCGGCTCAAGCTGCTCAACTCGCCACGGACGCCGTTTGCGCTGTGCGAGCGGCGCAGGAGGCTGCCGCGGGCGTGGTGGCGTCGCTTCAGACTGCACGCGGGTTGACAGAGAGCAGCCTGGAGGCGATGCGCGCCTCCGCCGGTCCCAACCCGCCCGCGGCAGTGCACACGCTGCAGCGCTTCCTGGACGACGTGAACCGCGTGCTTCTCCTGGCGGAAGATGGCACAGACACTAGTGACATGCTTGGGGCGGTGGCGCAGTCAGCCGCGCCCACGGGCGCCGCTGATGACGCAGTCGAGGCGCGCGTAGGTGACGTGGGTGACGGGCAATCCCAGCCGCTACCGGAGCCGCAGGCGCCCAGCGCGCCCAGCGATGCTGCAGAGGTCCCCGCGCAGTTGCCTGCCACCCCGCCCGCGGACCAGGCTGCCGCCGCCGCAGACACGGCCCAGGAGTGCGTCTCACTTGAGCTGGGTTTACCCACCGAGGCACCAGAGGCGAGCCAGTCCGTGAGCCACGCACCAACGGTGGAGCAGCCGCCGCATCCGCCGCAGCCGCTGCCGCTGCCGCTGCCACCGCGGCTGCAAGTGGACGTGAGGCGTCGGTCGCAGAGCCCGTCGGACAGCTTTGGCAGCCCTTTTGCTCCGTCCGAGGCTGCGCCACACGTGGAGCCGCCTGCGCCGCCTGCTGCTTCGCGCCTGCATCCGGGCTCGCCGCTGCGCAGCCCGCGGGTGCTGGTGGTGCCCACCGCACAGGCGCCACAGCCTGCGACTGCGACTGCGCAGCCTGAGGCAACTGTGCCGTGTGATGGCGAGGCGCAGCGTGGCCGTGCGCCTCAGGGGTGGGTGGGCAACGCGATGAACACGTTGTTCGGAGTGGTGGCTGTGCCGGAACGCAAAGGGGAGCCAAAGAGCACACACATGCAGGGGAGGGTTATGCTCCCATCACCACCACCACCACCCACCGCCGCAGGCGAGCAGCCTGCTGGCGCGTTGCTGGCAGTGCCTGCCGAGTGCGAGGAGGCCGCATGCGCGCCGGCCCGTCCACTGGCACACAGCCGCAGCACGCCGTCGCTCTTCCTGGCTGATGTGGCTGCTGCTGTCGCCGCTGCGCCGCCCACGCCGCCGGGGCTTGAGTCTCCGGCGCCGCAGCCGCGCGCGAGGGCGGTGGCGTCGCACGCGGAGTCTTTGCCCTCCGCCGCCGCAGTTCGAGAGCCTTCTTCCCCCAGCGAGGGCCACCCGCCCCCCGACTCCCGCCCCCCGCCCTCGCCGCCCCAACCCCCGCGGCCCACCCAGCGCGGCACGCCTCGCGCCGCGCCGCCGGTGTCCGCGTCGGACTTTTTCGCGGCGGGCGCCTCCGCCTCGGGCCTGGGCGCGCAGCAGCAACAGCTGGAGGGCGCCGCGCGACCGCCCCTGGGCGCTGACCCTGGCGCGGTTGCGGACGCCGCCGTCGCCGCGGCGGTGGCGAAGCTGCTGGCTTCCCGCGGCGCTGGGGTAGCCCAGCCGTCGCCCCTCTCGCCTGCCAGGGCGAATGCGCAGCAGGCGCAGACGCCAGCCCCCTCCTCGCCCGCCGCCACCGCACAGGCGGTGGCTGCACGCCGCCGCGCAGCCGCAGCCGGCGCGCAGCAGGCGGAGCGCGGGGAGCTGATGGCGTTTGCCGCGCCCTCCCCTGTGCCGGGCTTGCCCGCAGCCTCCGCGCCCGCCCTGGTCGCCCGCTCGCGTATCGGCAAGCCGGGCGGCGCATCAGCCGCGCTGCTGCAGCGCGCGGGCGCAGCCTCCCTCGCCGCTGGGGGCAACAGCTGGGCAACGGGCGACGAGGCTGACCCGCGGCTGGCTGCGCGGCAGCGGCGCGAGAGCGCGCTCGCCGCCCACGCCGTGGAGGCTAGCGCGGTGGAGTCGAGGCACGAGGAGCGGGAGGTTGCCGAGGCGCCCGCGGGGGCTGAGCAGCCCTGGAGCTGGTCCCTGGACTCGCTCGCGGCAGCATTCACGGGCGGATTCGCATCCCCGGGCGACCAGCCAGAGAGCGAGAGTGTGCCGCCGGAGGGCGAGGCCCAGGGGTGGAGCCTCTCTTCGTTGCTTGGGGGGGCCTCTACTGCGGAGGACGAGGCAGGCCCTCTGCTGCGCCGGTCACGCGCACAATTCAGCGCCAGCGGTAGGCTGGACGACGAGGACGATGGCGGGACGCAGCGCTCGTGGAGCACGAGGTTGTGCTGAGCGTTGGTGTGTCCGTGCTGTTTGGAGACCCCCTTTCTCTCTATATCGCGCTACGGGCGGCTGTGGTCGTATCGAGTGTTTCGGGGCACACGCCCGTGCTACCTCGAAGATGACCGATTTGCCGAAAGTGGCTGATGCAGTGCCTTCATCAACGGCGACCGCGACGGCGGCCACCGCGCCGCCACCGCCACCACTGACCGTGCACGAGAAGGGCGAGCATAAGACATCTTCGCACCAGCCACCGCCGCTGCCGGCTCACACGGTGCGATGAACAAGGGTCGCGTCGGTCACGCCGCACACTTCGCGGCCGCGGCGTGGTCAGCCGCGTCACGCGCCCCCCTTGCCGCCCTCAGGTAACTGCTGTCCACCACACCTCCGACCAGCCGGCGCGAGCCTCGCAGGCAAGCGTGGGCGTGCCCTTCCACGTCGTCGACCTGCGTGGCGTGCAGCCTGCACCTCAAATCATGGTGGAGCGTCGTCTCGTCGGCCAGCGGCTCAAGCCCGAAGCGTGGTGCTTCTCCATAGTTATGTGCTTCACTCTCTTCTGGCCATGCGCCTTCATCCCATGCTGTCTGGACGAGTGCAAGGAACCCATCTACGAGGACGTGTACGTGAGCCCGCTCATGGTGCCGCAGCAGGTGGTCGTGATGCGTCCGTAGATTCGAGCAGAGTGACCAACCGAGACCGACAGCACACGTGCGTGTCAAAGAATCGCGTTTCATCCACACTGGGCGTACACGCTACAAGCGCGCTATAAGCCTTGATTGTCAGGCCTCTGCAGCGGTCACAACCACCTCGATCAGCCACTTGGGATCGGCAAGCGCGGCCTGCACCGTCGCACGCGGCGAGGTGCTGCCCTTCGGGACCCAAGTGTCGTAGACGCCGTTCATCTCGCCAAACTGGCTCACGTCCTTCAGGAAGATCTTCGCGGCAGGCGTCAGTGCACAGGAAGAGAGACGCAAGCGCTGCTCACCTGCATCATCAGGATGCGCTCCTTGGAGCTTCCTGCGGCAGCCAGCAGACGGTCCACCTGCGCAAGGACTTGCTGCGTCTGGCCGGCGATCCCCTGGCTAGCGTCGTCCGCGACCTACATTGCAAGCGTCAGGCACCCTCGCTGGAACAGCACCTCGCGGCCGGCGTGCCTGCCCGGCCAGGTGGATGATGCCGTTGAACTTGCTCGCCTCGGACATGCGAGGTCCGACCTGCAGAGAGAACGGGTGCGTGTCAGTTGCGCTGGCGTGTGTGATTACACGCGTCGTGTGCGTGCCTCAAAGCGCTGGACTGCAGCCATGCGAGTGACTGATCGAGGACGGAGCGAGGCTGTGGAGTGGCGCCGCGGGCGTTGAAGGGTGGCAACGGGAAGCGAGCAGAGCATGCGGAGGGTGCACTTTGGGACTGGGTTGGCAAATAAGGCAGGTGCCTTATAATTCCAGGAGCTGATAACGCCTTATAATAAGCTTATAATGCGCCCGCCCAGCCCCTATAAGGCCT
>Ga0208951_1000474_pt1 | contig 18434 bp, 21 predicted proteins | sample GreLakmeMI27MSRF_FD_187702 | JGI IMG/M metagenome (GOLD analysis project Ga0208951, IMG submission 187702) | Freshwater lentic microbial communities from great Laurentian Lakes, MI, USA - Great Lakes metaG MI27MSRF (SPAdes) | ecosystem: Environmental > Aquatic > Freshwater > Lake | place: Great... | reverse complement strand
GCGGCTAATCGCGCGAAGAGATGCGGCGCTCCGCCGCCTCTTCCAACCGCTCTAGGCGGTCGGGCACGCTGCACAGAGGCTTGCCAGCCATGCTGACAGGCCTTATAGGGGCTGGGCGGGCGCATTGTAAGCTTATTATAAGGCGATATCAGCTCCTGGAATTATAAGGCACCTGCCTTATTTGCCAACCCAGATTAAAATGGCCTTGTCGCATGTCGCATTGTCCTCGACAATTTAGGTTATGATAGGCGGTTGCCACTTCTGGCGCTTGCAAAGCAACGTTTTTGGTTCCTTGATCTAGTGGTTAGGATTCAGGCACCTTGTGTCGTCCTATGCACTTTGAATGCAGCTGCACCGGTTGGGCGGCCAGTCCGTCACGGAACGAAGCATCTCACGAGCATCCGGTAGGAACCGGCTTTTATGCGCAGGTCTCGGTTACGAGGCGAAAGTCAGCACAGAGCGTCCGCCGTCCAGCTCAAATGGGTCACGAGCGATGCAGAGAAGCGCCTCCTTCTCCCCGAGCGTCTCCAACGCATCACAGATTCACAATTCACCAACGCATGGTTGAGACGATGACAGCTCCGTGCACAACACTGCTGCGCATAACGTCTACGGCAGCTGGCGGTTGTATGGCTGGCCTGCCCCGAGCGATGCGCGCTCCGCACGCTCTGACTTGACGTCCGCCAGCGCATCCTGCACGTAATGGGCGAATGGCGTCTGCTTCTCCTGCATCTCCTTGCTCAAATACCTGCAGAACCAGCACGTCAGAGACGTTGCTTGCTGCTGGCGCAAGGTTGCGCTATGCGCACGTGTGCTTCATCGACAGGTCCATCGCGCGCTTCAGCCGCTGGTTGCGCAGGTCCAGCTCATCCTGCGGAAGTCGACGCAGCGCCTCCTCCACGTCCTGCGGCACCGTGTTAGAAGAGGAGGCACGCGCTCCAAGTGCAGTCCTGCGCGGCGCACCAGGCTCTGCAACGGGTCCAGCAGGTCGTCATACCGCAGGCCGTACTTCTTGAGCTCCGTACCCACGGCCGCCTGCGCGACAGCGGGCAGCGTGGGGCGAGGCGTGAGCATGGAGGATTTAGGGTAGGCAGTTGAGCGGCGCTGTCGCACCTGGTAACGCTTCGCCGCCCACGCGAAGACGGGCTCAAACAGCTTGGAGACCGCCTGCACGCGTAAGCGAGCAGAGCGTCAGCAGTGCGAGGCAAGGGAGCTCCGGGTCAGCACGTGCCTTTGACATCCTTCTTTCTCTCTGTAGTCGCACAGCAGCAGAGTGCACACTACCGCCTGCGCACAGCAACGCTTCAGCACCAGTTAAGAAACGCTGCGAGAGTGTGCTCTAGCCTAGCAACCGCAGGAGACGGTCGCGTAAGGGACGCACCGCAGATGTGCTGCCGCCTTGCGCTCGCAGCCACGGCGCGCACGGGCTCCGGAGGCTGCGGCGGCGCTGGGATGTGATCATACATGTGTCACGTTCGACCTACCAGTTCGATCCACCGAGCCTACCATTTGTCCATTTCAGACAGCCCGACACATTTGTCCATTTCTATCACCGTTGCGGCCCACCAAAATGTCGTACATACCTCAGTGGGTCGTCGTCATCACGGTCGGCGTCGTACTAACGTCCTTTTACTCGCCCTGTCTGAGCTGTGCACTGCTGTGGCATTCCCTGGAATATGCGCCGACAACGTTGACATGATCCAGGTGCGCTGGTCTCCTACGCGCCAGTGCTGGCTGCTGAGCCCGTAGGCGCAGGTGTTCGTGTTCGACACGCGGCGCGGCACACGCGAGGGAGAAGAGCTGGACAAAGTGCTGGCCTTCTACCCTTCGACTGCCACAGTGGAGCAGCAGCAGGCGCGTGCTGTCTGGCGCTTTGCTGCTCTCATGCTGAGCCACGCCGCGTCTGCCCCCAGGCTGCCTCGGGATTGGCGGAGGCGCTGGCCTCGCTGAGCGGCACCTTCTTAGGCGCCGCACCGCTGGAGAGCCTCAGCGCGACGCTGCACCGCCACGCCTTCCTCCCCTGCGAACCAGACCTCTGGTTCAGCCTGGTGCGCACAAACAGGGCCGGCAGCGGTCCCGTGACAGGCGGTTGTGATGCGCTCCGGCGCAGGTTGTCGAGGCGGAGACTGCCCCACACAGCGAAGTGCGCGACAGCACCTTGCGCGCGCTGCTGCACGAGACCCACGCACTGTTCTCGCTGCTGCACGGCCGCCTGCGCGAGGTGCTGGAGGCTGACCTGAGCGGCGACACCGCCAGGCGCGGCTTGTCTGAGTGCGCGCAGCCTCTTGCAGGCACTCACCAGCTCGCGCAGGCGCCTGTTGGAGCCGCTGATCCTAGACCTGGGCACGCGTTTGTCCGCGGGCAAGCAGGGCGACGTGGCGGCTCACACCCATGCTCTGTCTGCGCGTGATGGTCTGCCCATCCTACCGCTGGACAGACAGGCTTTCCTGAACGTGCAGGCGCGCAGCGATACCAGCCAGCCGCGATGGCAGCCCCCCTGACGCCGCTCCCCAGTTCTGCGTCAACGCGCTCTCAACCTGCTGCGGCGGGCGGGTGGTGCAGCAGGCGCTGCTGTTCCACGACAGCTATCTCGTGTGGAGCGGTGCGCCACACAGCGATGCCCCGCGCGCCGCGCCCTGAGTGCACACTTCAGGCCTCCCCGTGGACGACACATACTCGCTGTACCGCTACGCTGCGCGTTGCCTGCTGCCCGCCAGCCTCGCTGCGGCCGCCAAGCGCGCCAGGGCTGCACCTGCGTGCGCGGGGCCCCCGTTCCGCTCGGGAGACTGGCGCCCGGGCGCCGACGGCTTCCTGGAGGCTGAGGAAGACGGCTGCGTGATACGCGTGCGCCTGGCCGGCGGCGCAGGGCGCCACTCGCTGTGCACGCTGTCGCGCGAGAGCCTCACGCTGCTGCTGCTGCTCCCCGAGGACGCCACGCCCGACGCCGCCCTGCGCGCGCAGCTGGCCGCTGTCGCGGGTGCGTGCCCCGCGGCTGTGCCGCAGTCGCAGCGGGCCCTGAGGCCGCATCGCACCGCCCTTCCCCGCCAGAGCTGCGCCTAGCCCGGGTGGCCAAGCTGCTCTCCAGTGCTGCAGGCTCTCTCAACCGCTGGCACGTGCCCGGCTACCGCTACCTGTACCTGGACCGCGCCACGCTGGCGGTGCGCGCCTCGCCGGAGAGCAAGCTGGGCACGCTGGCGCCCGACTCCCTGGCCGCGCTGTCGCAGCTGCGCGCGCAGCTGGAGGAGCGCCGCGGGGCCGGGGGGGCGCAGGAGAGCGAGGTGTGCGTGCGCACGCAGCACGACGCCTGGGTGGTGGTGCGCCGGGGGCGGGGCCGGGAGCTGTTCGTGCTGCTGGAGCGGGCGGGGGACACGCTGCTGGAGGCAACGGAGGCGACGGACCGCTTCTGCGCCACGCTCGGGCTGGACTTTGCGTGAATGCACTTCCGCTCTATTCTTCAGCCGGGCGGCGCGCTTTCTTCTTCGCCGGCTGTGCCCCACCTGCCGCCGCCGCCGCCGCTGCAGCCGCACGCTGAGCAGCGATCGCTTTCTTCGCCGCCGCCTGCAGGCGAGCTTGCTTGGCCGCCTTTGCGCCCAGCTCCGGCGCAGCTGCCGGCTCCTCCTCCTGCTCAGCCTCCTCTTGCTCCCCCGGCGCCCCCTCCTCTCGCTCCTGCTCCTGCCGCACGCTCACCGTCTTGCGGTTGCTCACCTTGTAGAGCTTGCAGACGAAGAAGCCGTCCAGGTTGTGGACGTGGGGGAAGAAGCGGCGGGCATGCTGCAGCGAGTGATGGAACTGCTTCCCCCGGAAGCTCACAAACCCCGGGCGCCCGAAGTCCAGCCCCGCCGGCACCACGCGCACGTCGCGCTTCTTAAGCACGTAGTTGATGACCGCCTCGTTCTCCTCCACCGTGATTGAGCAGGTTGAGTAGACGATGAAGCCCCCAGTCTTGCTGTTTGCGTCCACCAGGTCCACCGCCGCCAGGATGAGCTCCTTCTGCAGCGCCGCGCAGCGCGCAATGTCCTCCTCCGTCTTGTTCGTCTTAACGGACTGATCCTTCGAGACGACGCCCGTGCCGCTGCAGGGGGCGTCCAGGAGCACGCGATCCATGAGGCCCAGCACCGTGGGCAGCCGGCGGCCGTCGTAGTTGCATACCACCGCGTTGGTAACACCCAGCCGCTGGATATTAGCCACCAGCGACGCCAGACGCTGTGGGTTGATCTCGTTGGCAAACAGCGTGCCCGTGTTGCGCATCAGAGCAGCAACGTATGTGGACTTGCCGCCGGGCGCCGCTGCCATGTCAACCACGCGCTCGCCCTCCTGCGGCGCCAGCGCCATGACGGGCAGGAAGGAGGCTGCGCTCTGCAGCATATAGTGCCCCGCCATGTACTCAGGCGTGGCGCCAATGGGCACGCGCGACTCGTAGACCAACAGGCCAACCTTGGACCACTTCTCAAGCGGGTCCAGGTTTACGCCGCGGTTGATGAGCGCAGCCGCCAGCTCGCGGCGGCGCGCCTTGAGCGTGTTTGTACGCAGCGTCACGGGGCGTTGCGTCTCGTTCGCCTCCAGCAGCTCCAGCGCTTCGGCCACGCTGAACAGGTTCAGAATGTAGGTGAGGAAGAAGTCGTTGTAGCTGGTTCGCGGGCACGGGGAGAGGGGCGCGACGTCAGTTCGGAGAGGCCGCCACCAGCCGCCGCCCCAAAGCCGCACCCGTAGTACAGCGCCAGGTCCGCCATCAGACGCTCCATGTAATCCGAGCGACTGCAGCCGGGCTCGCGCAAGTGCTTGAAGCTGGCGAGCACGCGGGCGACGTCCTGGATGCGACGCCGCACGGCGGGCAGGTTGGGCGCCCCAGCCAACTCGCGCTCCACCTCCGCGGCGCTGGGCAGCTCATACGGCTCGTAGTCCTGCAGGTGCTGCTCCTCCTGCTCTGCACGCGCCTCCTCCAGCTCGCGCGCCTTGGCCGCGTCAAGGCGAGACGCTTGCAGCTCCACCGCGGTGAGGAGCTCTTCCTCCTCGCTCACATCCTCCTCGCTCGCCTCCTCCACAGGCTCCACAGGCGCAGCCTTGCGCTTGCCAATGAACTTGGTGCCCGAGAGCAGCTTCTTGGTGCCCGCCATAGCGCCAAGGGGGGGAGCGGCAGTGATGAGGAGTGGTGAGAGGTGAGCGCCCCGCATCCCTCCTGTACGACCACCGACGGGAAGAAACAACGCTGATGTGACGGCAGTTGTTCCGCCCGCCTACTGCGTGCGCTGTGTGTTGATAGGCTGGGCATGGAGGACGTGCGGCAGCGCGCGGAGGAGAACGTACGTTGTGTCAGCCGCCGCACTTTCCTTTCGCTAGCCACTGAGTGCCCCGTGCCCTCAGGCTGCCGCTGCAGCTCGCCACATACCCAAGCATGCGCGTCGCGACAAGAATGTGGAGGCTGTGTTCGACGAGCAAGCACGCAGGCGAGGCTCGTGTTTGCGTCTTGCTCTCGCTGTCGCTGAGACGGCGTGCAGAGAGTTCCTGACCGGTTTCCACAAGCGCAAGAAGCAGCGCCGGAAGGTGTGCCGTGCTGCGTAGCAGGGAGGCATGCACCGAGCACTGATGGTGCCCCCTGTGCGCAGGCGGCTGAGCACAACCAGGTGCAAAAGGCTCGCCAAGACCGGCTGGTCGCGCGCAAGGAGGTGCGGCACACTTCAGGCCGGCCCAGGCGCGCGCCTGAGCCGCCCCACGCAGCGGCGCGACGAGTTGAAGGAGCTGCTGTCGCGCTACGAGCAGAACGGCGAGGGAGGGGAGGAAGCGGCGGGACGAGAGGAGGTGGCGCCTGTCGCTGTTGAGTATCCTGGCGTGGTTGTGACTGTGCAAGCGCTGGGCGCAGAGGGGGAGGAGAGAGCGCCGAAGCATCGCACGAGGCCGAGTGCAGCAAGTGCTGCGCTACCAAAAGCCAAGCGGGCTAAGCAGCGATAGCGTGCGTGCATCACAACACATCACTTCACTTCACTGCGCGAGGAACCAGGTCTGAACCTTCTCTCTCACAGCCGGCTCCAGGAGGCCCCAGGCTGCTTCCCACTGCTCCGCGGGCAGGTGCGCCTGGTAGCCGCGCAAGATCTCGGACATGCTGCGATGCAGCTCCTCGTCGCGCAGCATGCGCCAGGATGCGAAGGCACTGCAGAGGGGCACAAAGGCTGGCAGCACGGCCATGGGGTTAAGGCGCACCAGCGCGCACAGCCCCCCGAACGCGTGCTCCTTCTCCACATCATCGCGCGCCCGGCGCAGCGCGTTGCACCACGGCTCCGCGAAGCTCTGCACGTGCGGCGCCAGCGGCTGCGGGCAGCGCAGCGCCAGGCGGCCCAGCGCAATGGCCGCGTTCTGCAGCAGCCCCTTGCTGACAGAGGTGCGCATGGAGAGCAGCGGCGCGATGACCTGGAGCAGGGGCAGCGCCAGGCGCTCCGTCTGGTCTGCGGGGGCGCGCATGACGAGCTCGCCGATGGACCAGCAGGCGTTGGTGCAGGCGCGAATGCTGTCCGGCGACAGCTGCTCGTGCTGCAGCGCGGCGCAGCAGAGCTCGAGGCAGCGGTGCAGGAGGGGCAGGAGGTGGGAGGGGCAGGCTTTTGTGAGGTCGCCCATGAGCGCAAAGCCACTCTGCCTCACCTCCGGCGCCGCATCCGCGCAGGCGAGAAAGATGAACTCGCGCAGCTGCACCCGGGCCGCCAGGCTTTCCACCGAGGCGCCCAGCGCCTCCGTGAGCGCGCCAACTGCGTCCAGAGCACACACCACCAGGTCCGTGTCGTACTCGGGGCTCCCGTCCGCCGCGCGCTGGCGCAGCTGCATCTGCTGCTGCAGCAGAGCGACGCAGCGGTCGAACATTGCCTCTGCGAACGGCTGCACGGCTGCGCGCAGCGAGGGGACCACCTCCACCAGGCATTCCAGCACCGGCAGCTGCTCGCGGTCGTCGCTCGCATGCGCCTGCGCCGCGGCGAGTCAGACGGCGCCGGGGCCGCGCGGCGAGTGCAGCACCCGCACCTGCCACTTGGCCAGCAGAGGCGGCAGGAGCAGCGCCGCGATGCTGGGCTCTGCCATGACGGATCCCATACAGTTTGCCAGCGTGCCGAGCGCCTCGAACAAGCTGCGCTGGCTCTTGCGCTGGTACATGCCCAGCGCGAACACGAGATGCTGCACGATGGGCTCCAGCCGGGGAGCCAGAGCAGCCTGCGCCTCCTCCACCAGCGCGGCCAGCCCGCCGCAGGCTGCTCTTTGCACCTGCTTGTTCCTGCGCCGGCCAGTCTTGCGTCAGCCAACTAAGAAGGGCGCTGTGCAGCAACGCACTTGTCCAGCACCCGCTTCAGCAACCCCGCCAGCAGCGCGTCCAGCAGCGTCTGCCCAGTCGCGGCGTCAGTGGGCGCAGGGGAGACGCGCAGTTGTGCGCGCGCACACCTGTGCATCCTGGGGCGTCAGTCCGGGCACGCGCGTCTGCCCCTCCTGCACCCCCTGCACCAGCCACTTGCTGTAACGCCCCAGCGTCCAACACGAAATGCTGCGAACCTGCGCGAACGTCACGGTCAGCCGGGCGGGACTGGAGGCACACCGCACAGGGTCGACTCACCAGCGGTCGAGCGTCGTCCAGCACGGGCAGCAAGCCCTGGATGATCTGCGGCGCCAGGTGGGCGAGCCCCGCGTCGCAGCCCTCCGCTACGGCGCCTAGCGCCAAGATGGCGGACTCGCGGAGACGCCAGTTGCCGTCGCGCAGCCTCGCCTGAGGAAGGAAGAGTGTGAGACGCTGGGCGGCGTCTGTGTGTTCGTGAGGCGCGCACATCCACGATGGGAAGCAGCACGGGCAGCAAGTCGGCCGGGAAGCAGTTTGAGAGGACGTCCAGGCTGCTGGCGCTGGACTGGCGAAGCGTCCATGACCGGATGCCGTCGTCCTCGTCCCCGCCTTCTTCCTCCTCATCGCCCTCACCCGACAGCGCCGTCTGAGCAAACACCGAATCAGTGCTGCAACGGGAAGAGAAGCGACGCAAGTCGCGTGCCTTTGAGGAGTGCATGAAAGGCTTCAGGTCCTGCTCACGATCGGGCTTGTCGCCGCTAAGCTCGTCCGCTTCCGCCTCAATCACGTCCTGCGCGCGCACGCAGTGAGCCCAGTCACGCCGTTCAGCGCGTCTGGCGCGTGCCTCGTCGTCAGGCTCGTATGCCATGTTGGTGAGCAGCACAGGTACCAGCTGCGGCATGAACTGGCGCAGCACGGCAACAAAGTCATCGCCCTGCTCTGCCCCGCAGAAGGCTGACCAGAACTCGCACGCCTCCAGGGCGACGCTCGAGTCGCCGTCCTGTGCGACAACACACGTTCAGCGCACCGCGCGCCCCATGCGCTCCGCCCGGCGCACCTGGTTGCGCTCTAACATGTAGCCTACTACCGCGGGCAGGTTGGAATGCAGGCGCTCGGGCACGTTTTGCATCAGGGCAACCAAGCCCTGGCACACCAGCCTGCGGATGTCCGGATTCGGATCCAGCGCCAGCGCTACCAGGCTCTGCACGTATCGATCCAGTTCGGGAATGAGCGCGGCGGGCATGTAGCCCACCAGTAGGTTCACGCTGCAGGGCGCCTTAGCCAGCAACCAGGGCATTGCCGAACTGCGTGACGCACCAGCCAATCGCGTGCTTTTGTAGCTGCGGGTGTGGGCTGCAGCGAGGCCGGCGTGAGAAGTGTCGCGGGATTTTCACACCCTTATGCACACACCTGGAGAAGAGCGAGAGCAGGCGCGGCAGCAGCAGCGCCGCGGGGCGGGCGGGCGGGCCGACTTCGCTGCTGTCCATTTGGCTGGGCACCTCCTCGCACACCTGCAGCAAGCAGAGGGCATGTGAGGGGTGCCGGGCTTGTTTGCGTGCTGCTGCGCCTCACCTTGAAGAGCGCGTCTAGAGCCCCGTCGGCAGCGTCGGTGACGCCGCTGTCCAGCGCCTGCGTGAGTGCCGCCACCAGCTCCGGCCAGGCGCCCAGGCTGCCGGCCGCAGCCACCGTGCTGCGGGCGCGCTCCGCGTCAGACCCCGCAGACTGGGAAGTCCCTGACTAGTGGCGCAGCAGCGAACCTGATGGCGGTGCCGGCGGTGATGCGCAGGTAGCGTTCGGGCAGGGCGAGGCAGGAGAGCAAACAGGCCTGAAGACGGGCGTGAGACACCACCAGCGCGCAGCCAGGCGCCCAGCGGCGCACCTTGACATATGCCTGCACGTGCGGGGCCAGGCGGGGCCACGCGCTGCGCAGGTTGTTCTTCAGCAGCAAGCCTGCGCTCTGGCGGACCTCCAGCGGCTGGTCGCGGGCGAGCGCGAGCAGGAACGCCAGGTAATTGTTGAAGTCCGGCACCGCGCTGCACTGCTGCAGACGGGCGTAGATCTGGCGCGGGCGCGGCGCGTGAGGCACGCACAGCCGCGCGGGCAACGCGCTGCAACGGCGCGCCTGCGCCTGGTCGGCGCCGGGCTGCGCATATTCTCCGAACAACTGCGCTATGGTGGCCAGCCCGCCAGGGTCGGGCGCCCAGGCAGCCATGCGGCAGGCAGAGGGCGCGAACACACGGCAGGAGTGCGGGGCGAGGAGAGGGCGTTGAGTTGATGCGAGAACGAAAACGACGACCGATCGCTACTACTGTACTACGACGACCGACGATCGACGAAGCGAAAATTGTGCCGGTGTGATACTCTGCCACCCTACGCGAGCCTGTAGCTGCGCGTAACCGCCATGCGTGTGGTGGGCTGGCAGGGTGGAACCGTGGCGAGCGCACGCGTTCGCTGCACGAGGTGCTCTAGCGTGGCGCGTGCGTGCACCCGCCTGTGCGTGCGCTCTGTGCGTTCTGACTGGCCGCACCAGTGGGCATCGATCTGGGCACCACCAACTCCGCGGTTGCACGCGTGGTGGGGCGCACCGCCACCATTCTGACCGGACCCGACGGCCGGCGCACCACGCCCTCCGTCGTGTCCTTCACACCCGCGGTGCTGGTGGGCGCGCCCGCCGTGCGCGCCGCGAGCGCCAACGCGGAAAACACCTTCTTTTCAGTCAAGCGACTGCTTGGGCGCAGCTTTGCAGACGAGGGGGTGCAGGAGGAACTCTCGCACCTGCCCTTTCAGGCACGCGCCGGCGCCGGCGGCGGCGTGCTGCTCCACTGCCCCGCCCTGTCGCGCGGCCTGGCGCCCGAGGCTGTCTCCGCGCTGGTGCTGCGCCAGCTGGCCAGCTTTGCGGCGCCGCAGGAGGCGCCCCTGCGCGCCGTCCTCGCCGTTCCCGCCCGCTTCGACGACGCGCAGCGGCAGGCCACGCTGACAGCGGCGGCGGCGGCTGGTTTAGACGTGCTGCGCCTCCTCAACGAGCCCACCGCAGCTGCGCTCGCCTACGGCTTCGGATGCCCCGCCGGCGGCGGTCAGGCGGCCTCGCCCGGCGAGGAGGTGCGTGAGGAGGAGCTGGTGCTGGTGTTCGACCTGGGCGGCGGCACGCTGGACGTGTCTCTGCTGGACGTCAGCTGCGGTGTCTTCCAGGTCCTCGCCAGCAGCGGCGACGCGCGGCTGGGCGGCAATGACTTCGACGCAGTGGTGGTCTCCTGGCTGCGCGAGCAGCAGCAGCTGGCGGGCGGCGCGGCGGCGGACAGCGCACAGAGCCTGTTGGTCGCAGCGGAGGCGCTCAAGGTGGCGCTCTCCCAGGAGACGCAGGTGGCGGTGAGCCTCGCGCCCGGCGGCGCGCAGGCGGTGCTCACGCGGGCGGAGCTGGAGCGACGATGCGCCACGCTGCTGGCGCGCTGCGCTCAGCCGCTACACCGAGTGCTCGAAGACGCCGTCCGAAGCGACGGGCGCTCGGTGGCGCCAGAGGACCTGGCGGCGGTGCTGCTGGTCGGCGGCGCGACGCGCATGCCCGCGGTGAGGGCACTCGTGCGCGAGGTCACGCGCCAGGTGCGCCCTCCTCGCTGCCCGCACTTGGCGCGCGCTGACCCGCGGTGCGCAGGACCCGCGCGAAGGCGTGGACCCAGACGAGGTCGTTGCCCTGGGCTGCGCCGTGCAGGCGGCTGCGCTGGCCGGGCTGATTGACCGGGGCGACGCGATTGTGCTGGACGAGACACCCGAGGCTGACGACTTCGCAGCCCTGCTGGCCAAGATGCAGGCGACGCTGGACAGGGCTGAAAAGGCGTCACCCTTGAGTTGACACGGACAAATGTTGTTGCTGCCCCGCCGTCCAGCCGTCGTAGCACCAAAATCCGCAGATTTGCAGCGCCCGGTGAGCGCGTGCCTGTCCTGAGGTGGAAGCGCCATGCTGCTGCACGCCCAGCGCTTCTCGCCTTGGGCTGCGCCCGCGGGCCGTGCGCGCGCACCGGCGGGTCGTGCACGTGCGGTGCCGCCGCTGCACGCTGTGCGCTCCGACGAGGAGGCTTCCACGGGGGTGCGCTGCGCCCGCGCGTCGAGTAGGCAACTGCAGTCAGTTGGATAGCCCTAGCCGCCGGCGGTTAACCAGTCACCTCTCCTCAGGTGACCATGCAGCAGCTCGCCAAGCTGCGCAAGGCGAGCGAGGACAACTTCGCGGCGCTCTGCCAGGCGGAGGTGGTGGAGGCTGTCGCGGGCTTGCCCAACGCGGAGAGCGGTCTGCGCCAGCAGGTGCGAGCCTCCCTGGATCTCCTGGGCTTCGGCCTGCTGGAGCGCGAGACGGAGGTGTCGCTGCTACTGCTTGCTGCACTGGCTGGCGAGCACCTGCTGCTTCTGGGGCCTCCAGGCACCGCCAAGAGTGAGCTGGGCAGGCGCCTCTCAACGCTCACCGGTGGCAAGTACTTCGAGCGCCTCCTCACGCGCTTCAGCGTGCCGGAGGAGCTGTTTGGCCCACTGTCGCTCGCGGCGTTGGAGGAGGGGCTGTACGTGCGAGAGACGGAGGGCTACCTGCCCACCGCGGAGGCTGCATTCATTGACGAGGTGTTCAAGGCCAACTCGGCGATCCTGAACGCGCTGCTGACCATCCTGAACGAGCGGCTGTTCGACAACGGCTCGGAGCGCAAGCGAGTGCCGCTGATCTGCTTGGTTGGCGCCTCCAACGAGATGCCCGAGTCTGAGGAGCTGGACGCGCTGTACGACAGGTTCCTGTTGAGGCGCATCGTCAAGCCGCTGTCGCAGGACGGCGTGCGCAAACTGGCCGTTCTCGCCGCAGGCGGCGGCACGGATGCAGTCTTCAGCCTTAAACCCGGCTCTCGTCCGCTGGGGCTGGACGAGCTGCGCGCTTGCCGCCGCGCCTCCACCGCCGCGGTGGCCCTGCCTGAGCACGTGGTGGACCTGCTGTGCGACCTGCGCGCCTTCCTGGCGGACCGCTGCGAGCCACCCGTGTACGTCTCGGACCGCCGCTTCGCCAAGTGCGTCACGCTCCTCCAGGTGGCTGCGCACGCGAACGGCGCGGACCAGGTGACCGAGTACGACTGCCTGCTCCTAGAGTTTGTGCTGGGCCAGCGCCCCGGCGACTCTGACAAGGTGCGCACCTTCGTGCTGGACGCAATCGCCTCCGACGCGGGACTCCTCCGCGCCGAGCTCTCCTTTCTGGGCGCCGTCGGCCGCACCGTGCGCGCCTTCCAGGGCGGGGCGGACGCGGAGGCGCTGCAGGCGGAGGTGTCGGGGCTGGCGGAGCTGCTCGCCTCCCGCTGGCGCGCCCTGGGGGCGACGCTGGACGGCGACTTCCCGCTGCTCCGCTCCAGCGTCTGGGTGGGCCCCGCCGCCGCCGCCGCGGCCACGCAGGTGCTGGGGCCCGCCATGCGGGATGACCGCGCAAAAGTGGAGGCGCTGCTGAAGGAGGTGGTGCTCCTTCTGGCCATCATAGAGTCCGAGGACGTCTGCGAGGGAGCGCTGGAGCAGCTGCTCCCGCGCCGCCTCAAGCAGTTCAAGCAGGGGATCCAGGGCGCGTGAGGGCGCTGGCTGGTGCTTCCTTGCGTGCGTGCGCCGCTGTAGATCTATGGATTCTTCTTCCCGTTCCATCGTAGAGAGACCAGTCTCTGCTACACGCGTGGCAGGACACAATGCAGGATGCGCAGGGCTGGGCGCAACTCCGCCGCCCGCTGCACGTCCTCCGCGCTGACATTGGTGGTGCGGAACAGTGAAACGGAGAGGAGCTCCGCAGAAGCTTCGGCTGCCAGCATGCGCAGTCCCGCGCCCGTCACGTCCGTGCCGCTGAGGTTGAGTGTCTGAAGCTGGCGCAGCGCCGCGCACAGCAGCGGAATGGACGCATCTGTAAGCCGGCTGCGCGCGAGGCTCAGGTGCCTCAACAGAGGCAGCTGCGCAACGTGGGCGAAAGATGCATCCGTGATGCTGCTGCTGGACACCTCCAGGGTGTGCAGACTGCCCCGCAGGCATGTTACGAGCGTGAGTGAGCCATCAAGTGTCGAGTCAGGCAGCACGAGACTTTCCAGCTGGCACAGATGCGAGAGCTCCGCCATCGTAGCCACGCCACGAGCATCCTGCAGGCTTAGGCTCCTTAGGCTCACAGGCAGCGGCCAGCGCCGCAGCGCCGCGCTCGTGATTGAGCAGAAGGCCAGCGAGAGCGTGTGCAGCGGCAGACTGCCCACTTGCTCCATGCATGCGTCAGACGTCTCGGTGTCGGCCAAATTGAGGCTCTGTAGCAAGCGATAGGCAGCCAAGCTGGAGCCGCGGCAACTAGTAGACTCCACGCTCAGCTCCAGCAGGCTTGACAGTGCACCCGCATTCTCACGGAGCCCAACGTCCGTCACCTGTGTGCTTGACAAATCTAGTCTGCGCAGTGATGGCCCTGCGGCAAGGCTACCCAGGCCAGCGTCGTTGAATCTCGTCTGTGCCAGGCTGAGTGACGTCAGGCTGCGCAGCCGAGCCAGCGAGGAGCCACACGTGCCAACGGCACAGCCAGCGAGGCTAAGCGACGTCAGACAGGCCATCCGGCTCAGCGTCTCTATGCCCGCGTCGCTTATACGCGTGCGCTCCAGCTGCAGCGATGTCAGCCAGGGCATTGCAGCTACATGGGCCATGGCTGAGTCATCAACGGAAGTCCACCCCAATGACAGCGTGCGAAGCGGCAGCGCTCCAAGAGGCTCGAGATTTCTGACGCCCTTGCACAGCGTCAGATCCAGTACCCGTAGTGCAACGCAGCTGGCCAGGTGCGCCACAGTCGAATCGTTGACGAAGACGCAGCCGTGGAGGTTCAGCACCTCCAATCGGCTGAGACTCGCCAGAGCAGCAAAGTCAACTGCCGCACAGCCGCGCAACGACAGCGACTTTAGCTGTGTGCAGTCTCGCAGAGCGCTCAAGTCGAGCACAGCCGTGCCACCGAGCGATAGGCGGAGCAGTGACGCTTGGTGGCTTGCGCACACCTCTGTTAGTAGAACGTCTCCGACTGGCAGGAAAGACAGGTCCAGGAAGGCGAGCGAGCAGTCATGGAAGGCGCGCAGCTCGCGGTCGGTAAGGCGACGCCGCTGTGCAAGCAACTCTGTCAGCAACTCCTGAGCGAGTTCCCTTGGCAACCGCGTCAACGTGCGCTCGAGTGTTTCCGGGTGCTCGCAAAGGGCGCGAAGGCAGGTCTGAAGGAGAGAGGCGCTCGGCACACAGCGGACAGGCGCAGGCGCGTTTTTCCACACGTGCGCGTCCCAGGACTGCGGCACTGCTGGGATATCTGCATCCATCGCTGACGAGAAGACCTCACGCGTGCACACTCCACCCATACGGCCCAGCGGAGGCGGATGCTGTTGCTGACCTGCCAGCCTGCTGACTCAGCGAGCCACTCTTCTCAATGAAATCCGCCTCGCGTTCCGAATATCTCGCGCTGCGATGCGCAGCAGTTCAGCGAAGCTTTCCTGTGTGCGACTCGCTGCGTCTGCGAGGCGCTCACGCTGCATCGTGCATGCAGTCGCAGCCGCCACGCCTCCAGGCAGCCCGCCGCGGCTGCTGGTGCCTGCGAGCACCTCGCTGCCGGACTCGTGGGAGGCTGGCACGGCGCTGCTCATCGACAAGCCACAGGGCTGGACCAGGCACGTGTTCCCTTCTCAACTCGGTCCCGGCTGCACTGATAGCCTCCTTGACAGCTTCGACGTCTGCGCGAAGCTGCGCGGAGCGCTCCAGCGGCGAAAGCTGAAGGTTGGACACGCCGGCACGCTGGACCCGATGGCGACAGGCCTGCTTATTCTCTGCACCGGGAAGGCGACCCACTGGCTGGACCACTACCAGGCTCAGGAGAAAGAGTACTCGGGCACGCTGCGGCTAGGCGAGGGCACGGCGAGCTATGACGCAGAGATTGCAGTTTCTGAGCGTAGCGACTGGACGCAAGTGAGCTGCGCGCAGCTGGCGGCGGCTGCTTTGACGTTTGTGGGCGACATCTTGCAGACGCCGCCCATGTTCAGCGCTCTTAAGAGGGACGGTGTGCCGCTCTACAAGCTGGCCCGCCAAGGCGAGGTAGTGGAGCGCGCTCAGCGGCAACTGCACGTTGCACGCTTCGACGTGTGGCGAGACTCGCCAACCAGCCAGGATGTGCACTTCACTGTGGTCTGCAGCAAGGGCACCTACATTCGCAGCCTGGCGCACGACCTGGGCCGGGCGCTGGGGACGCACGCGCACCTGGTGGCGCTGCGGCGCGAGGCCATTGGGCCCCACCGCGTCGCCGACGCTTGGCAGCTGCAGACGCTGACAACGCTCATCAACGCGTCGCGCTCAGTAGTGGCGCAATGACGTTAATCTATGTAGTACGCACGGTTCTCTCATGACGTTAATCCAAGCGCTATTCTTCTATGCGTTCCAGCCCAGCGGGCGTCTACATGTTGGACATGCGGTCTTCACCTCCATCCACCGCTGCAGGCACTCTGCGTGAAATACGTGATCGCACGGCAGTCGCTTGCCCCTGTCCAGCTTCTCTCGGCAGATGGCGCAGTCTTCGTCGCGTGCATTGAGCTCCTCGGACGTCACGTCCGCGTAGGCGCGCTGCAGGCTGCGCGAAACGGCAATAAAGCTGACGAACCGCGTGACTCGCTGCCAGAAGCTCAGCCCCAGCGAGCGGATGTAAAGCAGCAGCACGGCATCCACAAGTTGCAAGCTCAGGCCGTGCAGCCAGTACAGCGTGGCGCTGTGCGCCAGCGATAGCAAGTCGATCCATGCCTCTAGAACAAAGTCGGTCACGAACAGCAGGCTCCGCCTTCGCTCGCCCGACGGCAGCGCCTCCGCGGCCAGCTGCGCCGCCTCGTGCAGGTGACAGCCGCAGCGCACACAGAGAAGCACCAGCGACGAGGACAGCGTCAGAGTGTCGTGTAGTAGCAGCCATAGCGTGAGTCGGTCGCTCACGGCGTGCAGGGCGAGCAGTGCCATAGCGCCAGTGAGCAGGAAGAGCGTGAGCAGGAGGCCAGCCGAGCGCGCCTGTTCCAGGCGCGTCACCGCCACGTTGCTCGTCTGCGTCTCAAACCGGTCCTTCGCCAGGCCCGACAGGATGCGCAGCACGCCCAGGACCAGGCTCCAGCCGGCCCAGACCAGCAGCTCAGCTGTGTCCGGGTCTCGCAGGAGCGCCGCGATCGTCACAACGCGTAGCAGCGCCCACGCCAGGAGGCGCTCGCCTGCGTTGCTAGCCTCCGCCGCGGTCAGTTGTCCCAGGAAGACAATGCGCAGCGCGAGGGCGGCCAGAAGAGTGCAGGACAGAAGAGCGTTGGCCCAGAAGTACACGCTCTGAGCGGGTGCAGCAGCTGGGTGCAGCAGGCGCGAGAGCAGCGGGAACTCGCCGCCCTGCGCGCCGCTGAAGGCGACTGCAGACGCGACGGCGTGAGCCACCACGGCGCCCTCCCAGGTGGACAACGAGGATGCCATGAGGTGCGCCGCCCGCTAAGCGACGCTACAAGTAGCGCTGACCTGTTGCAAACTGTGAAGCAGACCGCAAGTGCGCAGAGAACAGCGACAACAATCAAGCAAGTGCGAGGGCTGGTGTCTGCACCTTGCTCAGGGCATCATTCTCTGGTCAGCTAGTAGACTTTCTATCGTCCGACATATTGCTTGCATTTCGGACCGCTCGCCAAGCTCGTCACTCTCGTCACTCTCCATGCTCGCGCTCCGCAGAGCCGCGTGTGCAGCACGCAGAGCAAGTCGCGGCGCGGCAGGCGCCCCCGACGTCGACAGTGCCAACCAGGTGCGGCTGAAGGGCCCGCGAGGTTTAGGGACGAGGCACACGGGGCAGCTGAGTCTCGCCCGGGCCCGCAGGACCTTGCTTCTTTCTTCGGGGAGGTTCCAGTTGTCGACCCTGCGCCGCCGATGACACCAGAGTCCAGACAAGCTCCGCCGCTGCACGCGTCGGCCGCTCCCCACCCTCCAACGCCGGTGCTGACGCACGTAGACGCACGCGGGCGGCTGGGAATGGTGGACGTGGGGCACAAGGCGGAGACACGGGTGCGGACGGCTCACTCACTCATCACGTTCGCGCGCTTGACGAGCGGCTGGCCCTGCGCAGCGCTCGGCGGTGGCCTCCGCGCGCGTCTATTTGGGCAGCCTGGCATTCGCGCAGGTGCAGGAGAACCGGCTGAAGAAGGCGTGTGCGGCTCTGCGTGCCCTCCCGCAGCGCTGATGAGTGTGAGCGAACGCAGGGCGACGTGCTGGTGGTGGCGCAGCTGGCGGGCATCCAGGCCGCCAAGCTTACCTCGCAGCTCATTCCCCTTTGTCACGCGTTGAGCCTGAGGTGCGTTTGCCCTCTGCACGCGCGACTCGCTCTCACCTCTGCCACGCAGCTGGGTGGATGTAAACCTCAGCCTGGACCCGCAGCGCGAGGCTGTAAACATCCGAGCTCAGGCACAGACGACTGGCACAACGGGCGTCGAGATGGAGGCACTCACGGGTGTGCTTGTGTGTGCATTCCCGGCCACGCACCACTGAGGTCTGCGACAGCGGCGGCCGTGGCCGGCCTGACGGTGTATGACATGGTGAAGGCTGTGACCAAGGAGGCCCGCCTGTCGGACGTGCAGCTGGAACACAAAGACGGGGGAAGAACAGGCTCCTGGACGCGCATCGCCAGTTGAACGCAGCAGAATGCGGCTGCTCCTGCGCACGACCTAGACGGCGCGTTGGTCAGTCGCTGTCACAGTGTGTCTGCGCCCTCTCCTCTGCGTTCGCTGAACCGGAAATCAATCAGCAAATCTGTCGGCGCCGCGTCTGCGAGTGAAGGTGAATGCGCGAGCTTGGTGTGGGAGTTACACGCGCTACATTCGCAATGCCCTCTGCCCGAGCAAAAGCAAGTGCAAAGTTTGCAGGAGCAACGATGCTGAGGAGCAGCTGCACCGAGGGAGCTCGGAGCTGGCCTCGCATTCAACAGTCGCCGTTGAGGTGGTGCACGCATGTGGGTGTACCGCGTGCAGCATTGTCGACCTTGGACCTCAAAACACACTCCAGTTGACACGCTCAGCACACCACCAAGCCGGTGACTTGCAAAAGCTGAGCCTTAGCGCTCTAAGGAAGGCTTTTTGCCTGCGTTCTCCCGCGA
>Ga0208951_1000473_pt1 | contig 18442 bp, 10 predicted proteins | sample GreLakmeMI27MSRF_FD_187702 | JGI IMG/M metagenome (GOLD analysis project Ga0208951, IMG submission 187702) | Freshwater lentic microbial communities from great Laurentian Lakes, MI, USA - Great Lakes metaG MI27MSRF (SPAdes) | ecosystem: Environmental > Aquatic > Freshwater > Lake | place: Great... | reverse complement strand
GCAGTCCTTCTACAGCACTGCGGAAAGGGAGGACGTGTACCTCAACCTGGTACTGGAGTTTGTGCCCGACACGGTGTACCGGATCATCAAGCACTACGCTAAGCGTGCCCAGGTGCGCACCCCACCTGCCTTCCTTTTTGCTTGCGGGCACGCCGGCGCAGCCGCACGCACGCTGCAGTACGGTAGCGCAGGCGTGCGTGCATCTAGCGCGTGCGTAGAGCTGGCCGGGCTAAGTGGAGAGCAGGAACCCTAATCAGGCTTCTCACGCCGCATTTCCCCCCTGCAGCGCATGCCCCACGTTTACGTGAAGGTGTACATGTTTCAGATGTTCTGCGCGCTGTCGCATATCCACTCGCTGGGCGTATGCCACCGCGACATCAAGCCTCAGAACCTGTTGGTAGACACGTCGACACACACGCTGAAGCTGTGTGACTTTGGTAGCGCCAAGATATTGGTTCGGGGGGAGCGCAACATCAGCTACATCTGCTCTCGCTACTACCGCGCGCCGGAGCTCATCTTCGGAGCCGCCGACTATAGCACAGCAATCGACGTGTGGTCCTGTGGCTGCGTTGCTGCGGAGCTGCTCATCGGCCAGCCGCTGTTCCAGGGCGAAAGCGGGGTTGACCAGCTGGTAGAGATCATCAAGGTTTTGGGGACGCCCACGCGCGAGGAGATCTATGCCATGAACCCGCACTACACAGAGTTCAAGTTTCCTCAGATCAAGGCGCACCCGTGGAGCAAGGTGTTCCACAAGCACATGCCCGCGGATGCGGTGCAGCTGGTCAGCCAGCTGCTACAGTACGCCCCTGGCAGCCGGCTGTCGGCGCTGCAGGTATGCGCCCACGCCTTCTTCGATGAGCTGCGCGCGCCGGGCATGCGCCTGCCCAGCGGCCAGCACCCGCCGCCGCTGTTCAACTTTAGAGCCGCCGAGCTGGCTGGCGCACCGCCGGAGCTGCGCGCACGCATCCTGCCGCAGCATCTGCGCTGACCAACAGCAGCATGGCGCTGGAGGCGCGCACGCACGCGAACTGTAGTTAAGAGACCACACACGAAGCAGACTGCGCGCGCTCTACTGCAGTCCTTGTCCGTCGCGAGCGTGTTCTGTGTTTGTTCTCTCGCTGTCTTCGCCTTGTTTCTCTCTTGTTTCTCCCTCTCACTCCCCGCCCCGCAGCAGCAGTGCCGGCAGGCCATAGCAGACGGGCGCGGCGCCGGTGAGCGCACGCAGGCGACACGCCCGTCGCGCGCCCTCCAAGCCGGAATGCACGTCTGCGGAGCCCTCGCCCGCAGCCGCAAGCCACGCGCACAGCAGCGCCTCTGCGAAGCGGTCGATGTCGCGATCCGTCACATCCCACAAGTTGCCCACCAGCGCCCCGCAGCCGGCGGCCAGGTAGGCGAGCGCAGCTCCGGTAGGGGGGAAGTCCCCTCGAGGTGCCAGTGCGCCGGAACTGCACCCCATGAGGAGCGCCAGCGCCGTGGCGCATCGGCGCACGCGCAGCGCTGCGGATGGGAGGAACTGTGTGCCTGCGCCGTGGCCAAAGTAGAGGAAGAGCGGGGAGGTTGCGAGGCGTGCGGCGTGCTCGGTGCGCCCCCCTGCAGGCAGCGAGCCCACACAGCCTTGCCAACCAGCCTGTCTGTCCAGCAGCGGCTCCAGGCGCGCCTGCGTGGCCGTCAGGTCGCCCCCTGGATTGAGCAGGAAATAGGCTTGATCCAGGTTGGCCGTGGGAAGGGGAGGGGGAGACTGCGAAGGCCCGTCCGCTTTCCCGCTCTTCTTCCCCTCCATCCGCAGCGACACCGCCACCAGCGCCAGGCTGGGCGCGCGGCTGATGCGCTCGCCCGCCAAGCCCGGGCAGCTCTCCCAGGGGAGGGGTGCCAGGTGCCAGTCAAGCAGCAACAACACCGCGCCAGGCCGCCCCGCCTGCTGCTCCTCCACCTCCACGCCCGCGCCGCCGGCGGCCGCACGACGCTGCGCCGCGCCGCTGCGCGAGGCGCGCCCGGGCGCCGCCGACGCCGCCGCCGCGGGCGGCGCGAGCATCGCGGCACCCGCAGCCTGTGCTGCGCTTTCCTCCACCCCCAGCTGAGCCAGCGCCGCGGCCAGCTCTTCCCTGCTGGCTGCGCCTGCCGCGGCGGCGGCGGCGAGCATCGAGAGCGCGTGGCGCGGGTGTGGCGCCTGGAAGAGGGGTCCCGGAAGGCAGGCGAGCCCCGCTTCGAGCGCTCTGCTGGCGCGTGCAGCCGCCGGCGACCCCGTCGCCGGCGAACCCCGCAGGCAGACCCTCCACGCGCCCAGCCACTGGCTGTCCATGGTGGCGCACAGCGCCGCCAGGCGCGCGTCCAGCGCGATGCGAGCTGCCCACCAGCCTCTGCGTTGGGCCTCCGTTTCCGTGGCACACCCGCGACAGGCGTCCGACTCGTGAAGCACCTCGCGCAGCTCGGCGGTGCCCCAGGCGATGTGGCGTGCGGGGTTGGGGGAGAGCGGAGGCGTTGGGAGGAGGAGGGCAAAAGGGGGAGCGCCGGCCTCGACACGAGTCAGAAGCAGCCGCGCGCCTGGAGCGTTTTCGCATGCGCCTGCGCCGCACACGCCATGCTCGTCCGCGACGCTGAGGGTGACGATGGCGCCCCGCTGCAGCGGGCCCGTGAGCAGGGATGTTGCTGGGCGAGGGGGCGGCAACACATCAGCCTCGACAAGCAGCGTCGCCGCGCCACCGTCCGCATCCGTTCCGTCACTGGACGCCAACGCTGCAGTGGCGAGCGCAAAGCGAGCCTCGCCGGCGGCGGCGGCGCCCAGAGCGCAGTGCAGCGCGGCGCAGCATGCGCCCGCGTCGCCCGCACGGCAGGCGGCGGCGGCGCGCGCGGCGGCGGCGGCGCGCAGCAGGCACGGCGCGCCGCGGGCGAGCAGGCAGGCGCGTTCCAGGAGGTTGGCGGGCTGGGAACTCGCAGCGACGGCTTGGCCTCGTGCCGTAGCAGACGCGCTTCGACGGCCGGAAGCCCCGATCGGCGCAACCTGCGCTTCTCCATCCTCAAGCAGAGCCGCGCGATGCGGCGGCACCATCCATGGCGAAGCGGCGGCGTGCAGTCTGTGCGACGTCAGCAACATCGCAGCCTCTTCCCACGCTTCTTCGCACCCCGCGCCCAGCGCCTGCGCAGCGGCGTCTAAATGCGGCGTGGCGGCACGCAGAGCGGCCTGAGCGGCTGCGCTGCGCTGCGCTCTGTCCGCTCCGTCTTCAATCGCGTCCGCCGTCGCCACCGCCGCCGCGCATTTGGCGGTGCCGACGGAGCAGCGCGCCGCGCATCGGGTGGCTGCGCGCGCCCAGGCGCCGCCGGCGCGCGCGAGCGGCGACGCGGCTGCCAGGGCGGCGGCGTAGAGCTCCAAAGCGCCGCCATCAACCCCTCGCAGCGACGCCACTCGGCTGCGAGGCTGCCTTCTGGCCAAATCGCCGCGCACGCGCAACAGCTCGGCTCGCGCGAGCGCACGCGCAGTGCCGTCTTGACCGATGTGGTCCCCGTCGGGCCCCAGAAACGCAGCTGCCGCGTCGCACGCCTCCTCCGCCGCCGCCCACGAACGCTCCCTGCGCCGCAAGCACGCGATGCGCACGTGCAGCGCTGCGCGCGCTGCGCGCGCGCCCAGGGCTGCGGCTGCGGCGTCAGCGTCTGTGAGCGCCCGCTCGGCCACGCAGGCCAGTCCCGCCTGCGCCGCGCACTCCGCCAGCGCCGCCAGCGCCGCACATCGCAAGCTGAGCGCCGCCCAGCGCGCGTCGCCGGCGGCGTGCTGCGACGACCACGACGACGGGGCCGAGCAGGCGGGGGCGAGCAGGCGGCACGCCGCGTCGGCGGCTGCCGCTGCGCCCGCCGCGTCTCGCGCGTCCAACCGACAGGCGCAGCGCAGCAGCAGCGCGTGCGCGTGCGCCGCGTGGGACTGCCGCTGCTGCTGCTGCGGGTCGCACTGGCTTGGGGCAGCGGCGACGGAGGCGTCCTCAGCGTCCGCCACCCGCAGGGACGACAAGGCCGCGCTGAGCGCCTCCTCAGCGCCGCCGTCCGCGGGGTGCGGCTGAGGCAGGGCTGGCGCGAGGAGCACGCAGGCCAGGAGGGTGTCTGGCAAGGCGGGGCTGACTGCCCGTCCCTTCTGGGGCTCCTGGGCAGGCCCCGAGCGGCTGCTCCCCAGCGCCGCCAGGGCGCGCGCGCGCACCCCCGTCTGCCCCAGGGCCCCTGCCACGTCAGCAAGCGCCACGAGCCAGGCGGCCGCCGCAGCGCCAGCAGAGGCGGGAGAGCCGCAGCTGGGCCACAGCGCCAGCGCTCGCTCGCTGCGCTGCCTGAACTCCGTCTCGCTGGGCATCCCCTCTTCGGTGCACGCCTCAGCCGCGCACATCGCCCCCAGCGCTAGCGCGCGCGCCTGCTGGTCGACGGCGCCAGCCTGAGCGAAGGCGGCGGCGGCTGCATCCGCCGCCGCCGCCGCCGCACTCGCCCCGCCGCCGCCGGAGCAGCGCAGCATCGCCGCGTGCGCGGCATGCGCGGCGCCCAGGCACGCAGGGCTCGCGCTGCGGTCGCCTGCGGCGGCGGCGGCGAGCAGCGCGCACCGACGCAGGCTCCACACGCGGCCATGTGCTCGCCAAGCCTCCAGCTCAGCCGCAGCCAGGGCGCACACCATGCCGCCTTGCGCATTGCCCCCGGATGGCGCGTCATCCGAGGATGCCAGGGCGTGCATTGCGGGCGCGGCGGCGCAAGCCTGCGAAAGGCCCTCCTGGCCGTCGTCAGCGCCGCCGCCGCCGCCGCCGCCGCCGTCTCCGGTGCTCGCGGCGGCGCCCACCAGGCGCACGAAGCGCGCCGCGAGCAGCACCAGCTGCGCCGGCGCCTCTGCGTGCCATGCGGCGGCGGCGCGTGCCAGCGGGCGCAGAGCCTCGTCGGCCGACGAGGCTTCGCTGCGCCTTGACGCGTCCGACAGCGCCGCCGCCGCCGCGCAGGCGGTCGCCACAGCTTCTTCTTTGTCGCCGGGGGGCGATGCCAGCGCGCGCGCGTGCGCCGCATCCCGCGCGACCGCAGCACAGACCTTCGCGGCGGCGGGGCGCTCTCGGCACCCCGCCGCCGCGCCCGCCGCTGCGAAGGCTGCCGCAACCGTGCGCATCGCGTCGCCGCAGCGCGCCATGAGCGGGCAGGCGAGCAGCTGGGCGACGTGCTGTGCTGCGCGGGTCGCACACTGCTCCGCGACAGAAGCCGCCGAGTCGTCAGCTGCCAGCCTCACCGCAGCCGCGGCCGCGGACGCGCAGGCGGCCGCCGCGGACGCGAGGGCGGCGTCCGCGTCCGGGGCGGTGAGCGGGCAGAGCGGGAGCTGGGAGGCGGCGAAGCGCAGGAGCGAGAGGAGGAGCTCACAGGCGGGCGCCGCCTGCGCCGCCTGCGCCGCCTCCTGCGCCTGCGCCGCGCACCAGCGGCGCACGGCGTCCGCGGCGCGCGCCACGCCGCGGAGGACCTCCGGCGCGACATCCCGCGGGAGCGGGCGCTGGGGCGACAGGGCGGCTGCAGCTGCGGCGCAGGCGAGAGCCGCCCGCGCAGCGTCTCCCCTGCCCTGCAGGCTCAGCCCCGCCGCATGCACCCGCGCGCACGTCGCCATCGCGATGGCGGGACCCGCCAGGGCGTGCGCGTCCGCCAGGGCGCTCAACTCGCGCGAAAGAGCAGCCGCTGCCTCACCTCCAGCCGCGTATCCAGCCTTTGCAGCACCATCCGCAGCCGCCATCGCATCTCCCCACGCGCCGCAGGCGGCGGCGTGCGCTGCGCCCGCGCAACAGACGCGCGCGGCCAGGTGCGGCGGCAGAGCGGCTGCGCACCGCATCGCGGCGGGTGCCATTCGATGGCGGGAGCCGCCCGACTGTGCGCCCGCGCGCAGCGCGCACAAGGCCGCCTCGCATGCGTTCGTCGGAGAGGATGGCGCCATGGCCAGGCAGATCTGAAAGAAGCCGTGTGAGGGGTGCGGGCTTGCAAACGGGCTTGCAAAGTGCTGGGCTGCTGGCTGCTTGCGTTAGCAAACTTCTACGCGCCTTGCACAGGTAGCGGAACAGCGCGTCGTTGTGGCGTCCGCACGCCTCCTCGCCAGTCAGGCTGCGTTCGAAAAGCGCGCGTGAGAAGGACAAGAGCGGGGCGTCAAGAGACGAAGGGGGCTCGCGCCTCAGCCAGGGAGGCAGGGACTGAGCCACTCGCAGCGCCGCCAGCAGCTCCGCAGCGCTGCGTCCCTCCGCCGCGGCGCCGGCGTAGCAGAGCGCAGCGCCAACGGCGAGCGTGAGGTGGTCGGCGGGGGGCGGCGGCGCGCCTAAGCCCGGCGGCGCGTCCAGCGGCGGCGGCGGGTGTGCGGACGGCGCACAGCCGGCCAGCTGGCGCAGCACCTCGGCCGTCTGGTGCGCTGCGGCTGTGTGGCAGCCCCTGGCGACGAGCTTTCTCGCAAGCGCGTAGCGCTGCAGCAACAACTCCTGCGGCCTGGCCCTTGCGCCCAGCGCGGCACCGCCCGCACCCTGCAGCGCGTCGCAGGCGCAGCAGGCCGCGGCAGCCAGGTGGGGCAGCGCCTCTGCGGGCAGCGCGGCGGCGCCCGGCTCCTCCGTCGCCGAGAGCGCCGTCAGCGCGCGACGCAGCAGCGCAGCAGCGGCGCCCGCGCAGGCCTCCTCCGACCCGCAGCCGGGCCGCAGCGCGGCGCGCGCGTCAGCGGCCAGCGACGCGTCCCAGGCGAGCGCGGCTGAACCGCGCACTCGCTCAGCGAGGCGCTCGAGTGCGCCACGCGCGCCGGGCGGCGGCGAGGCGCCACGGGGCGCCATGATAGGCCCCGTTAGGGGGGCTCGCCGCTATGGGGCGATGAGGCGATAACCCGATAACGTGGCATGAAGCACGAAGGAAGTGCCCTGGGCCTCGGGGACACGACCACTGCTGTTTCCCCTGCGCCCTACCTCTCTGCTTGACCAACTGGCATGCGTGTCCGCGCGCCAAACTGCGAGGCACGCAAGCGACTGCGCAGCGGCGAGTCGGGCCCGTCGCGAGGCACACGTGCGCTTGCCTCGGAAACGTCGGGCAGCCTGCTGCGCCTGCCTGCGTGCTTGCTAATGCACGTGCTGGAGTACCTTGAGGTGAGGTTGGTCACGTACGCTGTGATAGAGCCTCGAGACGGTAGACATCTTTCTCTGACAAATCGCCTCCTGGCTTGCGATCTGACGGCCCGCGCGCGTAGGCGCGCGACCTGACTCGTCTCAAGGCTGTGTGTCGTGCCCTGGGTTGCCCGGCCCCTCCCGAGACGCTCTCCCTTGTAGGTATGCCCAACGCCAGCTCCCGTGCACCGCCCCCGCCACACCGCATCACTCACTCATCCCGTGTGTCGCCTCAGAGCTCAGCGCGCGCGCACGCGTGCAGAGCATTGAGCGCGCCAGCGGAGGGCGCACAATGCCTGTCTGGTGGTGGCGTCGCACCGTGAGCTGGTCGTTCAAGCTCCATCACCTCAGCCTGCGCGCGATCCCCCTCCAGCAGGGCAACGTCAGCCATGGCATGTGGGTGCGCGTGCGAAACAATGCGTCGCTGGTCCAGCAGCTGTGTGAGCCTGGGGACGAGGAGGACGGCGGAGCTGCGGGCGCGCCGCTGGTGGGTCCCCCACGGAGTTTCGTGGGCTGGAACGCGGGCATGCGCGGCATTATCGGGTGCTGTTATGCTGTGTGTGGCGAGGTGGACGTCACCTCCTGGGATACGCCCGTCGTCGGCCTGAGAGTCAAACGCGGATGGGCGTGCATCTCTCCAGCATTTGGCGCACCGCACGAGTGCCGGGCGCCGTGCGTGGGCGGATGGTTTCTCCCGCTGGCTGCGCTGGAGCGTATCTAGCAACAATCGTACGACGACGGGCGGCGGGCGCTGCAGCGCTGGGGCGGGGGGCGCCCCACATTGCGCCGCCCAGCCTCCGCCTAGCCGCTGCCTTGTGTTTATCGCGGCCTCTGAGTGGGAGGAGAAGCCAATGGAGCGGCTCTGGGGCAGTAGCGCTCCTACGACGTCGCAAGCTTCTGGCCTGTCACGGAGTGGAGGCAGCAGCGGGCCTGTGTTGCACGCTCGTGACGACAAGTCCGCTGAGCCAGCAGGCAGTCGTTTCTCGCGCTTCATGCAGCTGCCGTCGCGCCTGGACCTTACCAGCGACGAGCTGCGTAAAGAGGGCGGACCGCGACGCACAGTTTCCGGGCGGAGTCTCGCAGGTGCACACGGCGGCGAGTCGCGGTCGTTCGCCAGCTTGGACGCGTGGGGAGGGCGCTCAGAAGACGGCGAGCAGAGCGACGGTGACGGCGTTGAGCCACGTGCTCCTGCGCCAGGCAGCCGCTTTCCTGCTAGTCGCAGCAACACCGCGCTCGCCGCCGCGGCCATTCACGCCGGCGAGGCGCGCGCAGCAGCCTCGCAGGCGCGTGCAGCAGCTAGCAGTCGCCAGCTGGTGGAGCCCACATTGGCGAACTGGGTGGAACGTGTGTGGAAACGCATGTGCTGAGACGAGCATGTCCTGAGAGCTGAGATGAGCGACTTCAGAGCTGGACGAGGAGGCGCACCAGGCGGCTTTATAGAACCCATTTCCGTGTGTATATCTTAAAACTCCACTCAATACCCGCCGCGTCCCGCGCTGGGGCTGGGCGTGAACCTGGGCGGCGGCAGCGGCGGGCGCGCGGCGCTGGCGGGCGAGGGCGGCCGGGACCCCCGTTCGCTTTCGCGCTCGCTCCCTCGCTCGCTTCCCCGGTCGCTGCCCTCCCACGCGCCGCTCCAGGCGACGCCGATGAGCACCTCCGCGGCGCCCTCTGTCGTCCCGGACGCGGCGCCTGGAGGCCCCAGCGCCGCAATCTCCGAGGCGCACAGGGGCACCCGGCCGCCCGAGGGGTTCAGAAAGCGAGAGAGGAGCAGCTCCCTGGCCTCCTGGGGCCGGTGTGCAGGGTCGGGCGACAACACACGCCGCAGCAGCGCTCCAGCCGCGCGCGCAGGCTCGCCGTCCAGTCCCACCGCCGCCTCGAATCGCGCCATGGCATCTTCCAGCGCTGCAACATCCCAGGATCCCAGGCATCTGAGCGCGTGCTCGTCATCGGCCGTGTTTAGGAGGGGCTGCCCAGTGATGACCTCGAACATGAGAGCGCCCCATGCCCACATGTCCAAGTTCGCTGTCGCATGCAGCGTGCCGGGCAGCCAGGCGCTCTGCACGCCCCGCTGCACCAGCTTGAGCGCAGAAGATCCATCCGCCAGGCGGGTAACCGCCTCTGGGGGCAGATAGCGCCACGCGTGGGCGCTGTCGGCACTGAGCAGCTCGCCGCCCTTGTGCAGCTGCACGGACGCGGCAAAGTGGGTCAGCAGCCATCGCCCGTCCGGCATGAGCAGCAGGTGGCGCGGACACAGCGCCGCGTGCAGCAGCCCGGCCTCGTGACAGCTGGCCAGGGCCAAGGAGGCGTGCCATCCCAGGCTGCGCGCCTGGGCCCAGTCCGTTCGCAGCGCCGGGAAGCGCAGGCGGGGCACCTCGGCGAGGCTGCGCTGGGTGGGGGCCGCAAAGGCGGCAGCCTCCTGGGCCTGTGCGGCGAGCAGCGCGGCGAGCGAGCAGCTTGCGCGGTCCAGCACCAGCAGGAACGGGGGCAGCCCCCGGGCGTGGCACTCCTCGCCGAAGCTGTCTCCCGACGCGCGGTCCCATCCGTCGCCCAGCGGCCGCGAGCTGGCGCCGTCGTGCGCGCGAAGCAGCCGCAGCAGCGACGCGGCGCAGGCGCCAGGGCCGGCGTGCTTGCGCAGCTGGGCGCGGGCGGCGCGCTCGCGAGACCACACCTCCCGGCTCCGCAAAAACAGCAGCGCCACCTGTCCAGGCGACCCCGCCCGCGCGCGTGTGTCGCGAGCAAGCAGCAGGCGGCATGACGGCGCCGGCGATGCGGCATCGCGGTGGTGCTGTGAGGGGCGGCGGCGGTCCAACAGATATCGCCGCGCAAGGTACGTCTCGCTGAGCATCGCGTCTCGGCACTCCCGACATGCGCCATCCACCACGCACGCCTCGCGCGGCGGCGCCGGCGGAGGCGGCGACGCGGATGCGCCGCGCAGGCGCTCCCAAAAGGAGGGAGGCGCGGGGGAAGAGGGGCGCACAGCCGCGCTCCCGCGCGCAGCCGCAAACTCACCCGCGCCATCGCCGCTCCTCCCCGCTGAACCAGCAGCCGCCAGCCACGGCAGCTCCGGGTCGTTGCGCGTCGCCAGCGCAAGCAGCTGGGCAAGGCGCGCGTGCGGCGCAGCCTGGTGCACGACGGAGCGAAACAGCATGGTGCGCCCGTGGGCCGACTCGCACGCCCGAAGGCTGCTGAGGAGGCGCGCGATGAGCGCGGCCACGGCGCCGCCGTCGTCCTCGCCCTGCTCGCCGAAGGCGTCCGTGTGCGCTTGCTCCAGCCAGGCTAGGGCGGCGAGACTTGCGTCCTGCCTGTGCTCCTCCTGCTCCTCCTGGTCGCCTTCAGCAGCAGCAGCAGCTGTCATTTCGAACGAGCTGCCGCTGCGGTCCGCGCTGCGCCGCGCCAGCGCTGCGGCGACGCGGGAGGAGGGGTCCTCGTAGGAGGAGGCGGAGGAGGGCGGCCGTGACGTGTCGTTGAGGGGCGACGCCGCACGGAGACTGCCGCTGCGGCTAGGCGGCGTGCCGCTCGGACTGGGCGCCGGCGCCGGCGAGGCGGACGAGGCGCCACGTGCAGGCGGCGCCTCTGCGGGCGCAGGCGCGGGCGACTGCGCGCGGCGAGAGCGGGCGCGCGGCGATGGCAGTGGTGATGGCAGGGCCGCAGGCGATGGCGCGGGCGTGGGGGGTGCTGTAGGAGGGCCCACCAGCGTCTTTTGGCGCCCTTTGGCCACCCTTGCCTCCAGCCTGCTGCGCTCCGCCGGGGGCAGCAGCGTGCATCGCGCCGCCGCCTGCAGCGCATCTGCAACCTCGTCTGTGGAGGCGCCCAAACGGGTCGCCTGGGCCACGTCAGCGCATGCGACGAGCACTCCCGCAGCCTTCATCGCACGCAGCGCCGTCAGCGCCTGATGCGCCTGCTGCGCCTCTGCATCCGCCGCCCACTCCACGCTGACGCCCGCGTCTGCCAGCGCAGCTAGCAAGCCCGACTGGGTGTGAAGCGTCGCCGCCGGGGCGTGCGCGTGTGCACCCGCGCCCGCCGCGCTCCAACTCACGGTGAGTCGAGCCGCGCCGGTGCACAGCGCCAGGCCCGCTGCTGCCAGGGCAGTGGCGGGCGTGGCGGGCAGCGAGACGGTGTGGCGGCACGCTCCGGCACAAGCTGCACGCGCCAACGCGCTGCCACCCGCGTCGCTGCCCACGCAGTGCACCCCCAGCACGCCACTGCATCCAAGCGCCAGCTGCACCAGCGCCGAGGCCGGCTCTGCGTGCGGCGGCTCGCTCGAGGGTGGCAAACAGAGCACCAGACCGCCCTGCAGGTCAGTGTGAGCCGCGCCACGTTGAAAGCCCGACGCAGCAGCAGAAACGACGTCCGACTCGCTCAGTCCCTCCCCCGTGTGCGCACTCGGACACAGCAGCAGCTCCAGGCACAACGCCCCAGTGCTGGAGGCGTCGCGCGCCGCCTCCTCTACAGCAGCGCTGATCTCCCGCTGGTTCTGCAGCAGCTGAGAGCACCACTGCTCAGCGAGCCCCGGCCGCCTCGCCTCCAACGCCGCCAGGAAAGCAGGCACGTCCGCCAGCGCTGGGGCGTGCGCCACGCCGCGCTCAGCCGCGTGACGAGCCACAAAGGCTGCGCTCAGCGTGGAGCACAGGTGGAGCCTTAGCAAAGGCGGCTGCATCTGGAGTGGTGCTCAGGCTACAAGCAAAGACTGGTGTGACGGCACGTTAGGAAGTGACGCTCACTTGGAGAGGTGCGCTTGTTGTGGTCATGTGTGCGCGCACGCGTGTGTACAGGCGAGGCGGGGATCCTGCTATCTATGCGAGACACAATGTCATCGTATCGTCATCGGTCATCGACCGACGACGAACGGATGCAGGGATGAGTGAACGCAAATCACTCACAATCACTCAGGGCGAGATGCCGCTCTCTTTCATCATGTCTACGAAGAGCCCCGCTCCATATACGTTGTTGGCCAGTCTCACAGCAACTGTCACGGCCGTCAGCGCGACGGCGTTTGCACTCACCAGGCTGCTCCTCTCTGCGGCACCCTCCACAGCAGCAACCAGCTGGTATCGCACAGATGCTGAGACAGCCATGTATCGGCTCCAGAGCAGCGCAACCTCTAAAACGCCAGGCAGCTGTGCCGGGCCCACGCCGGGCGCAACGCCGCCCGCAAGTGCGTTGGTGACCGCCTGACCCGCGCCGCCGCAGGCGAGGCCCAGCAGGCCGTACTGGACGGCGGTGGACGCTGCTGCTCCGAGCCGTTGCAGCGCCGTGTATTCTGCTCCAGACTCGAAGGCGCTGTTCGGGAGTCTCGACAGCGCGTCGCCTAACGCGTCCAGCGGCGTGGCTGGCGGGAGTTGACAGAAAACAGTCGCTTCTGCTTGGCGTTGTCGAGCCGCAGATGGTGCCAGGATGGAGACCATGGCCACGTCTAGCAGCACCGTTGTCACGAGGTCGTCGCACACGTACACCCACTCAGCCCCTGAGCGGAGAGAGTGCGAGCGTCAGAAAGCTCGAGTGCGCGAGTCGCGAGTATGCGGTTCAGAGTGCTTACCCAACGCTGCTGCGCCCCGTGCAACCAGCTCGGCGGCTATAGTGCAGCTGCAGTCGATGGTGACTTCCAGGCCAATCTTGCTGAGCAGTCGAGGGTCTGCAGCGAGCTTGTCCTGGAAAAACGCGAGAGGTCCGCCCCGGGGCTCGTTGCGCACACTCACAGCCTGCTGACGTGGCGCGGCGGAGGGTTGCGCTGCAGCGGCTGGATGCTCCGGTGGAGGGTTCAGCGACGTGCAGGCCGCGGGCGCTCTTCTTCTTCTGGCCCGGGGCACCGAGGCAGCTCCTGGAGGCAGCACGCCCAGCATGCGTATCAACAAGTGCAGCAGGCGTCTCTCTCTCTACACTCGTGCAGCAGGCGCAGGCGGCGACAGAGCACGGGTTGCGCGAGGGCAAAGTAGTTAGTAGAGCACCACAAACAGGCGGTGCCAACCCTGCAACCCGTGCCGCCGCCCCTGCACGTACGAAAACGTCTCGCCCTCGGCTCCTCCACCACCTCGCTCTGGACTGTGGGCATGCATGTCTGACGCAGGCGACGACGCCGTGGTGTTTGCCTGTGCACCGGCGCGCCTGGCACGCTTGACTCCGAGCACCTCAGATGGCACCCTGGATGTTGCAGTGCTCTGCTGCACGGCGGTGCGCAGGACATCTGGTTTAGGCTGCGGAGTCTAACGGAAGCTGCTGCGTCTCAGGATGGGTCCGAGCTCTGCCCAGCCTGCCCGCCTCTCCGTGTTCCCTGCTGCCCCACCCACAGCCTGATCCCTCTTGGGGGCGCAGTTGTGCGAGACCGCTCTGGCAGGCGCGTCTCAGGCTGCGCAGTCAGCGGCTTGACGTTGAAGCACACTCCACTCACGTCGTCTTCTGTGACACTCCTGCAGTCGCAAAGCCTTTGTGGCGCTGCTGGAGCGCGCCCGCGACGGACACGCGCACACGCTGCGGGTGGGCCTCCTAGAGGCTACTGGAGACGCGTGGCAGTGGAGGGACATCAGCTCTCTCCCGGCTGACGTCATCACGCAACTGCCCAGCCACTGCTGCCACTGGTTAGACGGTCCCGTGCTGCTGCTCAACCACTCGGTACGGGAGCTACACTATGTTTCACACGGCGCTGTGCGCTGTTCTAACGAGCGATGGCAACTCAGGGCCAAGGCAAGCTCCTTGTGTCTGCTCCGTGCGCGCCGGACGCGTCATGTACGCACCTGGTGTCTCGTCGCGCGCGCGAAGCGTCGGGCTGGTGGTGGCGCCTGGGGATGTTGCGCTTTGCGCCCACGACGGTGCCCACAATGCTGCTTGCCTCGTGGTGCCTGGGTTGCGGTGTAGGCCCCGCCGCGCTCATGCGCCTGCGCTGTGCGGCGCCGCCGATGGGAGAGAGCTCAGCGCGCGGCTGTTCCTTCGCTCTGGTGCCTCTGATGGACGCATTTGCGGGGGATGAGCAACCCTCAGCTGATAGCGCCGCATTGCTCGAACGCTACCAACGCTCCGCAGCGCACATCGCGCCGCATGAGCTCGCCCAGCTTGCACTCTGCGCATGCGCGTGCGAGCGTGCAGCGGCAGAGGAGAGCGTTGTGGGCGATGCCGTTCCGCCGCCGCCGCGCGACATCTTGCTCGCTCTGGTCGGCGCATCGCCGCCGAGACTGGTGCGCTTGCGCGACGGAGCCATCGTCGCAGAGGCTGCCGTCGTGCAGAAGGCAGGGGCCGACGTTGCTCTCCCAGTCGCCCTTGATGCCCTTCCCGCCCACGAGCAACCGCTGGCGATCATGCTGATGCAGCCCGGCTGGGCATGCGAGGGCGCGCTTGACGCTGTGCTCGTGCACTGCACATCGTTGGCACAGCACTCAGTCGCCACAGCAGTTGCGCGAATAGTACTGCCGCTGATTCCCTCAAAAACAGATGTACTCAGGCTCAGTCGTGACCCTCTGGGTCAGCCCGGCGCACTGCTGCTGCTTCCCTCCGCGCATGTGGATGGCGAGTCAGAAGACGATGCCATGGACGTGAGCGACGATGCCGCCCATCGGCCGATCCACACGCTTCACGGCATCCTGGGCGTTGCGCGCGTACTGTTAGCTGATCTTGCCGCCGCTGCGTTCGCATGCGGCCCCGAATCCAAAGACGGGATGGCCTCCGTGGCTGAGGGTCTGGAGCGTCGCGCAGCTTTGGACGCAGCTGAGCTCTGCGCAGAGGAGTCCCGCCTGGACACCAAAGCGACCATGGCTATCTCGGCGCGGGAGATGCTGGCCGGATGCGCGTGCGCCGGCGACGCGCTGCTCGCGTGTGGGGTGCGCTTGCGACTGAGCACGCTGTGTGGAAGCTTCCGCCACGGCGACTTCGCGGTGCGCTGTACGGTGCTCAGGGACAGCGCGGCGCTGGGTGAGGCGGAGCTGCACGGCTGTGCGTTGACGTTGAGCTGCGCGGGCACGGCGCTTGCGGGGAGAAGCACCCTGGTGGCTCGCCTCTTCGCACGCGACGACGACTGCGACGCTCGCACGCTGCTCGCCGCCGTGCCCGCCGCATCGCTGGCATGCTGCTCGCCCGGCGGCTGCGCGCCGCTGCAGGTGGTGCTGACAGGCACGGTGGTGGCGAGGCGCCACGCTCGGGGCGACCCTTTCGCGATCCTCCTGGGTCAGCTGCAGCCCGACTGGAGCACCGCCGGCGCCACATCCGCGGCCGCGTGCGCGTCTTTCGACGAGGAGTGGACGGCGCTGGGCGTGAGCCGAGAGCTTTGCGTGTCGGTGCCCGCAGGCGGGACCAACCTGCGCACGCTGCCGCGCCTGCTGTGCTCCGCGCTGGCGCTTGCGCCCCGCCTGGGCTGTGACGGCGCCACGCTGGTACCACATGCGGGACACCCGGCGCTGCCGCCGCACGCGGCGCTGCGCCTGTTGCCCAGCCTGTCAGCCGCCGCCGCTGACGTCACGCTGCACGCGGGTTCCGCGGAGGCGCTGGATCTCCTGGCGGCGGCGCTGGCGGCGGCGATGCCGCGCGATGCCGCGCTGGCGGGTCAGCCTGGGGGCGGGGAGGGGGGGCTGCGCGCTGCTCGTGCGCTGGCAGACGCGCTCGCCGACGAGCTGCGCGACCAGGGCGGCGCAGCGCGCGCGCAGGCGGACACGGACGCCGCCTGCGCAGCGATGCTGCTGGCACGGGCGCGTTGAGGCGGGGCCATAAACCTTGAGCCAAACGAAGATGCACACCAAATTCTGAGCAGACGCGCACTCTCGCTGGCGTATCCATCGCTGTTGGCGTGACGCTGGCGTCGATACGCCGATACTCTGCTCGACTGCTCAACATGTTGAGGCGCTCGCTCCCCGAGGCTGCGTTGGTGCGTTCGGAGCCCAACGACATGGAGGCGGCCGCCACGCTTTTGCAGGAGATCGGTTGCAATCCCACGCCGTCAGAGCGCGACGAGCGTCTCGTTCGTTGTCGCAGCAGCAGCTCAGGAAGCGCGAAGCCGCACTCGCACGTTCGGGAGGCTGCATCGTTCCTGAGCCCGCCTGTAAGCGGCGAGTGGACCAAGCGACCGCGCTCCTTGCGCGGAGGAGGCGGGAGGCACGAAACGTGCCACGTGCAGACGCAGACGCTGTGGCAGCTTCCGCCGCCGGGGCTGCTGGCTGCGACGGAGGGCCCCCCTAGCGGCGAGTGGATGCGCCCTGGCGAGGGAGACCGCGCGCGCAGCGTGCACTATCAGTTTGAAGCTCGCGCTTGGGGCAACCTCCAACAACCAAGAACCAACACCTCCACTGAGTGTCAACCACCATGAGTAAAGTTTTACACGCCCGCGGCCAGCTGCACGTAGGGCGTGGGCGGCGGCGGGTGTTGCTGTCCGTTGGGCACGCAGCCGCAGGGACCGCAATCCTTTCTCTCCGCGTTTGGCACTCGGCAGCCGCAGGGCGTCTCCACCGCGCCGCTGAAGCAGACACCGTCGCATCCGACATCCCGGTTTTTGCCGTTGCAAACGCCGCATCTGTCCACCAGGGCTCGGCCACCGCAGAGACCGGTGCAGTCTGGCTTCCTCTTGCTGAAGCAGACGCCGCCGCAGCCCTTGTCTCGGTTGAGGCCGCCGCACACGCCGCAGTCGTCCTTGACGGCTGTGCCGTTGCATACGCCCAGGCAGTCCGTCTTGGTGTGGCCAAAGCACAGCCCCGCGCAGTCAACCCGACTGCGGCCGCCGCACACGCCACACTGGTCAACCACTGAGGAGAGAGGAGGGGCGCGTGAGGCGTGGCGCGATGCGATGCGATGAGGCAGCGCGCACCGGCTCGTCCTCCGCACACGCCCCGACAGTCCAGCTGCCCCTTCTCGAAGCAGAGGCCGTTGCAGCCCTTATCCCGGTTGGCGCCGTCGCACACGCCGCAGTCGTCCGGCATGCCCGTGCCGCCGCACACGCCGTGACAGTCCAGTTTCTTGCCTCCGAAGCAACACCCCGCGCAGTCACGCTCGCTCTCCTGCCCGTCGCATACGCCGCACGAGTCCACCACGGCGGTGCCGCCGCAGCGACCCAGGCAGTCTGAAGGGAGAGAGGAAAGCAGGGGGGCGTCATCAGCAAGGGCGAAGGGGCGTCCGGTGTGTCTATCCCTGTCGCGGCTCTTGTTGGCAACCACGCACCTGTAGGGGTGTTACCGAAGCACACGCCTGCGCAGTCCTTTGCCTTGTTCTGCCCGGCGCATACGCCGCAGTCGTCCAGCTGGTTGGCTCCGCCACAGACTCCCAGGCAGTCGAAGAGTTGTCCCGAGTTGCAAACGCCATCGCAACCCACCAGTCCCGGACCCCAACAAGGCCGAGTCTCAGCCAGAGTGCAGGAGCTCAGTTGCCGTGTCTGCTGTCCCCAGCCGCAGCTGGAGCTGCAACGAGACCAGCCGTGGGAGTCTGCGCCATTCGCCCATCGACGCAACATCAGCTGCCCGTCCGCGAAGTTGCGACGCACCGCCATGCGGCCCTTGCTCGTGGCGCTGCCCAACAACACCGCCACCGCCAGCGCGAGCTGCGTGAGGGGCAGGCGTGAGGGCGGTTGAGCGCAACAACCCACACACGAAACTGACGCGCGCTCACGACCTCTCGCATGCAGCTGCTCGTCGGGCCACGTACCGCCAGCCAGACCAGCCTGATGCCTCCACCAATCAGGCTATTCATGGGCAGGTGTTCGCGGGCCACATTTGGACGGAGCAGCATAGGCGTTGTCCCAGATGCGCCTGTTTTCGCCTGCACCCTCCGCTTGGCGCCGCCAGCCTGCGCCGGGCGCGCCGCTTCGTCTTGGTTGGCGAGGCGCTCGAACTGGTCAGCAAACTTGGTGGTCTCCTGCAGGTCCTCAACTGGCAGTCCCACAAAACCGCGCAGGTCTTTCCACACGCCCTCCATCCTGTGGCCACCTCCGAACGCAAGGCGCTGCGAGCGCAAAGCCTGATATGTGCAGGCAGGAGGCGAGGGAGCCCGTGTTTGAGTCGCGTGTTGCGCTGGTTGTGTCGTACGATGACGACCGACACAGCCTCAGCACGTCAGCAGGCTTCAAGCCTTCAACGCTTCAGAGTTGCGTCGCTCCTACGAATACTGTGAGAGATAGTAGTAGTAGTGAGTGCTGTGACATCGCATCGCACGTTGCTCGGCTCTTGGCTGTCCGCACCCTGCTGCAGCTGGGCGGCCCGGAGGGCGAGGCTGCGTGTGTTTGCACGGGCCGCGCGTCGCCCCGCTCAGCCCCTGCGAGCCGCTGCGATGGACTGGGCTGACGAAGGCGACCTGTTCGAGTCGTTGGTGGCAAGCGAGCGCGTAGGAGACTGGCTTGCAGAGGCGTGCGGAGCGGGAGCTGCCGCCCGGTTGCC
>Ga0208951_1000472_pt1 | contig 18471 bp, 11 predicted proteins | sample GreLakmeMI27MSRF_FD_187702 | JGI IMG/M metagenome (GOLD analysis project Ga0208951, IMG submission 187702) | Freshwater lentic microbial communities from great Laurentian Lakes, MI, USA - Great Lakes metaG MI27MSRF (SPAdes) | ecosystem: Environmental > Aquatic > Freshwater > Lake | place: Great... | reverse complement strand
GGTTCGGGCTCGCTGGCAGTTTGGTTCTGGCATCGAAACTGTGCCGTGTCGCTTCGCGTCTCTGATGGTCAACTGCACCAAACGCGGCGCGCTCTTCGCTGCCTGTTGTGACGGCTGTGCGCGCTGCTTGGGCCGTGCGTACGGCGCGCGGCACAGCAGCGTCAAGCAGCGGGCGGCGCGGTGCCTGTGCAGACGCCAGGCGCTCGGACGTCGGCGCGCGACTTTCTGCTCGCGCTGCAGCTGTGCCTGGTGCTGCGCGCGGCTAGCTGCTTTGCGCAGGTATGGCAGCTGCTATCAGCGGTGCGTATGCCGTGCGCAGGGCTTTGCACGGTGCGCGTGTCTGACTTCATATGTGGCATCGCTGTGCGTACAGCCCCAAACACGTCGGAGCCGGTGGTGGATCCCGAAGAGTCGAACGAGTCGGAAGTTGATCCGCGCCTGTACCTTCGTCCGCTGTTCGCCTATTCGGTACGCGCTGTCACGCTGCAGTTGTTTCTGCGTCTACGTTTGACAAGCGGTTGTGCGCCTTGCACAGGGGGGGCTGGTGATCAAGGTTGGTATTTCGGAGAAAATCCCAAAGAAGGGCGAGAAGCGCGAATTGGTGACAAGCAAAGCTACTACTGGCATATTGTGCGCGCCCCTGGACACACGAGGTCAGACGCTACCTCTGCCACTCAACTGACTCCCGCCCTGCAGCGCCACTCAGGATGAGAGCGACATCGTGCGCATGCTGCACTTCGACACTCTTGAAGACGCAAAAAAAATCGAGAAGATGATGATCGATTCTTTGGACCGTTACCACTGCAAGTACGGCAAGACTTACGTCAGGCTCCTGCTCAGTGCACGCACTCGATACCGTGCGTCTCTAAGACGCAACACGCATCTGGTGCATTGCGGCTACAGATCTGTTATTTGAGGCGACCGGCGAGAAAATTGAAATTGATGGCTACACAGAGATGCTTTTCGTGACGGAATCGGTCTACGCCGCCATCGTCGAGTGCATGAACCAGCGCACTCTTGAGCTGCTGCGCGATGCGCTGCAAGACCTGGATGAGAAGGTCCGCTCTGGGGAGCTGGTGCCGCCTACGATTCATTTCAAGGCCACGCTCATAGCTACTTGGGAAGCATACCTGGGAGGCCTAGACCCCGAAAATATGCCGCCTGGACTGAGCGCGCGCATGAGAGAGCTCATCGACGAGAAGACTATGCAGTTTGAGCACTTCTGTTTGACCAACACCAAGCAAACCAGCAGCCAGCTCGACGCAGTCACCATGCTCACTCTGTTGGATGCGTTTGGAGGCGTGAATGCGAATGGAACGCCGAGTTCCAGACCAGGCCGCAAGCTGCGTGAGGCGTTAAAGGCAATGCAGAAAGCTGGAAAGTTTACGTTCCTTGAATTCACAGCCGAACTGTTTGAGAAGACGCTTGACTTAGTGGGCCGCGTGCAGATTAGCATGTTGGCTGGCTCCGTAAAGGACTTTATGATTTCCGCAAAGGGCAAAATGGAACAGCTTTTTGACATCAGTGATGCTGATTTGGTGATGCGCCAAGCTCGGCTGGCTCCTGCCACTGCCAAGAGCGAGGCTACAAGCAGCAAGTCCACCGCTGGCAAACCGCGCAAGGCAAAGGAGGCTGCGTCTGCTGGCCGGGGCACTCCTGTTGCAGCGCGCGCTAGCCGCAGCAGCGACGGCGCGACGTGGGCGATGATGCCGCGCGAGAGCGACGGCTCTTGCTGGGCGGCGCCGCGCATCAGCATCAGTGGCTCTGAGTTTGTGCCATGCTCGAGCGCGCTGCTAGCGCCGCGCAGCAGCGCGGGCGCGCCATTCGTGCCGCGCTGCAGCCTGGGCGCGCCGCTGCCGCGCCTGGCGCGCCTGAGCGTGGATGCGCCTCGCAGCAGCGCGGGCGCGCCATACATGCCGCGCTGCAGCGCCGGTGCCCCCTGGGTGAAGGGCGCTGCTCGTGCCGCCGCCACCAGCAGCCGCGCCAACCCACCTGCGCCGTCGCGTGGCGCTGGAGAGCTCGGTAAGAAAGGCCCCAGCGCCGTGCACCGTCTTCTGAGCCACGGCACGCACTCGCTCAACACGGCTCGTTGATACACCGAGCTCTTCTTTGATAGTCGTCATGGTAGTGTAAGTAAATGCATCATCAGTTATGTCACGTGCGAGACAAGTGACTTTCAACTCCAGCAGCCTGGAGGCCGCCTGCTCTGCTATTAAACTACGTGCTCTCCGCTCAACATCGCTCACAGCAGCGCAGAGAAGTCCGCAATGGCCGTCTCCGCGGCAGCAATTTCGGTGGCCAGCTTGACCATCTTGTCCGCGTTGTCAGCCCGCACGGGCGGCGGCACCTTGCGCTCGTAGTCCTCCGCAGCCGCCTGGCGCTCCAGGCTCTGCAGCGACTTTGTGAGCAGCGCAATCTTCTTGTGCAGCTTGTCGATCTCGGCGCGCGCGTCCACGGCGCCCCGCAGGTGCAGATAGACGGAGAGGGCGTCGTCCACAACCTCAACAGCGCAGCCCTGAGGCACCTCCCCGGCGTCCCGGACCACCGTGACGCTCTCCGAGCTGCTCAGAGCGCGCACCTCCGTGGCCGTGCGCCCCGCGGAGGCGGCCGCGGCGTCGCTGCGCGCCAGCAGGAACAGGCCCGGGCGCGCCTTGGGCAGCAGGCCGTACGCGGCGCGCAGACTGCGCGCAGCCTTGATGGCGGCCAGCGCCTGCTCCATGTCCGCCTCCGCGGCCTCATCCGCCCAGGCTGGCGATGCGGTGGGGTACGGCGCGAGCATGATGGTTTGCACGTCGGCGGGCACGGCGGGTGCGCGTGGCAGGCGCTGCCACAGCTCCTCCGTCACAAACGGCATGAAGGGGTGCAGCAGTCGCAAACCCGCCTCCACAGCCAGGAACAGAGCCTCCAAAGTGGATCGCTTCTCAGCCTCTGAGATGTCGGGAGAGCTGGTCACGGGCTTCACCAGCTCGATGTACACGTCGCACAGCTCGTACTGCCAAAAGGCGTAGAGGGCGGTGGTGGCGCCGCTAAAGTCGTACTTCTCCATGCATCGGTTCACTGTGGCGATGGCCTGGTTCAGGCGGCTCATGATCCACCGCGCGCGCAGCGCGAAGGCGCCCACATCCGGCGCGGCAGCGGGCCTGAATCCCTCGCCCAGGTTCATCATGGCGAAGCGGGTGGCGTTCCACAGCTTGTTGCACCAGTGGCGGTAGCCCACCACGCGTTGGATGTCCAGGTTGATGTCGCGGCCCTGGCTGGTGTACGCGACGAGCGCAAAGCGCAGGGCGTCGGTGCCGCACTCCGCGATGCCGTCCGGGAAGTCGGTGGTCTGGCCAGCCTTGGCCTTCTGCACCTCGCTCGCTTCCAGGTTGCCGCTCTCCAGCGTCGCATGCAGCGCTGGCAAGCTGATGCCCTCGATGACGTGCACGGGGTCGATCACGTTGCCCAGCGACTTGCTCATCTTGCGCCCGTGCGCGTCGCGCACCATGGCGTGCAGGTACACCTGCTTGAAGGGCACTGTGCCGGTGAGGGCCAGGCCCATCATGACCATGCGAGCCACCCAGAAGAACAGAATGTCGTGCCCCGTCTCCAACAGGCTGGTGGGGTAGAAGTCGCGCAGGTCTGCGGTTTGGTTGGGCCAGCCGAAGACCGAGAAGGGGAAGATTCCGGAGGAGAACCAGGTGTCCAGCACGTCCTCGTCCTGCGATACGGACACCTTGCTGCCCGGGAAGCGCAACTGCGCCGCCGCCAGCGCAGAAGGCGCGTCGGCGGCGACCACCCACCGATCCAGCCGCTCGCTCGCGCCCCCAGGCGTGCCGCCGCCGGCGCTCGCCTCCTCCTCCAGCAGGATGTAGTAGGCTGGGATGCGGTGGCCCCACCAGAGCTGGCGGGAGACGCACCAGTCGCGGATGTTGTCCAGCCACCGAAACCAGGTGGCATTCTGCTCAACCGGCGTGATCTGCATCTCGCCGCTGCGCACCGCAGCAGCCGCGTCCGCGGCCATGCCGGCGCAGGACACCCACCACTGGGGCTTCATCATCGGCTCGATGACATCCTTGGAGCGCGAGCAGAGGCCCAGGCGCATCGGATTGTCAGCCTTGCCGCGCAACAGGCCCTTTGCCTCGAGCGCAGCCACGATGGCAGTGCGCGCCTCAAATCTCAACATGCCGCAGAAAGCGGCCCCGCCAGTTTCGTTGATCTTGCCGTCCTCTGAAAGGATGTTGATGAACTCGAGGCTGTGGCGCTTGCCAGACGCAAAGTCGTTGGGGTCGTGCGCGGGCGTAATCTTCACGGCGCCAGTGCCAAAGGACATATCCACCAGCTCAGCGTCGGTGATGATGGGGATGCGGCGGTCTACGAAGGGGTGCAGCACGAACTTCCCGTGCAGGTGCGTGTACCTGGGGTCTTCGGGGTGCACCGCAACAGCCGTGTCGCCCAGCATCGTCTCCGGGCGCGTGGTTGCAACAACGATCTCGCTCCCATCCTCCAGCTTGTACGCGAAGCTGGTGATGGCGCCAAACTCGACCAGCTCCTTGTGGCCGGGGACCTTCATCTTGGTGCAGCCGGTCAGCTCAACGTAGTCAACCTCGATGTCGGAGATAGCGGTCTTGAGGGCGCAGCACCAGTTGACCAGCCGGTTCTCGCGGTAGATCAAGCCCTTGGAGTGCAGCTGGATGAACGCAGCCTGCACAGCCTCAGACAGCATGGCATCCATTGTGAATCGCTCGCGTGACCAGTCCAGCGAGGAGCCGAGGCGGCGCAGCTGCGAGCAGATGGTGTCCCCGTACTGCTCCTTCCACACAAAGACCTCTTTCAGGAATGCCTCGCGGCCCAGCTGCTGGCGAGTCACTCCGCGCTCACGCAGCAGCTTCTTCTCGACCACCGTCTGTGTCGCGATGCCCGCGTGGTCCGTGCCAGGCACCCACAGCGTCTCGTAGCCGCCCATGCGCCGCCATCGCACGATGGTGTCCTGGATGCTGTTAGTGAGAGCGTGGCCGATGTGCAGAGCTCCCGTGACGTTTGGGGGCGGAATCACGATGACAAACTTGGGCTTGCTGGAGCCGTTGGCGGGCGTGAAGAAGCCGCACTTCTCCCACCAGGCATACCAGGCCGCCTCCACAAGCTTCGGGTTGTACGCCTTGGCCATTTCGCCGCCCAGGTCCTTGCGCTGCCCCGCGGGCGTCGACAACGCAGCCTCCAGCAGCGCCTGGTCACTCGCAGCCGCCACGGCGGCTGCTTCGCCCTTGGCATTCTTGTCAGGCTTTTCCTGCGGGTGCGCCGTCAGAGATCAGGGTTGAGGCAGGGGCTCGGCAGGCAGTGCCTTCTTCTTCGCCGCCGACTCGCTGGCGGTGGCGGCCGTGGCGGCCAGCTTGGCGTTGAGCTTGGCCACCTTTTCGGCCTTCAGCCGGGCCTGCACAGTGGTGAGCTCACAAGCGCCCCGACCGCGACATGCCACAGCGCGCACCTTCTCCTCCTTCTTTGCCTTCTTCACCGGGTCCGTCTCCTCAGCGTCCTGGGTTTGGCAGTGAGCGCCCGCGAGGCGAGGGATGCAGCACGCACCTCCATCGTCAGCTTCTTGACCTCTTCATCAAGCGCAGCGTCCGCCATGCGCAGCGTCCGCCAACACGCCCAGCACTAGTGAGGGGCGGGCGCGTTAGCCTCTCTTAGTCTCTTATACTCTTATGTCTTATCGTACGACCGACATTCTGCTCGCGACTCCTCGCGACTTCTGCACGCACGCAGTACGTTGTTCTAGTAGCGCTCTAAAAATAATTTCTGCGCCCTCGCGTTGCTGCGCGGCATATCGCGCCAGTGTGGAGCGCGGGCTCCGCGTGGGCGCCTGAGACTGCGCGCGGGCGATGGCGGACGATGAGGCGGTGCAAAAAGCTGCTCGTGCGCTGCCCGTGTCCGAGCGTCTGTCCCACACGCTGTGGAAGGTTCGCTGCGACGCGTACGCGGACGTGGTGAAGGAGTGCGGGTCGGCGCAGGCGGCGGGGAGCGCGTTGGTGCAGGAGTTTGGTGCGCACGGCGGGCGAGTGGGGCGTGTGCGCTTGCTTTGACCGCGCCTGCAGGTGCCCACGCCGCCAAGGTTGCGCTGGACGGCAACGCCAACTCGCTGGACGCGGGGCTGGAGGCTGTGGTGGCCTTCCTGGGCGTGGCTGAGGAGGAGTACGCGCAGCGGTGCGCCCTCAACAGTCGCGCCCCCGCCCACCCACTCTGGCTCTGAGCCGCGCGGCCCAGCCACGCGCCCGAACTGGCCGCCAACCTGGTGGCCAAGGGCCTCTGCTCGCGCCCAAAGACGGTGGCGCGAGCTGGTGACGCGCTGATGCTGCTCGTGGACCTGGGCGCAGCAGACGCGGTGGTGGCGCGTGCCCCGCCCCGCCCACGCCCACACAGCCACTCGCAGAGCCTCACCCGCGGCGTGCAGGAGGCGCTGCTGAAAGGGCTGCAGGGCAAAGTGCCGAAGGGTGTCGCCGCATGCGTGGACCTGCTGCTGCAGGCGCTCAGGCGCGCGGCCCACGCGCTGCGCCGTGCCCTGCTGCGCGTGTGGCGTCGCGGCTGACGCGCCACGCGGCCGCAGAGCGTTTGGCTTGCGCGTGGTGAAGCCGTCGCCGCTGGTCAAGGCGTGCAGCACGCTGCTGGAGCACAAGGACGGCGCCGTGCGGGTGGGCGCCAAGGATATAGCGGTGCGGTCGTGGTGCTGCGCGCGACGCGGGCCGGGCCGTCTGAGCAGCCCCGCGCCAGGTGGAGCTCACGCGCTGGCTGGGCCCGGCGGCCGTAAAGCGCGACCTGACCAGCAAGATGCGCGACGCGCAGAAGAAGGAGGCGCGTGCGCAGCGCGAGCGCGGCCGTGACTTGCTCCCTGGTGACACACCCTTGTGCACGCAGGTGGAGGACGCCCTGGAGGCTGTGAGCGGCTCCGCTGCGCCTCAGCCCACCCGCTACCTGCGCAAAGACGCTGCCGCCGCCTCTGCCGCCGCCGCTGCAGCTGCCGCCGGTCCCTCACAGCCGCTCTCTGCAAAGGTGAGCGAGCCACGTCACGTCCTCCGCGTGCATGTCGCTCACATGCGCCCGCAATCTGCTTCCAGCCCGCTGGCGCGGCGCCCGGAAGACCGTCCGCCGCGGCGCCTGCCGCTGCGTCTGACGTGTGGGACCTCATGGAGGCGGAGGACATCCTGTCCAAGCTCGCCAAGAAGGAGCCCGGCCAGGCGCTGTTTGTGGACGCCGCGGTGGCTGAGAAGTGGAAAGGCGCGTGCTATGGCTGGCGGAATGCGCCCCGCTATTCGCAGAGCCAGTTGTCTAAGCGTTGCTTGCCTTCTCAGAGCGCTTGGAAGCGTTCACGGGGCTGCAGTCGCTCGCCTCCGCGCCACGGCTGGCGCCTGGCGACTACGGTGAAATCGCGCGACTGGTAAAGAAAACGGTGGCCATGGACTCCAACATCGCTGTTGTTGCAGCCGCCATCGACGCCTCCGAGGCACTAGCCAAGGGCCTGCGCCGCGACTTCCGCTCGGAGGCGCGCATGCTCACCCCGCACCTGCTGGACAAGCTGAAGGACAAGACGACCAACGTTATCCGCGCCATCCAGGCTGCGCTCTCAGCATTCCACACGCACTGCTACACGCTGGGTGGTGCGTCCCATCACTGCCACGTGCCAGGTTGCCAATACACTCACGCTCTTGCTCTGCCTTGTGCGCGCAGACGTGACGGAGGACATAGCGGCTGCGCTGAGCCACAAGGTGACCAAGGTGCAGGTGGAGACGCTCAAGTGGCTGGGCGCCTGTTTGAGCAGCCTGGACAAGGCTGCTGTTGCGAAGCTGGGCCGGGACGTGCTGCCGCTGGTGCTGAAGTGCACCGATGATGCGGCTCCGGCTGTGCGCGACGGCGCGCTGGCTGTCATCGCAGTCTTCGTCGCCACCGCCAGCGACGTGGCGGTGGTGGCCAAGGCTGTGGAGAGCCTGGACGCGACGCGCAAGAAGCGGCTGAGCGAGCTGGCACGGGGCGCTGACGCCCCACAGCCCAGCCCCTCCACCACCGCCGTCGCGGCCAAGCAGCAGCCCGCCGACGCCGGCGAGGCGGCCAAGCGCCGCCCGGCCACGGCGGGCGGCGCGGCCAGGGCGTCCGTTCCTAGCGCTGCGCGCGCCCAGGCTGACGACTCGGAGCTGGCCGACTACGGGGGCGCCAGCGCCGACGACGTGGCGGCTGCGCTGGAGGCGCTGGTGGGCCCCGGCATCGTGGCGCGCCTGGGCAGCGCAGAATGGAAGGAGCGACTGGAGGCGGCTAACGCGCTATCGCTCGCCCTTGCGGCCAAGCCCGCCGACCAGCTGGCATCCCACTGCGACTGCGTGCTGCGCCAGCTGGGCAACTCGCCCGGCTGGGAGGACCGCAACTTCCAGGTGCTCCTCAAGTGCCTGGACATCGTGGCCTTCCTGGCACGCTCAGCCCCGGGCTTCTCCAAGCGCAACGCGGTGATCGCGTTCGACGCCGTCACCGACAAGGTGGCGGACCCAAAGCTCAAGGCGGCCGCCGCGGAGGTGCTCACCTGCTGGGCTGCGGCTCTGGGCCCCCGCTTTGTGTGCGCGCAGCTCTACAAGCGCGCGCAGGCGCACAAGAATCCAAAGGTCTTGGAGCTCGCCCTCGCCTGGATCCTGGCCGCGCTGCAGGACAGCGGCAGCGCAGCCTTTGACGTCTCGCAGCTGGTGGAGATCGGGTCTGCATGCCTGGGGCACACCAACCCCGGGGTGAAAACTGCAGCCATCAAGCTCATGGGCGCCGCGCACGCCGAGTTCGGACCCGCAGTCGCCGGTGCTGTGGTGGACCTCAAGCCTGCGCTGCTGGCGACGCTGCAGACGGAGTTTGCGCGCTGTCCCTACCAGCCCAGCATCGCAGCCGCGCGCAAGCCCTCCGCCGCCGCTGCCGCCGCACCCACGGTGGCGCGCAGCAGCTCCAGCGCGGCGGCGGCGGCGGCGGTGTCGAGCGCAGACGTGGATGCGCTGGAGACTTCCTCCGCCTTTGGCGACGCACAGCCGCGCGAGGACTGCAGCGCAAAGTTCACCGCCAAGCTGGTCAAAGAGCTGGGCAGCGGGGAGTGGAAGGTGCGACAGGCGGCATTGGAGGGCGTGGAGGCTGTGGTGAACGAGGCTGGGCACCACATCGCCCCCTCTCTCGGACTGGACCTCATGCCCGCGCTGCGCGCCCGTCTGAACGACACCAACAAGATGCTCACCATCCAGGCGCTGGGCACCATTGGGCTGCTGGCTGTGGCGTGCGGCCCGGGGGGGGCCACGGAGCGCGCATTCCGCCCAGTCTTCCCAGAGCTTCTCAAAACCTGGGCGGACCCCAAGAAGCAGATGCGCGAGGCGGTCAGCAAGGCGCTGAGCTGCTACGCGGAGACGCAGCCCCTGGAGCGCGTCGCGCCGTCCGTGGCCGCCTGTGTCAGCGACCCTAAAATGCCAGCAGACGGCAAGCGTGACGCGCTCAACTGGCTGCTCGCAGCCATGCGCGACGTGCCCTCGCACACCGACCTGGCGGCCGTGTTTCTGGCCGCCGCAGGAGCCCTAGGAGACAAGGCTGCCGACATCCGGGAGCTGGGTGCACAACTGGCCAGGGCCGCGGCTGAGGCTGTGGGCCCCGAAGGAGTAGCGCGAGCCATGCGCACGCTGCCCCGTGAGGCGCAGGCTGCGCTGAGCGAGCGCCTGGGAGCGCTGGCGGCTTCGCGGGCGCCTCCAGCGCTGGCGCCTGAGGACAGCGCCGTGCTGAGAGCCGCCGCCGCCGCCGCACGGCCGGGCACCGCGCCTGCGCGCCCGGGCACCGCCGCCGCGGCGCGTCCGGGCTCCGCGGCTGGCGTGCGCGGCAGCCGCACGGGGCCGCTGCTGCCTGCGCGCCCCGCCAGCGGCTTGTCAGGCGCGTCCGGCGCCTGCACCGGCCCGCTCATCCTCGCCTGCCCGCTGGAGCGCAAGGAGGAGCGGCTGAGCAAGCTGCCCCGCAAGGCTCTGGGCGCGGCTGTGGGCGGCAAGGATTTCGGCAGCGACGTGCGCGAGGCTGCAGCGGAGGAGCTCTCCGCAGCCGCCGCCCCGTACCTGCGCGCCGACCTGCACGCCCTGCTCTTCACGGACGACTTCAAGCGCCACATGCAGGCTGCGGAGGAGCTGGAGGGCTGCCTGGGGTGCCAGCTGGAGGAGGTAGTGGCGGTGACTGACCTCCTGCTGCGCTGGTCCGTCATGCGCCTCTGCGAGACGGCGCCCAACACCTCCGCCCTGCTGCGCGTCTTGGACTGGCTCATGGCGCTGCTGGACGCGCTGCGGGGCGCGGGCTACCGGCTGCGGGAGGAGGAGGCGGTGGTCCTGCTGCCCGTCGTCCTCGACAAGGCTGGCCACAACCTGCCGGCCGTGCGGGAGCGCTTCCGGCGCCTCATGCACGCAGCCTGCGGCGTGTACCCCGTCTCCCGCTTCTGCCAGCTGCTGGGCGTGGGCCTGGGCAGCAAGAACAGCCGCTCACGCGTCGAGTGCCTGGAGTGCCTGCACGACATCCTCGCCCGCCACGGCTTCGAGGTGGTGGAGCGCGCCGGCGCAAGGGTGCTCCCCCCAGTGGCGCAGCTGGTTGGCGAGCGGGACCCGGCGCTGCGCAAGGCGGCCCTGGAGGCGCTGGGCGCCGCCTGGCGCTGCGCCGGGGAGGCGCTGTGGAGGCACCTGGGCCCGCTGAGCGAGGTGCAGCACGCGCTGCTGGAGGCGCACTTCAAGAAGACGCAGCGCGCGGGAGCCGCCGAGGACGGGCGCGGCGCAGGGGCGGGGCTGCTGCCGCGCACGTCCGACCCGGGAGGCGCCCCCGCCCGCGCGCCGCCCCCCGGGGGTCTCGCACAGCTGGCCACGCCGCCGCGCGTGGACACCCGCCCCCCTGCCAACCTGCAGTCAACCGCCCTCTCCGCCGCAGCCGCAGCCTCCACGCCCCTCCAGCCGGACGCCACGCCGGCGGGCTCGCCGCTGGCCCAGTGGGCGCAGGCGCTGGCCGTGCTTGCCGGCGGCGGGGGCGAGTCGGAGGCGGTCAGCGCCAAAAAGGTTGTGGTGACCCTGCTCAAGGACCTCAGCAGCGGGGGCTTCGATGAGAGCGTCGCCTGCGTGTTTGTCACCGACGCCGACCGCCTGGTGCAGCTGCTCAGCGCCCACGTGGCGCGGCTGTTTGCAGCCGCCTGTGGCTGCGCGACGCAGCCGGCGCCTTCACGAGGCTGCAAGTACGCACTCAACGCGCTCATGCAGACCTTCAGCGTGGCCCGCCTGGCGCAGGCGGTGGCGGAGCCCACGGTGCGGCGCTGCGTGGGAGAGCTACTGCTGCTGCTGCTGGACGAGCGGGTGCCGGGCATTGAGGAGGGCAGCCAACTGGTGCGGGCGCTCAACGTGCTCATGCTCAAGGTGCTGGAGAACGCCAGCCGCACCAGCTCTTTCACCGCGCTGCTGCTCATGCTGCGCACGCCGCCCGGGGCGCTGGCTGCGGCTGACGGAGAGCGTCGCGTGCGCTTCTTTGACCTGGTGGTCAAGTGCCTCATCAAGCTCACGCGCACCCTCAGCGTCTCCCTTGCCGGCCTGGACGTCTCAGAAGTGCTGCTCACTGTGCACTCCTTCTTCATGGTGCTCGGCGTGGAGGAGATCCGGCGCCGCGGGGCTGAGGATGACCGACCGCTGCGCATGGTCAAAACGGTGCTCTACGAGCTTACCAAGGTGCTGGGGCCCGCCATCCGCACGCACCTCACCAAGGTGCCGCCCCCTACCTTCGACCCGCCGCCCATCATCTACGCCTACATAGACCTCAACCTGCAGAGCCTGACAGCCGCACCCGCACCCGCGCCTGCGCCCGCGCCCGCGCTCGCACCCACGCCCGCGCCGGCTGTTGAGGAGGTGGATGCGCCCGAAGCCTCGCCGCCCATCAGCACCCCCCCGAGCGCGCCGGCGCCGCCAACGCCCGGGTCGGCGGACCAGCCTGCGCGCGCGCAGCTGGCGAGCATCTTCCGCAAGATCGGTGACAAGGCTACCACTGGTGACGGCATCGAGGAGCTGTACGGATTCAAGGAGGCCCACCCGGGGATTGACATCACGCCGCACCTGGCCAAGACCAGCGACGCGTTCCAGCTCTACATCCAGCGCGGCTTGGCCAAAGTCGAGGCGGCGCGGATGGGCGGGGGCGCGCCGGAGGGCGCCGCCGAGCCGGCCGGCAAGTCGGCGGTTGAGGCGTACCAGGAGCGTCTGCAGCGCGTCAAGGCGGCCAGCGCGGCGCAGGGCGGGGCCGCCATGGAGGGCGGCGGGGCCGTCTCGATCTCCAGGCAGAACCTGGACGCGCTGCGGGAGCGGCTGCGCTCTGTGGCGGCCATGACAGCCGCCGCGGCTGAGCCGACCAGCTTCTCAGCCACGATGCTCACCGACCTGGCGCCCGCCGCGGACCCGACGCTGATGCCGCCGCCGCCGCAACCGGCCCCCGCTGTGGTACCAGCCGCCCCTGCACCCGCTGCTCCGATGGCACCACCAGCGCCTGCGCCCGTGCCTGCGTATGTGGCCCGGCCCGCGCCGACCCCAGCAACTGTGACTTCGCCAACCAAGGGCGCGTCCATGACGGAGCTGCAGGCGCGCATGGCTCGCATCCGCGAGCTGAGCCAGAAAGGCTTGCAATGAGAAGTACAAAGTACAAAGTTGCAAGTAACGCCTCGTGCCGCCGCCGCCGCCTCGTGGCTCGTGCGTAAATCTTCTTCTGTAGTGCGCTAGCCTCTCCGCTAGCTCCATGCCGCCCGGACGCGTCGCCGCGGCGCTGCTGGGTTGCGGCGCGCTGCTTCAGCCGGGAGCCGCCGCCTGCGACGGCCGCGGCGAGAAGATCGTGCGTGCGTCGTATACGGCTGCAAATACGCGCACTGACACGCGAGCGACAGGGCACGATGAATACGTCGTTTGACCCGGAGGCGCTTGAGCGTGGCGCCAAGGCGCTGCGCGAGATCAACACTTCTCCTAACGCCAAGAAGGTTCGCTGGGCCGGGCGCCCACCGCGCTGCCGCGCTGACGCCGGCCCGCAGGTTCTGGAGTTGGCGAAGCAGCAGGAGGTGACGCGTGCGCAGGAGCTGAAGACGCGGGAGGCGGAGGCCCTGGCTCACGCTGCGCAGGGCGCCGCTGAGCGCGAGCGCGTGCACTTCGACGAGCTGCGCAAGACGAACTTGGCGCAGGCGCAGACTCGCGCGGAGATGGCGCGCTACGAGGACGGGCTGGCACGCAGTCGGATGAAGCACGAGCATGAGCAGGCTCGCGAGCGCAACGCAGAGACTGTGCAGATGCAGGAGACGGTGACGGAGCGCCAGGAGGCGATGCGCAGGCAGACGGAGGAGAAGGTGCAGGCAGGTCGGCGCCAGACGGAGGCTATGCGGGCTGAACTGGAGCGCGAAACCCTGCGTGCCAAGGCACTGGCCGAGGCGGAGGGCCGCGCCGCGGAGGCTCGCGCCAGCGAGGACGTCACGCGCCGGCTGTTGGTGACGCGCGTGGAGGCTGAGACGGCCAAGGCTGTGTCAGTGCTCAACGCAGCCTTTGAGCGGCTGTCTGAGGGGGGGCGAGCGCTGCTGTCCGACCCCCGACAGCTGACGCTGGGGGTGGGCGCCACCACTGCGCTGGCGCTGGGCGTGTACGGCGCGCGGGAGGGGTCGCGCGTGGGCTTCCGCCACCTGGAGAGGCTGCTGGGCCAGCCCAGCCTGGTGCGCGAGACCTCCCGCCGCCGCGCGCTCGCCCTGCCCGCGCAGGCGCCCGCGCAGGCCGTGGGCACCGCATTCCAGGACGTCATCCTGGCGCCGCAGCTCACGGAGCGCGTGCGCGTGCTGGCCGCCGCTACCGCAAACACGCGTGCCCACGGCGCCCCGTTCCGCAACATGATGTTCTACGGACCACCGGGCACCGGCAAGACGCTGGCCGCCAAGCGATTCGCTCGCTACAGCGGCTTGGACTACGCCATCATGTCCGGCGGCGACGTGGCGCCACTGGGCGCGCGTGCAGTGACCGCCATCCACGAGTTGTTCGACTGGTCCACGCAGACGCGCAAGGGCGTGCTGCTGTTCATCGACGAGGCGGACGCGTTCCTCTCCAAACGCGGAGGCCACGGGGAGGAGGCGCGTGCTCCCCTCTCTCATTCTCTGTGCGCCGCACAGCGCCTCACATGCCCTACCACCCAGGTCCGCGCGGCGCTGAACGCGCTCCTGTTCCGCACGGGCGCCCCGTCGCGTGACATTGCGCTTGTGCTTGCCACCAACCGCCCGGGTGCGCTCAGCTGTCGATTCACACGCTGAACGCGTCTCTGACGCGCTCTGCCGCGTAGGGGATCTGGATGCCGCCGTGCTGGACCGTGTTGATGAGGCGCTCGAGTTCCCCCTGCCGGCGCGTCTGGCGCGCTTGCACACAGCGCCAGCCTCTCACACTCACTTTCCGTTTAGGGCGTGCCCGAGCGCCTCGAGTTGATCAAGCTCTACATGGGGCGCTACATTCGGGGCCTCAGCTCCTCCAAGGCTGACTCTGACGTTCTGCCCCACGCCTCCCTCCTGCGCCGCCTGTCGGGCCAGTCCAGGCAGCTGCCCGCCATCGCGGTGGCCGAGGACGTCACGGACGAGCTGCTCACGGAGGTTGCGCAGAAGACGCAGGGCTTCTCTGGTCGCGAGCTGGCCAAGCTCATGGCGTCTGTGCAGGCCGCGGTCTATGGCCGCCCGCCGCCCCTGGCGCTGGATGCCGAGCTGTTGCGCACCATCGTCACCTACAAGCTGGCCGAGCACGCCACTAAGCAGAGGCTGATGTCGGGGCAGTGATCAGACCGCTAGTCTAGAGGCGCCGCGAAGCGGTCGATGCAGCAGCGGGTGAATTTGACGCATCGTCCCAGCACTTCTGTTCAAAGAAAGAGGGGCTACCATCACTTCATGAGAATATGGGGCTCACGTGGAGGACTCACTTTAGAGAGGGGCTGACCATTACACGTGTAACCATGGAACTATAAGGAAGTAAACACACCGGGAAAGAGAGAGGATAGGAGAGTAGAAGAGAGCAATAGAGGAGGATAGAGAAGAAGAGGATGAGAGATGAGAGTGAAGATGGCGAAGAGGAAGGAGAGATATGAGAGAAAGGAGATGCGGAAGAGGTACCTACTCGTGGCGTGCACCAGCTCCGCGGCGCTGAATCTCTGTAACCGTGACGAGGTCGCCGTCCGCCCACGCCAAAATCAGATCAGAAAATCTTCTCCCGACGACGAGTAGTACGACGTGCGTCGGTCCCGCCGACCGACGTCCGACGACGAGGGCCACTGGCGCCCGCTCCGGGCTCCGGTTTCGCCGTGCTTGCTGCTCCCGAGGTGCTCCTGAGTCCCGGTGCGCGCCTATGTAAGCCGCCGCGCGGTGGCGCAGCCGCAAGCGCAGCCGCAGTCGCCAGCCGCGCAGCCGCCAACCGCCACATCACGGGACTGGCGCGCGGGACGCTGCTCTTTTCTGTGGTGCTGCGCTGCACGTGCGCGACGCGCCCTGCAGGGGTCCTGCAGGGGTCCTGCATCCCCTCTAGGTCCCTGCATCCCCCCTCTGGTTCCGCGCGCCGCGCGCCGCGTGAGGGTCCCCGCCCGCGCGGCCGGGCACGCGTCGCACCTCGGCACTCGCACGGCCCGCGCCTGGTCGAACGCGGGTCTGCGCGCACCGTGCCGGAGGCATCCGAGTCCTTGTCAGCCAGGGCACCCTCGGAGCTCCCATTCAAGCTCCCGTTTGCTCGCTCAGAGCTGCGCTGAGCCGCCGCGCGCTCCTCCGCAGGCAGGCATGGAGCCGGAGGAGCCCGTGAAGACGTCGCCCAGCGTCGCCACGCGGCTGAGCGGCCTGTTCAGCAGCGCGCACGACTTGGAGGCCCGCGGCGGCGACTCCCGCACGGTGCACAAGAGCTCGACAGTTGTTCTGCGCCTCAAGGACTTGCCGCCAAACGTGGCAGAGGCGCTGGCCTCGCTGGACGTGGACGGCGACGGCACCATCGACGTCGGTGAGCTTCACCACGGCGCCAAGGAGACTGAGCGCACGGTGTCCAAGTCCAAATTTTACCGCAAGATGCTCATCATCCTCTTGGGCGTCTGCCTGGCGCAGCTGGCGAGCTTCTGCGGCGTGATGGTGGGCAGCATCAACCTCACCAAGGAGAGTCACGTGTATGACGGGCGGATGACCACGCGCGACGGCCTCAGCGTCGTGCAGACGGCGCAGGCCACCTCCTCGCTGCCCCTGGCCAGCACACTGTCTGATGACGCCTTCCTGGAGCTCAAGACGGTGGGCCTCACCTCGCCCACAGGTGCGACGATCCACCTCACCGTGCTGGGCTTCGTGCGCATGCCTGGAGCGTTCGGCACCGTGACGCTTATCACACACATCGGCCGCATCGTGCTGGACGGCACCTCCCTGTCCTACATCGACGACACACAGCAGGCTATCTTTGAGGCGGCTGGCTTCAGTGTCAACGGCGCCACGCGCCGCCTGCTCCAAGTGCGCGCCCTGTTCGGCATCTTCAACGCCATCGGCGCAGTGAGCGCCGCCGGCATCAACAGCACCGCGGCTGTCGCGCCGCCGTCCCTTCCCGACAACTTCATCATGCACGCGCAGCGCCTCACCCCCTGCGTGCCTGTGAGCCCGCCCGCGGGCCAGCAGGTGCCCCTCTTCACCGGCAACTACACGGGCGGGCCGCTGCCACGCACGGGCGTTGACCTTTGCGACGTTCTGAACATCGACGCCTCGCTGCTCAGCTCGACTTACAACGACGACGGCAGCCTGGATCAGCGCTTCATCGCCATGTCGTACACCATGTTCAGAATGGGCTCTAACAAGCTGCGCGTCGAGTACCTTCACCCGCTGGTTCCTGGGCAGATGTTGGTTGAGGTACTGGATGCGAGCAATGCCAGCGCGCCGGTGCAGTTCTCCTACCAGGTCGACACCACCGATCGCGGCATCCAGCTGGTGGGCGGCTCAGACTTTTCCATTCCAGCGCTGGTGGGCCCCATTGCGTACTACAACAGCACGCAGGTCTCGCAGCAGGATTTAGTGAGCGAGGCGCTGGGCGCACCGATGGACTACCTCGGCAACACCACAATGGCCGGCGAGGATGTGCGCATCTGGGCTGTGCACCTGAACAACAACACCATGACCGCATATTGGTATGACAGCTCCGACACGCGCGAGGTCCGGCGCATCGCCTTCGGCGACTTTGGGGTTTTAAACGTCGTCTCTATCTCAGCTCTGGACGGCAGCCCCGAGGCGAACGCGCACCTGTTTATGCAGCCGCATCCTAGTGCGACCAACGTGGGTGACGCTACCACCATCAACAAGCCGGGTGATCCCCTGCCGTTGCCCCTGCCCACGAAGATCTCGCTGGACCCGTTCACGCCCTTCATCGCCGACTTCAAGGTTGCGCCCACGCGCCGCCGCCGGCTGCTAGAGATGAAGGAGCAGGCTGAGCCCGTTCAGGTGCATTTGGACCTGGAGGCTCTGGCCAACTCATCCTTGCCCGGGCTGCTCGGACGCCGCGGCCTCCTGCAGTACACCGGCGGCTGTTCGGCTAGCAACAAGTGCCCCATCAAGCCTGGTATCTTTCCTGGCGGCGGCGGCTACGGCAACCAGGCAATCACCATCGCCGTTCCTGCTGTACCGGTGGGCTTCGCCATCGGCCCCATCTCGCGCGCGCCCTGCATGTACGAGTCGAGCGTGTCTGTGCCCCTCGCGGTGGCCACCCCGCTGCCCATCACCCTCACGGGCACGCTAGGCGTGGAACTCTGCAGCGACCTGTCGGGCTACAGCCAAGTCTACTGCTCGATGTCTGCATCTGCGGGCATCCCTAACGTCCCGGACAAAAACCCCCTGTCTCTATTTAGCTGGCAGATCGCCAGCGTTGGCCTGTCGTTGGTCAACGAGGTCCAAGAGCTGCAGTGCAGAGTGGATGCGGCCGGAAACCCGGTGTACACGTCACAGCTGCTGAGTACCGTGATGCCGAGCTTCGACACCTCCGGCAAGCGCTCCACCTGCCAATGCTTGAACAACACCGGCCAGCGCAGCGGCATCGGATTCGAGAGTGCGTAGCGCTGTCGTTTGCCTCACGACCCGCCTCACAGCTCACACTCATACCTCCTCCAGTTGGAGGGCCCGACATCCCCGGCTTTGCGGTAATGGCCATCCCCCCCGTGTCAGCCGTCGTCAGCCTCACTCAGACGGCACCGTTCCTGGTGCGTGGCCCTAGGTGCAGGCTGCCTGCGTGGGTGCACCTGCTGTTGCCTGACTGATGTTTGAATCGCCTCCAGGCATCTATAAAGCTGCGGCCCACCGCAACGTGGACGTATTTCCCCTACTTCTGCGGTCTCACGCGCAACGATATCGGATTCTACATCACCATCTCTGTGGATATCATTTTCTTCAAGGACTCCATTGGTGCGTCGCCAGTGCGCGCCTCCGCGCGGGCGTATGCGGCACACCTG
>Ga0208951_1000471_pt1 | contig 18474 bp, 13 predicted proteins | sample GreLakmeMI27MSRF_FD_187702 | JGI IMG/M metagenome (GOLD analysis project Ga0208951, IMG submission 187702) | Freshwater lentic microbial communities from great Laurentian Lakes, MI, USA - Great Lakes metaG MI27MSRF (SPAdes) | ecosystem: Environmental > Aquatic > Freshwater > Lake | place: Great... | reverse complement strand
GACGCTGGAGCCGCGGCTCCTGGAGCACCCGCTGTTTGCAGCCAGCGCAGAGGCGCAGCGCTACGGCGGCGGGGATGCCGCCGGTGGTGGCCGCACGTCGCTGCTGGAGAAGAAGGCGCAGCTGAAAAGCGCGGCGCAGGAGCTGCGCGCCAAGATGCTGGACAGCGAGGTTGCGCGCTTCCGCAAGGAGCTCCACAGCCGCTCCGCAGTGCTGCGCCGGCTGGGCCACTTGGACGCGGCAGGCGTGGTGCAGCTCAAGGGCCGCGCAGCCTGCCAGATCGACACGGCGGATGAGCTGCTGGTCACAGAGCTCATGTTCCAAGGCGTCTTCATGTCCATGGAGCCGCCCGCCATCGCCGCCCTCTGCTCCTGCTTCATCCCCACGGAGAAGTCCAAGGAGGACGCGCCCCTCAAGCCGCAGCTCAGCCTCGCGCTGGCCACGCTGCATGAGACTGCGCGCCACGTGGCGGAGGTGCAGAACGACGCGGGCATCGAAGTGGATGTGGACGAGTACGTGGACAGCTTCAAGAAGACGCTCATGGACCCCGTCTACCGCTGGTGCACCGGCTGCGACTTCGGTGAGCTGCTGCGCAACACGGACCTGTTTGAGGGCACCATCATCCGGGCGGTACGCCGCCTTGACGAGCTCCTCATGCAGCTGGGCCTGGCGGCGGAGGCGGCGGGCGACACGGGGCTGCAGCGCAAGTTCACGCAGGCGGCGGAGAGCATGCGCCACGGCATCATGTTTGCGTCCAGCCTCTACCTTTAGCTGGGCGGAGAGGGCTGTGTCCAAGGGGATGGGCGACAGCCACTTCCTTGGACGGCTTAATGCTGCTGCGCCCTTCCACGCTGCCGCGCCGCGTCGCTACACGCCGCCACGTCACCACCATGGCGGCTGGTGTCGCCAGCTGGGCGGCGACGCCCGCGGCGGAGGCGGTGCCAGTTGCGCGCGACGTCATGCGCACCGTCTTTGGCGAGCGCGGCGACAAGCCTCTGTCGCCCAGCATGTCGCGCTACTTGTGGACGGACGCGCACGGCGTGCTGAACTTCATCTCACTGGCGCGCGAGACGGGCGACGCGAGCTACCTGGACAAAGCAGATGCGCTGGTGGAGGCGGTGCATGACACATTAGGCCGCACGCGTGACGGCAAGCGCGCGCTGCCGACGCTGCGCATCGGCAAGGAGTCTGCGGAGGATGACGGGACGTACTTCCACTACTTAACCAAGTGGTGTCTCGCGCTCAACCGCCTGTCGCTTGCGCGCGGCGACCCGTCGTACAACGAGCGCGCGCTGCACCTGGCCAAGCGAACGCACCGCGCCTTCGTGTACGAGACGCCAGGCGGCACGCTGCACAGCTATTGGAAGATGAACATGGACATGTCTCGCCCACTTGTGCCGAGCGAGGGCAACCTGGACGCGTTTGACGCGCTGTCAGTCTACACGCTCATCAAGGAGAGCGCGCCGCCGGAGCAGCAGGCGCTTCTGGCCAACGAGGTGCGCGACATGGAGAGCATGGTGCAGCGCAAGCTGGCACTGGGCGGCTTTGTCAGCACAGACGCTCTTGACCTGGGAGAGGCGCTCCAGACGGCCGCGTGGCACCCGGCGCAGCCATGGGCGCGCGTGCTGGCGGACCGAGCGCTGGCGGCGCTGGAGGTACTGTGGCAACGCGGATCGTTTGAGGAGGCGGACCGGCACCGCCTTGCGTTTCGCGAGTTTGGCACCACCATCGGCGTGCAGGTGCATCCGTCGTCGCGCGACGCGTGGCGGCCGCGCGTGCGCGCGCTGCACGCGCACTGGCAGCGCAGCCTGTACGGCCGCGATCGTGACATCACGCCGGCCATGTTTGCCTCCTCGCTGCTGCCTGGAGCCTTCAGCCGCGCGTACGATAACCTGCCGCCGGTGCCGCGCGCGCCGCCGGCGCAGGCCAAGGAGGAGTGAGAAGTGGCGGTGCTGAGATCTGTGGGTGTTTGAGCCCAACTCGAAGGAGTTTGTGCACGTGACCGTCATGTTCACCACGCACCTGGCGCAGGAGTCCACCCACAAGTAGCAGCACATACGCTCCGTCTTCCGACAAGGACCCCGGAAGACGGAGCCTATCTGCTGTTACTTGTGCGTTGACACCTGCGCCAAGTGCATCGTGAACAAGATAGTCACGTGCGCCAACTCCACCGAGTTGGGCTCGAAACGTGGCTCCAGCTCACATGGCTCAGCACTGTTTTCTGCACCGTTCTTCTTCCGCTTGCGGGCGCCACGCAACAAGAAAAAACACTGAGTGATCGCTTGCGCATGGCGTACTTCTCCACGGTGCTGAGCCCATCCTCCTTGACGATCGTGCTGTCGGGGCACGTGGGCGACGTCACCTGCGCGTGCGACTGCGCGCTGATCGTCAAGGACGGATGGGCTCACCACCATGGAGAAGTACTGCATCCGCATCCCCACAGCTAGACGCTAATGCGGCAGCTGTGCAATACTGGAAGCTACAGTAGGAACATCATGTCGTCGAGTAGAGCACGAAGCCGCCGCCGCCTCCACAGATGAAGACCGACTCGTCGTCGTACAATCCAGCCAGCAATCGTACTACAGCGCATCGCTCTCACACCTGCCCCCTCCTCTGCGCCATTTTGTGTGGAATGGCGAATGGCAGCGACGGCGACGGCGCGCAGGTTGTGTTTGCGTGGGGCGCAGGGGAGGACGGGCAGCTTGGCTTTGCGGAGGCTCCGTCCAACGTAGACGAGTGGCACGTGGCCGCGCCCACGCCGCTGCCGGGCCTGCGCGGCACGTCCTTCCGCACGGACGTGGCCTGCGGGCTGACGCCGCTGGTGGGCGGCTCAAGGCAGTCCCTGTGCGTCACCGCAGCCGGCCAGCTGCTCACCTGGGGCTGGAACGACAAGCAGGCGCTGGGGCTGGGCCACACGGCGGAGACCAAGGTGCCGCAGCGGGTGAGCGCGCTGCCGGAGGTGCACGTCGTGCAGGTGAGTTGTTTCTGCGCTCCCAGGCCTGCGGGCGCACGCTCTGACGCGCAACGCGACGCAGGCGTGCTGGGGGGGCTGGCACGGGCTGGCGGTGACAGACACGTGCGAGGCATACGCTTGGTGCGCCGGCGACTGCGCGGCGCGCAAGGCCGTTCTGTTAACAGCGCGGCGACCTCTCCACGCACCAGGGGCGGCAACGAGAACCTCCAAACCGGCGTCACCGACGCAGCTTCGCCCTACGTGACCCAGCCCGCCCGCATCCTGACCTCGCTGCGCGTGCGCCAGGTTGCAGCGGGCGCGATGCACTCACTGGCGCTCACAGACAGTGGTGACGTATGGGGCTGGGGCCAGCCACTCACCTCCTGGGGCAGCAGCGCGGACACAAACGTGTATGCGCGCCAGCGGCAGCCTGTTCGCGTGGAGGGAGCGGCCAATGTGGTCCGCGTGGCAGCCGGAGCTTTCCATAATCTGGCGCTCACAGCCACGGGGCACGTGCTGGCGTGGGGCAACAGCGATTACGGACAGCTGGGGCTGGGCAGCACCACGCACGTCGCCACTCCTCATGTGGTGCGATGCGGGACCCGCGCGCATGCCAGCAGCCGTGAACTGAAGCGCGCATCGCGTCTGCTCGCAGATTGAGGAGCTGTCCAAGGCTGGCGTGACGGCTCTGTCGGCCGGGGGGTGGCACAGCGGCGTGCTGACCGCGGGCGGGCTGGTCTACATTTGGGGGCGGGGGGAGCACGGTCGCTTGGGGCTGGGCGACAGCTGGCGTGATCGTTTGCGGCCCGTGGAGCTGCCGCTGGAGGCGCGCGCTGCGGCACTGTCCTGCGGTGGCACGCACACCATGGTGCTCACAGAGCATGGGGAGCTGCTGTCCTTTGGACGCCAATCCTTCGGGCGCCTGGGGCGGGGCCACGGCAGCAACCCAAACGTGCCGATGCCTGTGGAGCTGCCTCCCGCGCCCAAGGGCAAGCAGTGGCGAGTGGAGGCTGTGTCTGCTGGAGGGCGGCACACGCTGGCGCTTGCCAGGGCGGTCCCTCTCGCGGAGGCGAGGCACCTGAGCGCCGCCGAGGCTGCCGCCGCGCAGGAGGTGCTGACTGGCTTGACAGACGCGGCGCCAGCCGCTCTGAACGCCGTGCATGCTGCACGCTCGAGCCTCAACTTTGCCAACGGGGGCTCGCCTGGAAAGACTGGCGGTGACGCGGCAGTCGGCACGGCGTGATGGTGCATATCACAGGCGTGCCAAGCTTCCACGTGTCCGGCGGCGCTGCTGCGTGCCGCGAGTGCTTTTCTTATGAGACCACCGAGTAGTAAGTAATAGCACCGTCCCAGCAGCATCCGGGAGGTGCAAAACGCGCGCAAGATGCTGCTCACATCTGAGGAGGCACGAGGCAAAAGAGTCAGAGAAGACTGCGCGGAAACTACTCCACAGTCCGCAGAGCGCGCAAACTAGCGCACCGCGAACTTGGAAGTCCACTCCCGTGCTGTTTCTGTGTAGCGCGTGCTGCGAGGGCGACGCGTCAGCTCTGCCCGCACGACAGCAAACGCTCGCGCGCAGTCATTCTCACCGGTCCGTCTTGTAGATGTGAGCAATCTCAGGCACCAGCGGGTCGTCCGGGTTGGGATCCGTGAGCAGCGAGCAGATGGAGAGCAACACCTGGGGGCGGGAGTGAGCTAGGAGCGAGAAGGCGCGAGGAGGGAGGTGACTGACTGACTGTCGATCCATGCCGTAAAGCGCTAGCGGCCCCACGCACGCGGCGCCCAGCCTGCGCCGCCCGCCCTGCGGGCGTGGCAGAGGGCGATGCACCAGCGGCGCCCTCTGGCAGGGAGGTCCGAGCGGGCCGCCCGTCTGCGTGCCTTGCTAATAGTGAGAGCCGGCGACCACTGCTCCTTCAGAATGTCCAGGCAAATGCTGCCCTGTCCGTTCACGTTCGGGTGGTACACCTGGTGGAGTCGAGCGCGGCGCGTGAGGCGGGCGGGCGCAGGGAGGCGGGGAAGCGGGGGGTTTCCTGCACACGCGGGAGCGCGCCGCGTGGCCGCGCCGGCCCGCGAGGCCGCGCCGCCGCGGCGGGGACGCCCCAGGGCGCGTGCCTTCGTGTTGAAGTTGACCTTCGGCGGCTTGAAGGGGTAGTCCGGTGGGAAGTGAATCTGCACGAAGAACACTCCGCCGGCGAAGGGCGACTCCGGCGGGCCCATGATGGTTGCTTGCCAGTGGAACAAGTCCTCGCCGCTGGGGCCCGCGCTGCAGGAGGTGGGCGGGTCCTTCTGCAGGTCCTGCGGAGGGCGCGAGGCGCGAGGTCAGGTGCCGCGCGGACTGACGACTCGCTCAGCTGCTCACCGCCAACTCTTTCTGAATGCGCTTTGCGGCCATGGTGATGACAGAGCAGGCACGGGCGGCTGTGTGCTCCATACCAAATATCGCACGCGCGCACCACGACGACGGCCGGCGCGCGGCATCTTCGTCTCTTCGATTGTCAGAGTCAACCCCGTGCGCTGGCAAATGGCGTTGCTGCGCAGGAGAGCCGATACGCGCTGAGACAGCTTAGCAGCTTAGGCGGCTGATGTCGTCTCTGAGCTTCCACGCTTCTCCATGCGCACACTTGCGACTCCGCAATGGCGCGAAACGGAAAGCGGCTTGCCCTGTGCGCTGCTGCTCGATGTCCTCAGTTGGACCCGTGCTGCGGTCCGACTGGCCCGTGGAGCTCCACATGGACTGCAAAGTGAGCGCTTTTGCAAGTGCACCGCCCAACGCAGACGTGGGCTGCTCGCTCTCGGCCTACATGCAGCTTCCGTGTACGCACTACACGCTCATGCCGCTTCCTTTGGGCGCCACGCTGACACGCGTGGCTGAGACGGAGAGCCTCTTTGCGCTCTCCATCCCCCGCGTGCAGCTCTTCAACCTCGCGGTGAAGCCAACCATCCGCGTCTGCGTCAGCGTGGCCAGCGGGCTGAGTCAGCCCTGCGTGCTCATAAGGGTGGTCGACTCGCGCGTCGATGGCGCGTGGGCAGAACAGCTCAAGCTCAACGAGCGCTTCGAGATCTGGGGCACGACTCAGCTCACGACTTCGGAGAGCGGGGACTCCATCGTGAGCGTCACCGACCTGCGCGTGGGCGTGGACCCACCGCCCCCGTTCTCGGCACTGCCGAGGCGCCTGCTGGTGCAGGTTGGAAACGCGGTGCTCAACGCAGTCTGCGCAGCGCTGCAGCGGGTCTTCATCCGGGCGCTGGCGGCAGATTACCGGGCATGGGCGACAGACGCAGGGTACCGGGAGCGGCGTGCTCGCGGTGAGCTGCACCCGGTGGTATTGATTCTTGATTGACGAGATGATTACTGAGAAGGCCAGCGCAGCGCGAGAGCGCTCTGCACGTGCTGTACGAGCGCACCGAAGGCGACCTGCGCAGCCTGCGGAGGCACCCCCCCAGCCCCGCCGCCGCGCAGCTGCACGCTCACGCTGAGCAGCCCGGGCGCCTGCTCCTGCAGCGTGGCGGTGACGGGCGAGGATGCGGGGGGCGGGGGATCTCCAGCGCGCTTGCGCTTGCCGCAGCCGCCGGTTGGAGCCTCCTGGCCAGCCTCGTGCTCCAACGTCGCCGCGACGCTGAACGCCGCGGCGGCGAGCTGGCAGTCGCGCACCCCCCGCGCCGACGCGAGCGCGTCGCGGAGCGCGGCCAGCGCAGCCGCGGGCGCCCCTCGGTCGCGCGCCCCGACGCGCACGGTGAGCGACGCTCGCGCGCACGCCCGCGCCGGCTGCGCCTGCGCCGCGGCGCCGCTGGGCGGCGCCACGGGCAGTGGGAGGCGCTGCGTGGCCGCGGCGGCGGGCAGCCAAGACCAGGCGACGCCCCAACGAGTGGTGCGCCCCTGGCTGAAGCATGCGGTGCGCAGCCCCGGCGCCATCGCAGAGCGCAGCGTGGCTACGGCGCATCGCAGCGTCGCCTTCTTGCCCACCAGCGTGGTGAACCAGCGCACAGAGCCCGCCAGCTCTGCTGCACGCGACTCCTCGATGTGCTGCGCCACGAAGGCCGCCTCACCGCCGGGACACACCATCTCGGCTGCGGTGCCGCCGCAGGCTGTGCCCGGGTTGCGCCCAGCCTCCAGCAGGCTCTGGAAAAACGGGGGGTTGCAGAGGGTAAAATCCAGGCGGTCCTCCGCGCGCACCACCCCACGCAAGATGGGCCATGGCGCGTCCTGGCTCTGAGTGCCCGCGCGCGCGTCACGCACTTGGATGAGCCCGGCTAAGTGCGGGTTAGCAGCCACGTTGCGGCGCGCCCAGGTGAGCGCCTCTGGAGTGACGTCTGTGGCAACGAAGGCCCACCCGTTGAGCGCCGCGCCCAGCAGCGCGTACACGCAGCTGGCGCCGGTGCCGATGTCCAGGCCGCGCGCGGGCTGCGTGCCCGGCAGCAGCGCCAGCAAGTCCTCCACCCAGTGCACGTAGTTGCAGCGTGACGTCAGCGTGGGGCACAGGTGCCCGTCGGGCAGCCACCAGCTGACTCCAAAGTCGCGCTGCAGCAGAGCGGCGGTGAGCGCGCGCGTGGAGCCGAAGTCGGTGAAGTCCAGCGTCGCGCGAACGCTTCCGTCGCGCACCAGAAAAGGGCGCAGCACAGACTCGGTCTCTGCAAGCACGCCAAAGTCGGGCGCCGCAGCGGCGTAGCGGTTGCGAGGGTGGATGCCGTCTCTCGCTTCACACGCCGCTACAGCTCGAGGCTGAGGCTCGACGCACGGCTCTTCATCTTTGACATCGGCAGCCTCAGCCTCCGCGATGGCCGCAAGCAGCTCCTCGCGCAGCGGCGCAGCATCCTGCTCGTCTAGATGCAGCGCGTCAAGCTCGGCGAGCTGCTCGCGCAGTGACGCCAGCGCGAGCTCCAGGTCGGCGGCCATTACAGCCACGACGCATGGACGTTCACGACATCAGCGACGCGCCAAGATGGATGGAGAAGGCGAGCGCTTGAGGTGTGGTCGCAGCGCAGAACGAACACGGGTGCAACTTCTGTTCTACCGACGTGTTCGAGTCGACGCGCCGCAGCAGTCGGCTCTACTGTGTGCGGTGCTGGGTGTGTGGGAGGGAACGGTCTGGCGCGACGAGAGCGCTCTGCTTCGCTGCCAGCGTACTCCGCACTTGGGACTGACTACGCCATGAGTCGTGCTGTGCACGACGCGCTTGGAGCGCTGTCCACCGCCGTCGCCTCGTTTGGCGTGAGCGAAAATGGCGCGAGCGAGCAGCGCTCGGAGCGAGTGCAGAGCGCCAGCTTTGCTTTTCTGGAGGCAGCAGGAGGAAAACGAACACGCGTGCTGCTGCTCACTTACGCGGCGGGAGGCTGGCAGTGCTGGGACGTGGACTCACCCGGCGCAGTGCGCGAGCTGGTGAGCCTGCGAGACGGGCTGGTGAGCGCGCTGATAGCGCTGCCAGACGCAGAGGATTTGGGCGCAGCGTGTATGGAGGAGAGCGCCTCGGAGGCACCTCACTTGACTCTGGCGCGCCCGCTTTTCGCCGTGGCTGGACCCGACGCAGAGTCGGCCGCGGTCGCAGTCGAGTCGGGCTCTCCGCCGTTGCCCCCGCTGTCAGCCCCTTCCCTGGTTCGCGTCTACTCGGTGGCGCAGCAGGGCTACGTGCGCTCGCTGCCCTTCCGCACCGCCGTACTGTCCCTGCGCGCCACGGCTCGCGTGGTGGCAGTGGCGCTCTCCAGCCAAATCTACGGCTTCCACGCTCACAACCTTCAGCTGTCCTTCTCAGTGCTCACGTATCCGACGCCTGAGGCCCCCCCGACGGCGGCGCCGCACGCAATCTGCGTGTTTCCTGTCGGTCCTGTGGCGCTGGGACTGCGCTGGCTCGCCTACGCTTCAGCAGAAGCGCCCGCCCCCGTGGCCACTGCCGCCGGGGGCCAGGCTGTGCGCCTGGCCTCCTCGCCTGGCGGCGGCGGCGGCGGCGCTGCAATGGTGGCTCATTTCGCAAAGGTGGGCGGCCGCCAGCTGGCAGCGGGCGTCAAGAAGGCTGGCGACAGCGGCTTCAAGGCGCTCAGCAAATACCTGCCTGGGCGCCCATTCGGCAGCCCGCCCACGGAGCAGGGCTCGCTAGGCTCTTCGGCGACGCCGGCAGAGGGATGCGGCTCTGGCGGCTCCTCCGGCGGCGGCACGGTGCTGGTGCGCGACCTGGCGACGTCCACCGTGCTTGCGCACTTCAGGGCGCACGCCTCCCCTCTCTGCTGCCTGCAGTGGAACCCGGCCGGGCGGCTGCTGCTCACCGCCAGCACCCGCGGCGGCGCGCTCAACGTGTTCAGCATGGCGCCGGGGCAGCCGGGCTGCGTGCAGCACCTGTACCGGCTGCACCGTGGCTGGAGCCCCGCCACGGTGCAGCACGTCGCGTTTTCATCCGACAGCGCATGGCTGACAGTGAGCACCGCCAGGGGCACCACCCACCTGTACGCGGTGAACCCTCACGGTGGGCCTGTGAACGCGGAGACCCACGCCTTTCGACACCCCTCGCACGGCGGCCCCTCTGCACGCTCGCGCCCCGCGCCGCCGCCCATGGAAAGCCTCTCCGCCTGCTGCCGCGTGCGCGCCGCGGGCGACGGGTGGCTGGGGGCTGTGCAGCACCGGGCCAGCCAGGCGGCTGCCGCGGCGGGGCTGACCGACGGCGCCGCCGGCGCCATGGCGGCCGCGCTGCGCACGCTGGCCGACTCGGACACGGGCGGCGGCGGCGCGTCGCAGCGAGAGCTGCTGGTGCTGGCGCCCTGCGGCTCGCTGACGCGCTACGCGCTGCGCCCGCGGGCGGCGGAGGGCGACACATCGGCCGCCCCAGACGCCGCTGCGGCGCTGGCGGCGGACCTGCTGCCGCTGGAGCGCTGGGATGTGCGGCGCAGTCCGTCATGGCCGGAGCGATGCGAGGCGCCGCAGGCTGCTGCGAGCGGGACGCCTACGGGCGATGCATGGGAGGACGCATGCTGGCTGGCGCAGGCGCAGCTGCGCACGCATGCCTCCTCGCCGCCGCGCTCGCAGCTGGACGGCCTGCCCCCGCCCCCCTCGTACGCGGCTGCGGTGCCGCCCTGGGCCAGGCCGCTCAGCCCGCCCCAGCAGCAGCGAACCGCGGCGCAGCTGCCCGTGGAGGACGGCGCAATGCTGGTCAGCAGCTCGCCGCGCTGCGGGGGATTCAGTCCCTCTACGCCGGGGGGCGCGTGGAGGCTCAGTGACGCCCTTTCGGCGGGCCAGCCCCTGTCCGGCGCAGAGGAGCAGCAGGACGATCCACCCGCAGAGGCGACTGACGTCGCCACATCAGTTTACAGAGTGGACGCGGCCGCGGCGGGCAGCGGGGAGATGCAGGAGGCGTGGGGCTCGGACGAGGAGTGAGATGCGAGACAACGCGCGAGTGCAGGCGAGTCCCCGCGCAGCGCATCGCGTGCCCACCTGTCCCCAGCGCCTCCCTGAGGCCGTCGCGACTACGCTGCCGCGTGGTGTGTGGTGTTAAATAACACCAGGCCTGGGTTTCGTTCGGGTGTTTTTTTTCCCGGCTGCTGCTGCAGGCGCTGCGGCTGCACGCTAACGCGCGCTCGCCGCGGATGCGGCACGTCAGCTGCGCGTCCTTAGGCATGACGGTGATGCGATGCGCATGGCGTAGTCGGCGCGTAGGTTTGAGTCCTGTAAGGGCTCTTAAGGAGTGCCACGTCATGCCACGTCACTGAGGCCGCGTGGTGTCGGCGGTCGTCGGACACGATGCGTCAGTCATTTTCTGCCTCCGCCGTTCGAGTATAGCACTCAGCGGCTTGCTCGTGGTCTCAGCGGCTTGCTCGTGGTCTTCTGCGCGTCTTTCACGGGTGCGCGCCAACGCTTACCATGCGTGCCTACGGACACCGCCGGGCATTCGGCAGCGCGGGTGTTGCATAACGCGCGCGCGCACACGTGGGCACCGGCTTGGGCTTTGCACAGCGCGCGCGTGGACTCTAGCGCCGTCGTGAGCTCCGATCAGTGCGCGTGTGCCCTGGGCACCTCACGGCTTCTGCTCCGCGCGCACGCGCACCTGGGCGCTGTTATGGGCGCTCGGCTCTGCTCTGCGCGCGTACTTGGGCGCCGTTAGCGCTCTGCTCTGTGCGCCCGCGGACTCTGGAGCCACATGGGCGCTGCAAGGGCACAAGGGCACGTTATGTTCGCCGTCATGCGCTCTGTCCTGTGCGCGCGCATTTGGGTACTCATGGCTCTGCTCAGTGCTGCGTGCGTGAGCTCTTTGAGTTGCACGGCGCAAAGCTGACACCCTATGTAATGTGCTATGTTGTGCAGGACTCGTCGAGGAGATGGATATGACTACAAACGCATCCTCCAAGCCTTCTCTTTCTGAGCTGGAGGAGCTCTACCGCTCAGGTGGAACCATGCCGCCGGGGCGTCCGAGCGTGGCATGGCTTTCGCGGCGCTCGGAGATTGACGCGGAGCGGGTGTCTGCGTTGAAGGCTGCTTTGATGGCTGCTGCTGAGCTGAATGGTGCTGCCAATACCGCTGCGGCTGTGGCTGCTCGGGCGGCTGATGCTGCGGCGGCGGAGGCTTCTCGCTTAGCTGCTGCCAATGCAGCTGCGCAAGAGCTTGCTAGGGCGGAAATGCAAAAGGATATCTGGGCCGCTGAGAATCAGGCGGAAGCGGATCGGGTCGCCAAGGCGGCGGCAGCGGAGGCTGATCGGGCGGCGGAGGCGGCGGGTCGGGCGGCTGTGGAGCGGGCTGCTCGGGCGGAGGCGGCTGGTCGGGCGGATGCGGAGCAGGCTGCTCGGGCAGCGGCAGCAGAGGCTGCTCGGGCGGCAGAAGAGGCAGCTGCTCAGGCGGATGCAGCTGGGACGTTTCTCACATTCGGCATGGCGCTACAGAAGGCTGCGGAGAAGGCGAAACAGCTTCTTCTAGTGAAGCAGAACCTTGACGCCCGCATCGCCGCTTACAAGCGGAAGCGGGACGAGGTTTTGGCCGCTTTGGCCGCTTTGGAGCCCCCTGTGGCTGTGGCTGTGGCTGGATTGTCCGACCCAGTGGCGCCAGCTGGCGCCAAAAAGGGCGCAGTTTCGGAGTCCTACTTGCTTACACACACCAATGTGATGGCAGATTCCCCGTTCCTCGGCGAGGCCGCTTTCGCATCAGCAGCCGAGACTGCCGCTGGATGTGGCGCAGGCGCAGAGGCGTTTGGCGATGAGAGCGACGACGCCGTGGATGAGGAGACCTCCAGCGACGAGGACTACCAGCCGTCCGCTGCAGGATGTGGCGCAGGCGCAGAGGCGTTTGGCGATGAGAGCGACGACGCCGTGGATGAGGAGACCTCCAGCGACGAGGACTACCAGCCGTCCGCTGCAAGATGTGGCGCGGGCGCAGAGCCGTTTGGCGATGAGAGCGATGACGCCGTGGATGAGGAGACCTCCAGCGACGAGGACTACCAGCTGTCCAGCGACGACGAGCCTGTGGGCAAGCGGCAGCAGCGCTCAGCGTTGCCTTTCCATTCGCCGCCTACTAAGCCGCCTGGAGGCTTGAAGCGCTCGCGCACGGTTTGGACCTCAGCCACGCCTCCCAATCAGCCGTCGCCGGAGTCCGCTGCTACAGCGCGGCCGTGGTCAACAACACCGCCCCCGCCCAAAACGCTTGCCCCAGGCAATGATGAGGTTATGTTCCTGGGCGCGCATCTGCCGCTGGAAGAGCGCTTCAACATCTCCAAGTCCGCTCTCGAAGATCTGGCGAGCCTGCAGCGCAAGCGCAAGCTGCAAGCGCCGCCATACCAGATTGTGCTGGAGCTGCCCCCCGAGCTGTCTGCCCAGCGCAAGGCCATCACGCAGGCGCGCTCAATGCTGTTTGTTGAGCTCGCAAAGTCTCATCCTCTTTCGCAGGAGGCGCTGCTGTTTGCGCGAGACGGGCCAGGCCCGGACGGTGCACTCCAGCGCACGCTGCAGCTGGTCGAGCCCTTCCTCCTGGAAGCTGGCCACGTGGCCGGATGCGGCGGATGGGGCCTGTGCACGCTTGCCAATGTCACCGTGGCCCGTGGACGAGTGCTGGCCATCTACTGGTGCGTTCACGCTGCTCGCTGCCGTCCTGCCCACTCTCACATAGCACTCGCAGGGGCGACTACCGCACTGGCAATGAGCTGGACGCGCTTCAGGCGCGGGAGCTGCGGCAGCAGACACGGAAGCCGAGGCAGGTGCAGTGCACGCGGCAGCGACCCCCTGTGGTGCTGAGCCACCTGCTGAACCTGTCCTTTGAGAACTCGCCCTTTGAGACGGATTTGGTGGTGGATGCGGCGCCGTTTGTCAGCGACACCTGCCGCATGAAGACTGTGGCCGGGCTCATCAACCACTATTCCGGCATCGCAGACCGGCCCAACGTCTGCTTCGTGCCGGCTATGCGCGGCGCGGGCTTAGAGCCGTTGCCCCGCATGAAGCTGCCCATGTGCTTCCTGGTTGCGCTGGAGGACATCCCGCCCTCTACCGAAGTGGTAGTGGACTATGGAGAGAGCTATCTGGCCGATCATGAGGAGCTGCGCGAGTGCGAGCGACAGGTGAAGCTGGCGGAGCACAAGCTTGCGCTACAAGTGAAGCTGGAGAACAAAGGACAGGAGGAGTTTAGTTTTGATCGGGTCATCGGAGGCGAACCTGCTGCACCTCAAAGGGGGCGGGATAAGTGTAACATGATGTGATTCCACAGTCCCGCGCCGATGCGAGGTGCTGGGTGCCCCCACGGCTGCTCGCGACGGCGCAGAAACCATGTTTCGTTGAGAATGCAAATGTGTGCGTCTGTCCCTCGATCCTTCACTGCGGAGGCGGCCAGGCTGGCGCCCGTGCCCCGTCCACGTCCAGCCGGACGTTGTTTCCAGGCGCCAGCCGGTGCTGCTGCCCGCCGATGCCCGCGCCGCACTCGGGGCAGCACGCAGCCTCCATGGCCCCTCCGCAGTCGCCCACCGCGTACAGGTGCCCGTTCGCACTCGTGCACCGCCCTCTTTCGCATCTGGCCGGCAACATTTAGCGCGCGAAAGGCTGCGCGCGCCTCCCTGTACAGCTGCGCCTTGTCGCCCACGCTGTGCGGCGCGTCGATGGCGTGCTCTGAGAGCCCCAGGGAGCGCAACAGGCGCGCAGCGAACGCCTCCTCGGACGGACAGGTTGGCGGCAGGGAGACGATGCCTGCGCCGTGATAGCGCGGCAGGTCTGATTCGGGGCCGCCCTCGGTGCGCACGAGCAGCAGCGACGGCCCCGTGTCGGGCAGCCGCAGGCGCCCCGCCGCGCGCACCAGCAGCAGGCGCAGCGCCGGCTCGGACAGGCGCTGCAAGGTTGCGTCCAGCCAGGCCTTCTGAGGCTCGTTGGAGCGCCAGGTATCGTCCCAAACGACGCGCGAGCGCATGGCATCCGCGTCCAGGAACTGCGCCCCGCCGGAGAGGACCGTGCCCAGCTCCCACTCGTCTAGCAGCGACAGGGCGGCGTCTGCGCCCGCCGCGCGCACAACCTCCTCGAACCCGGTGCGCAGGGCGTCAAAGGCGCGGCGGCGGCAGGCGACGAGCTTGGCGGTGACTGCGGCGCAGACAGCATCATGCTTGTTGGCGTCGCTCAGGGGGCTCTCGTCGCCGTTGTCCATCAGCGTGTCCACCGTGAGAACCGCCGACCCGCCGCCCAGCCGAGAGGCCAGCAGGCTGCGCAGGCTGCTCGCCGCCGCCTCGTCCCACGCAGCCAGGTGCGCCAGCGCGCCGCCGGTGGTGCGCAGCGCAGCTATCCGCGCCCGAGCAGCACCGCAAACGCGACAGGCGCCAGCTCTACGGAGACCGCCATGCCGTCCAACATGCATCTGGCGAGCAGGCGCCCCAGCGCGCTGAAGGCGGCTGTCGGAGCGCTGCCGCCGTAGCGGACTGGCAGGAAAGGCAGGTCGAGCGCAGGAGGGGCGCCTGGGGCGCGGGAGGCCGTCTCACACTGCTCCAGGAAGCCGCGCGCGTGCGGCGCGCACGCCCAGAAGGTGCGCAGGCAGGCTGACAGCGGCACGTGCACGCCCGCCTCGAAGGCGTTCCAGGTGCTCGCCAGCGCGTGCGCTGGTGCGCCTCCTACCGCCTCGAGCAGCGCATTCCACCAAGCGGCCGAGGCAGCCGGTGCCGCCGCGCCATCGGAACGCGCAGGCAGCTGCAGGCGCCAGGCGGCGCCGCCACGCGTGCGGCTGCTCAGCATCACGATGGCGCTCAGCTTGGCTGCCAGGGCGGGGGCTGCGCCGTCGCCGACGCCCAGTCCCGGGCCAGCCGCGTCGGCCATGGCCGCGTCGGAGGAGGCAAAGAACGGGTGCAGCAGCACCTCGTCGGCCGTGGGCCGCTCGCCGGGCGCCTCGCGGAGCATTGCAAGCGCAAGCTCCACAGCGTCCTGAGCTGCCGCGCCCCCGCCCTGCGGCGTCGAGTACGAAGCGCCAGTCGCCACGCACTCCAGCCGCCGCCCGCTCAAGCCGTACAGCTTTCCGGTGACAACCTCCAGCGCCATTGCGCCCAGGGACCAGATGTCGCCTGCCCAGGGAGAGACCTTCCAGGCGGGCGTGCATGCCTCAGGCGCCGCGTATGTCACCGTGGCACCGATGGCGCGCGTCGTCTCCAGAGCAGCGGACAAGTCGCGGCTCAAACCGAAGTCGGAAAGGGCGATGGTGCGCCGGGAAGGGTCCGCCCAGAGCACGTTCTCAGGCTTCAAGTCGCGATGCGCGACTCTCTTGCTGTGAATGTAGGCGAGCGCTGACGCCAGCTGACGAAAGGTGCGGCGCACGGAGGCCCAGTCTTCAGAAGAGAGCCCGCCGGCGCTGTGCTTGGCCCGCATCTCGTCCACCCAGGGGCGAATGGAGCCAGCTGGGTAGAAGGGCATGACCAGCACGCCGCGGCCTGCATTGTCGGTGTAGGCGCCCTCGTAGCGCACGATGAGCGGGTGGGAGGCCAGCGCGGCGAGGTGGCGCGCCTCGGACGGGAATGCGCCCACATCGGCTGCGAGAAAGACCTTCAGGCATGCGTCGGGGGCTGAGGGGGCGTGCGTGCGGCGTGCGCGCAGCACGGAGCGGCTTGGGGTCTTGTGCAGGATCTCAAGCTCCTCAAAGTCGGCGGCGCAGAGCTGCTTGCCGCTGGAAAGGGAGGACGTGAAGATGGAGGCTGCTGCAGTCTCTGCGGCCACGGTGGCTGCAATCTCGGGGAAGCAGCGCGCGACGAGCGGCGCGCGAAGGACGCTGCGCTCCAAGGCCGCCCAGCGCGCCTCAGCCTGCGCCACGCGCTCGCGCAGCGCGGCTGCTGCCGCCTTGAACTTGGTCTCCGCCACGTCAAACCAGCTGGCCTGGATCTGTCGCTTGCTGCGCTCCGACTCCAATTCCACGAGCTCAACCAGCGCAGCCACTCGGCTGCTGCTGGCCTCCTGCAGCTCTTGACGCGTGGCGGCGACGCCGTCGCGAGAGGCGAGCTCCAGAGAAAGCGTGCGGAGGGCGCCTCGAAAGCGCATTGCGATGGAGGCGGCGGCGGCGGCGTCCTCGGCGGGGGTCTCAACCTGGCACTTTGACACCGCCTGGCGCAGCGCAGCGCGGCATTGGAAGACTGCGCTTGCAGCGGCAGCCGACAGGGCTGCCAGGGCATCCGCCTCTGCGTTCAGAGCCGCCGTGTATCTGCGCAGATTCGTCGCGCCGTCCACCGGGCGCAGCGCGAATGGTTGCTGCAGATTGTGTGAGCTGACGGCCCGCTGCTCGGGCGAGAAGCAGGCGTTGACTGTGTGGTTGGGCTGGGGCTGCCCCCTTGCTTGGGGCAGCTGCCGGTCAGCGAGGCAGCCAGCGTGGCCCGTGGCAGCGTCGACCGAGGTATGATTTCCGGTCAGCTGCCCATGGTAGTGCTCCCGCTGCTGATAGTGCTCCAAGCGCAGCTCCTCGAATGAGTGAGCGCTGTAGGCAGGATGGGCGGTGATCGAATGGAACCACTCAAATGAATCTGCGTTGCCATCTCGACCAGGATGATAGACGACAGCTCCAGACGGCTGGCGCGCGTAGTACTCGCGCCAAGCATCTACGTGCTGTTCAACCAGCGCCTGTGCCTGCATCTGCGCACCCTGCGCAATCCACGCAGCCTTTGACTGATCCGCCGCTGCCGCTTCCTGCCCAGCCATGCTGGCGCTGCCGGCTGCGAAGGCCGGGCGCTTCGCTGTGCCTTCGCCGGCAGCAGGGCGCTTCGCTGTGCGCGGCTGTGGGCGTGGAATTGCAGCAGCTGCGAGAGCGGCCTGCAGTGCTGCAACTTCACCGCTACCCCGAGGGCTGAAAGGCACCGCCTTCGGCATCGCTGCAAACTGAGGGTACTGCACAGGTGCCGCTGCTGCAGCTGGCTGCGTTGGCTCGCCCATGGCGCGCGCGGTGTGCTGCGCAGTCTGGACGCGTGCTAGGGCGTTGTCCAGGGCGCTCAGGCTCAGCACAGCCTCGGACACCGACACGCTCTCCTCTTCGCCCTCCTCGCTCGCGGCTGCACCCTCCAGGTGCGTCTGCAGCTCCGCGCGTTCGGCATGCAGGGCGGCGAGCGCTACATAAGCAGAGATTGCGCTTGGCAGCAGTTGCCCAGCCTCAATCTGCGCCGCATCTCGCTCAGCCAGCCCTGGCAGAGCGCCTTCCTTAACAGCATTGGCCACGTCCGCGGGCGAGAGGCACGCCACGGCGTCCGCGACAGCGGCGCGGGCCCCTGCGAGGCGGAGCAAGCACGCCTCCGCATTCGCAGCGGCCGCCTCGGCCGCCTTCTCCAGGCTGCCAAGCTGCGCGTGGTCGCCCAGCGCCGCGGCAGAGGCGACGGGCTTGCGCAGAGGCTTCAGCGTCTCCAAGAGAGCGAAAGCGTCTGCTCCCTCAGCGGCTGCGCTGGCTGCTTGCGCGAGCAGCTTGAGCTCCTGCGCGCGCTGTTGGTGAGCAGACAAACAGCAGGCTCGACGCGGACAGGAGACGTGACGTGTATCGCGTCCAGCCTTGCCTCGCGCAGAGACGCCTCCAGGGTTGTCAGGTCGCCGGGAGAAGCCATGGCGAAGTGCTAGCTAGTCTGGGTGCACGGGAAGGCCATAATGAAGCCGGAGAGCGAGCGAGTGTCTTGTCGTACGATGGTTCACTTTTGCCAATTTTGGACGCGATACTGCGACATCCTGCTCCCACACATCCTTTGCAGCCCTTAACAGCCTATACAGGAGCTGAAATGTGCCGAGTCAGGGCCGCGGTGGCCCATTTGCGAGAACGTGCCAGCCGTGCCGATGCGGCTTCCGTGGCTGTCTGCGCCGCTAGATCTAGAAGACGGCTTTGCCTGGAGCGAATCCTGCAGGGCGAGGACACGCGCACGCTCGAGCAAATCCTGGTCCAGGACTGCGGCAAGAGGCCAGACGTGCGGCACTTGAAGAAGCCAGATGCCTCGAGCAAGTACAGGGCGTCAGCTTCGTTCGATAAATCGTCCCAAGCATGGCGCCCCTTCCTTTATGTTGACCGCGAGAAGCAGCACTTCGGCTACTACGACACCGAGAAGCAGGCTGCGAAGGCTCACGACTGGTGCGTGAGCGACACGCCGTGCGCGAT
>Ga0208951_1000469_pt1 | contig 18482 bp, 16 predicted proteins | sample GreLakmeMI27MSRF_FD_187702 | JGI IMG/M metagenome (GOLD analysis project Ga0208951, IMG submission 187702) | Freshwater lentic microbial communities from great Laurentian Lakes, MI, USA - Great Lakes metaG MI27MSRF (SPAdes) | ecosystem: Environmental > Aquatic > Freshwater > Lake | place: Great... | reverse complement strand
ATACCAAGCCAAGGAATTATTCGCAGATCATGGCGTAGCCGTAATACCGGGAAAAGTTTGTTTCACTCCCGAGCAAGCCCAAGACGCAGCAACTGAAATTGGAACGATGGTGGTTGTCAAAGCGCAGGTAAAAACGGGCGGTCGCGGCAAAGCTGGTGGCGTAAAGCTAGCTAATAATCCAAGTGAAGCGCGCGATCGTGCGCAAGACATTCTTGGATTAGACATTAAGGGTCACATAGTTCACAAAGTCTTGGTGGCCGAAGCTGCAGAAATTACTGCAGAGTATTACGTTTCGTTTTTACTTGATCGAACTAATCGCACCTTCCTTGCAATGGCAAGTGTTGAGGGCGGAGTAGAAATTGAAGAAGTGGCTGTAAACAATCCCGAGGCACTTGCCATGATTCGGGTTGATGCAATCCAGGGGTGCACTATTGCAAAGGCAACGGAAATTGCCGATGCCGCAAAGTTTCCAGTTGAGGTTCGCGAGCAAGTAATCGAAATGCTTTGCAACCTCTGGAAAGTTTTGGTTGAGGAAGACGCAACATTAGTTGAAGTAAATCCCCTGGCCAAGATTGCGGATGGCCGAGTACTGGCTTTAGATGGCAAAGTTTCGCTCGATGACAATGCGCAGTATCGCCATGAATCACACTTGGCATTAATAGATAACTCACAAACAGATGCCATTGAATTGCGCGCCAAAGAATTTGATTTGAATTACGTAAAGCTTGCGGGCGAAGTTGGCATCATCGGAAATGGTGCTGGGCTTGTCATGTCCACTCTTGATGTGGTGGCTTATGCCGGAGAAGAATTCGGTGGCGTTAAGCCAGCTAACTTCTTGGATATCGGTGGTGGCGCAAGCGCGCAAGTTATGGCTAACGCCTTAGACATTGTTTTAGGTGACCCTGAAGTAAAAGCGGTATTTGTGAATGTATTTGGTGGCATAACTGCTTGCGACGCTGTTGCTAATGGAATTGTGCAGGCAGTTGCCATGCTTGCAGAACGAGGCGAACCTATAACCAAGCCGATTGTTTGTCGCATCGATGGAAACAACGCAATTGAAGGCCGCCGCATTCTTGATGAATCAGGAATCGCGCTAATTGAACGTGTTGAAACCATGGATGATGCAGCTCGCCGTGTCGCCCAACTAGCTGCTGGTAAGTAGGAATTCTGATGGCAATTTATATAACTGCAAATAGTAAAATCTTGGTTCAAGGAATGACCGGATCCGAAGGCACAAAGCACACCCGTCGAATGGTGGCAAGTGGCAGCAATGTCGTTGCTGGTGTTACACCCGGTAAAGGTGGCCAAGAAGTTGATGGCATCCCAATTTTTAACAGTGTTGGCGAAGCCATGGCTGCAACGGGCGCAGATGTTTCAGTTGTTTTTGTGCCACCAAAATTTGCAAAGGCTGCCGTAATTGAGGCTATTGATGCCGAAATACCACTTTGTGTGATTATCACTGAGGGTATTGCCGTGCATGACACTGCGGTATTTTTCCAGTACGCGCAAAATTCTGGAAAAACCAGATTGGTTGGTCCAAACTGCCCTGGGTTAATTAGTCCCGGACTTTCCAACGCTGGAATTATTCCAGGTGACATAACTCAAAAAGGTCGCATTGGATTAGTAAGTAAGTCTGGAACTTTGACTTACCAAATGATGTTTGAACTTCGCGATCTTGGCTTTTCAAGTTGTGTTGGAATTGGCGGTGATCCAATTATTGGAACAACGCATATCGATTGCTTAGCTGCTTTCGAAGCGGATCCAGATACTGATGTAATCGTGATGATTGGTGAAATTGGTGGCGACGCCGAAGAGCGCGCAGCAGCATTTATTAAAGATCATGTAACCAAGCCAGTCATCGGTTATGTTGCAGGATTTACTGCGCCCGAAGGAAAAACTATGGGTCACGCTGGCGCAATAGTTTCGGGTTCCTCGGGAACTGCGGCAGCCAAAAAAGATGCTCTTGAAGCAGCTGGTGTCAGAGTGGGTAAAACTCCGAGTGAAGCAGCGCGCTTAGTTCGGGAAGTTTTAGCCAGCCGCTAGGGCCGTGTCGGTTCGCCTCTTATTAAGTCCAAACTGGGACGATTTTAAATGTGGCTAACGTATTATCGGGCAAAAAACCAAGAGGTGTGCCACGGCGCCAATGGCGGCGTCCGGTTCCGGAAGAATATATAAATCACTATCCGCCCTTAATCTCAGCTTCCATCGCCGCTGTTGCGGCAGTAGTTATTGGTTATGTCATAACACTTGGTTTCGTAATGGCAGTTTGGTTAGTTGGCGCCCAGGGCACCGAATCCACTTTTACTGTGATGCGAGCAGCGGGGATAGCCTGGCAGGTTTTACATTTAACTCCAGTAGTTATAGGCACCGTAACCGTCGGAGTTCTACCTTGGGGATTTTTAGCCCTTCCAATTTTAATTGTTTGGAAAGCTACGCAATGGGCCTTGAAAAGTGCGCAACCTAAAAATGCAGGTGACTTTATCCGAGTGGCAGTTTCGCTTAGTGCAATTTACGCATTACTAGCTTTTGGTCTTAGCTTAATTTCTAATACTCCTGACTTAAAAACTCCAGCTATTTCAAGTGCAGTGCACGCTTTTGTATTGGTGCTGGTTGTGACTTTGGTCTGTATCAACACATATGCGCCTTCTCGAACCATTCTTATTGATGCATTGCCAAAAATTATTGTCGATGGAATTCGGCCAGCTCTTATTGCGTTTGGTCTACTTCTCACTTTTGGATCGTTGCTCACTTCAATTTCGTTAGCACTGCACTGGATGGAAATTCGCGCGGTTACTTCATTGATGGCCCCTGGCGCGATTGATGGATTCTTCATGACATTGCTTGGCATCGGATATATGCCAACCGTTAGCGTCTGGGCTCTGTCTTACGTGCTAGGTCCTGGGATTGCAATAGGTGGCGGCGGGGTAGTAACTTCGCAACTAGCTAGCCCTGGCGCATTGCCAGCATTTCCTTTGCTATCAATTTTGCCGATTGAAACGCCGCCGTACGCCTCTTACTTAATTGCAATCCCATTGTTAATCGGAGCGGCAATTTACTTTTTGATTCCGCGGGAGCGGTGGGTTGCCCAAGGCGACTCACTTGCAGTAGCCATGTCATTCGTGTTGCGCTGGCGGGAAGTAGTTACGCTACTTGTGTCCTTAGTTATCCTTGGCATTCTTTCCTGGCTTGCCGCAGCAGCTTCAAGTGGACCACTTGGAGTTAGTTTTCTTAAATTTGTTGGTCCAATGCCGAATCAAGTTGCCCTGGCAGCGATCTCAATCTGTGGTCTTGCTGCGCTATTGACCATGGTGGTACCGCGTTTAGTTTTATCAATAATTCACTGGCTGTCACATAGAGAATCGGCCACGAAATAGAATTGAGGCTGTGCCCACTCTTCGCGTTGTAGTTCTAGCTTCCGGAGCCGGCACACTTTTTGAAGCACTTGCACATCGGGCTGATGAGATAGGTGTGGAAATCATTGGCCTCATCTGTGATGCACAAGTTGGCGCCTGTGAACGTGCCATTTCTCTTGGTATCCCCGTAACTGTGTTGCCAATAAGTGTTGATCGCGCCATTTGGGATCAAACACTTGCTACCGAATTAAGTCGATTGCAGCCAGAGCTGATCGTATCTGCGGGATTTATGAAAATCTTGGGACCAAAAGTTTTAGCGAATCACCTGGGTCGAATAATAAATACCCACCCAGCATTACTGCCACTATTTCCTGGGGCACATGCTGTGCGAGATGCGCTGGAAGCTGGCGTAACGGTAACTGGTGCCACAGTCCACTTCGTGGATGAAGGTATCGACACCGGGCAGATAATCACTTCGCAACAAGTTATGGTTGAGCCAGATGACACTGAGGCACTTTTACATGAGCGCATCAAGGTAGTTGAGCGGGAATTACTAATAACTGTGGTGCGCGACATTGCCAACGGAAAAATTGAGTTTGGGGACGTGGTGCATAAATGAGCGAACATCGCACTATCAAGCGGGCGCTAATTAGCGTCTATGACAAAACTGGGTTAGCAGAGTTAGCTAACGGCTTACATAGTGCTGGGGTGGCAATAGTGTCCACTGGAAGCACAGCGGCAGTGATAGCCGAACTTGGAATTCCGGTAACCCAAGTCAAAGATGTAACTGGATTTCCAGAGTCACTTGATGGTCGAGTTAAAACTTTGCATCCAAAAATCCATGGTGGCTTACTTGCTGATATGCGCAAACCGGATCATGTAGCGCAATTAAGTGAACTAGGTATCGAAGCGTTTGAACTTGTCGTGGTTAATTTGTATCCATTTGCGCAAACAGTTGCCTCGGGAGCCAGCATCGAAGAGTGCATTGAGCAAATTGATATTGGTGGCCCAGCTATGGTGCGAGCAAGTGCAAAGAATCATGCAAATGTTGCAGTTGTAGTTGACCCAATGTCATACGGCGCTGTCTTAAGTGCCATCCAAGGTAAAGGTTTCAGTAAAAAGGATCGAATCGCACTTGCCACTTTAGCTTTTCAACATGTTGCGCAATATGACGTTGCTGTCGCAAGCTGGCTCGGCTCAGTAGTGTTGCCAGATTCAGATCCAGCAGCAACTGGTTTCCCTGCTTGGTTTGGGGGAGTCTGGGAACGCGCGCAAACTTTGCGTTACGGAGAGAATCCGCATCAAGAAGCTGCTTTATATATTTCTACATTCAGCGAACCAGGAATTGCCCAAGCGCAGCAGCTGCATGGAAAAGAGATGTCTTACAACAATTATGTTGACGCCGAAGCTGCTTATCGGGCGGCTTACGATCACTTGCAGCCGGCAGTAGCAATTATCAAACATGCAAATCCTTGTGGAGTCGCAACTGCAGCTGAAATTACTTCGGCTTACCAAAAGGCGCATGCCACAGACCCAGTATCAGCATTTGGCAGCGTGGTGGCGGCAAATCGCGTTGTAACTGCGGGAATGGCAGAAGCGATCTCAGAAATATTTACTGAAGTCATTTTGGCGCCTGATTATGAGGCCGCGGCTTTAGAAATTTTGCAGTCTAAGGTCAACATTCGAATTTTGAAAGTTTCGCCGCCAACTGATCATGTTCATGCCGAACTGCGACCTATTTCAGGTGGCTTGTTATTGCAATCCCAGGATCGTTTCCAAAGTGCCGGCGACAAAGTTGCCAATTGGACTTTAGTAGCAGGGCAAGTAGCTACCGAGGAAACCTTGGCCGATTTGGAATTTGCGTGGCGCGCTGTTCGTTGCGTTAAATCAAACGGAATTTTACTCGCGAAAGATTCAGCAGCTGTTGGAATTGGAATGGGTCAAGTCAATCGAGTTGATTCAGCTCGATTAGCAATTTTGCGCGCTGGTACCCAACGCGCGCAAGGAAGTGTCGCAGCAAGTGATGCTTTCTTCCCATTTGCCGATGGCCTAGAAGCTCTAATTGAAGCCGGAATCAAGGCAGTCGTTTCCCCGGGTGGCTCTGCTCGAGATGCGCAAGTAATCGAAGCAGCAAGTAATGCTGGAGTCACTATGTATTTCACAGGAACCAGACATTTCTTTCATTAATAAAAGGGATACCAGGCCTGCCACATAACTTGGTAAATAACTGGCAGGATAGGAAAGTTATGAAAAATTTTGCGCGCAAACAATGGCCCATTCTTGTGGTCTATTCCGGAATCCTCATCGCGCTCGCAGTTGTCGTATTTGTTGATTTCAGATCCGGTGCAATTATGTTGTCGCTGAATGTTTTACTGGCATTTCTATTGAGACTTCGACTGCCAGATTCGAAGGCGGGTTGGTTAAGAATTCGTCGGCGGCGCATTGATTTGACGGTACTGGCGACACTTGGAATTTTGTTATTGATTTTGGCGCTAGTAGTTCCACAGGGGAGCAAGTAATTTAATGACGGCAAAACATGCAAAAAAATCTGGAATCAAATTCTCATATATCGTAATTACTTTTGTTGCATCAGTAATTATTACTGCGCAATCATCAATAAATAGTGAGCTGAATTTATTTACTGAGTATCCACTTGTAACTGCGTTAATAAACTTCGCAACAGGCCTGCTCATTCTTGCCGTGATGATGGTATTTAGTCGACCAATTCGTCAAGGCTTTTTTAGGATTCCAAGTTTGGTTCGAGCCGGCACATTGCGTCGCTGGCAGTTATGTGGTGGACTCTCTGGGGCATTTTTTGTTGCTATGCAAAGTGGTTTGGTGCAAATAGTTGGCGTGGCAATTTTCACTGTCGCAGCGGTAGCAGGTCAGACATCAGCTGCTCTGCTAGTCGACAAGATTGGCATTGGTCCGGCAGGCAAGCAAGCCGTAACCCTGGCTCGAATCGGCGCTGCAATTCTGGGTATTCTTGGCGTTTTTGTTTCGGTATTAGGGCAGGGTTCAAAAAGTGACTTTGCATTCGGCGCTGTTTTGATTGCTTTTGCAGCTGGCGCACTGGTAGCAACACAGCCCGCACTAAATGGCCAGATTGCAAATTTCACGGGACAGCCGGCTGCGGCCGCAATGGTCAACTTCATAGTTGGATTTATCGTATTGATCATAGTTTTTGGTGTGAAGCAGCAAATTTCACCGCAAGTAGTCATCGTCCCACCACTGCCTTGGGAGAATCCAATCATTTGGCTCGGTGGACCGTTCGGGGTAATTTTTGTTTTGACTGCTGCCTTCATGGCTAAGACACTTGGTGTTTTCTTATTCACGCTGACTTCAGTGGTAGGTCAATTATCAGGTGCGATTTTGATGGATGTGGTGTTCCCAACGACAGCAACAAACATCACATGGCAATTACTACTTGGTATATTTATGACAGGCGCCGCCGTTGTACTGGCAAGTGGAAAGAAAAAAGTTAAAACTCAGTAACACTTTCAGCAAATGATTTCATGTCAGCAAATACGGCATCGGGTGCTGCACTAGCTTGCGGCGCAGCGCCATTACCTCTGCGCTTGATATGCACGGTAGTCATGCCAATACTTTTGGCGGGTGCATGGTCATGAAACAGACTTTGCGCCACATGCAAAATTCGATCTTTTGAAATTCCAAGAGTGCGCTGGATTTTCTCATGAGCAAAGTGAAAGTTTTCTATGTTTGGCTTGTAGGACCCAACTTGCGCCGCAGTGATTACTTCATCAAAAGTTATGCCAAGTCGGGCGGCAGATGCAGCAAAAAGATCATCATCGCAATTTGTAATGACCACTAATTTGTAACGCTTTTGAAGCGACGCTAGCGCCTCGTGCGAATCTGGGAAAGCTGGCCAATCCAGAACACTTGCGCCAAATGCGGCTTCCTGTTCTGGCGAAATTTCTAAGCCAAGTTCGCCAGCTAGCATGCGCGATGTCAGGCCGAGAACTTCGCGGTAATTTTTGTAAGGAACCTCTGCAGCGTGCTCATGGTGAGCGAACCGTGCCAGCAACTGCGCATCGGATTCGGCTTCGATGCCGGAACCCAAGGCCACCTTTAAACCAGATAAAATTCCAGATTCCCAGTCAATTAAAGTGCCATAGCAATCAAAAGTTAAGGCATCAAAATCGTCGTAATTAATCATGTTCGCTCCAGGTTTTAGGACTTCCACCCCAATCTAGTTGCCAGCGCGTACCAGTTGAATCGGAAACATAGAATTGGACTAGAATAAAAGTGTCTTGACGTCAAGATACTTTCACTTTAAGGATTTTTTATGGCTGGCAAAGTAACTGTTGTAGGCGCTGGGTTCTATGGCTCAACAACTGCGCTTCGGATCGCGGAATACAACATCGTGGACACTTTAGTGTTAACCGACATTCTCGATGGAAAAGCTGAGGGTCTGGCACTTGATATGAATCAGTCCCGCGCGATTGAGGGATTTGAAACCAAAGTTGTTGGTCAAACAACAACAGTTGAAGGCGGCGGCTACGAAGCAATTTCGGGTTCAGACGTTGTGGTTATAACTGCTGGACTTCCTCGTAAGCCAGGCATGAGCCGCATGGACTTAATTGAAACTAATGCAAAAATTGTGCGCGGCGTAGCCGAGAATGTGGCTAAGCATGCGCCAAACGCCGTCATCATCGTGGTTTCAAACCCTCTTGATGAGATGACTGCGCTGACCCAGCTGGCAAGTGGATTTCCAAAAGAGCGAGTACTTGGCCAAGCGGGCATGTTAGACACTGCGCGCTTTACAAACTTTGTAGCCGAGGAACTAAAAGTTCCAGTCGCCAGCGTAAAGACACTTACTCTGGGTTCACATGGCGACACTATGGTTCCAGTACCTTCTCGTTGCACAGTGGACGGTAAGGCGCTAGCGGATTTATTATCTGCTGAAAAAATTGAAGACTTAGTGGTTCGCACTCGAAATGGTGGCGCAGAAGTTGTTGCCCTGCTAAAAACTGGTTCGGCTTACTACGCCCCTTCAGCTGCAGCAGCTCGTATGGCTAAAGCAGTGATTGAAGATTCTGGCGCAGTAATGCCAGTGTGTGCTTGGGTTGATGGCGAGTATGGAATCAACGGTGTTTACCTTGGCGTTGAAGCGCAAATTGGCAAAGGCGGGGTTCGCAAAGTTGTTGAAACTGAATTAACTTCCAGTGAATTAGCTGAACTCAAAGTTGCTGCTGAAGCTGTCCGTGAAAAACAAGCCGACGTAGCAGGGCTGTAACTTATGTCAAAAATCAAAGTACAAGGCACTGTTGTTGACCTTGATGGTGACGAGATGACCCGCATCATTTGGTCCTTTATTAAAGAGCAGTTGATTCTGCCTTACCTCGATATCAATATTGATTACTACGATCTAGGCATGGAAAATCGCGATGCCACAGATGATCAAGTAACAATTGACGCTGCCAATGCCATTAAGAAGCATGGGGTTGGAATTAAATGCGCCACAATCACACCTGATGAAGCGCGTGTTGAAGAATTTGGTTTGAAGAAAATGTGGAAATCGCCTAATGGCACAGTCCGCAATATTCTGGGTGGTGTTATTTTCCGGGAGCCGATCATCATAAGTAACATCCCACGGCTGGTCCCAAGTTGGACAAAGCCAATCATTATTGGTCGCCATGCATACGGAGATCAGTACAAAGCAACTGATGTAAAAATTCCGGGCGCTGGCGCGCTAACTATGACTTTTACTCCTGCTGATGGCGGGGCACCAATGGAATTAAATGTTTTCGATTTCCCATCTTCTGGTGTGGCAATGGGCATGTACAACTTGGACGAATCAATCCGAGAATTCGCTAGAGCCTCTTTGCGTTATGGCTTAAATCGAAATTATCCGGTCTATCTTTCTACCAAGAACACAATCTTGAAGTCATACGATGGCCAATTCAAAGATCTTTTCCAGTCAGTTTTTGAAACTGAATTTAAAGCAGAATTCGATGCTGCTGGTCTAACTTATGAGCATCGTTTGATTGATGACATGGTTGCCTGCGCAATGAAGTGGGAAGGTGGCTACGTCTGGGCTTGCAAGAACTACGACGGCGACGTGCAGTCTGACACTGTGGCCCAAGGCTTTGGCTCACTTGGCTTAATGACTTCAGTGTTAATGACACCAGATGGAAAAACAGTTGAAGCTGAAGCAGCTCATGGCACAGTGACTCGTCACTACCGCCAACATCAACAAGGCAAACCAACTTCGACAAATCCAATTGCATCAATTTTTGCTTGGACCCAAGGACTGGCGCATCGAGGCAAGTTAGATGGCACTCCTGAGGTTACAAACTTTGCCGAAACCCTAGAGCGCGTGTGCATTGAAACAGTAGAAAGTGGCAAGATGACAAAAGATCTTGCACTCCTAATCAGCAAGGATCAACCATTCTTAACGACTGAAGAATTTCTTGCTGCAATAAATGAAAATCTACAGAAAGCTATGTCGGCTTAATCTATGCTCGGTGTGATTTCGGCGAATGCCAACGGAGTTCGCGCATCACTTAAGCGCGGCGGGTTTGACTGGATTAAGTCCCAGCTCGATTCTGGTGTTGCCGATGTCGTTTGCTTACAAGAAGTGCGAGCCACTACGCAACAACTTCAAGAGGTCTTAGCAACCGCTGGACTATCTGATTTACACATCGCACATGATTCCAGCGCTCGGTTGGGTCATGCCGGGGTTGCAATTTTAAGCACTCGAAAACTTACGAACATTAAGACCGGTGTGGGGCCAAAAGAATTTGCAGAAACTGGCCGTTGGGTACAAGCAGATATTGATACCAAAAAGGGACCCATGACGGTGGCTTCGGTATATGTTCATTCTGGTGACGCCGAAAAGCCGGTCCAGCAAGAAAAGTATCGCTTCCTCGATGCTTTGACTAAAAAGTTTCAAGCTGCGCAAAAAAATGACGGCTTATTTTTGGCAAGCGGTGACTTTAATGTTGGACATCGAGAACTTGATATCAAAAATTGGAAAGGCAACGTTACTAATGCTGGATTTTTGCCGCAGGAACGTGCTTACTTTGATAAGTGGTTTGAAAAACTGGGTGTTGTTGATTTGGGTCGAAAAGTTGCTGGCGAAGTTGAAGGCCCGTACACCTGGTGGTCCTGGCGCGGCCAAGCCTTTGATAACAATGCGGGCTGGCGAATCGATTATCACGTTGCAAATAGTGCTTTAGCCCCATATTGCGCGGATGTGGTTGTTGGTAGAGCAAATTCTTATGCGCAGCGTTGGAGCGATCATGCGCCAGTGACCGCTCACTTTAACTTGTAGAATTGGGTTTATGAGCACTTTTTGGCAAACCATGGCCATAGTTCTACTCTTCACAATCGTTGGCGGTGTTTTTGCTGCTGCTGAGACGGCATTAATCACGTTACGAGATAGTCAAGTTAAAAAACTTGCAGCCACTGGTCGTCGTGGCCGTCGGCTAGAAAAATTGATGCTTGATCCCAATCGCTTTTTGGGCGCAGTGCAAGTAGGAGTAACACTTGCTGGCTTTCTTTCGGCGGGCTATGGCGCCTCAAAAATAGTGCCAATCTTTAGTCCTCAGATCGTGAGCTGGGGACTAAGTAAGAGCGCAGCTGAAACTCTTTCCTTTATCGCTGCCACAGTTTTAATTGCTTACATGTCTTTGGTTGCCGGTGAACTGACGCCAAAACGCTTAGCAATTCAGCACGCTGAACGATATGCGCTTTTGTTAGTCACCCCAGTTGATTTCATTGCAAAAATTACTGCGCCATTCATTTGGTTGCTGTCAAAATCCTCGGATGCACTTCTTCGAATTTTGGGTGGCGATCCTAAAGCGGGTAAGGAACAAATTTCAGGCGAAGAATTACGTGGCATGGTAGCTATGCATCAAGACTTGACTCATGCCGAACGGGAACTAATTGATGACGTTTTTGAAGCAGGGGATCGCGAGATTCGCGAGATTATGATTCCGCGCACCGAAGTCGCTTTCCTTGATGCAGATTTGCCAGTTTATAAAGCAGTGAAGATTGTTGCTGATAAACCGCATTCGCGTTATCCAGTATTCGATAATTCTGAGGATGATGTTCTTGGGTTTGTGCACGTTCGGGATCTACTTGATCCGGAAATTCGGGAACGTTCGATTCGAGTTGGGGATTTAGTTCGCGATGTTGCCCGCCTGCCGGGTATCAAGCGCGTGATTCCAGCACTTACTGATATGCGCGCAACTAACGCGCACCTAGCGATAGTTGTCGATGAGTATGGTGGCACAGCCGGAATCATCACTATGGAAGATCTGGTTGAAGAACTAATCGGTGATATTCGCGATGAGTACGATACGGATGCATCTGAAGGTGTAATCCCACTTGGCAAAGACATTATTGTCGATGGCTTACTAAACCTGGACGACTTCCTGGAAGAAACTTTGATGGAATTGCCAGAGGGTCCCTACGACACAGTTGCGGGCTTCCTCGCATCTCAACTGGGCCGAATCCCAATGGTTGGTGATGAGATTGTTGTTGAATCAGGTACCTTGAGCGTCTTGGAAATGGACGGTCGTCGGGTGTCACGAATTCGAGTCGTTCGTTCTGCCACAATAGGGCAATGACACCGCGCGTACTCTCTGGCATTCAGCCAACTTCCGATAGTTTCCATGTTGGTAATCACCTGGGTGCGTTGCAAAATTGGGTCGCCATGCAGAAAACACATGAATGCGTTTACTTCATCGCTGACATGCATGCCATCACAGTTGAACAGGATCCGGCGCAACTAAGACAGCGAACTCTGCTTTCCTACGCACAGTTGCTCGCTCTGGGAATTGATCCAAATAAATCGACTCTGATTGTGCAAAGCCAGGTGCCAGAACATGCCCAGTTGATGTGGGTTATGTCTACGATCACTGGTTTAGGTGAAGCTAATCGAATGACGCAATTTAAGGATAAATCTGCAAAAGGTGGTGCAGCTACCGCGAGCGTTGGTTTATTGACCTATCCAATCTTGCAGGCCGCTGATATTTTGCTTTATCAAGCTAATGCCGTTCCAGTTGGCGAGGACCAGCGTCAACATCTAGAACTAACTCGTGACCTGGCAATTCGATTCAATGGTCGCTTTGGTGACACCTTTACAGTTCCCGAAGCTCACATTGTAAAAGGAACTGCAAAAATTCAAGACCTGCAAGATCCAACAGCAAAAATGAGTAAGTCATCTCCTAGTGGTTGCATTAATTTGTTAGATCCGCTTAAGACCACTGAAAAGAAAATCAAGTCTGCAGTTACTGATTCAGATTCGGTAGTTGCTTTTGATCCAGTCAAAAAAGCAGGAGTGTCTAATTTGCTGACAATAATGTCAGCGTATACAGATACTTCAATTGATGATTTAGTGAAGAATTTTTCTGGACGAATGTACGGCGACTTAAAGAAAGAAACTGCCGCAGCAGTCCTAAGTTTTGTGGAACCATTCCAAGCAAAAGTTGAATCGTTCATGTCAGATCCCGGTGAAATTGAGACATTGATGCGCACAAGCGCCGTGCGAGCACGGGAGATCGCAAGTAAAACTCTCGCTGATGTTTACGACAAACTCGGCTTCGTTCGCCCATGAGTTATGACGTAATACTTTTTGATTTAGATGGCACACTAACTGATTCAGGTTTAGGTGTGGCCAATGGCGTTCTTTACGCATTGGAAAAAATGAAGTTTGAAAAACCAGACGATGCCTTGTTAAAGAAATACTTAGGTCCACCACTTTGGACATCATTTGCTGACTACGCAGGCATGTCGCAGGAGCAAACGGTGGAAGCTGTCAGGTTATATCGCGAGTACTACAACGAAACTGGCGCGTATGAAAACTCGGTTTATAAAGGAATCCCCGAATTACTACAACGGCTAACCCAAGGCGGAAAAAGAGTTGCGGTAGCAACTTCCAAGGTTGATTATGCTGCGATCAAAATTCTCCAACACTTTAACTTGGATCATCACTTCGATGTGATTGCCGGCTCCGATGAATCCGGGGAGTTAAGAGGCACTAAGGCCCAAGTTATTGCCCATGCGCTAGCGGAACTTCGGATGTGCGAAGGGACGAAAATCGTAATGATTGGCGACCGCGAGCACGACATTTTGGGCGCTAAGGAACACGCAATTCCGGGGATCGGAGTCCTATATGGATATGGGGATCGGGCCGAGCTTGCCGCCGCTGGCGCAGTGGCAATAGTTGCGGATGTGGCGGAATTAGAAACTGAGCTTTTTCGCTAAATTTTGTGCGACATATCACGTTACTAAATCCCTAGGCGCCCCTGCAGGCGTAGGGGTTTGACCTTAAACTCGTGGCTATGGCTTTGAAATCTATGGAAAATGGCGTTGGCGCTCCAGGGCGCGCAAAGATCGGCGTAAGGCATCTGCGCACAGATAAGTGGTGGATTTCCCCACTAATCTCTGTCCTGGTTCTGCTTTCATTTATTGCATATTCCACTTGGCGCGCATTTGAAAATGACTTTTACTACGTGGATCATTTAGTTTCCCCGTTTTACTCACCCTGCTTAGCAACATCGTGCCCACCGGAAGCTGCCATCCTAGGAACTCCATTTGGTGACTGGTGGACGCTTTCACCAGCACTATTGATTTTGGTTTTCCCACTTGGCTTTCGTTTAACTTGCTACTACTACCGCAAAACTTATTACCGCGCGTTTTGGATGTCCCCTTCTGCGTGCGCAGTTGCTGAACCACACAAGAAATACACTGGTGAAACTCGCCAGCCACTTTTGCTGCAAAACTCGCACCGCTATTTCTTCTTTGCCGGATTACTCTTTAACATAATTTTGACTTACGACGCCATACTTGCTTTCAAAAATCCCGCAGGTGAATGGGGACACATGAGCGTTGGCACACTGGTGCTTCTAGCGAATGCCATCTTCTTGTGGATGTACTCCCTTTCTTGTCACTCTTGCCGTCACGCTGTTGGTGGTCGCTTAAAGCACTTCAGCGCACATCCAGTGCGATACAAGATGTGGACTTTCGTTTCGACTCTAAATCCGCATCATCCAAAATTTGCCTGGGTATCACTTATCGGCGTTGCATTATGCGATCTTTACGTTCGCAGCGTTGCAACCGGTCAAATCACAAACTTCTACATCTTCTAAAGGGGATTTGAAAACACATGGCTGAATTTGAACGTCACGAATACGACGTCCTAATCATTGGTGCTGGGGGCGCTGGACTTCGCGCCGCAATTGAAGCTCGTGCTAGTGGCCTGCGCACCGCGATTATTTGTAAGTCATTGTTTGGAAAAGCCCACACCGTTATGGCAGAAGGTGGCATTGCCGCCAGCATGGGTAACGTAAACAGTAAAGACAACTGGATGGTTCACTTTCGCGACACAATGCGCGGTGGAAAGTTTCAGAACAACTGGCGCATGGCTGAACTACATGCCAAGGAATCACCAGATCGAGTTTGGGAACTAGAAACCTACGGCGCACTTTTCGATCGCACGCCAGAAGGCAAAATTAGTCAGCGTAACTTCGGCGGACATGAGTACCCTCGACTAGCGCATGTGGGCGATCGCACTGGTTTGGAATTAATCCGCACCATGCAGCAGAAGATAGTTTCTTTGCAGCAAGAAGATTTTGCTGAAACCGGAGACTATGAATCCAAAATAAAGGTGTTCGCCGAGCTAACTATTACCGAAATTCTTAAAACAGATGGCAAAGTTTCGGGCGCACTGGGTTACTGGCGTGAGTCTGGCGAATTTGTTGTATTTGAAGCACCTGCAGTCGTTCTTGCTACAGGCGGTATTGGCAAATCATTTAAAGTTACTTCCAACTCGTGGGAGGGTACTGGCGATGGCCACGCCCTAGCGCTAAAAGCTGGTGGCAACTTAATGCACATGGAATTTATTCAATTCCATCCAACTGGCATGGTTTGGCCACTAAGCGTTAAAGGCATTTTGGTAACCGAGTCGGTTCGAGGTGATGGCGGAGTACTTCGTAACTCCGAGGGCCGCCGTTTCATGTTTGATTACATTCCACCGGTATTCGTAAAACAGTACGCAGACACTGAAGCTGAAGCTGATGGCTGGTACACCGATCCAGAAAACAACAGACGTCCCCCAGAACTCTTACCACGCGATGAAGTGGCGCGCGCTATTAATACTGAAGTTAAAGCTGGTCGTGGCTCCCCGCATGGTGGAGTGTTCCTGGATGTCTCAACCAGACTTTCGCCAGAAGTAATTAAGGCTCGCCTTCCTTCGATGTGGCATCAGTTTAAGGAACTTGCTGACGTGGACATCACTAAGCAAGCTATGGAAGTTGGACCTACTTGTCACTACGTGATGGGCGGGGTACAAGTTGATCCAGATACTGGCGCAGCTACAGGAGTGCCAGGATTATTTGCAGCTGGCGAAGTTGCTGGCGGCATGCATGGCTCTAACCGACTTGGCGGAAATTCACTTTCTGACTTGTTAGTCTTTGGTCGCCGCGCTGGAATGGGCGCTAGTGAATATGTGGCTGGACTTAGTTCCAAGCCGGCGCTAGCTCAATCCGACATTGATAGTGCGATAGCAACAGCGGTTGCACCATTTAATGGCGATAGTAAGGAAAACGCGTACGCAGTACATTACGAACTTCAGCAGATGATGAACGACTTAGTGGGCATCATTCGCGTTGGGGCGGAAATGACGCAGGCAATTGAAAAACTTGATGCCATGAAGGTTCGTGCCAAGAACGTTAGTGTCACCGGAGATCGCTTATTTAATCCCGGCTGGCACATTGCTCTTGATTTAATGAACATGCTGGTTGTAAGTGAAGCGATTGCGAAGTCTGCTTTGGAGCGCGAAGAATCCCGTGGTGGTCACACTCGCGATGATTTCCCAACTATGGATCCAAAGTGGCGCGCAATTCACGTTATAACCTCATGGGATGGTTCCAAGGTCAGCACTAAGCGCGAATCATTGCCGCCGATGCCAAATGAACTTGCCTCGCTATTTGATATTGAAGAATTAAAGAAATACTTGCTGCCCGAAGAACTGGCGCAGATTGCAGTGGGAGGCAACTAATGGGTTACTTAGCATCGATGCGAATTTGGCGTGGTAACAGTGCTGACGGTCAACTTGAAGAACACAAAGTCGAAGTGGGTGATGGTGAAGTAGTTCTTGATGTCATTCACCGCTTGCAGGCAACCCAAACACCTGACTTAGCAGTTCGCTGGAACTGTAAAGCAGGAAAGTGTGGATCTTGCAGTGTTGAAATTAACGGCAAGCCTCGCTTGATGTGCATGACACGTATGAACACTTTTGCCGAAGACGAAACCGTTACGGTTACCCCACTTCGCGCATTCCCAGTTATTAAGGATCTAGTCACTGACGTTTCCTTCAATTACCAAAAAGCGCGTGAGATTCCGGCATTCAAGGGACCAGATAACTTAAAGCCAGGCGAGTACCGCATGGAACAAATCGATGTGCAGCGCAGTCAAGAATTCCGCAAGTGCATTGAATGTTTCTTATGCCAGGACACTTGCCACGTAATTCGGGACCACGAAGAAAACAAGCCACAGTTTGCTGGGCCACGATTCTTCATTCGAATCGCCGAACTGGACATGCATCCGCTGGATCAACTCAACCGCACCAAGGCAGCGCAAGAAGAGCATGGCTTGGGCATGTGTAACATCACCAAGTGCTGTACTGATGTGTGCCCAGAGCACATCAAGATCACCGATAACGCGATTATTCCTATGAAAGAGCGTGTGGTCGATAAGAAGTACGATCCACTTGTCTGGCTAGGAAACACAATTAGTCGTCGCAAATCCGACTAATCTTGCAATTATGGGGATTACGCAATCAGGCCTGCCAATCGATCCGGTCTATGGACCAAAATCGCGCGCGGGCTGGGAGCCAGATACTGAACTAGGCGAGCCTGGCTCATTTCCTTACACTCGCGGCGTCTATCCCTCGATGTACACCGGTCGTCCCTGGACCATGCGCCAATATGCGGGCTTTGGCACGGCAGCTGAATCAAACGAGCGATATCACCAACTGCTTGCTGCTGGCACCACTGGCTTAAGTGTTGCTTTCGACCTACCAACTCAAATGGGTTATGACTCAGATCATCAACTTGCGCAGGGCGAAGTTGGCAAAGTGGGCGTGGCAATCGACACAGTTGAAGACATGAAAGTGCTATTTGATCGCATTCCATTGGATCAAGTTTCAACTTCGATGACAATTAACTCACCAGCAGCGACTTTACTTTTGATGTATCAATTGGTTGCCGAAGGTGAGGGCATTGCCGGCTCTGCGCTAAATGGCACAATTCAAAATGACGTTCTAAAGGAATATATTTCGCGCGGAACTTACATTTACCCACCCGCACAATCACTGCGCTTAACCACTGATATTTTTGCGTACTGCGCCAAAGAAATTCCAAGATGGAATACCATTTCAATTTCTGGATATCACATGGGTGAAGCAGGCGCTACTCCTGCCCAAGAAATTGCGTTCACACTTTCTAATGGCATCGAATACGTGCGCGCTGCAATTGCTGCTGGGATGCAAGTTGATGATTTTGCGCCGCGATTAGCATTCTTTTTTGTTTCCCGCACCACACTTTTAGAAGAGGTGGCAAAGTTTCGAGCTGCACGGCGGATTTGGGCTCGCGTGATGAAAGATGAATTTAAAGCAGTGGATCCTAAAAGTCAGATGCTGCGCTTTCATACCCAGACTGCAGGAGTGCAATTAACAGCGCAGCAACCAGAAGTTAATTTAGTCCGGGTAGCCGTACAAGGTTTAGCTGCTGTGTTAGGTGGAACTCAATCTCTTCATACGAATTCTTTTGATGAAGCGATTGCGCTTCCTACCGAAAAAGCTGCTCGGCTAGCACTTCGCACCCAACAAGTATTGGCTTACGAGACGGACATCACCACAACGGTTGATCCATTTGCGGGTTCATATGTCGTTGAGGCCTTAACTGACGAAATTGAAGTTGAGATCTTGCGCTTAATGGGCAAAGTTGAAGAGTTTGGTGGCGCCACAAAAGCGATTGAAGTTGGCTTCCAGAAAAATGAAATCGAGACTTCGGCCTACGATTACGCACTTCAAATCGACAAAGGTGAGCGTGTCATTGTTGGTGTAAACAAATTTGCAATTGATGTGGAAGAAAAATA